>Ga0209066_10004705_pt1 | contig 14683 bp, 13 predicted proteins | sample All_14_2_FD_187198 | JGI IMG/M metagenome (GOLD analysis project Ga0209066, IMG submission 187198) | Freshwater microbial communities in response to fracking from Pennsylvania, USA - Allegheny Zone_MetaG_DW_15 (SPAdes) (version 2) ...
GTCCTCGACATAGGGTGCCGACGCGATGTCGAGCGCCTTGCCGTCGGCCGGCGCCACGACCTGCAGGATCGGCAGGCCGTACTTGGTCGCGAACTCGTGGTCGCGCTCGTCGTGGCCGGGGCACCCGAAGATCGCGCCCGTGCCGTATTCCATCAGCACGAAGTTGGCGGCGTACACCGGCACGGTCTTGCCGGGGATCAGCGGATGCTTCGCCTGCAGCGGCAGTTTGTAGCCCTGCTTCTCGGCGGTCTCGACCTCGGCGGCCGCGGTGCCGGTCTTGCGGCACTCGGCGACGAAGCTCTGCAGGCCGGGATCGTGCGCGGCGAGACCCTGGACCAGCGGATGCTCGGCCGACAGTGCCATGAACGAGGCGCCGAACAGCGTGTCGGGACGGGTCGTGAAGATCTCGAGCTTGCCGTGAGCTGCGCCCGAAGCGTCGGTCAGTTCCCAGAAGACGCGCGCGCCCCGGCTTTTGCCGATCCAGTTCGCCTGCATCAGGCGCACCTTCTCGGGCCAGCGGTCGAGCGTGTCGAGGCGGCTCAGCAGCTCGTCGGCGAAGTGCGTGATCTTCAGGTTCCACTGGGTGAGCTTGCGGCGTTCCACCGGTGCGCCGGTACGCCAGCCCTTGCCCTCGATCACCTGCTCGTTGGCCAGCACCGTATTGTCGATGGGATCCCAGTTGACCCAGGCCTCCTTGCGGTAGGCGAGGCCGGCCTTCCAGAAGTCGAGAAACATCTTCTGCTGGTGGCGGTAGTAGGAGGGATCGCAGGTCGCCAGCTCGCGGCTCCAGTCGAGGGACAGGCCCATCGACTTCAGCTGCTTCTTCATCGAGGCGATGTTCTCGTAGGTCCATTTCTTCGGATGGACCTTCTTTTCCATGGCGGCATTCTCGGCCGGCAGGCCGAACGCATCCCAGCCCATCGGATGCAGCACATTGAAGCCCTTGGCGCGCTTGTAGCGGGCGATGACGTCGCCCTGCGTGTAGTTGCGCACGTGGCCCATGTGGATGCGCCCCGACGGATAGGGGAACATTTCGAGCACATAGTACTTCGGCCGCCCCTGATCCATCGCAGCCTTGAAGGTCTGGCGCTCTTCCCAGACCTTCTGCCACTTGCTCTCGGTTTCGGTGAAATTGTAGCGCACGGTGGGTGCGGCTTGCGTGGACGACACGGCGTTCTTCCCGAAAGAGGGTGTCCGAAAAAGACAGAGGCCGCAGCGGATGCCCGCTGCGGCCTCTCACGTCAAGCTCTTGAGCGAGAGGTGCCTTCCGTCAGGACCCGCCGGCGATGCGAAGCTGGCGGGCGCGCGTGAGGATGGCGTTCTCGATGTCGATGTTGGTGCGCGGGTCTACTTGGGCGTCGACCCAGTTGCCGCCGCGGGGGCTGGTCTGCTGCTTGAAGACCGAGACGCGGACACCGTCGGCCCGCAGGTCGCGGTCGAGAATGGTGACCTGCACCTTCATGCGTTCGTTGGGCGTCTCCGCGGGCGTGTACCAGTCGGTGATGATCACGCCGCCGAAGGGATCGGCCGACACCAGCGGGATGAAATTGATCGTATCGAGCGATGCGCGCCACAGATAGGCGTTCACCGCCACGCCGGTGCCGGTGTCGTCCTTCTTTTCCGCCTTGGATCCGAACAGGCCGCCGGGGCCGAACAGCGTGCCCTGCTCCTGCGTCCGACCGCCCAGTCCCGACCGGACGTCGTTTCGGCTGCGATCGCCCGACGGACCGGAGTTCCTCTCTAATTTGTTGGAATCGTCGGCACAGCCGGCCGCCCCGATGGCCAGGACGGCAACTGCAGCGATGCTCGCGAACTTGGACGGTCCCGACATAGAATGGCGCCTTGATCTTCCCATGGGCCGCAATTCCGCGGCGGAGACGGTGGCGGCGACCATAGGCTCAACGCGCCCCGAACTGCAAGCGGCGGGGCGATATGACACAATGAGGTGCGTTGCAAAACCGACCATGCGCTGTTGTAAGTCCTTCAAAGAGACTTTTTGTTTGTGGGGCATTGCGTGTCCATAGAGGGTGGGAAAATGTGACAAAGACGCCACAGGTGCGGGCAGAATGAAGCCGCCGGGCGACCATTTCTTGACCCTCGTTTTGGCGAAGTGTTTTATAGGCTTGCCGCATTGGTGGATTCCGTGGGCCTCGTGTTCAGGCTTCCAGTTCCCGCCGGTCGGACAGGCCTTTTGGTACGTACCAGTCTCTGATCAATGAGAGAGGGAGAATGATGAAGAAGCTTCTACTTGGCTCGACCGCCTTGGTCGTCGGCGGGTTGATGGCCGCCCCGGCCATGGCCGCCGATCCGATCAAGATCGGTGTGGGCGGTTACTACACCTTCTACGCGATCGCCGGCGGCATCCAGTCGACCTACGCCACCAACGGCACGTGGGCGCAGTACAAGGGTCTCAACTTCCAGCAGGAAGGTGAAATCCACTTCATCGGCCAGACCAAGCTGGACAACGGCACCTCGGTCGGCGTGCACGTCGAACTGGAAGGCTGGAACCAGAATGCTGGTACGGCGGCGGGCGCCTGGATCGACGAAGCGTTCCTGTTCGCCTTCGGCGACTGGGGCCGCATCGAGTTCGGCGCGCGCGACCCGGCGACCTACCGTATGTACTACGGCACGCCGTCGGCCCTGATCGGCTTCGGCGCCGTTCAGCACAACACGAACTTCGCCTGGGCCAACCAGAGCGTCATCTCGACCAACAAGGCGTGGTTCCACGCCACGACGACGACCAACGCCGGTCAGTTCCAGGACGCGCAGGGCATCAACTACTTCACCCCGCGCTTCCAGGGCCTGCAGATCGGTGTCGGCTATCGTCCGAAGGTCAACGTCAACCCGCAGGGCGGCGGTGCCGGCATCGGCGTCGGCCCGGGTGCCGCGTCGCAGGGCGTTTGCGGCTACACCAACGCCACGACGGCTCCGAACTGCCTGACGAACGACAACTCCTATCAGGACGTGTTCGACGTCGGCGCCAACTACCTGAACAAGTTCGGTGACGTCACGGTCGCTCTGTACGGCGCGTTCCTGTACGGCAACTTCGTCCCGGGCAACAACCCGTGGAACTCCACCGGCATCACCAACGGCCCGCCGGTGGCTCAGGCGACGACTGCTGCCAATTACGCGACCGGCGCCAACGCATCCAGCTGGAAGCAGTGGGTTGTCGGCGCTCAGGTCGGCTACAAGGGCTTCACCCTCGGCGGTGCGCTCGGCTGGGACAACAACGGCCTCGGCGCGAACTACTACACGGGTCAGAGCAACGACACGCGCTTCTACACCGCGGGTCTGATGTATGAGACCGGCCCGTGGCAGATGTCGTTCGGCTGGACCGGTTCGTACAACAACAACGGCAACGGCTCGGTTCAGTGCACCTCGATCGCTGTCAACTCCGCGACCTGCGCTGCCAATACCGCCACCGGCGTCCCGGGTGTGAACTCGACCGCCTTCGGTAACGGCAGCAACCCGAACAACCTCATGTTTGGCCAGGAGTCGGTCAACAAGTGGGAAATCGGTGTGAACTACGCGCTCGGGCCGGGCGTGAAGCTCACCGGCGGTGGTCTGCTGTACACGGCTTCGGGCCCGTCTGCTGCCGTCTCGGGCAACAGCTGGGGTCTGCTGCTGGGTATGGACCTGCGCTTCTAGTCGCAGGACGATCCAAGAACTGGAAAGAGCGGGCGCAAGCCCGCTCTTTTCTTTTGTGCGCCCCGTCGCTGGCCCTATCTCGAGGCGCGCCGGCCCACGAGGTTGACGGAGAGACAGGGCAGGTAGGTCCGCGATACCGGCAGACGTTCCGTCGCCTGGCGTGACAGCACGGCGCGGTTGTCCTCGTGATCCAGAACGAGCTGGAACAGGCCTTGTTCGACCGCTCCCGCTCCGGGATCGATGGCCGGCTGGCCCTCGCGTTCGATGCGATACGCGACGTCGAGCCCGACATCGCCGCCGCTATAGAAGGACGAAACGACCTCGACCTTGTCGAAGAGCAGCATCAGGCCCCGGGCCGAGAAGCGCCAGTAATCGTCCGGCGCGGCATGGAAGGCGCGGGACCAGGCCGCCGAGACATAGGCGAGAGCGCCCGGCCGAAGCGCCCGTTCGATGTTGCGCGCCGCGCGCGCCGGATCGCGGGCATGTTCGAGAACATGGCAGCAGATCACGAGATCGAAGGGTTCGTCTCCCAGCCTGCCCTTCAGCGTCCGCGGGTCGGCGCAGATGTCGGCGACACAGTCGACGTTGGCGCCTTCGAAGAGATCGAGGCCCACGAAGCGCGCCTTCGGCCCGAAGCGTACGTGAATGAGCTTGCGCCAGTTGCGCACGTTGCGGTCGGAAACGAGAGTTCGCGCCCCGACTTCCAGCACGCGCGGCGCCCGCCTGCCGACGGTCTCCGCCACCCGATCCAGCAGCAGCTCGACCTCGCGCGTCACGCTCGTTCCGACGATGCGGAGCTCCCCGGGGCGCTGCTCACCAGGAGTGGCGCCGCCGCCCGCCATCAGTCGCGCACGACCAGGATGTGCATGCGCCGAGGCCCGTGGGCGCCCAGTTCGATCGTCTGCTCGATGTCCCCGGTGCGCGACGGTCCGGTGATCGTGTTGACCGTGCGCGGCATCAGGTTCTTGCCGTAGCGTGCGCGCAGCCGCCCCCAGACATCCTCGTAGCCGCCGACGATGTCGGATTCGCGCAGCACGACGACATGTGTGTCCGGCAGCAGGTTGAGCGACACCGGGTGATCCGGGCCCGAGGCCATCACGAGCGTGCCGGTCTCGGCGATGCCGGCGAAGGCGCCGGTGACGGATACCTGGTCGCTGCCCTCTCCGCGGCCCCGCCGGATCGACAGCATCTTCTGGCTGGCCCAGTCATAGCCTTCGAGGAGCGGCGAGGGCGCCATCGCGACGCTCGCGGGCAGGTTGTTGCGTGCGAGATAGGCGCTGACCTCGCCCGGTACTTCGGCCGGGCCGACCCGGGCCACCGTGGCGTTGAGGGTTTCGGCCCATTGGCAGAACAGAGCGACCTTCTCGGCCTGAGGCAGCTGCGCCCGCGCGACCGACGGTCCGCGCGGCGGCTCGGCCAGGCGTGTCTCGGCCGCCTTGCGCGCGTCGCCCGAAAGCTCGCCGCGGCGCAGCGAGCGGCGGATGCCGCCCAGGATCTGGGCGCGTGCGTCGTTGGCGGCGTTGCTCATGCCTTCCTCTTCGCCCAGCGCGCGTGGAAGGTCCCGCCGGCTTGCGGCGCCGGGAAATCCCGGAAGCGGGTCCAGCCGGAAGCCAGCGGCAGTGCGCCGTAGCGGCCGTCCGCGCGCCCGAACAGCGCCAGCACGCGATTGGCGATCCCCGTCAGCCGGCGATAGAGGGCGGGCCGCCGCGCGGCGAAGCTCCATAAGGCGAGACCCTGGCGCACGGCCTTGGGGGTGAGATGCTTCTCGAACTCGCGCTCGCGCCAGTGGCGCATCAGCTTCGGCAGCGGGATGCGGACCGGACAGACGCTCTCGCAGCGGCCGCAGAAGGTCGAGGCATTGGGCAGGTTGCTCGCCTCCTCGACGCCCACCAACTGCGGCGTCAGCACCGCGCCCATCGGGCCGGGATAGACCCAGCCATAGGCGTGGCCACCGACGGCGCCGTAGACCGGGCAATGGTTCATGCAGGCGCCGCAGCGGATGCAGCGCAGGATGTCCTGCATCTCCGTGCCGAGCACGCTCGACCGTCCGTTGTCGAGCAAGACCACGTGATACTGGTCGGGCCCGTCGAGATCGCCCGGCCGCTTCGGCCCGGTATTCAGCGTCGTATAGGCCGACGATTCCTGGCCGGTCGCCGAACGCGCCAGCACGCGCAGCAACACCGCCGCGTCCTCGAGTGTCGGGATCACCTTCTCGATGCTGGCCAGGACGATGTGCATCCGGGGCAGCGTGTTCGAGAGATCGGCATTGCCCTCGTTGGTCACCAGCATCGACGAGCCGGTCTCGGCCACCAGGAAGTTGGCGCCCGTCAGCCCGACATCGGCATCGAGGAACTTCTGGCGCAGCACGTGGCGCGCTTCGGCGACGAGGTCGTTGCGCTCCGTCAGGCGCTTGTCGAATCCGAGCTTGGCGTGGTGTTCGAGGAACGTGTCGGCGACCTGGTCCTTGGTGAGATGGACGGCCGGCGCGATGATGTGGCTGGGCGGCTCGTGGCGCAGCTGGATGATGTACTCGCCGAGATCGGTCTCGATCGGCGCGATCCCCAGCGCCTCGAGATGATCGTTGAGCGCGATCTCCTCCGCCACCATCGACTTCGACTTGGCCACGGTACGGGCGTTCACGCTCTGGCAGAGCTCGGCGATGATGCGCCGCGCGTCGGCGGCGGTGGGCGCCCAGTGGACGTGGCCACCCAGCGCGATGACCTTGCGCTCGAACTCCTCGAGATAGAAATCGAGATGGGCCAGCGTGTGGTTCTTGATGTCGCGTGCGCGATCACGCAGCGCCTCGAACTCGGGCAGCCGTTCGGCTGCCTGGCGTCGCCGCTCGGAGAAGCCGACCTTCAGCTTGGCCAGCGAATCCTGCAGGTTCGGATCGGCCAGCGCGTGATCGACATTCGCCTTGAAGGCATGAGCGGTGGATTCCATCAGCCGCGCTCCGGTTCGCCGATCGCCGGCAGGTCGCCCATGTCGGCCAGGACTTCAGCGACGTGGCGCACGCGGACGGCGCTGCCCTCGCGCTGCAGCTTGCCCGCCATGTTCATCAGGCAGCCGAGATCTCCCGCCAGCAGCGTATCCGCTCCGGTGGCGGCGATGTCCGCGGACTTCTCGCCGACCATGGCGTTCGAGATCTCGGGATACTTCACGCAGAAGGTGCCGCCGAAGCCGCAACAGACTTCGGGCGTCTTCATTTCGCGGAGCTCGAGTCCCTGCACCGATCCCAGCAGGTTGCGTGGTTGAGCCTTCACGCCGAGCTCGCGCAGGCCGGAGCAGGAATCGTGATAGGTCACCGAACCGTCGTAGCGCGCCGAGACGTTCCTCACGCCCAGAACGTCCACCAGAAACGAGATCAGCTCATGGCTGCGGCTGGCCAGATTCTCGGCGCGGGCCTTCAGGGCCGGGTCGTCGTCGAACAGGCCGGGATAGTGATGCGACAGCATTCCGCCGCAGGAGCCGGAGGGTGCGACGACCGCATCATAGCCTTCGAACGCGTCGATCACCTGGGCGGCGATGGCCCGCGTCGTGGCCCGGTCACCGGTATTGTAGGCGGGCTGTCCGCAGCAGGTCTGGACGGACGGCACCTCGACGGTGCATCCGGCCTCCTCGAGCAGCTTCACCGCGGCGAAGCCGACCGACGGCCGGAACAGGTCGACGAGACAGGTGACGAAGAGCGCGACGCGGCGCGGACGGGTGGAGGGCATGGCGAGCGAGCTGGACACGCCCCGACCATGGCAGCGGCTAAATTGCCATGCAAGATGGGGCAGGCCTGTTTGTCCCGCCCCTCTCCGCAGGGTTCAGTTCTTGTTTGGCACCAGGACGATGGCGCGGCCGTCGCTGTTCATGCGGCCGGCCCATTCCGCGGCCTGGGCGCCGGCGCCGTAGAACACGTCGCCGCGGGCAGGCCCCTTGATGGCGGCACCGGCATCCTGGGCGATCATCAGGCGGCGATAGGGTTCTGTGGCTCCGGGCTTGCGGTAGACGGGACGGCGCGTGTCGATCCAGACGGGGATGCCGTAGGGGGTGATCGCGGGATCGACGGCCATGCTGCGCTGGGCGGTCAGGGCGACGCCCTCGGCGCCGATCGGCGCGGACGTACGGGTGTCCCTGAAGAAGATGTAGCGCTCGTTCTTGCGCATCACTTCGCGGGCCTGCTGGGGATTGCGCTTCAGCCAGTCGCGAATCGCCGGCCAGGTCGCATCCTCTTTCTTCATCACGCCCATCTCGACCAGCACGGCACCGATCGCCGTGTAGGGCCGATTGTTGGAGCCGTCGAAGCCGAGGGTCATGGTGCCGCCCTCGGCGAGCTGGATGCGGCCGCTGCCCTGAACCTGGACCTCGAACAAGCCGACCGGATCCTGGACGTAGGCGATCTCCAGGCCCTTGCCCTTCAGCGCGCCGGCTTCGATTTCCGCCCGCGTGTAGTAAGGCTTGTCCGTCAGATCGGGGGGCTTGCGATAGACCGGCACAGTGAACAGCCGCGACGGGACCTTGCTGCCGCGCAGTTCCGGCTCGAAGTAGCCGGTGAACTTGCCGGGGGCCTGGACGATCAGCGGCCGGAAATTCTCCTCGAAGAACATCCGCGATCCCCGCGCGTCGCCGGCCTTCACGGCACCGGCGGCGTCACAGATGCGTCCCCATTCCGCAGGCGTGATCGTCTTTTCGCCGCCATCCGTGGCGACCCGCACGTCTGGGCCGCTGGTCAGTTTCGGGCAGGAGCGGCGGAACGCGACGAGGGCCTCGGCATGACGATCCTGTGCCCATCCGGCGATCTCGTTGTACGAGGTCGGCTCCATCGCAATCTTCTGCTGCGGCGGGGAGCCAGGCGTTCCGGCACAGGCGGAGAGGAGGCCGGCGGCAGCGAGCAAGGCCGCAACCCCGGCAAGGAGGCTCCTTCGCATTCCCGGAAAAGCCTCCCTAGCCTTCGCTCTCGGTCTTCACGAGCTGCCAGTTGGGATCGCTCGACGTGGTGTCGCGGCGGAACGTCCAGAGGTCGACGACCTTCTGTACTTCGTTCGGATTGCCGTCGACGATCTGGCTGTCGGCATTGCGCACGACGTTGATCTGTTCGCTGACGAAGCGCACCGTGACCACGGCGTTCGGGCCCTGCATCTCCGCGCCGGCAATGTCCGAGGCCTCGAAGCCGATCAGGGTCGTTTCGGCCTTCTCGTTGCGCTCGATGCGACCGCGAATGGCGGCTTCGAAGCTTGCGTAGGTGGTGCCGTCGAGCAGCGGCTTCAGCGTTGCGGTGTCGCCGCGCGCAAAGGCCTCGACGATGGCGGTGAAGGCGGCGCGCGCACCGCCCGTGAAGCCGATCGGCTCGAAGCTCGGATCGGCGGTGCGAATGGCGGCCACGCCCGCGGTGGCAGTTGGAAGAACGGTGGCGCGAATGCCGCCGGGACCGCTGGTGGGAGACGATTGGCGCGGCGCCGGAGCGTTTGCCGTGGGCAGCGGCACCACATTGTCGTTCCCCTGCGGCGCATCGCCGGCACGGGTCGGCGGCGGCGCGGGCGGCGTGAACGGATCGCGGGCGGGCGGCTGTTCGTTGCCTGTGCGTTTGCCGAGCACGGACCGCAGTCGCAGGATCAAGAAGACCGCGACCAACCCGATCAGGATGATGTCGTAGTTGTTACCCACGATGGCGCTCCACTGTCACAAATTACATAGGCTGCGAATGGGCAAAGGGCAAGGCGACCTCCCCGCCGCGCTTCCCGATCAGCCCCGCGCCTCAGGCGGCCAGCACCACAATATCGACAGATTCCGTGACGCCGCCAACTTTGCGATCGGGGCGCCGCTCATGCGCCGCGGACGGCCGATAGCCCTGACGTTCCGCCAGCGCATAGGTTCCGCCGTCGGTCAGGGCGCGGGTCCCCTCTTCCTTGTTGTGCTTCTCGAGCTTCGCCGCGAGGTTGACGGCTTCCCCGATGACCGTGAATTCGAGCCGCTCGCCGTCACCGACCGCGCCGAACACGACACGCCCCGATGCGACGGCAAGCCCGATCTCGAACGCCGGCAGGCCGGCCGCGCGACGTTGCTCACGCCACACGGCGGCGGCGGCCATCACGGCATCGGCCGCCCGTAGCGCGTCCGCGGCGGCGGTGGCCGACGGCATCACGGCGCCGAACGACGCCAGGATGCCGTCGCCCAGGAACTTGTCGATGCTGCCGCCGGCCGACACGATCAAGGGGCAGACGCGGCCCTGATAGTCCTGCAGAACCTTCATCACTTCGTCCGGCGGGAGTTCCATCGACAGGCCCGTGAATCCGCGCAGGTCGACGGTGACGATGGCGACGTCGCGCAGCTCGCCCTCGCCCGCCTTGATCGAAATCGCCGCGCCGCGGATGCGCGCCGCGACTCCGGGATCGAAGAAGCGTGACAGATCCTGGGCCGCGGTGCTTTCGCTCACCGCCTGCACCAGCAGGTGACGGGCGCGCGAGATGGCGAGTGCCAGCACCAGGGTGGTGAGAAGGATGGCGATGATCTTGTCGACCTCGGCATGCACCAGCAGCGCGTTCGAGGTCATGTACTCGACGAAGTCGTCAGTCGGATTGGCCGGCCCGCCGCGCCCGCCCACGGCGTAGAGGATGAGGCCGATCCAGCCCGCGATCGCCGTCAGGCCGGTGAACAGGACGAAGCGTGCCTCGAAGCGCAACGCCCGCAACGCAATGAACAGGAATACGTACAGGAGCGTCGGCACCTTCAGATAGAACACGGCCGGCTGGGCGTACTTGTAATGGAACGAGTAGATCAGCCCGATCAGCAGGAGCATGTCGGCGATCACCGACAGATAGAGCATCCAGGGCCGCAGGAGGCGTGCATAGGCCAATGCCAGGCGCAGGAGACAGAAGGCGCCGTAGATGACCAGCACCTCGAACTCGAAGGAGTAATCCTCCTGCACCACACCGCCCGGCATGGAACTGGTCTCATAGACGGTGGCGACCAGCACGACGATGACGAGCTGTACCCAGCCGATCAGGATTTCGCTCTGTTCCTGCTGGCGCTCGATTGCCGCACGCACGCGGTCGGGAAGCTGGGCCGCATCGCCGCTGCCGAACAACCAGAGGCGCAGGCGGCGCAGCATCAGCGCTTTTCCAGCCAGAGGCTGGCGGGGAGCGCATCCGGCGGTCGCGGCAGGCGCGAGATCACCGAGGCGGCCAGCCGGTCGGCCATGCGCCGCTCCGCCCAGACGCTGGAGAACAGCGGCTTGAAGGCGCCGCTCGTCAGCAGCGGCACCACGCCCTGCTGCTCGTTGTAGGCGCGCCAGTCCCAGATCGAGGGATAGTCGAACGGCAGGAAGATGTCGTGGATGTGCACCAGTGTGCCGGCGGGCAAACGCGGCAGGACGCGATTCAGCAGGATGTCGACATCGCTGCCCGGCATCAGGATGTGGCTTGAATCGATGAACAGGACGTCGCCCTGCACCAGGCCGTCGAAGACCTTGTCCGGGGCCGCCTGCAGGGTCGACGACTTCACGCGCACGCCGGGCAGGCCGGCAATGTCCGCGCGCGGTGCCGGGTCGATCGCCAGGATTTCGCCGACGCCCCCCAGGGCCTTGGACAGCAGCCGCGTCGAATGGCCCGATCCCACCTCGATGATGTGTCGCGGCTTGCGCTCCCGGACCAGCGCATAGGCCACGGCGGCATCGAGCGACGGAAACCACGATTGCTCGAACATCGCTTTGCAGCTCTCCAGCGCCTCCGCCCGCGCGTCCACCGCGTCGAGGACGGCGGCGAACTGGTCGGCATGCTCCTCGAAGAGGCGCTCGATCGCTGGATAGGGGGGCTGGGTGCCCGGCGGCGGCAGCAAGGGCGCATAGCGGTGCGGAATGAACCAGCCGCGCGGCTTGAGGCCGAGCACGGTCGGCAATCCCAGGGCGAACCGCCGCCAGCGGCCGCGAAGCTTCGTTTTGGCGCTCATCGCGATTTCTTCACGGCGTCAGCGTCAGGCCTTCATGGGCCACGAGGACCCGTGGCAGGCCGCTCGCTGCAATGCCCGGGCGCGCGAGCGCGGCTTCACGGGCGACGCCGTCCATGAAGGCGTCGTCGTGGCTGGGATCGTGATGGAAGATCGCCAGGGTGCCGACGCCGGCCGCGTCGGCCACTCGCACGCCCTCCTGCCAGGTCGAGTGGCCCCAGCCGCGATAGCGGACGTATTCCTCGTCGGTGTAGCTCGAATCGTAGATCATCACGTCGGCGCCGCGGCACAGGTCGACGATCGTGGAGTCGCGTTCGCCGGCGCGATGTTCGGTATCCGTGATGTAGCAGATCGACTTGCCGAGATGGTCGATGCGATAGCCCGTGGCGCCGTTGGGATGGTTGAGGGGTATCGTGCTTACGGCAACGGTGCCGCATGACAGGTTCTCACCCGACTTGAACTCCCGGAATTCGACCCGGGCCTGGAAGACGTCGAGCGATACCGGATAGAGCGGCGCCTGCATCAGGTGCCCGACCACCTTCTTCAGCGTGTAGGGCGCCTCGAGATGGCCTGCCCACATGCGCACCGAATTGCGCTTGTCGAACAGCGGGGCAAAGAAGGTAAGTCCCGAAATGTGGTCGAGATGGGTGTGCGTGAAATAGATGTCGATATCGAGCGGGGGGTGGCGCGCCAGTTCTACGCCCAGCGTGCGAATACCGGTGCCCGCGTCGAAGATCAGGCGACGACCGCCGGCGGTGACTTCCAGGCACGACGTATTGCCGCCATAGCGCACATATTCGGCACCGGGACACGAAATGGATCCCCGCACGCCCCAGAAGCGGACTTTCAGACCTTCGACCAATCAACCCTTCCCAACCGAGTGTCGCGCCAGAGTCCACACGCAGGTGCGTCCCGTCAACCGATGCGCGAGGCTTCCTGAAACTGGCCGCATTCTTGCGTGGCGATCCGGGCGGCTGTTTTTCGCGTATTCTTGCAGTCGGCGGTCGAATCCGGCGTCCCGACTGCGTTGCCTACCGGCCTGTTCGGAGCAATACTTTGCCTATGGAACCCATCAATCAGGCTTCTACCCCGGCGCTCGCCGCGCCGCCCCTGCGTTGTGCCAAGTTCGCCATCGGCCAGGTGGTGAAGCACCGGATCTACCCGTTTCGGGGCGTGATCTTCGACGTCGACCCGGTGTTCGCCAACACCGAGGAGTGGCTGTCGTCGATCCCCGAAGAGGTGCGGCCGCGCCGCGACCAGCCCTTCTATCATCTGCTGGCCGAGAATGCGCAGACCACCTACGTGGCCTACGTGTCGGAGCAGAACCTGCTGGCCGACGATACCGGCAAGCCGGTATCGCATCCGCAGGTGCCGCAGTTCTTCAAGGAACTGAAGCGTGGCCACTACGTGTCGCGCGAGCGCGCGCTCCACTAGTCAGCGCAGCGCCTCGGCGATCTGGCCGACGGTGGCGGTCCAGCCGACGATCGCGCCCTGGGCACGGATCATGTCGAGGGCTGCCTTCTTGAATTCTGGGAAATAGCTTTCGGTCGCGTCCTCGGCCAGCAGGCATTCGAAGCCGCGGTCGTTGGCCTCGCGCATGGTCGTCTGCACGCAGACCTCGGTCGTTACACCCGCGAACACGAGATACGTGATCCGGCGCTCCGCCAGGATGTCGCCCAGCGGCGTCGCGTAGAACGCCCCCTTGCCCGGCTTGTCGAGGACGATCTCGCCCGGCTTCGCCGCCAGTGCCGGCACGATGTCGGCACCCGGTTCGCCGGCGATCAGGATGCGTCCCATTGCGCCCGGATCGCCGATCCGCATCGACGGCTTGCCGCGCAGCCGCTTGGCCGGCGGGCAGTCCGACAGGTCGGGCCTGTGGCATTCGCGGGTGTGGATGATGGGCAGCCCGGCGCTGCGGAACGCCTCGATCAGCCGGCCGACCGTCGGCACGATCGCCGACAACAGGCTCACATCGTTGCCCAGGGTCGCGCCGAACCCGCCGGGCTCGATGAAGTCGCGCTGCATGTCGATCACGATCAGCGCCGTGCGTGCGGGATCGAAGGTGAAGTCGAACGGTTGTGCGGCGATAGTCTTCACGGGCGCACCATTGGTAATTCAAGAATGGGTGCCACGTGCTCAATGCCCCGCCATGGCGCGGCCGATGGCGCCGACATCGGCGCTGGCCGAATCGGTCTGCAGGGCCAGCCTGCCGTCGAACATGACGACGATACGGTCGGAGAGCTGCAGGATCTCGTCGAGATCCTCGCTCACCAGCAGCACGGCGGCGCCGCGATTGCGGGCCTCCACGATGCGGGCGCGGATCTCGGCGACGGCGGCGAAGTCGAGTCCGAAGCAGGGATTGGCCACGATCAGCAGGTCGCCGTCGCTCGACAGTTCGCGCGCCAGCACGGCGCGCTGCACGTTGCCGCCCGACAGGCCGCGGATGGCGGCGTCCGGTCCGGGCGTCTTTACCTTGTAAGCGTCGATCAGCTTCCGCGCGGTCTCGCGCATCGGGCTGCGCCGGAGGCGGATGCCGTCCGGCGAGGACGGCGGCTGGTCGAACGAGCGCAGCGCGATGTTCTCGGCGACCGACATATCGGCGACGCAGGCGTTGCGTAGCGGCTCCTCCGGCAGGCAGGCGATTTTGTGGCGGACCATCTCCCGTCGCGTCGCGGTGTAGACCTCGCCGTGCACCAGCATGCGGCCGGCCTCGTGGTCGCGCTGGCCGGCCAGCGTCTCGACGAGCTCGCGCTGGCCGTTGCCGGACACGCCGGCGACGCCGACGATCTCGCCGGCGCGGATCTCGAGCGCCAGCTCCTCGACGGCGAGCTGGCCGAGATTGTCGGCGACGCTCAGGCCTTCGAGCTTCAGCACCGGCTTCCCGGGCGCGCGTGTCTCGCGCTCGACGACGGTGCGCGTCTCGCGGCGGCCGACCATCATCTCGGCCATCATGTCGTTGTCGAGTTCGCGCGTCGGCTTCGTGCCGATCAGCTGGCCGCGCCGCAGCACCGTGACGGCATCGCAATAGGTGTTCACCTCACGGAACTTGTGGGTGATGGTGACGATGGTGATCTGGCCGTCGGTCGTCAGCTTCTTCAGGGTGATCAGC
>Ga0209066_10004706_pt1 | contig 14681 bp, 10 predicted proteins | sample All_14_2_FD_187198 | JGI IMG/M metagenome (GOLD analysis project Ga0209066, IMG submission 187198) | Freshwater microbial communities in response to fracking from Pennsylvania, USA - Allegheny Zone_MetaG_DW_15 (SPAdes) (version 2) ...
GGGGGAGAAAGCAGAGCGTCCGTCATACCGGCCGGGAAATGCAGGCCGCCCCTGGAAACGTGTTTAATAGCGGCCAGGAGTACCGCCGTGGGCTGATCCTTGATGACATAGCCCCGCGCGCCGCTCCTGGCCATCCGGGTCACGTATTCCTCGCCTGAATGGATGCTGAAGGCGATTATGCGCGAATGCGGCGCGGCGCGGCGCAGCCGGCGGGCGACCTCGTCGCCGGGGAGCGACGGCAGGTTGATGTCGAGCACTATCACGTCCGGCGCCAGGGCCGCCGCTTTTTTAAGCGCCTCGAAGGCGTCGGCGGCCTCCCCCGCCACATCGATGCCGTGGCAGGCCAGGTAGGCGCGCACGCCGGCGCGGACTACCGGGTGGTCGTCCACCAGCAGTACTCTGATCTTCTTGCGGCTATCTGGTTTCACGAGGGATCACCATGTTCCTAGAACGAGTAGTTCACGGCTAGCGTGAGCATATAACCCTTGCCGCTGAAACTCCTGCCCAGCGGGTGCTCCGCGTCCGCGCCCCGGATATCTTCGGCCCACAGGTAACGCGCGGAAGCGTCGGCGGACCAGGCGGTATTCAGGAAATACTCCACGCCGGCGCCGGCGTGCGGCCCGAAGCGGAACTCGGCCCTGTCCTCCGGCAGATAAAGATGCGTGTAATACAAGCCGGCGCCGCCCAGTATATACGGGGCTACCGTATAACCGTGGGGCAGCAGGTAGATCAGCGCGGAAAGCTGGAAAGGCGCCACGTCCACTTTGACCCCGCCGGAGTTTTCCCGCAGGAAGCCCGCGGCGGCTTCCAGCGCCCATCTCCGGGTCAGGTGGTAACGGGCCTGCACTCCCTGCATCAGGTCGCCGCTGCCGGCGTCCACGGCGCGGTAGTACGCGGCGTGCCCGCCGAGGGACAGCCCGGGCCTCGGGCCGCGGCTTTCTTCGGCCTCGTATTGCGCCAGCGCCGGGCGCGCCAGCAGCAGCCCGGCGGTCAGGAACAGCAAATGAGTCAGGTAGCCCGCGTTCATATGGCGATGTCCTTTAGGCACCCGGCAAAGGGGTGTAGTTAAAGCATACCGCTAAACGGCGGAGGCCGCCAATTGGGAATTGTACCCGCAATTGACGGGGATATTACGGAGTTATTTCTGGATCGCCGGCGCCCAGCGCCGTAAGGCCGTGCTGGATGGCGTATTTGGTCAGGCCGGAAACGCTGTTGATGCCGAGCTTGCGGGAGAGGTGCTCCCGGTGGGTCTCGGCGGTACGGACGCTGATGCCCAGCTTGCGCGCCACCTGCTTATTGGCCAGGCCCTCCGCGAGGAGGGACAGCACTTCCAGCTCGCGCGCCGTCAGGGCGGGGCCCGCCGAAGGCGCGGCGCCGGGGGCCAGGATAGCGTCGGCCATGCCGGGCGGGAAACAAAGCCCGCCCTTATAGACCTGGCGGATAGCCTCCACCAGCCTGGCGGTAGGCTGGTCCTTGGTCACGTAGCCGTGCACGCCGCAGCGGGCCATGCGCACCACGTATTCCTGGCTGGCGTGCATGCTGAAAGCGAGCAGCCTGGCGGCGGGCAGGGCCTGGCGCAGGCGCCTGGCCAGTTCGCCGCCGTCGAGGGAGGGGAGGCTGACGTCGAGCAGGATCACTTCGGGCGCGGCCCGCCTGACCTTGCGCAGGGCCTCGGCGCCGTCGGCCGCTTCGCCCACTACCTGGAACTGCCCCTGGGCAGCCAGGCAGTTGCGGACGCCTTCGCGCACGGAGGGATGGTCGTCCACCAGGAACACTTTGATCTTGGCCCGGGGATTCTTTTTCATTTCCGGCCCCGCTCAGCAAGGCTCACGGGGACGCGCACCGTGATATAAGTGCCGGCCCCGCGCGCGGACAGCAGTTCGAAGGAACCGCCCGCGGATTCGGCCCGCTCGCGCATGCTCAGCAGGCCTATCCCCGTGCCTGACGCGCGGCTTTTACCGCCGGCGGAGACGCCCTTGCCGTTGTCGCTGATGTTCAGCACGAAAAAGCCGCCCCGCCTGCGAAGGGAGACGGAGATCCTGCTGGCCCGGGAATGTTTCGCGATATTGTTAAGGGCTTCCTGCGTAATCCGGAACAGCGCCAGCGCCAGGTCCGGCGCTATCTTTTCCGGCAGGCGCCCGGTACGCAGGTTCAGGCGCACTCCCGAGGCCTTGAACTCGCGGCAGAGGGTGCGCAGGGCCGGCGCGAGGCCCAGGTTTTCCAGTTCCGAAGGCATCAGGTTCTCGGAAACGCGGCGGATCTCCGCTATCGCCTTGTTCAGGGAAGCGGTGACCTCGCGGATCTGCCCGGCCCCGCGGGCGGCGGAGTTCACCGGCAGGGACTCCAGCCTGAATTTCACGCCCGAAAGGATCTGCCCCACGCCGTCGTGCAAGCCGCGGGCTATGCGCCTGCGCTCGGTTTCCTGGGCGGAAACCACGCTGGCGTGCAGCCGGCGCAGTTCCCGGTCGGCCAGCCGCTGCGCCGTGATATCCCGCTCGGTGACGGCGATCTCGGCCGGGGCACCTTTCTCGTCGCAGAGCAGGGTGACCGTGAACAGCACGTCGAGCACGCGGCCGCTCTTGGTAAGGCGCTGGGTCGCTATCGGGGCCGCGGTCTTGCCGCGCTCCGACAGCCGCAACAGGTCACGGGTGCCGATGCGGGCGTTCTCCGGCATCAGGCGGCTGACGTTCATCCCCAGGGCTTCTTCGGCGGTGTAGCCGTACATATTCTGCGCGCCCTTGTTCCAGGCGAGGATCCGGTCTTTCAGGTCGCGGATAATAACGGCGTCGTTGGAGTCGCGCACCAGGGTGGCCAGGCGCATCATGGTCCTTTCTGAAAGTTTCCGGTTATGAATATCGAGGAACGCCAGCACCGCGCCTTCGGTCCGGCCCTTCTCCGTGCGGTAGGGCCGCAGAAGCAGGGTATACCAGCGGCCGCGCACGTCCTGCACTTCCAGTTCATCGGAGGTTCCCTTCCTGAGTACGGCCAGGATAAGCTTCTTCAAGTGAGGAACCTTCAGCGGGAGGCCTATGTCCGTGACGGCACGCCCGATAATATCCCGGGGAAGATCCAAGGAGGCCGCTACTGAAGGAGTAAAGCGGCGGACGCGCAGGTCGGGGCCGAGCATGATCACCGGGATGTCGATGCTGGCCAGGAGGTTGGAGAGGTCGCTATTGGCGAGGCCCAGCACCTGGTTGGAACGCCCGGCTTCCTCGTTGGCGGTGACCAGCTCCTCGCTGGCGGACTGGAGTTCCTCTTTGGAGGTCTCGAACTCCTCGTTTATGCTCTGGAGTTCCTCGTTGCTGGAAAGCAGCTCCTCGTTGGCGTCCTTTAGCCTTGAATTGGTGGTTTCCTGCTCTTCTATGATAGCCTTAAGGCTCTCTCCCGAAACGACCAGGTCCTTTTCCAGTTTGATAATACGGCGGCCATCCCCGGCCCGCGACTTCTGCTGCGGCCCGGCGGCCGCCGCCGGGGTAAGCTTTTCGAACAGGATGAGGAAATAGAATTTATCGGGATCGGAAACTTTTATGGGCAGTACCTCCACCCTGACGCCTTTCCCGCCGGGCGCGGCCAGTATATCCTTCTGCGCCGCGCAGCCGGATTTTTTAGCCGCGTGGATGGCCGCGCGCAGCTCCAGCAGGAGGTCGCCCGACGCCATGCGGCGCAGGTTCATACTGGGCTTTCCTGGCGCGGGGCGCAGGTAGGCGGAGGTATCGCCGAGGAAGCGCAGTATCTCCAGTTCCCCGTTGACTATCACGCCGTTAGGCGTATAGCGGGCGGGGAGCACCCGGGCCAGCTCGTCCTGCAGGTACGGAGCCTCCTGAACCGGCTTCTCAGTTCCCTGCGCGCCGTAAGCGGGCAGTTTAAAAGCGGCCTCGGTCTCGAGAAAGCGGCCGGCCGGGCCGAAATCCGGCAAAGACCTGGAGCCGGCCATGCGCTCGGAGAATACCTTGCGCCTGACGTTGAGCGGGGAAAAAGAACCGGAGAGGTTGCCTATGGATTCGGAGCGGCCCAGCATTAGTATACCGCCGGGTTTCAAGGCGTACTGGAATATTTTAAGGGCCTTTTCCTGCAGCGAAGGCCCGAGGTAGATCAGCAGGTTGCGGCAGCTGACCAGGTCGAGGTTGATGAAAGGCGGGTCTTTGACCAGGTCTTTGGCCGCGAAGATGCAGCGCTCGCGTATGGCCGGGACAATGCTGTAGCCGCCTTCCGTACGGATGAAAAAGCGCTTCAGGCGCTCGGGGGAAAGCTCCGACTTTATCTTGGCCGGATAGAAACCGGCGCGGGCGCGCTCGATAACTACGGGGTTGACGTCGGTGGCGAAGATCTGGAAGGGGACGTGGGCGGCCCGCTCGCCCAGGAACTCCACCAGGTTCATGGCGTGGGAATAAGCTTCCTCTCCGGTGGAACAGCCGGGCACCCAGATGCGCAGCGGGGACTCCGGGGTCCGCTTCCTGAGCAGGCGGGGATAGATGGTGCGCTTAAGTTCTTTGAAAGTCTCCGGCTCGCGAAAAAAGGAGGTTACCGAGATGAGGACGTCGCGGTAGAGCAGTTCGAGTTCTGCCGGATAGGCTTTGAGCATACGCAGGTAAGCGGCGGCGCTGTAAACCCGCTTGATAGCCATGCGCCGCTGGATGCGGCGGCGCAGGGTACTGCGCTTGTAAAGCCCGAACTCCACGCCCTTGGAGGAACGCAGCAGCTCCAGTATGCCGCTCATGGCCTCTTCGGGATTTACCGAGGTCAGGTGGGCGGCCTTCTTACGGACACCGTCAGTTGGCAGAGAGCCCAACCGCTTGCCGATAACAGCCGGGGAAAGAACAAAGTCCGCCCAGCCGGCCGCGGCGGCGGAACGCGGCATGCTGAAATGGGCCGCGGTGCCGCCGCTCTGCGCAAAAGTGGTGCCGCCGCTCTCCCTGATGGCCCGCATGCCGTCGGTACCGTCGGTGCCTTCTCCCGACAGCAGCACCCCGACGGCCAGGGGGCCCTGGTCCTCCGCCAGCGAGCGGAAGAAACTGTCTATGGGATTGCGCCAATCGGCTTTGCTGCCGGAAGACGAAAGGTACAGTGTGCCGCGCCTTATCTGCATTGCCCGGTCCGGGGGAAGGATGTAAACCTGGTCGGGCAGAACTTTATCCCCGGTCCTGGCCTCGCGCACGGAAAGAGAGGTATTGCGCGACAGGATCTCGGAGAGATGACTTTCATACTGCGGCGCCAGGTGGGGCACCAGGATCAGGGCCAGGCCCGGCTTGTGCGGCAGGGCGCCCAGGAGTTCCTCGAAGGCTTTAAGACCTCCGGCTGAAGCGCCGATAGCGGCGACGTGGAACGCTTTAGGCTTGTCAGATCTTTTCATAACCCCTTGCCCGGTGTTTCAACCGCCCCTAAATCCAGCAGCCTGGCGAGGGCGCAGGCTTGCGGTCGGAATAGTCATATGATAGCAAGTAATACCCGCGGCTCATAGGACAAAGGCGGCGGAAAGGCAGCGGTGGCCGCGCCCACTATTAAGCGGAGGACGCTTTGAGGGAGGTCAGGCCGTGCTGGATGGCGTACTTGGTAAGGCCGGAAACGGTCAGGATATTAAGCTTATGGGAGAGATGCTCGCGGTGCGTCTCCGCGGTACGCACGCTGATGCCGAGCTTGCGGGCCACCTGCTTGTTGGCCAGGCCTTCGGCCAGGAGGGACAGGACTTCGGTTTCCCGCGGGGTCAGCACGGCGCCCTGAGCGGCCTCGGCAGTCCCCGGGGCGAGTATAGCGTCGGACATGCCGGGGGGGAAGTAAAGGCCGCCACCGTGTACCTGGCGGATGGCCTCGATGAGCTTCGCCGAAGGACCGTCTTTCATTACATAGCCATGCGCGCCGCAGCGCGCCATACGGACCACGTACTCCTGGCTGGCATGGATGCTGAAAACGATTATCTTGACGCCGGGAGCGGCCTGCCGCAGCCGCCTGGCGAGTTCGCCGCCGTCCAGGCCGGGCAGGCTGATGTCCAGTATGACGATGTCGGGCGCGGCCGCCCTGAGCTTGCGCAGCGCTTCTTTATCTTCGGACGCTTCGCCCACCACGGAAAAACCGGCCTGACAGGCCAGGCAGGCGCGCACCCCGTCCCTGACCACGGGATGGTCGTCTACCAGGAAGATCTTTATGATGTCTCTGCTCTTTCTGTTCATACGGAAGGTACCGTTTCCCGCCCGAGGAAGCCGCTGGCCTCCAGGATACTTTCCGCTATCCTTTTATTCAGCGCCAGGTCCGGAGCTAAAGCGTTTAAGTTGAACTTAATGCCGCGAAGAATGCCGCCCATGCCACCGCTCAGCCGCCGGCTACGGACCCTGCGCTCCGGCCGGGGCGACGCCGCCGCCAGCGCTCGGGCCCGCTGAAACTCACGGGACAGCCGCCTTTGATCCGCAACTGCCGCTGAGGCGCGCCTATCAGCGCGTCTGCGCGGCCGGGGCTGGGCCCAGTCCGCCGCAAAATAGCCGTCCGCACATGCACCGATCGCCGCTGACTCCGCTGCTTTCATAATTACACCCCCGTTATAGCCGCGTACCGCGGCCCCCTGTTATTGACCCTGGCCAGGCTTTTTGCCGCAGAAGCACCCCCATGCCCCCGACGGCGCCTGGCCGGGCTATTTCAACTGCTTCGCCATAGCTTGCCGTACAGCAAACAGGTTCCCAGGGCGGCTAAGGCCGCCAGACCCATACTTGTTTTTGTGATATTTGAGGTTTTTAACATATTTACCCTATGTATAGGATAACCACTATAGCGCCGGCAAGTCAATACCCGGACCCGCGCTAAAGCCGCGGAAAGCGGCAAGCCGCCGCGCGGGGCGCCGGCAGCAGCGGCGCCTGCCGGGCTATTTTCACGACGAGATGCGGCAACGCGGCGGGCGCGGCCCCAAAAAGACCGGGGTACGTATAACTACGTAGCAAGCCAGGCACAATTCCGGATAGTGGCAAAACGGCCTATACGTTATACTTATCTCACCCCGACCGGCCTGCGGCGCAGCCGGCGGAAAGTGTTAACGCGTTTTCCGGGCCCGGTCGGCCGGCGGCGCCGCAAGCGGCGCTATTTAAGGAGACTATTAAATGAGAACTTTGCACTACGTGTTCATAGCGGCCGCAGCCGCGGCCATGCTTCCGTCGAGCGCGCAGGCCGGCTCGCCGGCCCTCGACCGGCGCATCGAACTCTCCGCCAGGGACTCCTATGTCTTCAAGACATACCTGGCTCCGGACGCTATCGGGATCGACGCGAAAGACGGGGTAGTCACCCTGACGGGCAGCGTGGGCGCGGCCTCCCGCAAGACCCTGGCCCAGGAAACGGTAGCCGTCCTCCCCGGCGTAAAGCGCGTCCAGAACGACCTGGAAGTTACCGGGGCCCCTACCGCCAGCTCGGACGCCTGGCTCAGCGACAAATTAAAGATCACGCTCCTCTTCCACCGCAGCGTGCGCGCCGGCAAGACCGAGGTGGAGGTTAAGGACGGGATAGTCACCCTGCGCGGCCGGGCCGAGAGCCAGGCGCAGAAGGAACTGACCACCGAATACGCCAGGGACATAGAAGGCGTGACGCAAGTTATAAACGAGATGACCGTATCCCCGGAGCCGGACAGCGCGCCCAGGACGGCGGGGGAAAGGATAGACGACGCGTCTATTACCGCCCAGGTCAAGCTGGCCCTGCTGCTGCACCGCTCCACCAGCGCCGTCGGGACCGCGGTCAGGACAAAGCGCGGGACGGTAACGCTCGACGGGAAAGCCGGCAACGCCGCCGAACGGGACCTGGTCACGAAACTGGTAAAGGATATCAACGGCGTCCGTAAAGTAAAGAACCGGATGCGCCTGGAATAATTTCGCAGAAAGGCCTCCCGACCCGGTCCGCCGCAGGTTCTATACCGCAGGCGGCGCTCCGCTTTGCCCGTCAGGTAGTATAATATGTCGATGCCAACTGATCACGGTTTAAGGCCGGCACTTCTGGCCCTGGCCCTGTTGGCGGCCGCGGGCGCGGCGGCCGCCGGCTCCGGGAAAGACTACGGGCCCTGCCCGCAGATAAGGTTCTCCGGCGCCGCCGGGATCGACCTCACTCCCATGGAAGTCCGCCTGGTCTGCGGCGATCCCGCCACGGAAGGCTGGGGGCATATCCCTTTCAACCAGGCAGAGAGCTACCTGAAGGCTTTCCTGCAGCAGCGGGGCTACCAGGAACCGAAGTTCGTCCCCGGCCTCGACGTCCTTACCGTGCACCCCGGGGCAAAAACCAGGGTGGAAACCTTCACGGTCACCGGCCTGCCGCCCGGGCTGGACCCGCGCAAACTGCGCAAGATCAAAGACCGCACCCTTACGCCAGAACTGCTGGATGACGCCAAAGCGGCCCTGACCGCCTCCCTTCAGCACCGGGGCTACGCCTGCCCCGGAGTGCAGATGCGGGCCAACGGGACTACCGGGGAAGTTTCGGCCCAGGTGCGCCCCGGAGAGATTTACCGCTTCTCCCACATCTCCGCCGGGACGACTACTGAGGCGGACATGGGGCTCTTCCGCCGCTACGAGGCCTTCAGGCCCGGGCAGCGCTTCGATCCAAGGCTCCTGGAACTGACCGCGCGGCGGACCATGTCCGACTCGCTGTTCATGAGCGCTTACTTTGACGTGGACTGCTCTACCTCCGGGCTCGCCGTCACGGGACATGTCGTCGCCGGCAAACCGCAGCTCTACCGGCTGGGCTTCGGCTTCGACACCGAGGGCCTGCTGCTGGGCCGGGCGCAGTGGCAGAACTCCCGCATCGGGACGCGCGCCCACTCAATGCAGGCGTCGCTATACGCGTCCTTCCGCGAGCAGACGGCCATGACCTACTTCAAGTATTTCACCGGCCCCAGGTCCAGGTTCTACCTGATGCCCCGGCTGACCTTCAGCCGCCAGAACGAGGACCAATACGAAGCCCTGCGCGCCGAGGCGGCGCTGCTGCCCGGTTTCAGCTGGGACAGCCGCGGCCTGCACGGCGAATTTACCGCCGGCCCGGCGCTGGAACACGTGGATACGGTGCGCGGCCTGGGCCCGGACAGCCGGTACGCGGCCTTCGAGACCCGGCTGGAACTGCACAGCCACCTGTTCGAATATTACGCCGGGGATCCCCGTACCGGCTGGCGGGCAGCCCTGACCGCGCGGTCGCGTTTGGCCGGGATCTACTCGGAGATCACGGCCCACCGGCTGGATTTCCAGGGAGAGCGCATCTGGAACCTGGGCCGCTACGAACCGCCCCTGCTGATACTGGCCACGCGCTGGCAGGCCCGCACAACGCTGGTGGAAGACAGCCTGGTGGCGGAGGGGGAACTGCCGCTGGACATGCGCTACTTCCTGGGCGGCGATTCGGACCTGCGGGGCGCCCGGCGGCTGGGCGTGCCGGGCGACTCGGCCGGCCTGCTTACGGCCCTCTACGACGGCGTCGAACTGCGGCTGGGGGATGTGCTGCCTTACAGGCTGCAGCCGCTGGTCTTCGTGGACGCGGCCATGGGCGGCCGCAATTCCTTCAAGCTGGACCCGAATGTCTACTGGTCGCCGGGCTTCGGGATACGCTGGGGGTCCCCGGTAGGCTCGGTACGCGCCACGCTGGCGCGCGGCCTGGTCTGGCGCCTCGACCCCGCCGCTGAAGTGCTTCTGACGCCGCAATGGCGCTTCTTCCTCAGCCTGGGCAGGGAATTCTGATGAGGTTACTAAAAAGGAGCCTGGTCATATTTGCCGCCGCCGTCGCCTCCCTGGCGGCCCTGGCGGCGCTTGCGGCCTTGCTGCTGGCGGCTTACCCTCAATGGTTCCTGACATCCCGGACGGTCCCGGCCGGAATCAGGTTCTTCGCCGGAGATTATCAGCCGCGCTGGGCAGCGCTGGAGTTCGGCATCAGTTCCCTGAGCTTCACGGAAAAGCAGGTGCGGCTGCGGGCGACGGACTTCTGCTTTGCTAATCCGGCTATGGGCGCGGAAGGCTGCCTTAAGGACCTGGACATACAATTTAACGCGCGGCTCTATTTGATCGGCGTGAAAATCACGAAGATTTCCCGCCTGGCCGTGAACGGCGACCACCTGACGCTGGACCTGGACGCCGGAGGTCCTGCCGAACCCGGCGACAAGAGCGCGGCACTGCCCACCGCCTTGCCAAATCTGCCCGCCGCCGTGCGCGGCTTCGCGCTTGAATCGCTCCAAGTGGATCTGCCGGGCAACAAAATAACCGGGGCCTTCGGCACGCTGCAAGGGCGCTTGAGGCTGCAGCTTGCCTCCGGGGATTCCCGGACGCTGGCGCTGAAAACCGAAATAGAGCACCGCTCCGGTACTGTTACAAAACATTATAAAGGCGAGGCCGCGGTGGACTCAGATTTACTGTCAGGCGGGCAACTAACCTATCTGCGCGCCCGGGGAGAACTTAAGGCGGAAGGCATCAGCGGCAAGTTCACCGCGGGGCTGGAAGAAGGCGCAGCCGGAGTCCTGGACTTCAGCCTGAACGCCGCCGCCCGCATGCCGGAGCGGCGCGCTGAAGTGGACTTCAAAGGAACAAAGAAGGGACAGGATATCGTCCTGGACGGCTCGGCAGGGCTATGGGAGGTTTCCGGCCCGGTAAAACGCATACGGCTTAATAATTACGCGCTGCGGGCCAGGCTCAAGCCCGGCTCCGCCGAGTGGGACACTTTAAACCTCGACTGCGGTTTCGGGGTGGAGCTAAAGCCTTTAGGCCTGGCGCGGGCGCGCGTGAACCTGCCTGATACCCTGGATGGCCGGCTTACGCTCAGCGCGCGGTCCACGCCGGGCCTCCTCGCCGGCGACCATTTTGACGCCGAGGCGGCGGTCAAGATAGAACCCGCCAAAGGCTGGTATGAGCTTTACGGGGAGGTCCACGCCGGCATCTCCGGGCGCGCCAGCCGGCTGCGCGAGCTGAAAATAACCCATAAGTTCGACTTCGGGCTCAAAGTGCCCGGGTTCCAGGACCTGGTGGAATTCCTCGCCCACACCCCGTACTCCGTGCCGGCGCCGGTCAACGTCCTGCGCGGGCCGGTGAGCTTAAGGGTAAAGGGAACGGGCGACCCCCGTCAGACCGCGCAGGAGATCGGCTACGAACTGACTACCGGACTGGCGGGCGGGCGCCAGGACCTTAAACTCAAGGTCAGCGGGAAGGTCGCCGCGGCCGGGCTGCGAACGCCGAACCCCTCGTTCGTTAACACGACCAGCGTGCTGGCCGAAAAGGTAGCGCTGCAGCTGCCGCGCTTCGACGTGAGGGGGATGGCGGACTTCTCCACGGACAAGCGCATTCAGACCGGCGCCGAGCTGGACAAGGCGGACCTGGCGCGCGAAAACGCGCCAAGCCGGCCCGCCGACGGCACCGGTTCCAAAGTCCGCGGAGAGGTCGGGATAAAAACGGCCGCCCCGCTGCTGCTCTACTCCAACCTGGCCAAAGACCCGGTACCGGTGGCCCTGGACTTGAAACTCAACATCCCTCCGGGCCCGCTGACCGGGACGGTAAAGGTGCGGCCGTTCCGGGCCGTTATATTCCGCAGGACAGCTACCATCGAACATATAACGCTCACAGGGCGCGCGGGCTCAGAGGCGATGGCCCTCGACGGAGTTATAATCTATAAGACCGCTGAAGCCACGATCCGGATCCGCCTGCTGGGAACCGTAGAAAAGCCCCGGGTAGAGCTGGAAAGCAACCCGCCGAGGAGCCAGGACGATATCATGGCCATGCTGCTCTTCGGCAAGTCGCCCAGCGAATTGGATTCCGACCAGCAGTCGAGCGCGGCCAACGCCCGCTCGGCGGTAGCCGACAGCGCATTCGGCCTGGCCTCGCTCTACCTGCTGGCCTCGACGCCCGTCGACTACGTGGGCTACGACCCCGTCTCAAAGACCTACACGGTCAAGCTCCGGCTTCCCGGCGGAGCGACGCTGCAGCTGGGCTCCGACGGAGAGCGCCGGGGAGTCCAGCTAAGGAAGCGGCTGGCCTCTAACCTGGCGATACAGACCGAGCTGACCAGCACCCAGGCCCAGGGCAACGTAGTCACGACGCTGCTCGAATGGTACGGGCGGCGCTGACGCCGGAAATACTATGAAAAAGGAATTCGCTAACCTGAGCAGGAATTATGTAGCCCTGGTAGGCAGTACCTTTAAAGCCTGGGCCGCCGACAACGGCATGAGGATGGGAGCCGCATTGGCTTATTACGCGCTATTTTCACTGGCGCCGATCCTGATCATCACCCTGACCGTCGCGGGCTCTTTTTTCGGCGACGCCGCCACCCGGGAAGCGGTCTTCGGCCGCGTCGGCTCGTATGCCGGCCCCCAGGGCGAGCAGGCGGTCCGTTATCTCATGGGGGCCGTGGCTTCGTTCAAAAGCGGCTTCTGGGGCGCCGGGCTAAGCGCGGTGGTGCTGTTCTTGGCGGCCACCAGCCTGGTGAGCGAACTGCAGTCCGGGCTCAACGATATCTGGCGGGTAGAGCCCCCGCAGCGGCCCTGGCTGGCCCTGGCCCGGCGCAGGGCCCTGTCGCTGGGCTTCGTATTCGGCCTGGGCCTGCTGCTGCTGCTGGCGCTGCTTATGAGCGCGCTGGTTTCCGCATTCGCCAGGTACTTAACTCTCATTGTACCCTGGCCCGAGGCCGCCCTGCACGCTATGGATTTCACACTGGTGCTGGGCCTGACCACGCTGTTGTTCGCCCTGGTCTATAAATACCTGCCGGACGCCCGCATCGCCTGGCGGGACGTCTGGACCGGGGCGGGCGTAACGGCCGCGCTGCTGACGCTGGGCAACCTGGGCATCGGCATCTGGCTCGGCAAAAACGATCTCTCTACCACTTCCGGCGTGGCCGGCTCGCTGATCCTGGTATTGTTCTGGGCGTTCTTATGCGCGCAGCTGTTCTACCTGGGCGCCGAGTTCACCCATGCTCACGCCGTGGCGCGCGCCGCGGCCGCGGCGCGGCGGGGTGGCCCGTGAAGTTCCAGCGCTTCCTCGTCTGGCTTCTGCCGCTCGCCCTGACCTGCTGGGGGGTGATGGCCATAGTTTACTCCAACCTGCCGGCCGTCGCCCGCTACGGCGGGGCGGGAGCCTTTGCGCTGCTGGCGCTGCTCAGCGTGAGCCTGCCGCGTAAGGGCACCCGGAAAGCGGCCTGGTTCGGAGCCGTCTTCGCGGCCGCGTTGGGCTGGTGGCTCACCCTGGCGCCCAGCAACGACCGCGACTGGGCGCCGGACGTGGCCCTGCTCCCGGCAGCCGAAGTCTGGGAGAGCTCCGTCACCCTGCGCAACATCCGCGACTGCGTTTACAGGGGGGAGTACGACTATGACGTACGCCACTATGACCGGGCCTTCGCGCTGGACGCCCTGCGCACGCTGGACCTTTTCCTGGTGGACTGGGGCGCGCCGCATATAGCGCACACCATGCTCAGCTTCGGGTTCGGGGGGGGCAAGCATGTCTGCTTCTCTATCGAGACCCGCAAGGAAAAGGGCGAGTTGTATTCTTCAGTCAGGGGCTTTTTCAAGCAGTACGAGCTGACCTACGTGCTGGCCGACGAGCGCGACTTGATCCTGCTGCGCGCCGCCCACCGCAAGGGAGAGGACGTTTACCTGTACAGGCTGAAAGTGCCGCCGGAACAGATCCGCAGGATCTTCCTGGACTACCTGCGCACCGTCAACGAGTTCAGGACCGTTCCGCACTGGTATAACGCCCTGGCCGCCAACTGCACCACCGATATCTGGAAGCACATCGCCCCCTATTATCCCGGGGCCAGGTTCGACTGGCGCATACTTGCCAGCGGCTACGCGGATGAAATGGCGTACGACCTGGGCGTGACGGACCAGTCGCTGCCTTTCCCGGAACTGCGCCGCCGCAGCCGCGTCAACGGGAGCGCGGTGGCCGCCGGGAGGGACCGGGATTTTTCCATGCTCATCCGGCGCGGCCTGCCCGGCTTCGAACAATAGTACTCAATACGAGAAAGAAAGGCCCGCGAACCCCCTGCGCCCGTACCTGTCGAAGCGCAGCAGGGTTTCGCCGTAGCCGTGCCAGTACTGAAGATAGATGGCGAAATTCATGTACGGGAACTGCTGGCGGAACTCCACCTCGTAGGAATCCCTGCCGTAATCGCGGAATACCGGGGTTTTCACGTCGAGCTGGTGATTTTTGAAGCTGCCCCTCCACAGGAAGTTCCTGACGCTCACGCCGACCTCGCCGCGGCCCATATAGTCCGGGAACCTGGCGCCCCGGCCGAGGGACCGCAGATAGTCGTCCTGGGTGGAATAGCCCGACGCCTGCCACAACTTGACATAGAGCGACGCCTTGTCCGCCAGGAAGGAATTGGCGATCTCCAGCCTTTCCCGGGCCTCTATGCCGAATTTCAGCATGACGTACTGCCTGTTCCAGCTCCTGGACCGCGCCCCGTCAAGGCCGTTGGACTGGTGCTCCAGCAGGCAGACGACGATATTGCGCAGCTTGAACCGTCCGTAGGAAAAGAACGAGACCGGGTAGTCCAGGAAGAACTCGGGGTTATAATTGCTTTCTTCGAAGGGCATCGAGTCGCTGCCGGCGTTCCAGAGCGATTTCTGGCTGTAGGCGATATAGGCCGGGAACAGGTTGTACTTGAGCACGTACAGGTTCGGCTCCAGCACGCGGAACTTCATGCTGATCTGGAACTTTACCTGCGCGCGGTTGTTGCCGGGCCAGCGGTCTATAGCGAAGTAGTTGATCTTG
>Ga0209066_10004707_pt1 | contig 14681 bp, 13 predicted proteins | sample All_14_2_FD_187198 | JGI IMG/M metagenome (GOLD analysis project Ga0209066, IMG submission 187198) | Freshwater microbial communities in response to fracking from Pennsylvania, USA - Allegheny Zone_MetaG_DW_15 (SPAdes) (version 2) ...
AAAGAGCTACCGTTTGAAGGAGGCCGCCTCACGCATCACCGCCACGCCCGTATAGTCACCATCCGACCGTCCTGCCTGGAGCAGTTTGACCGGCCATAAGTGGAGCAGTTTGGGGTGGCCATCGGGGCCCGAATGTTGCGTGCCATGGGCACAGTCCAGGAAGAGGTGCATCTGGGTGACATCCGCCCCGACTTGCTGGTGGTGACGGACGACGGTATACAAGTGGCGATTGAAGTGGCCTTTTCGTCGTTCTGCGATGCCACAAAGGCGGCAGCTTTTGAGTTCAAGGGGTTGCCCGCTTTGGAGATCGACCTGAGCGGGTTTTCACCCGAAGCCTTCGATCCTGAAGCCGTGCGCCGTGCGGTGATTGAATCGGTGCTGCTCAAACGCTGGGTGTGGCCTTCAGCACCCTCCTTCTCCCAATTCGCTACGCGCAGTGCTCAGGTGGCATCACCAACGGGAGTGGCCAAGACCTACTTGCCTGAGGAGAAGATCAGTTTTTCCGGACGCTGGGTGTCGGTGCGGCAGTTCCCAAGCGGAGATATTGCCGTGAAGGTGGTGGCCTGGGACCCGGACTTGGTATCGCTGGTGCGCAGTGTGGCGAAAGCTCACGGAGGTCGGTTCAACCCCCAATACAAAACCTGGAACATCCCTCGATGGGCCGCACGGACGGTGCGTGCCAAGCTGAACGACAAAGCTCAAGGCTTGAGCATTGGTATGGGACCAGTCAGTTGAGCCTCTGTAGGAAACGACTTGGCGCTTAGGTTGTGGATCACATGACAGCGCCCAAAGGTACGCAGATTCTGACTGCTGTGTTTGAAAAACCAACAGCTGGAACAGCAGTCATTTTCAAACAAAAAAATCTCAGACACATATCACTGTCTTGAGCCACACAGCGTCAGTTCCACAGTGCCACCGAAACGAAGCCTGCCCCCTTTTAAGAGATTTCGTGCTGCTTCCTGGACAACAATTTACCTGCCTCGGAAGCTGTGATCGATGGGGAAACCAAGAGCATCCAGGGCTCTACACCCAATGCGCTCGCCAGGCGCTCGATGCTTGCCAATGAAACGTTCCACTGCGAACGCTCAACGGATGACACGTAGGTCCGGTCGAGCTCACATTCGTGGGCCAAACGCTCCTGTGACCACCCCTTCTCTACCCGTTTGAGCCGTACCCAGTAACCGAGCACATCCCTCGCGCTCGCAGAGCGAAGAGGCATGCTGGTGGGACCGATGGGCTTTTTTGACACCTCGACATCGTGTCAATTTGATACATTTGCATCTACGGTGTTTGCTATTCATTTGAGATCAAAACCTTCCTCACCAACTTTCAAGGCACATCACTTCAACCACAGGGAGCCGGCATCGAATATCCACCTGCAAACCACAAAACCACAACCAATTCATGGAGGTCAAGTTGACAAGAAAACAGAAACTAATCACCGCATACTTTGCGGTCGGCATATTGTTCGCTCTGTACGGGTGGATGTTCGGCGTGCACAGCTCGAAGAGCTTCGCCTACAACCTTGGCCAGGGCGTCTTCTGGCCGGTCACGGTTTTCCCAAGCCTGGGGCCGGTCATCGGGGGGATCATCCTCGTCGTGTTTATTGCTCTGCTGCTCCTCTTGTTCTAAAAAAACATGAGGTACGTGGCATTGGCTTTGGCGGTCGCCCTGTGCGGCTGCGGCAACAAAGAGGAAAGAGAGTTTGTGGAGGGCTGTACTGAACAGGTCCCCTCGAAGGACGTTTGCACTTGCGTCTACAACCATGGATCTGTAAGCAACGAACTACGAACCTTGGAAGCCAATCAGAACGATCAGCAGGCTGTCATGCGCTACGTGTTGGCGGTGAAAGAAGCAACTGAAGACTGCGTCAAGCAGTTGGGGTTGGGTCCCACGTCGAGATAGCCGCCCTGCACCCGGTCAGTACATCTGTCCTGATCACCCCCAAGCGATTGGTCCTCACGGACCAATCGCTTTTTTACGCCCATTGAAAGGAGATCCCTTGACCACTTCACCCTCACCTCTTGAATACCTGGTGGCCTTTGCCATGCTTTTTGGACTGGGTGCTTTGTCCACTTGGGCATGGCACCGGCACCGTCCTGAACCACGCTGTGAACGTCGATCTAGAGGTTCGGCATGAGTCTTCCCACACAACGTCCCATACATGGAAAACACCATGCCCTCTTCCTGCCCCCTTTGCCATTCTGATCGGGTAGAGACACGCTGCACAGGCCGCAGAGTGGCCGGTGCGGCAGGCGCGATCACTGCCGCTGCTTCGAGTGGCCTGGCAGCCATGAGTCGAATCGACCCGACTCTGCCGCCAGCGTTTCGCGTGGCCACCGCCGTGACCACTGCCGTTCTCAGTGGTCTTGCCTTTGCGAACCTCGGCTGCAAGGTCGGGGCAACGCTGGGGGACGCCATCGACAAAACCGTGCTGCGGCGGTTCAACTGTCTGGATTGCGGATTCAGCTTCTGCGACCCAGATCCCCAGACGAATCATCACGACGGGGAGAACACCTGACCAACTCTTGGACAAGGGCATCCACCCTCACCCACTGCATCGCATCCACCCTCCCCTGTTGACCCGATGTGAGCTGAACTTCTTGTTCAGTTCCATCGGGTCTTTTCATTGACACATCTGAAAGGAAACACCCTATGGCACACAACGTGCAAACCATGGCCTACGCCGGTGAGGCTCCCTGGCACAACCTGGGCAACCAACTGCCCGCCAAACAGTCCATCGAGGTCTGGGCTGAAAAAGCCGGCATGAACTGGACGATCTGCGAAACACCGGTGCGCTATATGGCCGAACAAGCCGGTGCACTGGGTTCGATCATGTCGTATGAGGACCAGAAAGTCCTGTACCGCAGCGATTCAAAAGCACCGCTCTCGGTGGTCAGCGAGCGCTACCAGGTCGTGCAGCCGAAAGAAGTGCTGGAGTTCTACCGTGATCTCTCCGAGGTGTCGGGCTTTGAACTGGAAACCGCTGGCGTTTTGAAGGAAGGCAAAAAGTTCTGGGCACTGGCCAAGACCGGCAAGGAAACCGCGCTGAAAGGCGGTGACCTGGTCAAAGGCTACTTGCTGCTGGCCACGTCCTGTGACGGAACGCTGGCCACGACTGCCACGCCAACCACGGTGCGTGTCGTGTGCAACAACACCTTGGCTGTTGCCTTGAACGGGGCAACGAGCGCCATCAAGGTGCCTCACAGCACAGCCTTTGATGCCCAAGCCGTGAAACGACAACTCGGGGTGGCCGTCTCCCAGTGGGACAGCTTCATGTACCGCATGAAAACCCTGTCCGAGCGCAAGGTGAAGACCCACGAGTCGATGAACTACTTCCTCAAGGTGCTGTGCCAGCCCGACCTGCAGATCGATGCCAACGCCCGACTCACAAACGAGCGCGCACTGAAGAAGGTGCAGGCGCTGTTTGATGGCAATGGTCGTGGTGCGGAGCTGTCAGCTGCCAGTGGGACCGCCTGGGGCATGTTGTGCGCCATCACCGAGTACGTGGACCATGAACGCCGTGCCCGCAGTGCGGAATATCGGCTCGACAGTGCCTGGTTTGGACAAGGGGCAGTGGTCAAACAGCGTGCCTTGGATCAAGCCCTGCAGCTGGTGAGTTGATCGTCCTGCCCTTCCTTGGGCGTCATAGGCCCCATCCGATTCCGGTCGGATGGGGCTCTTCTTTTTCGCTCTTCCTTTTTCAGGATCCTTTTTCCACCTCACTTCTTGCAGTCACCCATTCCCTCGGGTACTGCGAATACTTCAGGAGCTTCACCCATGTCTCTTGCCGATCCAGCCTCCCATCAGCCCCCAACGCGGCCCCCGCGCGGCAAACCCGCCCTCAAACTCATCAAAACCCATCACCTGCCACGCGAGGATTGGCTGCAGTTGCGCCAGCAAGGCATCGGCAGTTCGGACGCAGCTGCCGCTGTGGGACTACACCCCTACAAGTCGCCGCTTCAACTGTGGCTTGAAAAGACCAGCCGTGCGACAGGCATGTCCCAACCCGATCCCCAGGACGAGAGCAGTCCCATGTACTGGGGCACCTTGCTCGAACCCATCGTGGCAGCCCACTACACCAAGCGCACGGGCCATCGCGTCCGTCGGGTCAACGCCGTGCTCCAGCACCCCGATATGCCGTGGATGCTGGCCAATATCGACCGAGAGGTGATCGGCATCCCAGACGTGCAAATTCTTGAGTGCAAGACAGCTGGCATTCAAGGTTCCAGGCTGTGGAAGGACGGCGTTCCTGAATACGTTCAATTGCAGGTGCTGCATCAGCTCGCCGTTACAGGAAAACAGGCCGCCGACGTGGCCGTTCTCTTGGGTGGACAGGAGTTGCAGATCCACAGAATTCAACGCGATGAAGAAATGATCGCTCATCTGGTGGAACTGGAGGGGCAGTTCTGGCGCCATGTTCAAGAGGACCACCCTCCTCCGGCCGACGGATCGGAGTCCTCAGCGAAAGCACTTCTGGCCCTGTTTCCCAAAGACAGCGGCATGACGTTGAATTTGCAGGATGACCTGGTTATGAACGCCTTGTTTTCGGACTACCTCGATGCCCGCCACCAGTTGGAAAAGTTCGAAGCACTGGAAGAGCAGTTCAAACAGAGCCTGCAGCAGCGCATGGGACACGCCACCCGCATGCTTTTTGAGCAAGGTTCCGTGATCTGGAAACAAGCCAAGGACGCATCTGTCCTGGATGCTGAACGGCTGGTTCGTGAACATCCCGACATCGCCCAGCGCTACCAAAAGGTCCGAGCAGGAGGCCGACGATTCTTGGTGGTCAAAGAACCCAGCAGTTTCAACGAATCGGTGTCACCTGTCCGTTGACCGTATGACAAGTCAAAGACGACCAACGCCTGCTACCAGCGGTCAAAGCTCGTTTCACATCATTGGAGATACGAAGTAAAAATTTCCTCTGCATTCTTTCAGCAACCGCCCCCCGCTCTTCATCGTGAAGGCCGGGGGCTTCTATTTTTCAAGGAGATACCCATGCTCAAAGGACTCGCACTCACCCCTCCCGTCATCGGACGCATCGCCATCGGCAAGATGGTTGAACGCAACGGCAAGCGCTTGCCTGAAAAAGATGACGAGTTCACGGTCACCAGTCAGATTCAAAGCAAAGATGGATGGATCCCCCATCCTCTCAACGAAAGCCTGCGCAAGGACCCAGGCCAAAAGCTCAGGAGCATTCCCATACGCTTCTTGTTCGATGACCCCGACCTGAATTTCCGGGTGAAGTACACCATGTTCGATCATCAATCCGGTCGCCCAGTGTGCGTGGGGGACGGGGAAAGCTGCCGCAGGGCGACGTCAGCGGGGATGCAATCCATGCCCTGTCCTACGCCAATGGGCTGCGCGGTGGGCATAGCAGGCCACTGCAGGCCCTACGGGCGGTTGCACGTTCGAATTGGAGATGAAGATGAACTGGGCAGCTTTGTGTTTCGCACCACAGGCTTCAACAGCATCCGGACCCTGACCACCCGGATGAAGTACTTCCAGGCGGTGTCTGGCAACCGGCTCGCCAGCATGAAACTGGAACTGCGACTACGGGGCAAATCCACAACCCAATCGCATCGGTCGCCGATCTACTACGTCGACATCACACCAGCATCAGGTGCCACTCTGGAAAACCTGGTGCAAGAAGCTGTGCAAGCAAGGGATCAGCAACTCGCTGCGGGGATCGACCAAGGTCTTCTGGACGAGGCAGCTCGCCTTGGTTTTGGACTTGGAGAGTTCGAGGAGTCTGAGGAGGAAGGTGCCGCCGTGGTGGAAGAGTTCTTTTCCAGCGAGGGGGATGATGCGGCCGAATCGGAAACTGTTACAACAGCTGTCAACACGGTCAGCCTGGCTCAGAAGCTTCAAACGAGATCCCACCACCGGAGTGGAGGAGGATGCAACGCATCGTCCGCAGTGAAGACTTGAATGCCCTTGCAACTCATACTTGCTCTTGTATCGCTAGGTTTGAGGTTCAGTCATGTGACTGAACCTCAGATCTTCGACGAGCGATTTTTTTCTGGCCGGAACCTACCGAAACTGACCGTCACGTGCCGACCCATGGCGTCCGGCCTCGGCTGAGGACTGAGTGACGGCAACGCAGCGAGGCCGTGTGATAACTCGCAAGGAGCTCGCGCGACACGGGCGCTGCTTGCAACCTTGCTGGTGTTTTCGGATTGGCCGCATCTGCGACCCGTCAGAGTGATCCTGTAGCCCCTTCTGGGCCGTAATTTGGGCCTGCTGCGACCGCAAAAGGCGCCTATGCGCCCAACAACTGCATCGCTTTCTTGGTCCTCTCGAAGCCCAGGATGCTGAGGACGCGTTTGAAGTTGTACGCCAACACACTCAGGCTCATCTCGGTTGCCACGTTCTGGATGCCTCGGGTCAGGAAATGCGTCCAGCCCATCCAATGCTTGAGGGTGCCGAAGACATGTTCGACGGTGCTCTTGCGCACCGTCATGGCGTTGGGCATCCGGTCCAGCCGTTACTGGACCTTGTCCATGATTTCCTCGTGCTCCCATCGCCTGATGCGTCGGTACTCGCCTGTTGTGCATTGCGCCTTCATCGGACAGACAGGGCAGGCACTGGACCAATAGATGTGAATCTGAAGCCCAGCCGCCTCTCGACCAAAGCGGTGGATCGCCCGCTGGCCCGCAGGGCATTGGTACTCATCGGCGCTAGCGATGTAGATGAAGTCAGTCTTGTCGAATCGGCCTTCCGACCGCGCATTGGATGTCATGGGCTTGGGCACCAGTGCCGCAACCGCTGCATCCTCGCAAGCCTTGAGTCCCAGACCACTGTAGTAACCACGGTCGGCGATGGCCTTCAACCCGTCGATACCCATCGCATCGCGCGCTGCCAGGGCCATCGGGCTGAGTTGTGCACGGTCGTTGCCGTTGTTCGTGACCTCATGGGCAACGATCAAGTGGTTCTTGGTATCTACCGCGGCTTGCACGTTGTAGCCCACCATGGCAGTGCCCTTGGCGCTGTGGGTGGTCATGGCGCGTGCATCAGGGTCCGTCTGAGAGAGCTGATGATCCGGCAGGGCCTCCAATTGCGCTTTGATCGCCTGCAGGGCTTGCATGCGCTGGCGCATCTTCTGGATCTTGCCTTGGCCTGCATCTCCGCCGGCCGCGTACCGATTGACCAACTGACGACCATGCCATCGAAGCAATCGATCATGGGCGAAAGATTGCCGAGGTGACGGATGGTCAAGGCGATGTGCTTGTCCAGCCTGATGTAGAGCTGCACGGCTCGAAGCCGGTCCTCGTATGAACCCATGAACTACCCTCCATGTGGTCCGAGAAATCGTCCTAACCCCCGGCGGGCCGAATTCGGTCGGCGCCAATAGGCGTAATACATCCGATCAACTACACTTCCATGCGCGCCGCAGTATACAGATTTGCACCTACTACACAAGTCGCGATATCGAATAACAACCTTGAATCTGGTAATCATGGGGGTAGAGAAAAATGCGTGGATCAGAATTTGAAAAACGGGTAGCCCAACGCGATCACCTTTCGGCGGTCGACGTGCTCGGCACATTTGATTTCAGCACCGCGGTGATCTACTTGAAATCACTTGTCGCTGCAGATATAGACCGCGCAAGAACGGCACTTAATGGATTCAGGCCTGCGTGGAATGACGGAAAGCCTAATTTGATGACGGGGCAGCAATTCACTACCTTGGCAAAGTCACAGTCTTTGGTCGTGCACGAGTACACCCATTTTGTCGATACCACCTCCACGCTGTGGGGCCTTCGACATTTGTTGCTAATGAGCGAGGCCTACGGCTCTATAAATCTTGATGAGGGGAATTATTACAAGGCCAGGGAATTTTCTGACCATGCACGAAGCATCAGGCTCCCGAACTACTATACCGTTTTGTACAAGGCCCATGATGACCAACCATGGCAATCAAAAATAACAATTGGCCGGAAATTTGAAACCAAGGGGAAGATATCAAATTGGCCTATCTTGTTTTCTCAATTTCTCAATTCAGACGAGCAAGTGATGGTGCGATCCCCGGTATCAACAGTGTCAATATTAGAAGCATCCGCCATGGCGCAAGAGATAATGATTGTCTCCCGCCTACTCCAGCTGACTGATCCGGAATATAGAATGGTTGAGGATCGAGAGCTTCATCGCAAGACCATGCAATTTCTATACGCGAAAAATCTCACTGAATATTCCGTCTGCGTTCATGTCCTTGCAAACAAACTGGGATGCAAGGATGCACTGGTGGCCTTCACGATATGTTCGAGATTGACGCGCCTGGCACTGAACTTCCCAGGGGTCATATTTGACAAACTCGCTGAAAATTGCCCAGTCGAGAAGGTGCTGGACATCCCCATTCAGCATGAATTTTCTCAAGCAATTAGAGACGGACTCCGATGTCGTGACCTCGGAACCATCTACTATCTCCTATGCAACGCACTTCCAGCGAATGTCTTAGAGGGCGAGAAGCATGTCAGCCCTGCAGTCGCAATGGCGTTGAAAGTGCTTGGCACTTCAGAGGACGAATTGGCTGTTGCAGCCCAAGCCGAAGCTGAGTTCTTGCGCAAATCGCTTGACGAAACCAAGATTGAAAACATAAAGACATTGGCGCACGCTGGTCATGCGAATTTCGAAACCATCGGACTTCAATCCGGAGAATTGGATTTTCGCGAGCTAAATCTGCCTCCCGCACTATTGGGAGACGACACTATTGCAAACATCTTTGCCGGGGACAAGAACTCTCTATCGGCCTTCGATGTAGAAGGCTGCTTCTTTGAGCTAGACGACGGTATGTCCTGGGTCACGCGATTTTCCGAGGCTTGTCTCTAATCCATTAGTTCTGGCGTGCACTAAAGCCGCCATTCAGTTGACTCCCCAGCTGCAGCAATAGCCAAGGGCTATCCGCTGCAACAGACAACGATGCAAAGCAAAATAACAAGAGAGGCCCGTCGAAAGGGCCACGCGTATGCGCCGCCGGATTACCGCTAGAGGAGCGAACTAGATGTCATCCATTGAAGACGGGCAGGATGAGGCCAGCCCAAACGAAAAGGGCGTCAGCGCCGCGGCAGCTGGGCCAGCGGGGGCGCATTTCGAGCAGGAGGTCGCAGCCTCCTACCTGCTGGCCATGCTGTGCGGCGCACCGCCTCGTGGAATGCCGGGCACGCACATCGAGACGGTGAAGCTCCAGCAGGGGAACAGCGGGTACCCCTTGGACGACGTTATCGTCGGCGTGATCGACGCCGCAGGGCAGCAAAAGTCGCTCGAGATCCAGGTCAAGCGGACGATCACCTTCAGCCCAAAGGACAAGGTCTTTGCCAAGGTCGCCGGGCAGATGGCCGAAACCGGTCAGACCGAGCGCTTCAAGTCGTCGACCGTGGAGATGGCCATAGCCATCAGCCGCGGCTCGTCCAAGATTGAAGGAGCGTACCAGGATCTGCTGGCGCTAGGACGGCAAGTCGACAGCAGCACGACGTTCGCCAGAGACATCGGCATGCGCGGCGTCGGCAACCCCGATATGCGGCAGTTCGTCGAGACATTCACAGGGCACCTGAGAGCTAAGAAGGTGCCATGCGATGTCGAGACGGTCTGGCAGCACTTGCGGCGTCTGCAGATTCTGGTCTTCGACTTCGAGGCGCCGGGCTCCGCGTCCCGCGACCTCGCCCGAGAGCGCTGCCGAGCTGCCTTGGCGCCGGAAGACGTGACCAAGGCAGACTCGCTGTGGGCCGCGCTCACAGTGATCTCTTTTGAAGCCGCGAAACGGGGCGGATTCCTTGATCGCCTGAGATTGCTAGAGGAGTTGAAGCCCTATGAGTTGAAGCTGGTCGGTGAGCGACGTCACCTGGAGGCCAGGCGCGCTCTTGCCGAAGCATCCGGTGAGGCGCTGGCTGCCATCAATGTTCGCGTGGGCGACGTGCAGCTGGCACGCTTGCACTGGACGGAGCAGGTTCGCACTGCTCTCAGTGGTGGCCGGTATGTCGAGATCCGCGGGGAGCCTGGCGTCGGAAAATCGGGGGTGCTGCGCCAGATGGCCGAACTCGCACTGCTGGAGGGACAGGTGATCGTGCTGAACCCGAGCCGCTGCCCTTCCAAGGGCGGCAGCGCGTTCTGCGGGCACATCGGGTTCCAGGGCAACCCGCGCGAACTGCTGGCCGAGCTGGCGGCGGACGGTGGTGCAACGCTGTTCATCGATAACCTCGACTTCTATGACGAAGGTGCACAGGCGACGGTCGCAGACTTGATACGGGCAGCGGCAGGAACAGCCGGCATGTCGGTGATCGCCACGGCACGTCCGACCTTTGGCGTGGATGATGCGGACTGGTTGCCGGCAGATGCGATATCCGCGCTGAAGCGCAGCAAGGCCGTTGTCATAGCGGATATGTCCGAAGGGGAGCGAGACGAGTTGCGCGAGAAGGCCCCCGCTCTGGCCCCCCTGCTGGCACCAGAGCACCCCGCACGCAAGGTCAGTGGCAATCTGTTCCGTCTCGACCGCCTGTCGCGGCGCTCTGCGGCGGAACAGGCGATACGGACCGAGGTTGAGCTGGCGGACCTGTGGTGGAGCCTGGGCGACGGCATCAAAGATGCTGGGTTGCGCGAGCGATGCCGCCTGCTTTCATCCATGGGGCAGCAGGCGCTCAGGAATACTGAGGCGTATGACAGCACCAGCGCCCCGCCGCCAGCGGTCGAGGCGCTGGTGGCGAGTGGAACGCTCAGGGAGGTTCAGCGCGACAGGTTGGCGTTCCAGCATGACGTGCTGCGGGAATGGGCTATTGGGTTCACGCTGTATGAAGACCCAACCCTCATCGATTCACTTCCGTTGGACAAGATCACCAGCGCAGCCATGGCTCGCGGGATTGAACTCGCCGCCCGACTCAGCCTGGAGCGAACGCAAAGCGATGAGAAATGGCGTGCGCTGCTGCAGCAGGTCAGTCGGCCAGATGCCCACCGGGCTTGGAGGCGCTATGCGTTGTTGGCGCTGGTTCGTTCCGAAGCGGCGGACAGCCTGCTGCCCCGGGCGCAGCCTGCACTGCTGTCCGATGGCGCGGAGCTGCTCAAGGAGCTGGTCGGCACGGTCTCCACCGTCGAGGTGAAGTCGATGGCCGAGGTTCTGGCGGGACAGGCGGTCGAGCTGAATGCCTTTCAGTCGACCATACGTGTTCCCAAGGGCGAGGGCTGGCACAGCCTCATTGGATGGCTCCTGGAGCTCGGCCCCGCGCTGCCGGCCACGGCCATTCCTGACGTCGTCAAGCTGTACGTCGTCTATCTGTACGGTACGGTTGGTCTCGGTTCGCTGGTGTCTCCGATCACGCACCAGATCGGCACCTGGCTGCGCGACTTCGAGCCTCAGGATAAGCGTTCCTGGCGTGATCCACCGAGGCCGACTCTTGTGGACTGGACCGGGCTAGATCAAGAGGAACGTCGCCATCTGCGGCAAGATCTGCATGACAACTTCTTGGCGCTTGCCCAACGGGCGCCGGAACAGGCGCAAGCCTACCTGCGCGCGCTGATCGATGACATTGACAGCAACCAGACTCTCGCGGAAGAGCTGGTGCGCCAGCCCTTCAATGTGATGCTCGCCGCGCCGACGGAGTTCGCTGAGCTGGTTGCGATGGCTCTGATCGAAACCCCTCAGTCCGATGACAACGAGATGCACCAGGGACGCAACGAGCCGTTCACGTTCCTGGATAGCAATTTCATTCCGATCTCTCCGGCGCAAGGGCCATTCTTCCGGCTGTTGACCCACCAGCCGAGCATTGGACTCGGACTCGTTCACCGCCTTGTCTCCCACGCCATCGTTTGGATCACAAAGGGCAAAGACGCTGGGGATGATCGACTCGTCTTGCGCATCGGGGGCGTAGAGCGGGAGTTTCCATGGACCTGGAGCTACCAGTTCTCGCGCGAGACCAACTTCTTTGCAATGAGCAGTGGACTGCAGGCACTGGCAGCATGGGCCCACCGGCGTGTGGATGCGGGTGAACCGTTTGAAGCGGTGCTCACCGATGTGCTCGGTCCTCCAGGCTCCTGCGCGGCATACGTCCTGATCGCGGTCGACCTGGTGCTGTCGCACTGGCCCGCCTCTCGAGCCAATGCGTTGCCATTCTTGGAATCTCCTGAATTGCTCAGCATGGATGTCGAGCGCGCTACACGTGACTTGACTACTGGTAGCGCAAAGTTCAACGCCGCTGGAATGTTCGGCCTGGGTGAGCTTCCAAGCGAGCCGAACGGAGAGGTAAGTTCGGCTGAGCTGCGGAATCGCCCTTCTCATGGTGCGCGTCTGTCAGAGCTGATTGACGAGTTCGTGTCCAGCTCCGGCCCTGAGGAGGGTCAGCAGCTCGTCGATGCCCTGTCGACTGCAGCGACGCGCCTCGGACCGCACAGCGCACAACACACCTTCGCCGATCCGCCTTTCATGGTCAGGCACGCGTTGAACCGGGCAGACATGTCCAACCGGAAGAACGTCGAAGTTACACAGCAAGACGGCACCAAAATCTTGGTTCCTCGCTACCTGCCGCCTGCCGAAGAGGAAGAGCACCTGTCCGCCTTGCGCGCTGCGCGGGCTGCGGAAAACCAGAGCCAGAACATAAGATTGGGCCTCAGCGAGGTTCTCAGATCCTCCACGCGGCTGGACCCCGGCCAACTAGAGTTCGCCGTTCAGTGGGCGCGAGAGCCGGAGCGACACCCAGGCGCTGGTGCAACCCCCATCAAGGATGCCGTGAACGACGAGCGCATGGCAGCCCTGACAGTGGCCATGCTCGTGATGAGGGATGCCCAGGCGGATCTCTGCGAGAAAAGCGCTGAGTGGGCTCGCGGCTGCTTCGAGGCCGTTTTGCGGGAGCCAGATCGGGACGGCGTGCTGCATATCAGGGAGGGGCTGTGTTTCAATCCTCTGGCAACGGGCTTCGCAGGGCGCCTCTTCGCATTGCGGTTTCAAGCCACACCCGCTGACATCGAGTGCGTGCTGATGGTGGCTGCCCGCGGCATCCATGAAGTCGCACACGGCCTCGGCTCGGCGATCGATGCAGTCATGGAGATCGATCCTCGTGTTGTCAAGTCGCTGATCCGCTGCGCCCTGCACGGTTGCACAAGTTCGCGCCGGCGTTGGAACATCAAGCCGGAGAAGGAGGCCGAACTGAAGGCCGAGCAGAACAAACTGGCGAAACAGGCCGTCCACGCCGAACTGCAATGGCTGGCCGGTGCCGGCACCGAACCGCGTTGGCCGATGCCCCCGCACAAGGAGCCACGCACCCGCTCGGGCATCAGCCTCCAGAAGTTGCCGGCCATCGACGAGAAGATCATCACGATGGAAGAGGCGCTGTCTTCCGACGGCGATGATGAACCTGAGATCCCGCTCAATCTCTTTGATAACGAGGACGAGATCGACCCGCTGTGGTTCAACTCGCAGGCTGCCGCCCTTTGGCTCCGGCAGTTGAACAGCACCCCTGCGAAGCAACTGCCGTGGCTGGCGGAGTTGGTTGAGGCCCACATCCCTTGGACGATGGTGGCCAACGGCGCGGAGCTGAGCCAAGGCGAAGAGGCCAGCGATGCGCCCAGAGAGTGGAATCAGGTGTTCTTTGATTTGCTCGTGCGGGTGCTGCCGCACGAGGATCTGCCGATGGCACTGTCCTGGATCAGCACACTGTTCAAATTGGGCGATCAGAATTTCTTTGATCTCACGGCCATCCTGACGGGCGCGCTGGACGAGAACTACTTCGGTCCGGCCCGCCGGCCGTCTGCGGCCGTCGCTGTCGGAATCCGCGAAGCACTTGCGAACCATCTCGTCATGACCTGGGGCTGGCGGCGCGCGCAAGGGAAGAAGGATAGTTTCAGCGAGCGCCACCTCGGTCAGGCGGTCTCCGGGATGTTCTTCAACACCCAGGGCTTCGGCACAATGCCGTCGCGGTGCTACCTCAAGGCGCAGCACATCGACCGATTGGGCGACTTCCTTCCTGTCCTTAACAAGCTCGTTGTCGCAGGTCCCTCCTTCAAAGTCGCCGACGTCTTGCTGAACCTGCTCGCGGTCTCGCCACGGGCCGAGCATCTGCCCCTGCTCGCGGCAGCTTGCCGCCGCTGGCTTGAGGCGTTTGCCGGATTTCCAATCTTCTGGGTCGACTTCGGTATGGGTAACCGCTGGTGTAAGGTGGTCCAGTCGGCGGTCGGCAGCGACGATAGCCCCCTTGGTCCGTCACTCACTGCCGATCTGACCCACTTGGTCGCTGAACTGATCGCATTGGGTGTCGCTGAAGCCCCTAGGCTGGAAACTGCACTTGGAGCGCTGTAGGGGACATCGTGCGCTCCGCATAAGTGCTGATCCCGGTGGACCAAGCGCGGTGAGTGTGGCCAACGGCGCGACGATCAGCCTGCGTCAAGTTTCAGTTTGGACCTGCCGCTCGGCCGGATGACCGGTGGCCGTCAGGTATTGGTCGTGAGACATTCAGCCGCCCTATCCGAGCTGCGGCAGACAGCCTGGAGCGACCTTAGTAGTTCGGAGTGTGGCTTCGCAGCGACTGCTGACTTCGGCTGCAGCCTAGACTACTCACGCTTTTTGCCATTCCTGACCTTATTGATCCGGCCTTAATTAATTTGAACTTTTAGAGTCTGTCATCATCAGTTCAGTGATGAACGCAACAGACATGAGAAGTTTGCCAAGACCGGCGCGCCACGAGCGTCGTGTACAGGTCATCCGAC
>Ga0209066_10004708_pt1 | contig 14680 bp, 12 predicted proteins | sample All_14_2_FD_187198 | JGI IMG/M metagenome (GOLD analysis project Ga0209066, IMG submission 187198) | Freshwater microbial communities in response to fracking from Pennsylvania, USA - Allegheny Zone_MetaG_DW_15 (SPAdes) (version 2) ...
CTCGCGATGCGCGTCATCCGCCTGTTGCCGGTGCTCGGCATCGGCGCTGTCGTCTCGCTGTTCACCAGGCCGCATGCTTCGCTCGCGGTCGAAGCCCTCGGTCGCCGTTTCGCCTCGCCCTTCGGTGTTGCCGCCGGCTTCGACAAGGACGCCACGGCGATCCGGGGCCTCGGCCAGCTCGGTTTCGGACACGTGGAGATCGGCACCGTTACCGCCCTGGCGCAGCCGGGAAACGACCGCCCGCGCCTCTTCAGGCTGATCGACGACCGCGCCGTCATCAACCGCATGGGCTTCAACAACAAGGGGGCAGCGGATGCCGCACCTCGCCTCGCCCGTGCTGCCGCCCGCTCCCGGCGCCCCGTCATCGGCGCGAACGTAGGCAAGAGCAAGCTGGTGGACCTTGCTGACGCGGTCGAGGACTATCTGGTCAGCACCCGCCTCATGGCCCCGATCGCGGACTACCTCGCGGTCAACGTGAGCTCTCCGAACACTCCTGGGCTGCGTGGCCTCCAGGAACTCGATCTGCTTGCACCGCTGCTGAGCGCTGTGCGCGACGCCGCAGGTGAGACCCCCGTGCTGGTCAAGATCGCCCCCGATCTCAGTGACGACCAGGTCGAGCGCATCTCACGGTTGGCACTCGACACCGGTCTCGCCGGAATCATCGCGACCAACACGACCCTGTCCCGCGACGGGCTCCTCAGCGATCCAGCAGTGGTTGAGGCAGCCGGAGCTGGTGGGCTCTCCGGTGCGCCGGTGGCTGCACGCTCGCTCGAGGTGCTGCGCGCCATCCGCTCGGTGGTTCCTGCCGAGTTCTGCGTGATCTCGGTCGGGGGAGTGGAGACCGCTCACGACGTAGCGCAACGGCTCGAGGCCGGTGCAACCCTGGTGCAGGGCTACACCGCGTTCCTGTATCGAGGTCCGTTCTGGGCTGCTGGGATCAATCGCGGCCTGCGACGGCTGCTCGCTACTCCGGAAACTGCCAGCGCTTGACCTGCGGCTTCGGCAGGCGCATCAGGCGCAACTGAAGGGCGCGCATCGCGGTGTACCAGCGATTGCCGCGTTGCAGCTTGTCCTTGCCGAACTTGGCTGCCAGCTTGGTCTGGATGAGCTGACCGGCGACCAGGACGTCGATGACGGCGAGGGCGAAGAACACCCAGAGGCCGTAGACCGAGATCACCTGGATGATCGGGTCCTGGATGAAGGTCAAGATGATGACGACGAACATGACCGGGATGAGGATCTCGCCGACGCTGAATCGGGCATCCACGTAGTCGCGGATGTAGCGACGCTGCGGACCCTTGTCGCGCACCGTCAGGTACTTCTCTTCACCGTTCGCGAGGCCGATCCTGGCACGCTCGCGGTCTGAGGCGATCTTCGCCTTGGAGGCCTGTCCGGCAGCCTTGCGGTCGTTCGACACCAGCGGGCGCAGGTTGGCCGCTTCGCGCTCCTTGCGGGTCGGGGTCGCGTGACCCTTGCCCGAGCTGAGCTGGTCGGTGTTGAGTTCGTAACCGGTGTTTTCGGTCGGCGACTTGGCCACAGTGAATCCTTGCGATCATTCCTGGAAATCCAGGGCTCTTAAGATTACCTCCATGACTTCATCAGGGGAGAATCTCACAGCGGGCGCCGAGCGTCAGGCCCAGATCGGCCCAGATCGACGCGTTCAGCGAGGCAGTGGATGCCGGCCTTCCCGCCTCGCTCGCCGACCTCTCCAGCCTCGTGCGCATCCCGTCAGTCTCCTGGGCTGCCTTCGATCCGGATCACGTCGCGCGGAGCGCCGACGCCGTGGCCGAGCTGGCGCGCGGCCTCGGCGTCTTCGACCAGGTATCGATCGAGCGTGCGCCGATCGGCGAGGTTCTCGAGACCGCCGAGGGCGCCGAAACAGCGCAGGGTGCCGAGCTCGGCCAGCCGGCCGTGCTCGCCACCAGGGCTGCCAAGAACGGCAAGCCGACCATCCTGCTCTACGCCCACCATGACGTGCAGCCCCCAGGCAAGGACGAGGACTGGCAGTCCGCGCCGTACGAGCCGACAGTTCGGGGGGACAGGCTCTACGGCCGTGGAGCCTGTCCCCCCGAACGGCCATCCGTGCGCTGGTCACTGTAGCCGGCACCGATTTCGATCTCGGTATCTCGCTCTTCATCGAGGGTGAGGAGGAGTTCGGTTCCCGCTCCTTCGCGAACTTTCTGCACCTTCACCGCGACCGGCTGGCCGCTGACGTGATCGTTGTCGCCGACTCGGACAACTGGGATATCGACACCCCGGCACTGACCGTCGGGCTCAGAGGCAACGTGGCCATGCAGGTGACGGTGCGCACGCTTGGTCACGCCTCGCACTCCGGCATGTTCGGGGGAGCGGTGCCCGACGCGATGATGGCGACGATCCTGCTGCTCTCCACCCTGTGGAACGCTGATGGTTCAGTCGCGGTTGAGGGGATGACCGCCGATGAGGGCGAGTACCCGGAGTACCCCGAGTCCCAGCTTCGTGAGGAGTCGGCCCTGCTCGACGGAGTCAATCCCATTGGTAATGGCGACATTCTCGGCCGCATCTGGTCGAAGCCGGCGATCACCGTCACCGGCATCGATGCGCCCAGCACCGCCAACGCGTCGAACACCCTCACCCCGGTGGTGACCGTGCGGGTAAGCGCAAGAGTGGCACCAGGGCAGCAAGCATCCGAAGCCCATGCGGCGTTGGAAAAGCATCTGCTGGGCCACGCACCGTTCGGAGCGCAGGTGAGCATCGACGAGGCCGACGATGGCAACGGCTTCCTCGTCGACACCAGCGGTTGGGCGGTCGCAGAAGCAGAACAGGCCATGGCCGATGCGTGGGGCCGCCCTGCGGTCGAAATGGGCGTTGGCGGGTCCATTCCCTTCATCGCCGACCTGGTCGAGGTCTTTCCCGAGGCGCAGATCCTGGTGACCGGTGTGGAAGACCCAGACTCGCGGGCCCACAGTCCCAACGAGTCTCTTCATCTCGGGGTGTTCCGTCGCGCGATCCTGACCGAGGCGCTCCTGCTTGCACGGCTCGACGCGCGGGACTGATTCGGGCGGATTCGGAACAATCGCCGCAGCAGCGTGCTTACACTTGATGAACGACTTCACTTCGTACAAGGAGCGACCATGAGCGACACACTGATCGAGACCGCACCGGCGGAGACATCCGCGCACGGCGTCAAGCTCAGCGACCCGGCAGCCGACAAGGTTCGCAGCCTGTACGAGCAGGAGGGTCGCGACGACCTGCGTCTGCGCGTCGCCGTGCAGCCCGGTGGCTGCTCTGGCCTGATCTATCAGCTCTATTTCGATGAGCGCCTGCTCGAGGGCGACGCGACCGTCGATTTCGACGGAGTCGAGGTCGTCGTCGACAAGATGAGCGTGCCCTATCTCGATGGCGCGACCATCGACTTCGAAGACACCATCCAGAAGCAGGGATTCACCATCGATAACCCGAACGCCAGCGGTAGCTGTGCATGTGGAGACTCCTTCCACTAAGACTTCCAGAACTGCAGAAGGGAATCGTGAAAGCGGTTCCCTTCTCGCATTTACGGGCCGATCGACCTTCTTTCCTGGCCGATCAAGCGTCACGAGCGGGGTGTCCCGTCGGAGTAGGCTGGCGACACCAAATAGACTGTGGAGGTCACACAGTCCGTGTCATCCGAGAGGTCCCAGGTGCGTTCAAACCGCCGTCTTCGATGGGCAACAATTCCCGTCGCCATCGCGACGATAGTCATCCTCGCCGGTTGCAGCGCGCAGCAGCTTCGCGGCTTCCTGCCTGCTGACTCAGAGGGGGCGACCAACCACACCGAGGGCATCACCAGCCTCTGGGTCAACTCCTGGATCGTGCTGCTCGCGGTCGGTGTAGTGACGTGGGGGCTCATCATCTGGGCCGCGATCGTCTACCGTCGCCGCAAGGGCCAGACCGGCCTCCCAGTGCAGCTCAGGTACAACCTGCCGATCGAGATCTTCTACACGATCGTGCCGCTCATCCTCGTTCTCGGGTTCTTCGCCTTCACCGCGAAGGAGCAGAACTCGATCGAGAACCCCACCAAAGACCCCGATGTTCAGATCGAGGTCTATGGCAAGCGCTGGGCCTGGGACTTCAACTACGTGGGCGTCGGCCCTGGCGACAACGGTGTGTACTCGCCGGGTATCCAGGCCATCGAGAACGAGAATTCTGACGGAACCGTCGAAGAAGACAAGCTTCCCGTGCTGTACCTGCCGGTCGACAAGAGCGTCGAGATCAAGATCGAGAGCCGCGATGTCGCGCACTCCTTCTGGATCGTCGACTTCTTGTACAAGAAGGACAACATCCCTGGCAAGGACAACTACATGTACTTCACTCCGACCAAGGAGGGGACCTTCTCGGGTAAGTGCGCCGAGCTCTGTGGTGACTACCACTCGCTCATGCTCTTCAAGGTGAAGGTCGTCTCGGAGCCCGAGTACGAGGACTACATCGACAGCCTCGCCGCCAAGGGCCAGACCGGCATCCTCGGCCCCGAGTACAACACCAACACGAACCTTCCGGGCACGACGCCCAAGTCCGAGGAGTAGGCCAGCGATGAGCACAGCAACCGCCACCGTCACGAGCACTCAGGCGCCGGAAAGCCCGCAGGGTCCGAAGGTCGCCCGCAAGGGCAACGTGCTGGTCAGCTGGATCACTTCGACTGACCACAAGACAATCGGGTACCTGTACCTGATCACCTCGTTCATCTACTTCCTGCTCGGCGGCGTGATGGCCCTGGTCATCCGCGCCCAGTTGTTCGCGCCCGGCCTCGAGCTGGTCGCGACCAAGGAGCAGTACAACCAGCTCTTCACCATGCACGGGACGATCATGCTGCTCATGTTCGCGACACCGCTGTTCGCCGGCTTCGCCAACGTGATCATGCCGCTGCAGATCGGCGCACCCGACGTGGCGTTCCCCCGGCTTAACGCTTTCGCCTATTGGCTGTACAGCTTCGGGTCGCTCATCGCAGTCGCTGGCTTCCTCACCCCGCAGGGCGCGGCGTCGTTCGGATGGTTCGCCTACGTACCGCTGTCGACGACTACGTTCTCGCCATCTCTCGGTGGCAACCTCTGGGTATTCGGGCTGGCTCTGAGCGGTTTCGGCACGATTCTCGGTGCCGTCAACTTCATCACCACAATCATCACGATGCGCGCTCCCGGCATGACGATGTTCCGGATGTCAATCTTCAGCTGGAACACTCTCGTGACCTCGATCCTCGTGCTCATGGCCTTCCCGGTGCTGGCGGCCGCGTTGTTCGCCCTCGGATCAGACCGGGTGTTCGGGTCACACCTTTTCAACGTCGAAGCGGGCGGCGCCATCCTCTGGCAACACCTATTCTGGTTCTTCGGGCATCCAGAGGTGTACATCATCGCGTTACCGTTCTTCGGCATCATCTCCGAGGTGTTACCGGTCTTCAGCCGGAAGCCGATCTTCGGGTACAAGACCCTCGTATACGCCACTATCGCGATTGCGGCTCTCTCGGTCACCGTGTGGGCTCACCACATGTACGTGACCGGCTCGGTGCTTCTTCCCTTCTTCGCCCTCATGACGATGCTGATCGCTGTGCCGACGGGCGTAAAGATCTTCAACTGGGTGGGAACCATGTGGCGAGGCTCTGTCACATTCGAGACGCCCATGCTCTGGGCCATCGGCTTCCTCATTACCTTCACCTTCGGCGGACTGACAGGCGTGATCCTCGCATCCCCCCCGCTTGACTTTATGGTCTCCGATTCGTATTTCGTGGTGGCCCATTTCCACTATGTGGTATTCGGCACCGTGGTGTTCGCGATGTTCAGCGGGTTCTACTTCTGGTGGCCCAAGTGGACAGGCAAGATGCTGAACGAACGCCTGGGCAAGATCCACTTCTGGCTGCTGTTCATCGGCTTCCACATGACCTTCCTCATCCAGCACTGGTTGGGGGTGATGGGCATGCCCCGCCGCTACGCGACGTATCAACCAGAAGACAACTTCACCTGGATGAACCAGCTCTCGACCACCGGGGCGATGCTGCTCGGAGTCTCGATGCTGCCGTTCATCTTCAACGTCTACATCACCGCTCGCAAGGGCAAGAACGTGGGCGTGGACGACCCGTGGGGCTACGGCCGCTCGCTCGAGTGGGCGACCTCCAGCCCGCCTCCTCGCCACAACTTCGTGTCGATCCCGCGCATCCGCTCGGAGTCCCCGGCCTTCGATCTGCACCACCCCGAGGCGGGCATCCCGATTGGCGTCGGTCCGTTCAAGGACGCCCCTGATGCCGCGACCTACGACCTGGCAGACGGAGAGGTGAAGTAGCCCGATGGGTACCAATGCACGGCTGTTCTGGATTCTCGGTGGGTTCTTCATCCTCGCTGATGTCGCCTACATCGTGTGGAGTCTCCTCGACCCACTGCACATGAAGGTCGAGTGGGTGGGTGCGGTGGCCATCGGTCTCACCGGAGTCCTCTCCTTCTTCATCGCGTTCTACCTCGGTCGCTCGCAGTCTTCTGTCGGCGGGCTCCTTCCCGAAGACCGCCTCGATGCGGAGATCGACGATGGCGACGCTGAACAGGGCTTCTTCAGCCCGTGGAGCTGGTGGCCGATGGTCCTAGCCGCCGGCGCCGCTATGGTCTTCCTCGGCCTCGCCGTTGGCGCGTGGGTCGCTTTCATCGGTGCCACGATCGCGGTGATCGCTCTGGTCGGCTGGATCTACGAGTACTACCGCGGCTACTTCGCCCGCTAGTCGCAACGTCAAAGCCCCGGGATCCTTCGTGGATGCCCGGGGCTTCGTCTTGAGCTCGGAGTAACGACTGCTCGCGACCTCAATGCGAGGCCCTCGATGTCGATGGCGGGTTCTAACGGTGGTCGCAACACCCTGATTTCGGGGAGGTTGTGACCACCGTGTCGTTTTCGGAGAGGTTTGCGTCGTTGAAGGCGCAGTTCCTGGCGTTGATGGATGAGGTTGGCAGCGTGGCTGAGGTCGCGCGCCGGCTCGATGTCAATCGGAACACTGCGTATGGGTTGGCGCGGCAGGCTGGGTTGTCCTCGAAGCGGATCGGGCACCCCCGCAAGGTCGAGTATTTGGCGTTACGGGAGGGAGGGATGACCCGGCGGGAAGCAGTTGCTCGAGTCGGAGTTCACGAGCGCACTGCCCGGGACTGGGGCCTTGGCATTCGTAAGTCGAGGAATTCGCGGTTCTATCCAGAGGCGTGGCGGGCGCGCCCGAAACTCGCCGAGTCTGGCTCGCTCCGGGACTATGTGACTGCGGGACTCCGGCAACAATGGTCTCCGGAGCAGGTCCGCAACCGGATCCGCGAGGACCATCCTGACGACGAGAGCATGCGAGTGAGCACGGAGACGATCTACCAAGCCCTCTATGTTCAAGCCCGCGGAGGTCGAGGACTGCGCTGTTCCCGGACACTGGGAAGGCGATCTCATCACCGGAGAGAAGAACCAGTCCGCGATCATCACCCTCGTCGAGCGGACCACTCGTTACGTGATGCTCGGGCACTTGCCCGGCGATCACTCCGCAGAAGCCGTCCGCGACGCCCTCGTTGAGTTGATTGGCGCGCTGCCCGAGCATTTGCGGGGCTCCTTGACCTGGGACCAAGGTGCGGAAATGGCGACCCACAAGCAATTGAGGATCGCCACAGGCGTCCCTGTCTATTTCTGTGATCCAGCGTCTCCCTGGCAGCGAGGGTCAAACGAGAACACCAACGGATTGCTGCGGCAGTACTTCCCCAAGGGCATAGACCTTTCGGCCACGGACCCGAGGACCTCGAACACGTCGCCCAGAAACTCAACGGCCGCCCACGCAAAACGCTCGGCTGGAAAACTCCAGCCGAGCGTCTGCTAGAACTTGTCTAGTTCACTTCGGTGTTGCGATGACCCCTTGAATCCAAGCCGGATGCCCAGGGCCTTCTCGTGCTAGCTGGTGACTACTTCTTCACCTTGGGCTGGAACAGGTCGAGCGGCTCATACTGACCGCCGACCAGCGGCCCGGCCTGAACTACCGCGAAGGCGTTGTCAGGAAGGGTCGGGTAATTCGAGTCTGCGGTGTAGTCGACAGCGGCGTTCCCGTAGGTCACGAAGGCACCAGGAGCCCATTCGATGTCGTTGATGGCCTTGACCATCTTGGCCGGGTCGGTCGACTTGGCGTGCTCGGCCGCTGCCGCGTACATCTTGAGACCGTCAAACGTCACGGACGGAGTGGACATGGCGGTCGGTGTGCCGTCCTTGATCAGCGCCTTGTAGAAGGCCTTGAACTCGGGGGTCTGGTCGGCCGCGTCGCGCTTGAGGTGAACATCGAACAACACGATGTGGAGATTCTCGATCGCTTCAGCGGTGTTGGAGGCTGCCGGGCCGCCAGCCGCACCGGCCATTGATACGCCACCGACCATGGGAATGTCGGTGCCACCCTTGACGGAGGTACGAGCTGCGATCAAGCGAACGCAGGGGGCGCCGAGGCAATCGCTGTACACAGCGTCAGGTGATCCACCGATTGCCCGCTGGTAAGCCACGGAGAGGTCGATGTCGGCAGGGTTGTAGCGGAAGTACTCCACATTGATGCCGGTGCCCTTGTAGATCTCTTTCGTCGATTCGACGACACCGTCGCCCGAGGCGTCCTCGGCGGCAAGAACCGCGAGGTTCTTGATCTTCTGGCTCCCGATGTAGGTCGATGCTAGCTGGATCTGACGGAGGTTCTTGGCTGAGATCTGCTTGTTGTACGGGTAGGTCTTCGGGTCGTCCAGCAGCGGCGTGTTCGAGTTGCTGTACGACGCGATGCCTGCGCGGGTGACGACCGGCATCATGGCGAGGGCCTCGGTGCTGGAAAGGCCAGCACGCACCAGGTCCGGCTTGTCACCGGAGGACAGACGCTTCTGGAGCACGCTCACGGCCTCGGTGGGGTCGCCCTTGGAGTCCAGAGTCTCCAGGACCACTTCGCGGCCCAGGATGCCGCCGTCCTCGTTGATCTGGTCGATGGCGATGTTCATGCCCTGCAACTCGGTCACAACAAGTGAGGCGAACGGACCGGTGATGCCACCGACGTAGAGAACATTGAACGGATCGGAGCTGTCAGCGGTGGGTGCGGTCGTTGCTGCGGGCGAGCTACATGCGGTGAGAGCGAGCGCCGCTATTGCGACGGCTGCTGCGATTGCCTTTTTTGACTTCATCGTCAGGATTCTCCTTGTAGGGATCAGTACCAGCCCGACGCCTGGGGATGTCCCAACGCCGACGCTGGCGGGAGTGAGCACGCAGTGAGAGACGTGCTCATAAGAAAAATAGCACTATTAGTTCAATGAATATCCCATCTAATGGCGAATGGATCTCGCCGATGGCGGCGCAGCCCAAAAGAGAAAAAGGCTCCGACCGGTTGGTCGAAGCCTTTTTCCTACTGATGACTAGTGATGGCCGCCGCGCTCGATCTCCTTCTTGCTGACCGGCGCGATGCGATCTTCGAAGAACCAGCGGGAGAAGCCTGAGCGCACGCGCTCACCGATCGTGATCTTGCCCTGGGCATTCGGGCGAAGCATCAGCGGCTTGTAGTCGTCATAGCTCACCAGACGCCACCGCTCGTAGTCATCGAGCTGCTCGTGCACCTCGATGTACTCGCCACCGGGCAGACGCACGATGCGGCCTGATTCGAAGCCATGGAGGGCGATCTCTCGATCCTTTTTCTGCAGACCGACGCAGATGCGCTTCGTGACGAAGTAGGCGATGATCGGGCCGAGGAACAGCAGGGCCTGGAGGACGTAGATGACACCCTCGATGGTCACCTTGAAATGTGTGGATATCAGGTCGGAGCTCGCCGCAGCCCAGAGAACCGCGTAGAAGGTGACGCCTGCCGCACCGATCGCCGTGCGAACGGGAGCGTTGCGCGGGCGGTCAGCGATGTGGTGCTCACGCTTGTCCCCGGTCACCCAGGCTTCGAGGAAGGGATAGAAGGCGACGACGGCGAGGAACAGGCCGACGACCACCAGCACCAGGATGATGTTCAGCGAGACGGTATGGTCCCAGATTACGAACTCCCAGCCCGGCGGAACGAGCCTCAAGGCGCCATCGGCAAAGCCGATGTACCAGTCAGGCTGAGTTCCGGCAGAGACGGGGGAGGGGTCGTACGGCCCGTAGTTCCAGATCGGGTTGATGGTGAAGAACGAGGCGATCAACACGATCACACCGAAGACCACGAAGAAGAAGCCGCCGGCCTTTGCAGCGAACACTGGCAGCACAGGAACACCGACGACGTTCTCGTTGGTGCGGCCAGGGCCTGCGAACTGGGTGTGCTTGTTGACGACCATAAGGATCAAGTGGACGCCCAACGCGGCCACCAGGATCGCGGGACCGAGCAGGATATGAACCGAATAGAGACGCCCGATGATGTCCGTGCCAGGGAACTCTCCACCGAAGAGGAGGTAGGAGGTCCAGGTTCCGATCACCGGGATTCCCTTGACCATGCCGTCGATGATGCGAAGGCCGTTGCCCGAGAGCAGGTCGTCGGGAAGCGAGTATCCAGTGAAGCCCTCGAGCATCGCCAGGATGAACAGCACGAAACCGATGACCCAGTTGATCTCACGCGGCTTGCGGAACGCGCCGGTGAAGAAGATGCGCAGCATGTGCAGGCCGATGGAGGCGATGAATAGCAGTGCTGCCCAGTGGTGGATCTGACGGAACAGCAGGCCGCCGCGAACGTCGAAGGAGATGTCGAGCGATGACGCGTACGCCGCCGACATCTCGATTCCCTTGAGCGGGACGTACGAGCCCTCGTAATGGACCTCGGTCATCGAGGCGTCGAAGAAGAAGGTCAGGAAGGTTCCCGAGAGCAGGATCGCCACGAAACTGTAGAGCGCGACCTCGCCGAGCATGAACGACCAGTGGTCGGGGAAGATCTTGCGACCGAGCTCCTTGACGAGTCCGGAGATGCTGGTGCGCTCGTCGATGTAGTTGGCGGCGGCACCGGTGAAGCGCTGACCCGTGGTCTTCGCTACTGGGGCTTCGGTGGTGGTCATGAACGCTCCCAGAAGCTCGGGCCGACGGGCTCGGTGAAATCGCTCTGCGCGATGAGGTAGCCCTCGCTGTCGACGGCGATCGGCAGCTGCGGGAGCGGCCGCTTGGCCGGTCCGAAGATGACCTCGCAGTGGTTGGTCACGTCGAAAGTCGAGGAGTGGCAGGGGCAGAGTAGGTGGTGAGTCTGCTGCTCGTACAGCGCGACCGGGCAGCCGACGTGCGTGCAGATCTTGGAGTAGGCAACGATCCCGTCATACGACCAGGTCTTGCGCTCCGGAAGCTCCTTGAGGTCCTCTGGCTTCAGACGCATGAGGAGCACAGCGGCCTTGGCCTTCTCCTCGAGCTTGTGCTCCGAGTCGTTGAGCCCCTCAGGGATGACATGGAAGACCGAGCCGAGCGTGACATCCGCTGCCTTGATCGGCAGACCGTTGGGATCCTTGGTGAGGCGGGTGCCCTTCTTCCACATGGTGTGCTTGAGAAGTGCCACCGGGTCCTCTGCCGGCGCCAAGTCGCGGAAGATCGCGACTGCGGGGAGAGGGGTGGCGACCAGGGCGCCGATCAGGGTGTTGCGCAGCACTGTGCGACGGCTGAACCCGGACTCGACGTTGCCCTCGTGCATGATCTCAGCGGCGCGGGCGCGTGTGGAGTCGCTGCCGCGGGTGAGGTGACGTGACTCGCTCAGCTCGTCGCCGCGCATGAGGTTCTTGGACCAGTAGATGGCTCCGAAACCGAGAGAGAGGAGGCCGAGCGCGATTCCGAGGCCGAGGAGCATCGTGTTCAGGCGCACCGATGCGGTGTCTCCCGGGGTGATCGGGAAGGCGATATATGCCGCGACGGCGAACACGCTTCCGACGATCGACAGGTAGAACAGGGTGATGACGCGCCGTTCGGCGGTCTTCTCCTTCTTCGGGTCCAGGTCGGTGACACGCTCGCGGTGCGGCGGGAGACCCGGGTTCTGGATGGCGTCGGAGGAGAGCACGGCGGTGCCTGCGCTCGGCGCAAACGGCTCGCTCTTCACAACCGCAGAGCCGGCGTCGCCGCCGTCCTCATGCTGTGCCATTGGTGTCCCTTCGTTGGTGCGCTGTGCTCGTCGGTGCGCTGTGCTGGTGCGACTAGTTGGCCTTGGCGGCGATCCAGATGGTCACGCCGACCACTGCCCCCAGGCCGAAGATCCAGATAAACAGGCCCTCGGCAACCGGTCCCAGGCTCCCCAGCTCGTAGCCACCGGGAGAGGGGTTCTTCTCCAGGTACTTGAGGTAGGTGATGACATCGGCCTTCTGCTCTGGGGTGAGGTTCTGGTCGTTGAAGACCGGCATGTTCTGCGGGCCGGTGACCATGGCCTCGTAGATGTGCTCGGGCAGTACGCCGCTCAGTCCAGGCGCGTACTTGCCTTCGGTGAGTGCGCCACCGGCGCCGGCGACGTTGTGGCACATCGCGCAGTTGATGCGGAACAGCTCTGCACCCTCTGATGCGTTGCCATCGGCCTGGAGGTACTCCTCGTCGGGGATACCCGGGCCCGGAGCGAGGGATGCCACCCACGCGGCGATGTCCTTCACCTGCTCGTCAGTGAACTGGACCGGCTTCTGCTCGGCCTGCGGTCCCTGGTTGGCCATCGGCATGCGACCGGTTCCGACCTGGAAGTCGACGGCAGCAGCGCCGACGCCGTACAGGCTCGGCCCCACTCCTGCCATGCCTTCGGCCTGGAGACCGTGGCAGGTCGCGCAGTTCGCGGCGAACAGCTTCTGGCCCTCGTCGACCGAGGCCTGAACCTGGGTGCTGGTCTCAGCAGAAGCAGTGCTGCTGGCGAGAAAGTAGGCACCGCCGGTCGTGACCAGGCCGATAGCGATCAGCGCGACCGTCGCCAAGGGATGACGGCGACCGGTGCTTCGGTTTCGGCGGGCGGAGGAGTTGTGCGCCAATGGATTCCCTGTGTTTCTCGGTGGTGGGGTCGGCTATTTGAGCACGTAGATGACGAGGAAGAGGCCGATCCACACCACATCCACGAAGTGCCAGTAGTACGAGACGACGATCGCGCTGGTTGCCTCTTTGTGGGTGAACTTCTTCACCGCGTACGCGCGACCGATGATGAAGAGCATGGCGATGAGACCGCCGGTGACGTGGAGAGCGTGGAAGCCGGTGGTGAGGTAGAACGCCGACCCGTAGGAATCACTGGTGAGGCTCACGCGCTCGCTGACCAGCGTGGCGTACTCGAAGACCTGGCCGGTGACGAAGACTGCGCCCAGCGCGTAGCTGGCGAAGAACCATTCGACCAGACCCCACTTGGCCACATTGAACAGGCCGCCGGTACGACGCTTCTGCAGCCGCTCGGCCGCGAACACACCGAACTGAGCGGTGAACGACGACGCGACCAGGATCAGGGTGTTGGCCAGGGCATATGGCACATTCAGCTTGCCGCTCTCGGCCGCCCACAGCTCGGGGGAAGTGGAGCGGAGCGTGAAGTAGATGGCGAACAGGCCGGCGAAGAACATGACTTCACTGCCCAGCCACACGATCGTGCCCACGGCGACAACGCTCGGACGGTTGACGACGGCGGCGCCTGCTGGGCGGGTGACTGATGTGCTGCTCACAACTCCCATTATGGTCGAAATCGTCCAGCGGTTTTTTCATTCGCCCGGCCAGTTGGAACGAGAAAGTTAGGATCGAGAACCATGACCACCCCCCTTGCTTGGCCAGCACTGCTCAACACGCTGCTCGAGGGTGCTCAACACGCTGCTCGAGGGCGAGGACTTGTCGATCTCCGAGGCCTCATGGGCGATGGAACAGGTGATGGCCGGCGAGGCGACAGCCGCCCAACTTGCGGGGTTCTTGATGGTCTTGAGGGCCAAGGGCGAAACCGTTGACGAGATCGTCGGGTTCCGCGACGCGATCCTCGCCAACTCCGTTCCGCTCGATGTCGACCCGATGGCCCTCGACATCGTCGGCACCGGTGGAGACCGCTCCGGCACGGTCAACGTGTCGACCATGGCCTCGGTCGTGGCTGCGGCATCCGGTGTTCCGGTGGCAAAGCACGGCAATCGGGCTGCGACGTCGAAGTCGGGCAGCTCCGACGTGCTCGGCGCGCTCGGGATCAACCTGCAATTGCCGGCTGAGCGGGTGGCAGAGGTCTTCACCGAGACCGGTATCACCTTCGCCTTCGCGGCCCTGTTCCACCCGGGATTCCGGCATGCAGGGCCGGTGCGTGCGGAACTCGGCGTGCCGACCGTCTTCAACTTCCTTGGGCCGCTCTGCAACCCCGCCCGCTGCGAGGCGAACGCGGTGGGGGTGGCGTCGTTGGAGAAGGTGCCGTTGATCGTCGGCGTGTTCCGCACACGCGGCGCGACAGCCCTCGTCTTCAGGGGCGACGACGGGCTGGACGAGCTCACCACCACCGGACACTCTCACATCTGGGAGGTCTCGCGAGGTTCGGTCACCGAACACGACCTCGAGCCGCTGGAACTCGGCATTCCGAGAGCGGATGTCTCGGCCCTCGTCGGCGGCGACCCTGACCACAACGCGGCGATCGCGAGGGCTGTGCTGGGCGGCAGGCCGGGACCGGTGAGGGACATCGTGCTGCTCAACGCCGCAGCAGGGCTGGTGGCGTTCGAACTGGCCAAGGACCCGGCGCAGTTGCAGGTGCCGATTCTCGACAGGTTCAGAGAGCAGCTCGTGGTCGCCGCCGAGAGCATCGACTCGGGCGCGGCGATCG
>Ga0209066_10004709_pt1 | contig 14680 bp, 13 predicted proteins | sample All_14_2_FD_187198 | JGI IMG/M metagenome (GOLD analysis project Ga0209066, IMG submission 187198) | Freshwater microbial communities in response to fracking from Pennsylvania, USA - Allegheny Zone_MetaG_DW_15 (SPAdes) (version 2) ...
CCGCGTCGGCGAGCTCAGCAACGAGCGGGTACGTCATTTTGGGGAGCCACCGAGTTTCAGATTCGCCTGCGACAAATACGCCGCCGCACGCCTGAGAACGGGACTGATGCACGTTTAGGTGACAGGTTTAGTCACGCGGCAACGGCCGTGCTGGTGCTCATCATGGTCTCGAACTCGATGGGGGTCAAACGGCCCAACGCGGCCTGACGGCGTTGCCGGTGATACTTCCGCTCGATCCAGGTCACGATCGCGATTCTCAGCTCCATGCGGGTGGTCCAGGAGCGGCGGTTCAGGACGTTCTTCTGCAGCAGCGCGAAGAAGCTCTCCATGGCGGCGTTGTCTCCGGCAGCACCGACGCGGCCCATCGATCCGACCAGGCCATGACGCTCCAACGTGCGCAGCACTTTCCGGCTTCGAAATTGGCTGCCTCTGTCGGAATGGACCACGCAGCCGGCAACGTCGCCGCGGCGGGCGATCGCGTTCTGAAGCGCGTTGACGACCAGGCGGGCCTGCATGCGGTCGGAGATGGAATAGCCCACGATGCGGCGGGAGAACACGTCTTTGATCGCGCAAAGATAAAGCTTCCCTTCCGCAGTCCTGTGTTCCGTGATGTCGCTGAGCCAGAGCTGGTTCGGGGCATCAGCGGTGAAGTTGCGCATGACGTGGTCATCGAAGACCGGAGGGCCCGGCTTCTTGCCCCGCTTCTTGCGGGTCTTGATGATCGCGGCCATGATCCCGGCCTTCGAGCACAATCGCCACGCGGTTCGATCCGCCATCGGGAACCCGGCATCGCGCGCTTCGTCGGCCAACAGTCGATAGCCGAACTCGACGTCGTCCTCATGGGCGGCGGTGAGGGCAGCAACACGCTGCTTTCGGAGCTGCTCGGCGGGACCTTCAGGGTTTCGCACCCATCGGTAATACGGGGCGCGCGCAAGCTTCAATACCCGACACGACACCGCCACGGGAATCCCGTCGACGGCGAGCTCACTTACGAGCGGGTAGAACCTTTTCCCGGCAGGGAGCCCTGGGAGACATACGCTAACGCGCGACGCAGCACCTCAGCTTCTTGCTCCAGCAGACGAATGCGTTTGTTCGCCTCCCGCAGCTCCGCCGACTGCTCACTCGTGACGCCCGGCTTCACGCCGTCTTCCACATCAGCACGGCTCAACCACTTCGACAGCGTCATCGGGTGAACGCCGAAATCGGCGGCGATCTGTTCCAAGGTGACGCCGGGCTCGCGGCTACGGGCGACCCGCACGACGTCCTGGCGGAACTCGATCGGATAGGGCTTGGGCATGAGGTTCATCCTTCCAGGCCGCCCTTACGGGCAAGCCAGATCAGATGTCACCTATCCGTGCATCAGTCCCCCCTGACGAACGCACGGCCAAGAGGAACGCTCCTCATGGACCCCGAGCGCCTTCTCGTCGGGAGGATTGAGGAGTTTGACTATCGGGGCCGCGCTCTTCCGCGGCGGATCGGGCCTGGAGGTCTGTCCACTGCCCCCTAGCTTCTGATCTCGATTGCTGGTTGCCTCTCTGCGACGAAGCGTGCGAAGTTGCCCACCGCGTCGCGTTTCCAGAACCGGTCGAGATCAAGATCGGAGATCGGGGGTGGAGCATCGCTTGTCAGGGTGTCTACGGCACGCATCAGGCCCTCATCGTCGGAAATCGGCTCCCCGAATACCGGGTCTAGGTAGTAGCGCGCAAATGGCGAATCGAAGGCGAATACGTGGCACCTCATTGCCAGTGCTTCGTAGAGAACGGTGCTAGCCACGCCAATCACTGCTCGTACATTCCGCATTGATTCGTAGACGTCGTCCTGATCGTCAAAAACCACACCGTCTAGGCCGACGAGCTGCGGGTACCGGCGCTCTTGAGTCGAGCGTTCTGAAGGATGAGTCCGGAACACGATCTCCCAGTCCCTCGGGAGCGCAAGGCGGAGGGAGCGCACAAGCGCTGCCATCTTCTGCGGCTCCGACACGCTGGAGGCCACCAAGACCGCGCGGCGACGATCGCGGTAGTTCCCCACTGAGGTAGACATCCGATCCATGTGGGGCTTGCCGATCGATACGGTCTCCCCAGGAAATCGCACCCCCGCTGACCAGAAATCACCAAACGTCAACAGCGTGTCGGGCAAGGCTCGTTCCAGGTGCTCAGACCTCATGAGAACCCCGAAGTTGTAGGCAGCGTGTGAGGGGCCAATCCAGCCGTGTTGCGGTTCTATCACCGCCACACCCCGTTCCCGGAGTTGCCGGATTGCGCCGGCGTAGGAGCCGTACGAGGCGTCTTCGATAAGCACCATCGATGGGTCAAGCCGGTCGAAGACCTGCTTCAGCAGATTGTTGATCCGACCGATTCGAGCCAGGTCGTAGCTCACTGAACGAACGATCGATCGAGCGGTATCTGGGTCAATGTGAATGGCGACTCGAGCTGCCACGGCATCGACAGCACCTCTGATCAGGTGTTCGGGAGGTGGTGCGAGAGGCCGAAGCTTGTGAGTCAGGTCGATGCGAGCGAAAGCGTTCTGAAGGCTGAACGTCCTCTCGAAGGAGGGGCTCAGGGTAAGCGGCTTCCGTTGGATCACAACGGAGTCAGGCTCCGTTCGGGCGAAGTCATCGACCAGCCAGTTTTCTCCACGACCCTGGGTCTCGGCTATCGTGCCTCCCCCCACGAGGAAGCACAGCCTCTGCGCCACGCGTGTTCGCGGCAATCGCCGTTCGGGGCCGAAGGCGCGAAGGTATCGCAGGGCTGTCCTGACTGGAGAGTGGTGACCTTCGACGACTACTCCCTCGGCCTGCAGCTCAGTGGCGGCCATCGCGTTCGCGATCGGCATTCTCAAGTGCGGCCAAATCGGCTCCCCACTGACAGGTGCTGATTCGAACAGGATGTCCGGCGGATCATTCTCAAGACTGAGCAGTTCGAGCGTCCCTCGAGAGGTCTCCATGCGTGACGTGCCCTTTCGCAAATCCCTGAAGGTCGGGCCCTTCAACTTCAGTTCACGATGTGAAGAACGGGGATCGACTCGGGAGTATCTACTACCGCGCACCTCAGGTGAGTGAGCGGGTTTCGGCGGGTCCAGTGTTTCATCGTCCACCGGCCCTGTCTGCGCCTCTGGCTAGTGCAAGCCAAGCGTAGACGCGCTGCTCGATCGCACCGATGGCCCAACCACCTAGGTGATGGGTCCCTCTCCTTCAGCGAAAGCTGATTTCAGTTCTGACCGGGAGGGGTATGAGATCAGAACCGCCTTGTGGCGACCGTTCAACACGAACATGCTGCCGGCGGCTACCGCACTAGCGCCCCGCGCTACGGCCTGCGCGAAATCGGCGGTCGTGGCAGCACCGCCCAAGGCGATCACAGGGATGGATACCGTCGATGCGACAGACTCGATCAGCGGGAGATCGTACCCACTGAAGGTTCCTTCTCTATCGACCGAAGACAGGATGATCTCCCCTGCGCCGAGATCTTCGACGTACTTCGCCAGTTGGGCAGGCGTCCTGCCTGAGCGCCGTGTTGCTCGCTGGGTGACGGCCTCCCAACCCCCAGTGAAGCGCTTCTTTGCATCAATGCTGACTACCGTGCTTGAGCTCCCGAGGGTGCCGGCGATCTCACTGACGACCGACGGGTTCTCCGTGACGGCCGAATTCAGCACCACTTTCTCGTAGCCAATGCTCGTGACTCTACGCGCGACCTCCGCTGACACTACTCCTCCTCCGTACGCGACGGGCATGAACGCTTCGCTTGCGATCTCCTCAAGGAGTGCGTAGTCGATCCCTGCCGGGCGTGTTGAGGCATCAACATCCAGGAGCACTAGTTCGTCGACTTGCTTCTCGTTGAAGATCCGAACGGCATTCACCGGGTCGCCCACGTAGGTGCCGCCGGAAAACCTGGTCGGTTTCACGAGGTAGCCGTCCTTGATGAGGAGTACGGGGACCACCCGTGGCAGCATCTTCACAGCTCCACAAACCTGCGGAGAAAGCTCATGCCGAAGACATGGCTCTTCTCCGGGTGGAACTGGGCGCCCACCACATTCTCGGAGCCGACGATGGACACGAACGGACTTCCGTAGATTGTGGTTGCGAGCACGTGTTCCGGATTCTCCGGGACGGCGTGGTAGCTGTGCACGAAGTAGAACCTGCTCTCTTCCTCCACGGCATCGAGAATCGGGTGATCGCCGACTGATTCCGCGGTGTTCCACCCCATGTGCGGAATCCGGATGCCGTCGCTCTCCTCGAATCTGACACATCGTCCCGGGATCAACCCCAGGCCTTCTGCGGCGCCTTCGTCGCTCCCCTCCAAGAGAAGCTGCATTCCGAGACAGATCCCGAGCATCGGGCGTCCTGTCTTCGCGAAATGGATGAGGGGCTCTACCAGTTCCCTCTCCTCAAGGAGCTCTCTTGCCGTGTCGAAGCTTCCCACGCCGGGCAGGAGGAGCTTCTCGCTTTCCGCAATGTCATCCGGGGTTCTGGCGAGACGAACCTGGGCCCCGATGCGACGCAACATGTTCGACACTGAGCCGAGGTTGCCCAGCCCGTAGTCGACCACCGAGACGATCACGCGGAAACCCTCAACCGCCCTGCGATTCGTCCGATCGCATTGGTCAGTGCGAACACCTTCGCGTTGATGGAGTCACTGTTCGGGTAGTCGCGGAACGTCTTGGTGGGTGCGCTCACGATGCTGTCAAGCTCCTCCACTGAGATGCCGATCTTCTTGGCAATGAAGGCATGATCTTGCGTCCGCAAGGGCTCAGGGTAGTGGTCTGCTTCGAGGCGGCTGAGAGCCTCTTCGCGCGTCATTTCTCCGGCCAAGATGAGGGAGGACAAGTGGGCGATCCTCTTGTCGTAACCGAAGCGCGTCGGCAGGTAGTAGCCCTGAAACCACCGGGTGAAGACTGATTCGTAGTGCTTTCCGCCGTAGTCTCTCCAGCCCAGTTCTCGAGAGATCTGCTCCTTGGCTTCGTTGTAGTGGTAGGGAATGTAGTTCAAGAGGTCGTGGGTGCGAATTCCTCTTACGTAGGGATGCCAGATCTTCCGCGAAAGAGTCGACATCACGGGATACGACTTGAGCTTGACGGTACCGAATCGGCGCTGGATGGCCTTGAGCAGCCGAGCGTCGTCAGACGTGTATTCCCACGACGCCGGAAGGATGGACTCGCTCACATAGTTGGATCCAGAGAGTATGTGCTTTATGCCGTGCTTCTTCGCTTGCTCGAGCGCAACAAAACCGAATGCGTGATCGGTGGGAGTGTCCGCATTCGCGATTCCTGACTTGAGGAACGCAAGTTGGAGGTCTCGCATCTCCCTCCAATCGACCACCTGGGTATACAAGTCGATGCCGAGATTCGTGATCAAGTTGTGAATGTTCCCGACGGCAAGCTCCGAGTTCCAGCCGCTGTCGAAGTGAACGGCGAGCACACGGAGCCCGAGGCGAGAGGCCTGGAGGGCTAGATAGGTGCTGTCGACTCCTCCGGAGACGCCGACGATGACGTCATACTGCTTGCCCCGCCCATCCGACTTGATCTGTTCGACGAGTCGGTGCAGCTCAGGAAGCCTGCGTCCGGATTGGGCGTCAGCCACCAACTGCGCGAAGTGGTCTTGGTAGTACCCGACATAGTTTGACGCGCCCGATTCATCGAATGAGATGTCCGGATCGCTCGTGTCCATCACAGTGACGCTGCATCGCTGGAATGGTCGAGCTTCTCTGGTCACAGTTGGCCCCTTACCGTCGTCATGTTCTGAGGCTCGCCAAGCGGCGAACCTTGATCTTCTGGCTCACCGTTCATTCGGCTTCACGCGAGTCCTGCCAGGAATGCTTGCCGTGCGAACTCTGGGACTTCAGAGACCAACTCGTCGAACCGGCCTTCAGAAACAACGCGCCCGTTGCTCATGAAGAAGATGCGGTCGAAGTCACGGATCGTCGCCAGCCTGTGGGCAACCACGATCTTGGTGATTCCTCCCTCGATGGCGTTGATCGCCTCGGTAACCTGCGCTTCTGTCTGAGTGTCGAGAGAGCTCGTCGATTCATCCATGACCAGTACGAGCGGATCAGTGTACAGAGCGCGGGCGATTCCGAGACGTTGGCGTTGGCCACCGGACAATGCCATCCCTCGTTCGCCGACCAGTCCATGGATGCCCCCAGGCCGCGCCTCGATGTCCGAAAGGAGCCCGACCTTCTCGAGGCAGACTCTGACCTTGTCTTCGACGAGGTCGTCGGCCCATGTGAGCCCGACGTTCTGCGCGATCGTCCCGTCGAACAGTGAGACCTCCTGTGGAACGTAACCGACCCGCGAGCGCCAGGCGCCACGGAGGCTCGGCAACGGCAGGCTGTCGATAGTGATGCTGCCGCTTGTTGGCTCCAACAGTCCGAGGACGAGGTCAACCATGGTCGACTTGCCTGATCCAGATGCCCCGACGAAGGCGATGGACTCCCCGAACGGAATCTTAATCGTGACTTCGCTGACCGCGGGCGAAGAGGGGTCGTCGTAGGCGAAGCTCACGCTCGTGAAGTCGAGTTCTCTGGGAGCCTCGGGCATCGGCGCGGTGGATGGGGCCTGTGCTTCGGCACCTCCGGCCTCTGCAGCCTTCAACTCGTCGAGCACGTGCCGGACGTAACTCGAAGCAGCCACCATGTTCGACAGCACCGACTGCGATCTGATCACGGAGGGGGCGACTCGGAAGCCTGCCAGCGCGAATAGAGCCACAGCCGCGATCGCCTCACTGATGCCGCCGATCGCGAACCCGACCCCTCCGATGAGGACGAAGCCTCCGACGAGGGCCGCCTCGAGGGCGAACCGAGGAAGCTGCTGTAGGAAGTTGGTGTTGGCTCGCGCTCGTGCACTGTATGACCGCGCCGTCCGAACGAGGTCTGCGACCTCGTTCTCCTTCTTGCGCAGCGTGACCTCCTTGAGTGCTGCGATCACCTCAAGAATTAACCGCGAGGTCCTGATGCTGTACCGAACGTTGATTTCGCCGGCTAGTCGCGCATGGCGTGCGATCCAGAAGAAGAGAATCGCTCCCACTGCCAGCATGTAGACCAGTGTCGTGAGCGCCACGATCGGCTGAATAACCGCAAGCGTTCCGATCACCGCCACCAGGCTGACGAGCTCTGCGAGCAGCGTTGCGCCGGGCAAGAGAAACGAGTTCGTCGTCGAGTCAACGCCGCTGTCCGTGAACCGCATGATGTCGGTCGAGTTCTTCCGCAGCCGATCCCTCCATGGTGCGGCCAGGTAAGCCCGGAAGAGGCGATCCCCGATTGCTACCTCGTACTTCGGAATTCTGCGGGTTGCCCACCAGGTCACTCCGACCGCGAACACGCCCTTCGCGATCATGAGGGCGCAGACCGCCACCAGCATCCACAGAATCCCGATCGAGTCCAGCTCTCCGATGACGGGTAGCGTCACCGGTTGCCCGGCAGCGGCGGGTGCGACAACCGCGGCTAGGAGTCCTAGCGCTGCGATATCGAATACCGCAAGCGAGGCAAGCGCCCATTGGTATGCGTTGAGGAACCTGCGACCCCCAGGGGGGAGAACCGAGACCACCTCCCGGTACATCGCGACAACAGACCTCAAGAGCGCTCCTCCCAGCGACCGGATTGAGAGTCTATCTTCGCGCTTGACTGTGCGCTGGCCGTTAGCCTGTTGAACCAGCCCGGTGTGCTGCTCGCGGCGGCTTGGCTGACGGGGTTGCCTGTGGGTCGCTACTCTCCTCCAGCCCTACCAGAACGATTGGACATTCACGGTCGCTTAGGCTGGCTCGTATTGGCACCATCGGGTCGCTAGAGGGCCGAGCATCCTGACTATCTCGATATCGAATGGTGGGTGTGGTCTTGCTCGGACCAGGGGAGGTAGTGATGCAACGCCCTGTCAGCGGAGAAGAGACGCACTCGCCCCACATTCTGCTGTCGATTGTGATTCCGTTTTACAACGCGAAGTCGAACTCGGCACGTCTACTGGCCACACTTGGCAGGTTGCAGGCCGAGGGCGTGAGGAACGAACAGGTGACAACTGATCGTTAGTGCCGGGAGGCGCTGGCGGGGAGGATGTCATCATGCCTGGTCCGTATCCCAGAGAGTTCCGCGAGGACGTTGTCGCGGTCGCGCGTAGCCGCGAGAGCGGCGTCACCATCAAACAGATCGCCACCGATTTCGGCATTAGCGAAGCGTCGCTGCAGAACTGGCTCCGTCAAGCCGACGTCGAAGACGGCAACCGTCCCGGTCAGACCGCGGCCGATGCTGCAGAGGCTCGTGAGTTGAAGAAGCGGATTCGGTTGCTCGAGCAGGAGAACGAGGTTCTCAGGCGTGCGGCGGCGTATTTGTCGCAGGCGAATCTGAAACTCGGTGGCTCCCCAAAATGACGTACCCGCTCGTTGCTGAGCTCGCCGACGCGGGGATTCCCGTGACGGTGTCGTGTCGGGTTCTCAAGCTCGCCCGTCAGCCCTACTACCGGTGGCGCAACGACCCGATCCGGGACGCCGACGTGCTCCGGGCGTATCGGATCAACGCGCTCCACGACGCGCACCATGAGGACCCGACGTTCGGATACCGATACCTCGCTGACGAGGCCCGCCGCGCGGGGTGGCGGATGAGTCGGCGGACGGCGTGGAAGCTGTGCTCGCAGGCGGGGATCCTCTCCTCCGCGCAACGCCGACGGCGCGGGAAAGGCAAGAAGGCCGGCCCTCCTGTGTTCGATGATCACGTGCAACGGGTTTTCCGCGCCGATGCACCGAACCGGCTCTGGCTCACGGACATCACGGAGCATTGGACGAGCGAAGGCAAGCTCTACTGTTGCGCGATCAAGGACGTGTTCTCCAACCGCATCGTCGGCTACTCGATCTCGGATCGGATGACCGCGAAGCTCGCCGTCGATGCCGTCCGCAACGCCGTCGCGCGCCGAGGTGAGGTCGCCGGCTGCATCCTGCACGCCGACAGGGGTAGTCAATTCCGCAGCAGAGCCATGGCCCGCGAGCTGCGCCGTCACGACATGGTCGGATCGATGGGCCGCGTCGGTGCCGCCGGGGACAACGCGGCCATGGAGTCATTCTGGTCGCTGCTGCAGACGAACGTGCTCAACCAGCAACGGTGGACGACCAGGCAGGAGCTCCGCCTGGCGATCGTGGTCTGGATCGAGCGGAAGTATCACCGCCAGCGAGCCCAGGACACCCTCGGCGGGTTGACGCCCATCGAGTTCGAAGCCAAGCTAGCCAAGCCGCTCACACTCGCGGCCTAAACCGAAACTGTCACCGATTCGTTCCTCACGCCCTACCGCCAATCAACTCTTCGAGCTGAATTTCCCGAACACCGGATTCCTTGGTTCACTCAAGGAGGGGCACCTCCTGCGTGCTGGCAGGCAGCTGTTGACTCATCTTGGGTCGCTTTGGTTCGTCCGGAGTTGCGTTCAGGTCGCCCGTGTCGCGCGCTACTTGCGCGAAGTGGCTCCGGAGTTGACGTGGCGATCTCGCGTCTCCGCGCGCGTGCGTGCAGCGGGTTTGACCAGTCGGAGGGTTCCTTGGCGGGCAATCTGGTCCCTCTCCTACCTGCTTCCCCCGCAGCGAGCTAGGTTTGAGAGGATGCACGTCGACGCGTGGGCTAGTAGTCGTCTCGCTGCGGACGTGCGGGCATAGCCGGAGGCTTTTCTCATCGAGAGCGATACGAGTCCGCGCCGATTCGGGCGAGTCGAGCTCGCAGGCTTACTTTCGCTTGTGCACGTATCCGTCAGCAAGCATCGCCTCAGCGATCTCGACCACTCGTGTGCCCTCCTCCAAGGTCACGATGCCCTTCGGGGCTCCAGCGAGAACCGAATCTCGGAAGGCTTCGTGCTCGAGCCGCAGCGGCTCGTGACGATCAAGGGCGAAGCGTGTTACATCGCCCTCCGAGACCCCACGGAACTCCCCTGGATCCCAGGCGACCTGGATCCGGCCATTCTCGTAGTACGTCAGGTCCGCCGTCAGCGTGTCTGCGACGAGAACGCCCTTCTCGCCGGTGATGATCGTGGTCCGCTCCTTGAAGGGAGTGAGCCAATTCACGACGTGCGAGGTGATGGTCCCGCTCGAGAGTGTGCCCACGGCGACCACCATGTCCTCGTGAGGCCTGCCGCTGCGGTGCGCGGTCCGCGCGTTCACCGAAACGTACTCCTGCTGCGATACCCACGCGGTGAGGTCGATATCGTGCGTCGCCAGGTCCTTGATCACGCCGACGTCCGCGATCCGCCCGGGGAACGGCCCTTGGCGGCGCGTGGCGATCTGGTATATCTCGCCCAGCATGCCATCATCCAGTCTCTGCCGCGCAGCCTGGAGTGCGGGGTTGTACCGCTCGATGTGCCCGACACCCCCGATCAATCCCCGGGAGGAGAACGCCTCGCACAGCGCGGACGACTCGGCTGCGGTCGAGGCGACAGGCTTCTCGATCAACGCGTGCAGTCCCGCTGCTGCGAGCCGAGTCCCCATCTCGAGGTGGAACACCGTCGGCGCGGCCACGACCACGTAGTCCAGACCCGAATCGATGAATGCGTCGAGGTCGCGCACGACGGGGCGACCGAAGACCGTGTCGGCCAGATTCGGCGACGGGTCGTATACGCCCACGAAGTCGACGCCGGCGAGGTTGGACAGTACGCGGGCGTGGTTGGTGCCCATGACTCCGAGACCGAGCAGGCCTGCACGAAGGGTCATCAGGAACCGGCTTTCGCAACCGCGTTGACGGCCTCGACGATCTTCTCCAGCTGCGCCTTGCGCAAGCCGGGGTACACCGGGAGCGACAGTACCTGCTTCGCGGCGATTTCCGTCTGAGGGAGGTCGATCGACAGACCGAAGGATGGCAGCCGATGGATCGGAGTCGGGTAGTAGACGCCGCTACCGACGCCGCGCTTAGCCAGTTCCTCTGCGAACCTGTCGCGGTCATGGTCAACCACCCGCACGGTGTACTGGTGGAAGACATGCTGTGCGCCGGCTGCGACCGGAGGCACGACGACTCCGCGGAGGTTCTCCGAGAGGAACGTCGCGTTGGCCCGCCGCTGGGCTGTCCAGTGCGGGAGTCTGGTCAACTGAACGCGCCCGATCGCGGCATGAATGTCAGTCATGCGGGTGTTGAATCCGACGAGCTCGTTCTCGTAGCGGCGCTCCATCCCCTGATTGCGGAGGACTCTCACGGTGCGGGCAAGATCCTCCGAGGAGGTCGTTACCATCCCTCCCTCGCCCGAGGTCATGTTCTTCGTGGGGTAGAAGGAGAAGGATGCTGCCAGCCCCCACGTGCCCACCGGAACCCCGTCGACTGAAGCCATGTGGGCCTGGGCCGCGTCTTCGAAGACCAGTAGATCGTGCTTCGCGGCGATCGCCGTGATCGCCTTCATGTCGGCAGGGTGGCCGTACAGGTGCACAGGCATGACCGCCCGTGTCCGGTCGGTGACAGCGGCTTCGATGGCGGCAGGTTCCGCGTTGAAGTGATCGAGCTCGATGTCGACGAAGACTGGCTTCGCGCCAGTGAGTGCCACGGCGTTGGCTGTTGCCGCGAAGCTGAATGAGGGCACGATGACCTCGTCGCCGGGGCCGATTCCTGCGGCCAGCAGGGAGAGGTGAAGCGCCGAGGTTCCCGAGTTGAGCGCGACCGACTCGCGTCCGGCCACGACAGCGGAGAACTCCTTCTCGAACGCGGCGACCTCCGGGCCCTGCGCGAGCATCCCGGACTTCATGACGCGGTTGACGGCACGCCTCTCTCGGAGGCCGATCTCCGGCTTCGCTGCGGGAATCATCTATACACTCTCAATCAGTTCGTGGTCACTGACCTGCTGGTAGCGTTCGCCGGTCACGGGGCACCGATAGAACCCGGGGTCCGCCTCGTCGGGAACCAGGGGCTGCCCCGCCTTCCCGACCCAGCCGATCCTCCGGGCGGGGTTTCCAACGACCAGGGCGAACGCGGGAACGTCTCTAATGACGACGGATCCTGATCCGATGAGCGACCAGCGACCGATCGTTATTGGCGCGACACAGGTGGCCTTGGCGCCGATCGATGCTCCTTCATGGACCGTGACGCCGACAGGCTCCCAATCGTTGGCAGACTTCGGGCTTCCATCGGGATTGATCGCCCGAGGGAAGTGGTCGTTGGTGAAGACGGCCCCCGGTCCGATGAAGACACCGTCCTCGAGGCTGGCCGGCTCGTACACGAGGGCGTAGTTCTGGATCTTGCAGTTGTCGCCGATCCGTACGCCGGTTCCCACGTAGGCGCCGCGGCCGACGATGCAGTTCCGCCCGAGAACCGCCGATTCGCGAACCTGCGCGTAGTGCCACACGCGCGTACCCGGGCCTAGCACAGCACTGTCAGCAACGTCGGCGGTCGCATGGGCCGTGCCGTGCGATTCAGGCATTGATTCTTCCTCTGCTGGGCATCCGAAGGCTGGACCCTGACTATCGTAGATGCTGGGATGGCCCTCGAATTGAACAGGTGACGGCAACCGTTATCGGGCTCGGTAGCCTACGTGCTGGGCGAGCTTTCGCCAATCGGAGTCAGCCGATGATGGGGGTGCGGTTGTGACGGTCTGGGGGAGAAGCCTCACTCTGGGTGCTGTCGCCGCTGTCGCCATCACGCTGGCATCTTGTGTTAGCAGTGGCGGAGTTGCCACGCCCGCTGACGTGCCGTCGTCCTGCGATGAGCTCATCTCTAACCAGAACCTCTACGAATACAACCCGAACCTCGCCGCGAACCCGGCGTACGAACCGTCTCCCCTCGCCGCAAACATCGTCGCTGAGGGCGGTATCAGCTGCGGATGGCTCAACGCGTCGAACGGGATCGAACTGTCGATGACGATGCGCCAGGCGGGGCCTGACGAGTGGCAGGAGATCCGCGCCGCGGCCGCAGACGAAGCCGGGTCAACACCCCTAACGAAGGTCGACGGTGTGATCAGCTACTCGGAAGGCCTTGGTGTCGTTCAGGCCTATATCTCCGGTCGCTGGGTAGTGATTGAGTCAACGGGCGTTTCTGCCGAAGGCGACGTGCTGATGCTTCTCCGGGCCCTTTCGTTGCCCTCCGACTGATCTGATGCCCACGGCACGTTCTGCTGTGCATCGTTGGTTGCTTGACCACGGGCGGTAGACTGGAACCTCGATTCTGGGGGGAACGTCATGCTGGCCAGCAGAGGTGTGTTGTTCGCGCTAAGCCTGCGGCAAATGTGGCGCGCGGTGGGGTTGCTGACCGTTGCTGCAGTGCTCGGATCCCTCCTTATTGCTGTTCTGCCCTCATCCCCTGCTGCCGCCCAAGGCTCGTCTCCGGGGTTGCCGCGGGCACTCGCGCCGGCGGTGAGCGCCGCTGACTTCCAGCCTGGGTTCATCATCAGCGATGACCTCTTCTACGACGGCAACGCGATGACCGAGGCGCAGATCCAGGCATTCCTCGATCAGCGCATCGGGACATGTCAGACGAACCTTTGCCTCAACGTGTTCCGGGCGGACCTGCCCACTTACCCTGCCGTCTCGTCGTCGACCACCGGCAACCTCATCTGCAAGGAAGTCTCTGGCGGGACGAATCTCCGGGCCTCGACCATCATCTATCGGGTGCAGCAGGCGTGCGGGATCAGCGCGAAGGTGATCCTCGTCACCCTCCAGAAGGAGCAGGGGCTGATCTCCGGCCAGAACAGCAAGGCTCCCTCCAACTACTCACTCAACTACGCCATGGGGTGGGCCTGCCCGGACTCGACCGGTTGCGTCGACGCATCGTCGTGGTTCGGATACCAGGTCTATCGCGGGTCGCGCCAGTTGGTGACCTACAAGCTCGCGCGATTCGCCCGCCAGCCCGGCGTTCACCAGATCCAGTTCCACCCCGACCCGAGCTGCGGTTCGACGAGTGTGGACGTCCGCAACTACGCGACGGCCGCTCTCTACAACTACACGCCCTATCAGCCATCAGCAGCCTCTCTGGCGGCGTGGCCCAACGCTGCACCTGGGCCGTGCCATTCCTACGGCAATCGGAACTTCTTCTTCTTCTACAACGCTTGGTTCGGCAGCACGTACGTCGTCGATGGCTCGCGCGCGCTCGATGAAGCGTACGCGGCGGCGGGAGGCGTCGAAAGCGGCCTGGGTGTCATGGTCGCAGCGTCGGCGTGCAGTGTCGGTGTGGAATCCTGCTGGCGTCAGTACGAGAACGGGCTGCTCGGCTGGAGGCTATCTACCGGTGCCGTGCTGGTTTCAGGGGAGGTCTTCGTTGAGTACGCGAAGCGAGGTGGAGCCACCGGTTCTCTCGGCCTCCCTGTTGCGACTGCCTCTTTCTTTGAGACGGACGTGAACGGCCCGGGTATCGTGCAGATATTCCAGGGGGGGTACCTCTACGTGAGCGACTCCGGTCGTGCCGTCGTTCGACCGGAGTCCAACTACGCGCGGTTCTGGGCTCAGCAGGGTTGGATCCGCGGTGCGTTCGGCTGGCCTCTCGCGGACGAGAGTTGCATCGGAGGCGTCTGCTCACAGGAGTTCCAGCATGGCTATCTTGGGCGGAACGCGGCAGGAGCGGTCACGGTCGTCACCGGTGAAGTTCATGAGTACTTCCGGTCTCAAGGCGGAAGTGCGGGTGTCCTTGGACTCCCTCTTGGCGCGGCTCAGTCGTTCTCCACGGTGAACGGTGATGGGAAGGTGCAGATCTTCCAGGGCGGCTACGTGTATTCCAGCGCTGCTGGGGTGTTCACGGTGCGTCCGAACCAGCCGTGGAGCAATGCG
>Ga0209066_10004710_pt1 | contig 14677 bp, 14 predicted proteins | sample All_14_2_FD_187198 | JGI IMG/M metagenome (GOLD analysis project Ga0209066, IMG submission 187198) | Freshwater microbial communities in response to fracking from Pennsylvania, USA - Allegheny Zone_MetaG_DW_15 (SPAdes) (version 2) ...
GGCGGCGAATGGATCAGCTCGATCGATCTGGAGAACGTCGCCGTCGGCTGCCCGGGCGTGAAGATCGCCGCCGTGATCGGCGTGCCGCACCCCAAGTGGGAGGAGCGGCCACTGCTGGTGATCGAGGCGCACGAGGGAGCCAGCGTGACCAAGGCCGAGGTGCTCGACTATCTGGCCCCGCGCATCGTCAAATGGTGGACGCCTGACGATGTGGTCTTCGCCGCCGTGCCGCTGACGGCGACGGGCAAGATCGACAAGAAGGTGCTGCGCGCGGCGTGGAAGGGGCATCTGGCAGGGTGATGCCGATGTCGCGCCGCCGGTGAAAACTTGCCGCAGGCGGCGGGTTCTATAGGCGCCCCTAGAAACCCTTGCCTTGCCTCAAGCCCCCCCGAGGCGTAACGGGTCGCTTCCCGCCGTTTCAGGGCGGAAAAGTCAGATTGGAGACCGCTATGGGTTACCGGGTCGCCGTGGTCGGCGCCACGGGCAATGTTGGCCGTGAGATGTTCAACATCCTCGAGGAAGTGAAATTCCCCGTCGACAAGATGCACGCCATCGCCAGCCGGAAATCCATCGGCGTCGAGGTCTCGTTCGGCAATCAGATCCTCAAGTGCGAAGACCTGGCCCAGTTCGACTTCAGCACCGTCGACATCGTGCTGATGAGCGCCGGCGGCGCCATCTCCAAGGAATGGGGCGAGAAGATCGGCGCGGCCGGGGCTATCGTCATCGACAATTCCAGCCACTTCCGGATGGATCCGGACGTGCCGCTGGTGGTGCCGGAAGTGAACCCGGAAGCCGTCAATCACCTGCCCAAGAACATCATCGCCAACCCCAACTGCTCGACCGCGCAGCTGGTGGTGGTGCTGAAACCCCTGCATGACGAGGCCAAGATCAAGCGCGTCGTCGTCTCGACCTACCAGTCGGTGTCGGGCGCGGGCAAGGAAGGCATGGACGAGCTGTGGGAGCAGACCAAGGGCGTGTTCGTCCTGGGCGCCCCGCCGCCCAAGAAGTTCACCAAGCAGATCGCCTTCAACGTGATCCCCCACATCGACACCTTCATGGAGGACGGCTTCACGAAGGAAGAATGGAAGATGATGGCGGAGACCAAGAAGATCCTGGATCCGTCGATCAAGCTGGTCGCCACCTGCGTGCGCGTGCCGGTCATGGTCGGCCACGCCGAGGCGGTGAACATCGAGTTCGAAACCCCGCTGGACGAGGACGACGTCCGCGAGATCCTGCGCGACGCCGACGGCGTTGAAGTCATCGATAAGCGCGAGGACGGCGGCTACATGACGCCCAAGGAAAGCGCCGGGGAGTTCCCGGTCTATGTCTCGCGCATCCGCACCGATCCCACCGTCGAGAACGGCATCGTGCTGTGGTGCGTGGCCGACAACCTGCGCAAGGGCGCGGCGCTGAACGCCGTGCAGATCGCCCAGCTTCTGCATGACAAGGGTCTGATCAAGCAGAAACTCCCGGCCTAGAGCCCTTTAGCTCCAAATGAAATTTGGAGCGTTTAAAAGGGCTCTAAATCCAAAGTGTAAAGCGTGGCGGGCGCCGAAACCGGCATCCACTTTCGCCTGCCACGCTTTATACCGCCTTCCGCAACAAGCGGGTGGACGATTTTGGGGCTCCCGGGACATCAGGTCCCGGGAGCCCTTTTCGTTTGTGATTGAAGGACGACGCCATGTCGGCGGATGTGAACAAGACCCCTGACGAAGCCCGGACGGCTGTCATCGCCGCTGTGGGCTGCTACATGCTGTGGGGCTTCCTGCCGCTGTATTTCCACCTGCTGTCGACCCAGGGTGTCGGCTCGTGGGAGATGATCGCCCACCGCACCCTGTGGGCCGCGCCCTGGGCCTTCCTGGCCGTGCTGCTGGCCAAGCAGGCAGGACAGGTGGCGGCGGTGCTGCGCCAGCCCAAGACCCTGCTGATCCTGGCCTGCTCGACGGCGGCGATCTTCATCAACTGGTCGATCTATGTGTTCGCGGTCAATTCGGGCCACGTGATCGAAACCAGCCTGGGCTATTATATCAACCCCCTGATGAACATGGCGGCCGGAGCCCTGCTGTTTCGCGAGCGGATCAGCCGCGAGGGCGCCATCGCCATCGGCCTGGCCGCGATCGGCGTGGCCATCCAGACCGCCGCCCTGGGCCACCTGCCGGTGATCTCGCTGGGCGTCGCGCTCAGCTTCTGCGCCTACGCCATCCTGCGCAAGCAGGTGAAGGCCGACGCCCAGACGGGCCTGTTCATCGAATGCGCCTATCTGGCCGTGCCGGGCCTGATCTATGTGCTGCACCTGCAGTCGACCGGCGCGGGGCATTTCGGATCGGGGGCCGGCGTGAGCACCCTGCTGCTGCTGGCCGGCCCCGCCACCGTCGTACCCCTGGCCCTGTTCGCCTGGTCGGCGCGGCGCATGCCGCTGAGCGCCATGGGCTTCCTGCAGTTCATCGCCCCGACCCTGCAGTTCCTGGTCGGCATGGGTCTGGGCGAGGCCGTGACGCCGATGCGCGCCCTGTCGTTCGTGTTCATCTGGCTGGGTGTGGCGGTGTTCGCCTATGGGGCGTGGAAGCGGGCGCGGGTGGCCGCCCATTAACCGAAACGAAGCCGCCTCTGGATAGGCTGGCCGCATGACCAAGGTCCTTCGCCCGGCCCTAGCCGTCCTGCTCCTCGCCCTGGCTCACGCCCCTTTGGCGACCGCCAAGGGTCTGCCCCTGCGCGATCAGGTCTCAGGCGTAGCCACCCTGGGCGTATCGGCCGGCGAGGACGAGCGATCCTGGGTCGATCGCGGGCTGGGCAAGGCCGGCAGCGGGGAGACGGTGACGGCCGGGGCCATCATCGCCTGGCGGCCCGCCCTGGGCGACCGGATCGGCGGGCTGGTCACTGCGGACCTGCAGTCGGCCCTCTCTCCGAGCATCGGCCTGGATGAGGCCTATTTCACCCTCCGCCCCTCCCCCGGCGCCGTCGTGCGACTGTCCGGGCGTGCGGGCCTGTTCTTTCCGCCGGTCTCGCTGGAACATGATGGCTCGGAATGGTCGCTGTCGCGCTCGATCACGCCGTCGGCGATCAATAGCTGGGTGGCCGAAGAGGTGAAGACCGCCGGGCTTGAGCTGACCGCGCGCACCACCGTGACAGGTCGTCCCATGGGTCTGACCCTGGCCGCCTTTCAGGGCAATGACACCTCCGGCACGCTGCTGGCGTTTCGCGGCTGGGCCTTGCATGACCTGCGCGCCACCTGGAATGACACCCTGCCCCTGCCGCCCGTGCCGGCGATGTTTGCCGGCAAGCAGGCATCCCGGACCCGTCCGGTCGATGAGGTGGATGGCCGCTGGGGCGTCTATGGCCGGTTCGACGTCAAGCCGACCGACACCCTCGATCTCAGCCTGCTGGCCTATGACAACAATGGCGATCGCACGACCGTGGTCGACGGCCAGTATGCCTGGCGCACGCGCTTCCTGCAGGCCGCTGCGCGCTGGTCGCCCGACGCCCGGACCGAGATGCTCTTCCAGATCATGCAGGGCGAGACCAGCATGGGCCCGCGCCTTCAGGGCCTGACTGCCGCCGACGTCGGTTTCCAGAGCGCCTTCGTGCTGATGTCGCGCGACCTTGGCGGCGGCGGGATCACGGCGCGGCTCGAGCAGTTCTCCATCGACGACCGCAGCTTCAAGGGCAGCGACAACAATGCCGAGCACGGGTGGAGCACGACCCTGGCCTGGACCCGCCCGCTGCGCCAGACTCTGGACCTGGTCATCGAGGGCGTGTTTGTCACGTCCGATCGCCCGGACCGGGCGCGGCTGGGTGTGGATCGCCGGCAGGACAATCTGCGCCTGACCACCGCCCTGCGGGCCAGTTTCTAGAGCTTTACAGGCTGGCGTAGGCCGCCTCGATCAGCCGCACTGCGCGCGGATCGCCGATCAGGGCATTGCCCTGGCGGTTCATGACATAGGCGCCCGACACGCCCGTCGCCGGATCGGCGAAAGCGCAAGAGCCGCCCCAGCCGGAGTGGCCGAACGCCTCGGCGGCGGGCCCGTAGTAGAAGTTGGGCGTATTGCGCATGAAGCCCGCGCCCCAGCTGATCTCATAGGGCAGGACCAGATCCTGGCCGACGATACGCTCAAAGGTCGCCGCCTTGATCCCGGCGGGGGTAATCAGCGACTTGCCGTCCAAAATCCCGCCCTTGGCGAGGGCGCCCATCAGACGCGCTAGGGCCGGCGCCGTGGCGTGGCCGTTGGCCGAGGGGATCTCGACCCGTCGCCATTCGTCCGTTCCCCGGCCGGAGGGCGCCGCCCACGGGGTCATGAAGGCCGCCTTCACGGCGGGGTTCATCGCGCCAAATTTCGGCAGGGCCGTGGGTCGCATCAACTCGGCGGTGCGACCATGCTCGCTGTCGGGCAGACCAATCCACAGGTCCAGGCCAAAGGGCTCGCAGATGTCCTGGCGAAGAGCGGTCCCCATCGTCCGGCCATCGACGCGGCGGAAGATCTCGCCGGCCAGATAGCCGAAGGTCACCGGGTGATAGCCGCTGGCCGAGCCGACCGGGAACAGCGGCGCCATCGCCGCCAGCTTGGCGCAGGTGGCGTGCCAGTCGAACCAGATGGCCGGGTCGGTCTCGTCGGGAAAGCCCGACAGGCCGGCCTGGTGCGACATGGCCTGCTCGACGGTGACATCCTGCTTGCCGGCCTGGGCGAACTCCGGCCAGACGTCGGCGACCGGCTGGTCATAGGCCAGGCGGCCCTCGTCGACCAGGCGGGCGATCATCAGGGCCGCCACGGCCTTGGTGGTGGAGAACAGGGCCGTCAGGGTGTCGGGACCAAAGGCGATCGTGCGCTTGCGGTCGGCGAAGCCGCCCATCAGGTCGACGACGATCTCGCCGTCGACGGCGAAGGCGAAGCGGGCGCCCAGCTCGCCGCCGTCGGCGAAATTGGCCTCGAACACCTCGCGCACGGCGGAGAAGCGGTCGGGGCAGACGCCGGAGATGTCGTGGGTCATGACGGCGATCCCTTAGGCCAGGCGCTCGATGCGGACTGTGGGCGAGGTCTGCTTGATCCGCGCGCCCATGGCGACGATCGGCAGCTCGGGCGCATTCCAGATATTGGCGGCGGTGACGGTCTCGGCCACGCCGCCGACGGCGCGGGCCAGGCCGTAGGACAGGGTCTGGCCTTCCAGGATCGAGGCCGCATAGAGGGCAGTCAGCAGATCGCCGGTGCCGTTGGGCGAGCGCTCGGCCTTGGCGTGGGCGGCCAGCCAGGCTTCCTTGCGATCGGCCAGGACGACGCCGATCTCCGAGCCCCGGTGGACCGAAGACACCAGCGTCGGCTTGCCCAGCAGGCGGGCGGCGCGCATGGCCGATTGCGGATCACGGGCGTCGGCGCCGGTCAGCTTCTGCAGCTCCCAGGCGTTGCAGGCCACGACGTCGGCGCGGGGGATCAGCTCGGCGGCGATGGCCTCGGCCACCTCGGGCAGCACATACAGGCCCTTGCCGGCGTCGCCCATGGTGGGATCGATGATGATCGAGGGCCGGCGACTGGCGGCCCCTTCGCGCGGGGCCTCGCGCACGGCGTCGATGGCCCGGGCGGCGGCGCGCACCTGAGCGGCGCTGGCGAAATAGCCGGTGATGACGATATCGGTCAGGCCAAACAGGCCATTGGCCTCGATGCCGTCCAGCATGCCTTCCAGCACCTCGATCGGCACGGGCGCTCCGCCGGGCACGCCCCAGCCGGGATGGCGGCCGAACAGGACGGTCGGGGCGACCATCGAGTCGATGCGGAACTGGACAAGCGCGGTGGCCTGGGCCGACGCCCCGACCTGGCTGCCCGCGACATGGCTGGAAATGATCAACGCTAACGGCATGGCAAGCGGCTTAGCGGACGCCAGAGAACTTGAACAGGGCGTCACTCAGGGGAAGCGGCGACCAAGTCAGGAAAGGGGCGCCGAAGACGCCTCGCTGGCGTCCGCCTGGACGATGACCCGGGTGCGCGCCAGGCCGATCTGTTCGGCGATGATGGAGGGCCAGGCTTCGGGCCCTTCCCCGCTGACCGACAGGGGCAGCTGCATCACGCACTGCACGCCCTGCGGCAGATAGTCGATCCGGGCCTCGCCGCCGCTTTCATGGCCAAAGGTGCGCGCGATCAGTCGCGTGCCAAATCCGGTGCGGTCCGGCGGCGAGACCGGCGGGCCGCCAAGCTCGCGCCAGAGCAGGCTGATCTGGCGCGCGCCCAGCTGATTGTGGGCCAGATTCCAGCTGATCTCCACCTGACCGGCCTGAGTCGAGAGCGCCCCGTATTTGAGCGCATTGGTCGCCAGTTCGTGCAGGGCCAGGGCCATGGCCACCGCCTGATGCGGACTGAGCCAGACCAGGGGGCCATCGATCTCGAAGCGGCTGACGCCCTCATGATCATGCGGGGCCAGCGCCTGTCGCACGATGGTGCCCAGATCCGCGCCCGCCCAGCTCTCGGCGACCAGCACATTATGGGCGTCAGACACCGCCATCAGGCGGCTGGTCAGGTCCTTGCGGACGAGAGGATCGACCTTGGCGGCCCGCAGCGTCTGCTCGGTGATCGATTGCACCGTGGCCAGGGTGTTCTTGATCCGGTGGTTGAGCTCATTGAGCAGCAGGACCCGCTGGTCTTCCGCCAGCTTGGCGGGGGTCTCGTCGCGCAGAATCTTCATCAGCCCGGTCAGCTCCGGTCCGAAAATCCCCATGGTCATGCCGTTGCCCCAGAACCGCGTACCGTCCTTGCGAAGGTGCCAGCGGGTGTCCTCGGCCCGGCCGTGGTTCTTGGCGGTTTCCAGTTCCAGGCGATCGGCGCCGGCCTCGCGGTCAGACGCGGTGAACAGCTCGCAGAACGGCAGGCCGATGGCTTCCAGCCGGTCGTAGCCCAGGATCTTCTCGGCCCCGCGGCTCCAGCTGGTCACCTTGCCGTCCAGATCCATCGTGAAGATGGCGTAGCCGAGGGCGTTTTCGATAATCAGATTGGCGAGTCGTGTGTCGTGGTCAGCGGACATTGAGGGCTCCTGCCCCCCTACCAACGCAAAGGCGCCGCTTTTCGGCGCCCACCCCACGAAAAAGGCCCGCCGCGTTTCCGCAGGCGGGCCTTCGGGATCACCCGGAGGTGATCCGGGAGCGTTTTCCGATAAGTGTGAAACGGTTATCGGATCGAAAAACGCTCTAAAATTTTGATTTAGAGCCCTTTTCGCCCGACCCTGATGAAGCAATCAGGTCGGAAAGGGCTCTAGTAGCGGTAGTGGTCCGGCTTGAACGGGCCATTTTCCGGCACGTTGATGTATTCGGCCTGGTCAGGGCGCAGCTTGGAGAGCTTGGCGCCCAGCTTTTCGAGGTGGAGAAGGGCGACCTTCTCGTCCAGGTGCTTGGGCAGGGTGTAGACCTCGTTCTTGTAGGCGCTCTTGTTGGTCCACAGCTCGATCTGGGCCAGGGTCTGGTTGGTGAACGAGGCCGACATCACGAACGAGGGGTGACCCGTCGCGTTGCCCAGGTTTACCAGGCGGCCTTCCGACAGCAGGATGATCTTCTTGCCGTCCGGGAACTCCACATGGTGGACCTGGGGCTTGATCTCGTCCCACTTGAAGTTCTTCAGGCCGGCGACCTGAATTTCCGAGTCGAAGTGGCCGATATTGCAGACGATGGCGTTGTTGCGCATCGCCCGCATGTGATCGACCGTGATCACGTCCTTGTTGCCCGTGGCGGTGACAAAGATGTCGGCGCGGCCGGCGCAGTCGTCCAGGGTCTGGACTTCATAGCCTTCCATCGCCGCCTGCAGGGCGCAGATCGGATCGATCTCGGTGACGATCACGCGCGCGCCGCCCTGGCGCAGCGAAGCGGCCGAGCCCTTGCCCACGTCGCCATAGCCGCAGACCACCGCGACCTTGCCCGACAGCATGACGTCGGTGCCGCGACGGATGGCGTCAACCAGCGATTCCCGGCAGCCATAAAGGTTGTCGAACTTGGACTTGGTGACGCTGTCATTGACGTTGATGGCGGGGAACGGCAGCTCGCCCTTGGCGGCCATCTGGTACAGGCGGTGGACGCCCGTGGTGGTCTCTTCCGACACGCCGCCGATGGCGTCGCGGATGGCGCTGTAGAAGCCCGGCTTCTCGGCCAGATACTTCTTCATCACGGAAAACAGGGCTTCTTCTTCCTCGTTCTGCGGATTGTTCAGGACCGTGGGGTCCTTCTCGGCCTTGGGGCCCAGCACGCAGAGCAGGGTGGCGTCGCCGCCGTCGTCGAGGATCAGGTTCGGGTAACCGCCGTCATGCCACTCGAAGATCTTGTGAGCGTATTCCCAGTACTCGACCAGGTTCTCGCCCTTGAACGCGAACACCGGCACGCCCGAGGCGGCGATGGCGGCGGCGGCGTGGTCCTGGGTCGAGAAGATGTTGCACGACGCCCAGCGCACTTCGGCGCCCAGGGCGGTCAGGGTCTCGATCAGCACGGCGGTCTGGATGGTCATGTGCAGGCTGCCGGCGATGCGGGCGCCCTTCAGGACCTGGGCCGGGCCATATTCGGCGCGGGTGGCCATCAGACCGGGCATTTCGGTCTCGGCGATGGCGATTTCCTTGCGGCCGAAATCGGCGAGCGAGATGTCCTTGACGATGTAGTCGGCCACGGTCGGCTCCTGGGATCGATGAATGTCTTGCGGGGCTTATATCGCGCCGGACCCTTCCCGGCAATTAACGCATAAAGATATCTTTATGTGACGGATCAGCGCGAGTTTCACGTCACCAGAAAATCTTTGCCGCCCCGAGAGCCGCATGGGCCTTTCGCGCCCGGCCGAGGAGCGCGGCGTCATCGCCGACCGCAATCAGCCTGCCTGCGGCGAAGGCGGCCTCGGGCTCTCCATGGGCGGTCGCCACCTCGCGCGCCAGTCGGGCGCGGGCCGCGCGGTCATTGAGGTCGCCCAGGGCGTCCTGCAGGGCCTTGGCCGCAGCGACGAACCGCTCCACCCGCCGGGGATGCTCCGGAAACAGCCCCGCCAGATCTTCGGCGGCATAGCGCAGGGTCTTGCCCTTCAGTCTCAGCCGGTGGCGGGCTTCCGGCTCCATGTCCTCCAGATGTTCGCCCCCCTCGATCACGACCTGGCGCATGTGGCCCAGAATCTCGGCCGCGAACCCGGCCGCCGGACGGTTGCGCGTCTCGACCAGACCGGCATCGGTGGTCCAGGCGCCGGCCTCCAGCCAGGCGGCCGTTTCCAGGAGCAGGGCCCGCTGCCGGGGACTTTCCAGCGCCGCCTCGACGCGCAGATAGGCCTGCGTCTGGGCCTCCAGCAGGGCGCGACCGAAAGCGGCCAGGTCCTGCGCGGGTTCGGCTTCGGACGCCGGGCGCCATACATCAGCGACGAAGACATCCAGATTTCGCGCCGCATCCAGCTCGCCGGCCAGCCATTTGAGCTCCAGGGCCAGCGACCGGGCGGCCGCATCGGCGGCCAGCGGCTTGAAGCTTTTCAGCAGCGACCGTGTGCGGCGGACGGCGACCCGCAACTGGTGCACGCCCTCGGGCCCGGGGCGGTCGCGCAGCGCATCGACGCTGGCGCACAGGTGGGTCAGGGCCTCGCGCCCGGAGGCCTGCAGGGCCGCTCCCACCGTCATGGCCGGATCCAGGCGGGCCGCCGAACGCCGGCCCGGCGCCCCGCCGGCGGCGCCCTTCGCCAGGCCATAGCCGCGCTCGGCCTTGCTGACCAAGGACAGGCGCAACGGAACCTGACGGGCCACGTCGCGGGCCAGCGCGAACAGCGCCGAGGGCGATCCGGACTTCAGTTCAAGCTCCAGCTCGCAAACCACCGCGCGACGGGACCCCACGAGCAGCGCGCCCCGGTCGACGACCGCCTCGATCACCGTATCGCCGCGCCGGACCAGACGAACGATGCGCTCGACCTGGGTGGTGAACACCGGCAGCAGGGCCTGGCCGTTCAGCACGGCGGCGGCCGGCGTGGCGGCCAGGGCCTTCTGATCGGGACCGGGACCCGCGATCGGGGTCTCCCACTCGCCCCGTGAAAACACCCCGCCCGCCGAGGCTGACTTCAGGGTCTGCTTGCGGCCGCCCTCGCCGTCGCGGACCCGCAGGCCGAAGCCTGCCTTGCGCAGGGCATGATCGGCGGTGTCGAAATAGGTGGCGTCCAGCTGCCTGACGTCGCTCTCGCCGTCCAGCAGCGACAGAATCTGCTCGGCCGCTTCGGGCGCGATCAGGAATTTCAGCTCGATTTCTCGATCCATGATCCGTCTCAACCCTCGGGGCCCGACCCCAGACCCAAGCGCTCGCGCGCGGTTTGGCTGCAATGGCCTATGGCGTGGCGGCCGCATCTTGCCAAGCGGCAAGACCCGGTTCAAACGTCGCGCCATGACGCAGACCCATGCCCACAAGGCCAACAACGCGCCCCGCCACGACTGGACCCTGCCCCAGGTCGAGGCCCTTTTCGAGCTGCCGTTCATGGAACTGGTGTTTCAGGCGGCCAGCGTCCACCGCGCCGGCTTCGACCCCTCCGAGGTCCAGCTGTCGCAGCTGTTGTCGGTCAAGACCGGCGGCTGCGCCGAGAACTGCGGCTATTGCAGCCAGTCCGCCCACTTCAAGACCGGCCTGAAGGCCGAAAAGCTGATGGACGCCGATGACGTCATCGCCCGGGCGCGCGCGGCGCGCGACGGCGGGGCCCAGCGCTTCTGCATGGGGGCGGCCTGGCGCGAGCTGAAGGACCGCGACCTGCCCCGGCTGGCGGCCATGATCGGCGGCGTGAAGGCCCTGGGCCTGGAAACCTGCGCAACGCTTGGCATGCTGACCGCTGACCAGGCCAGGCAACTGAAAGACGCCGGTCTCGACTACTACAATCACAACCTCGACACCGGGCCGGAATATTACAGCGACGTGGTCTCGACCCGCACCTATCAGGAGCGCCTCGACACCCTGGCCCATGTGCGCGACGCCGGCATGAGCACCTGCTGCGGCGGCATTGTCGGCATGGGCGAGACGCGCCGCGACCGCGCCAGCCTGCTGCATCAACTGGCTACCCTGCCCAGCCATCCCGACAGCCTGCCGATCAATGGCCTGGTGCCAGTCAGCGGCACGCCGCTGGGCGACAAGGTGCTGCAGGACGGCGCCAGGGCCATCGACTCCATCGAGTTCGTGCGCACGATCGCGGTCGCCCGCATCGTCTGCCCCCGGTCCATGGTGCGCCTGTCGGCCGGTCGCGACGAGATGAGCCGCGAGCTGCAGGCCCTGTGCTTCCTGGCCGGCGCCAATTCGATCTTCGTCGGCGGCAAGCTGCTGACCACACCCCTGCCCGGCCAGGACGAGGACAGCGCCCTGTTCCAGGCCCTGGACCTGCGCCCGATGGGCGTGCGGCAGACCGCCGAAGCGGTGGCGGCGGAGTAGCTTCCAGGTGGGGCTGAAGGGCGGGGTCGTTCCGCGTCACGGCAGAGCGCTCGGCCCTTAACCCTGTCTGGTCAGGGCTGCTTAAGGTTTTCGAACCAGGGTGGCGTGGCAGTTCTCGAGGCCATCGCCGTGCAAGTTTCCGCCGCCAACGCCGCTATCCCCTACGCCCCGCCGCGCCCTGCCGGCTCGGGCCAGGCTGCGGCGCCGATCGTCGATCTGACCCAGCTGGCGGTGGCGCAGACCAACAGCAAGATGACGGCGGCGACCGGCGCGGCCCTTGGCCAGGTTACCGGCGAACTGACGGGCGTGCTGGTCAACATCTCGGCCTGAACCGAGGCCCACCCTACCGCCTGCCCCTAACGCTCTTCATCGAAACGGTTGGCCACCAATTCGCTCAGCGCCTCGAGCGCGGCGTCCGCCTCGGGCCCTTCGGCGGCGATGTCGATGGTGGAGCCGATGCCGGCGGCCAGCATCATCAGGCCCATGATCGAGCGGGCGTCGACACAGGCGCCATCGCGGCTGACGGTCACCTCGGCGTCGAAGCCGGCCGCCATCTTCACAAACTTGGCCGAAGCCCGGGCGTGCAAGCCCCGTTCATTGACGATTTCGACCGTCCGCCCCGCCATGCGACTCATTTTTCTCCCGCGAGCACATAGGAGGCCACGGAGATATATTTCCGTCCAGCCTCCTGGGCGTAGGCGACGCAGGTCTGCAGATCCTCGCGCGGGCGCACGCTGGCCAGCTTGATCAGCATGGGCAGGTTCAGGCCGGCGATCACCTCGGCCTGGGTCTGCTCCATAACCGAAATGGCCAGATTGCTGGGCGTGCCGCCGAACATGTCGGTCAGCAGAATCACGCCGCCGCCGCCGTCCACGGCCGCGCACGCCTTCAGGATGTCGGAGCGGCGACGTTCCATGTCGTCCTCCGGACCGATGCAGATCGCCTTCACCGCGGTCTGCGGGCCGACGACATGTTCCATAGCGGAGATGAACTCCTCCGCCAGACGCCCGTGTGTAACGATCACGAGCCCGATCATGCCAGATGTCTCAACCGGGATCCCCATAACCCGTGGCGGCCGGGAGGAGCCGCGCGGGCGCACTTGATACGCTCGTTAGAGAGCGACTCCAAGATGCTGAAGCATGCGTCTGATTTTCACAGGCGCGGCGGGTTCCAGGGGCCACAGGTCGAAAACGGGAACGGTCACACCGCAAAGGGCCTCAAAACGCGGCTCCGGCAGGCGTTCAACCCCGCCGGGCGCGTCGATGCAGCGCACGATCACGGCAATCTGGGCGAAGGCGATGGCGGGGGCCGGAACGATGCCCAGGCCTCGCACCTCGATCAGACCGGCCAGAGAATCAGGCGCCTTGCCGTAGAGCCGGCCGCCCGAGGCGAAGACCGCCGTGTAGTCGTCGGAGACCAGGCGAAGACCTGAGCCGATGGCGCGCAGGGCCAGGTCGCTCTTGCCCGCGCCGGAGGGGCCCTCGATCAGCGCGCCGCGCCAGCGTCCGCCCAGGCGCAGGGCGATCAGGCCGGCATGGCGGATCATTCCCGCGATTCCGGCAGGTCGACCGTGAAGCGCGCGCCCAGGAGGACGCCGTTGGCGTCCAGGCGATTCTCGGCCGTCAGCGCGCCACCATGGGCCTCGACGATCTGGCGAGCGATCGACAGGCCCAGGCCCGAATTGCCGCCAAACGCCTTGCCCTTGGGTCGCGCGGTGTAGAAGCGCTCGAAAATGGTCTCGAGGTTTTCGGCCGGAATCCCCGGACCGTCGTCGTCGATGGTGATGATCAACCGGCCCCGCAGCCTGGCCAGGGTGACGCGGACCTCGCCGTCGGCCGGGCTGAACGAGCGGGCGTTGTCGATCAGGTTGCGAAACACCTGGCCGATCGGGGTCTCCCGCGCCATCAGCCGGGCCGGCGCGCCGGGCTCGCCAGTCTGGACCGTGACACGCACGCTGCCGGGCGCGTCACCGGGGCGCAGCTGGGCCTCATACAGACTGGCCACCTCGGCCAGCAACTTGGCCAGATCGAGCGCCTTGGGCGCTTCCCGGGAAAGTTCTGCGTCCAGGCGCGAGGCGTTGGAGATATCGGTGACCAGCCGGTCCAGCCGGTTGACGTCGTTTTGCAGGATGGCCAGCAGGCGGGCCCGGGCCACGGGGTCGGAGACCAGGTCCAGGGTCTCGATGGCCGAGCGGATCGAGGTCAGGGGGTTCTTGATCTCGTGGGCCACGTCAGCGGCGAAGCGTTCAATGCCGTCCATGCGTTCGGACAGCGAATGGGTCATCTCCTCCAGGGCGCGGGACAGGTCGCCGATCTCGTCCTGACGCTTGGCGATATCGGGCAGGGAGATGGCGCGCGCGCCTTCCAGACGCACCCGGTCGGCGGCGCGGGCCAGGCGCATGACCGGCTCGGCGATCAGGCGGTGCAGCAGGATCGACGAGATCAGGGTGGCGGTGATGGCCACCAGAATGAACGGCAGCAGGGCCCGCCGCTCGGCGGCGATGATCGAATCGACGTCGCCGGCCTCCAGCGTCAGCACGCCCAGCACGGCGCGCACATGCTGGATCGGGATCGACACCGAGACGACGCGCTCGCCGCTCTCCGACATGCGCGTGCCGGCCACCATCGTTCCGCGCAGGGCCTGGGTGACTTCATCGCGCAGACCCTCACGGGCCTTTTCAGCCCTGGCCTCGTCAGCCGGATCCTTGTGCGGGGTCTCATCGGTCTGACCGGGCTTGCGAGCCGGGGGCAGCACCTTCCACTCGACGCGGTCGGCGACCACGAAGCTGTCGGCCAGGACATTGCCCTGGGCGTCGAACAGCCTGGCCCGCTGCGAACGCGGGATGAACAGCAGCTGGAAGATGGCGCTGGCCGTGTAGGGATCGAGGCCCGGCTCGGGCTCGCCCACCGTCGCCGACTGGTCGATCACGTTGGCGATCAGCTCGCCCTGGGTGGTCAGGCTGTCGATCCGGGCATTGACCAGACCGCTGCGCAGCTCGTTGAGCACCAGCGCCCCGATCACCAGGATCGCCAGCGCCAGCACGTTCAGGCCAATGATCAGCCGGCCCAGACGCGAGCCGCGCGGCCACCGCCAGCGACGCCTGGCCGCGCCAGGGTCAGGCTTCGCGATAACGGTAACCAACGCCGTACAGGGTCTCGATGGAATCGAACTCGGGATCGACCTGGCGGAACTTCTTGCGCATCCGCTTGATGTGGCTGTCGATCGTGCGGTCGTCGACATAGACCTGATCGTCGTAGGCGGCGTCCATCAGGTTGTCGCGGCTCTTCACGAAGCCGGGGCGCTGGG
>Ga0209066_10004711_pt1 | contig 14674 bp, 12 predicted proteins | sample All_14_2_FD_187198 | JGI IMG/M metagenome (GOLD analysis project Ga0209066, IMG submission 187198) | Freshwater microbial communities in response to fracking from Pennsylvania, USA - Allegheny Zone_MetaG_DW_15 (SPAdes) (version 2) ...
CGTCGCCGCCTCGCCGCCATCGCGTACGCGTCCGGTGATGCTTTCAGTTACCCACATCGTCGGTGCGTACCGATTGTGACCTGCCCCTGATTTTTTCCTCCACGCGGAGCTAGTGGATTGAATCCAACACTTGGTGCCCGCGAGCTGCGGCGGCGATGATTTTATCTGGGTCGGCGGTCCAGACGAAGGGCTTTGGCTGCTGGTTGTGATCGGCGACGAAGCGGTCGACGACGCCCTTGAAGACGCCGCGTTTGAGGCGGCGCTTGGTCAGGATCGCGAAGAAGCCTTCGACGGCGTTGAGCCAACTGGCCGAGGTGGGCGTGAAATGGAACGTCCATCGCGGATGGCGGCCCAACCAGGCGATCACCTTGGGGTGCCTGTGGGTGGCATAGTTGTCGAGGATGGCGTGGACGGTCTTGCCGGCCGGGACTTCGCGCTCGACGGCGTTGAGAAAGCGGATGAACTCCTGATGCCGGTGGCGCTGCATGCAGCGGCCGATGACCTTGCCTTCCAGAACGTCGAAGGCGGCGAACAGGGTGGTTGTGCCGTGGCGCTTGTAATCATGGGTCATGGTTCCGGCTCGCCCCTTCTTCAGCGGCAGGCCAGGCTGGGTGCGGTCCAGCGCCTGGATCTGCGACTTCTCATCGACGCTGAGCACCACGGCGTGGGCCGGCGGATCGACATAGAGGCCGACGATGTCGCGGACCTTGGCTGCGCATTCCAGTGATCGTGGGCGCCGATTCCACGTGATCGTGGGCGGTCTGGAGCCTGACCGACGGGGGCTATGGAGTCAGGGGTTTTGGTCTGCGTCAAGAGCGCGGCGGCCAGTGATTTTGCGCATGCGCCCCGCGTGCGTGGGCGTTACTTCTTTGTTGACATGAGCTTGCGAGGAAAGGACCGCGCAGGCCCAGAGGGAGGCCCTGTTGGTGCGGTCAAGGGTGCGGCCAGTGCCCTTTGAGCCTTGCAGATTGAACCGCGGGCAGGCGCATGAACCCTCTGATGCTTGAGGTGCCGTCGTCTTTGACGGGTTCCGGGGCGACCATCGCAAGACGTGATCTCCTTATTGTCCTGCGGGCTGACCATGGCCGCTGGACTCCGCATCGATCCGCAGCGCGAGACCAGCGAACATGACGTCGATCGCAGCCGCCAGATAGGCCCTTCTGCCAGCCTTGGTGTTCTTGAACGCCAGTCGCCGAAGAATGCGGTGTCTCGGTGCGGTGACGAGTGCGTTAAAGGCGAAGGTGGCCGCGAAGCCGGGGTCCTGCAGGGCCAACTCACCTCGGCTGGTGCCTTCTTCGAGTATGGCCTGGATCATGCCAATGGCGACATATACTGATCGTGCATAGACCACCTCCTGGAGGGCGGACCTTTCCTGGCCGATCCATACCACCAGGTTCTCCAACCCGACGATCTCAGGCTTGAGCGCCGTCTCCAGCAGCTTGACCCCCAGATCGAGCAGCCGCTCCTGGGCGGTCTCGCCAGTGATCGTCGTCGAGCGGCCCCATAGTCCAGGGTCGTATCCTTAGCCCGCTCTCGGCCAAGGGTGCGGGTGAGCTGGTCGCGGTCCTTGAAGTCGTCGGCGCCGTAGTGAACCGCCAATGTCTCGCGGTGCCGGCTCATCCCGACATAGGCGGCGTGACGGTCCAGGCCGTCGCTGGCCAGCAAGTGGCCGTGGTCCACGGTGATGCCCTGGCTCTTACGGATGGTGGAGCCATAGCCGTGGTCGATGTGGGCATAGTCCTTCAGGTCGAACCGGACCTCGCGCCGATCGGCGCCATCAACGCGCACGGCGAGGCTCGAACCTTCGATCTTTTCCACGGTCCCGAGGGATCCGTTTTTCACGCCCATGGATCGCTCGTTGCGAAGGAACATCACCCGATCGCCGGGGGCGAAGGACCGCGCGCCGCGCTCGGTCTGCACCGCCTGGTCGGTGCCGAGCGCGCCAGCGTCTCGCATCCGGCCGCGAGCGAGCTGATTCAGTTCGGCCACGTCAACGCGGGTGTGGGTGAGCATCACCTGGCTGGCCTCCGGCCGGGCCTGGCGCACCGAATCCCAGCCGTCCACGAGGGCGCTGCGGGCGGCCTCCCGTGTCTCGTGGCCCCGCACCATGCCGACGGCCTCGTAGCGGTCCAGGGCGGCGCCTGTGCGGCCCGTGGCCAGCTCGCGCGTCGCCTCCCGATGCCAGTCCACGCGCTGGCGCCGGATTTCGGTGATCTCGGCCGCGCCGTGGCGCTCGGTGAGCGCCCGGAACGCCGCGCCGGCCTCAATCGCCTGAAGTTGCTCGGCGTCGCCGACCAGCACCACCTTGGCGCCGGCGGCGTCAGCCGCCGATAGCACCCGCTCCATCTGGCGCGAGCCGATCATCCCGGCCTCGTCGATCACCAGCACGTCGCGCGCGGTGAGCCCGTCCCTCCCTTGCGCCCACCCATGCTCGAGACTGGCGATCGTCCGCGAGCCGATACCCGAACCGCCCTCCAGGCTCTCCGCCGCGATCCCCGACAAGGCCGCGCCGCGCACTTGGTAGCCCTGCGCCTCCCACGCCTCGTGGGCCACGCCCAGCATGGCGCTCTTGCCGGTGCCGGCGTAGCCGACAACCATAGCAAGATCACCTGCGCCCGTGATATGATCAAGTGCGTCTCGCTGTGATCCCCTCAGATCGAGCCCGCGACGCTCGCCGGCGACCAAGGCCTCCCCCAAGGCCGCCGGCGAAACCTTGTGTCCGTCGCGCCGCGCCGGCGTCTCGGCCGACCGCTCCAGCCGCTGCTCGACCCCCAGCATTTCGCGGGTGCTGAACCGCTCGCGGCCGGCGCCGTCCTTGCCGAGCGCGACCAGCTCGGGCGAGGTTTTCACCGCACTCATGGCCTGGCTGAACTGATCGGCGTCGTCGGTGTGCCGGTGAACGAACCGCGCCAGGTCGTGGTCGGTGAACGTGCTCTGCTGCCGGGTGATGGCGTCCAGGGCGACGTTCGGCTCGGCGATGATCTTCTCGCCGTTGCGCCGGGCGATCTGGCGGTGATCGAACGCCCGCACGGCGTCCTCGGGTCTGTGACCCTCGCCTCGGTCCAGGCGCCGTGCGCCGGCCGGGCCGATCTTGTGCTGCGGCTCCAGGCCTTCCCGTAAACTCTGCGCCAAAAGTGGCGCTAAGAAAGTCATTCAATTTCAATGTGTTGCGCATAAATAGTGGCGCAACGCATTGATTTATAACGATATTCAGCTTTTTCAACCCGTCAGCGTCAGGCGACCGCTGCTGTCGGCAATCCGAGCAGAGCGGATCGGTTGTTACCCAGCTCAAGGGTCATCACCCCGCGAAGGTTGATATGCCCATGCCCGATCGGCACGATGTGCGCGAGGACATCATTGGAAAAGACACCAGGGTCCCGGTCCGCCGTCTGCTGAATATGGTGCGTGTTCCAGGTCATCATGATATTCGCCAGCAACGTCAGGGAGCCGGATATCGCTTCGAGCTGTTGAGTTGTTCGCCCACGCTTGGCGGGAATAGCGCCGTTGTGAATGGCCCGTTGCAGGCTGTGAACGGCCTCGCCCTGGTTGAGAAGATCCAGGATCTCATTTCGGAACTCGCGATTGCCGAGGTAATCGCAGAGATAAAGGGTCAGCAGCAGTTTACCGAGGGCGGCGCCGGCTTCATAGACTGCGTCACCCCGCGCGGCCGCGCCATATCGGTCCAGCGCATCCGTTGCAGGGTACCAGCCGTCCTTGACCGACGCCCCGAGCCTAAGCAATTCCTCCCATCCGCGCCCTATCACTAGTCGTGGTACGGACTTGGGGGCGATGAGCGGCTTGAGGACCTCCGGCACCGCGCCGGAGAATCCGGTCGGCAGATGAAGCTTGCGTGTCTTCAGGCGCGCCAATCTCGGGGTGAGATCAAAGCCCACCACCTTGGCCAGGGTCATGCCGAAGTGGCTGTGGCCGTGGGTATCGACAGCCACTTTCTCGAGATGATCGACTTGTTTCTGGCGAAGCGCCCCTTCGATCGCGGCCCCAACCTGGCGACGGTTCAAAACGATTGGCTGGTCATAGAGGACGCCCCACTGATCCAGCACATGCGCGTAGGTCCCGATGGCGAAGGTACGACGGCGGGGATCCAACCGTGCCGACCAGAGATATCGGGTCGCCTCCAGGCTCATCATATCGGCGGACGCATTGAGGCCTCGACCCCAGAGGCTCGCCACCGGGTGATGGCGCATAACGCCAAGCACAGCCTCATTGGCGGCGCGCAGGCGTCCATCCGTCTCCAGCCGCAGTACCATCTGACCAAGGCTGTCGGCGTCGACCGCTGGGATCATGCGCGCCAACTCCGCCACGCTCAGGGCTGACCCCAGGCCGAGCAGAGCCGCATAGAGCGTGACCAGCTCCTTGTCCGACTGGGCCGGGCGCTCCAGGAGTTTCCACGAGAACCGCGTGAGCCGGTCAACCTCGATCATGACCGCCGAAAGTTCATGGATTCCCATGGCCGCGGTCGCCTCGGGCGGCGCGGACTCCACTCGAGGATCTGCTGGCGCGGGTTTTCGGCGCGGCACGCGCACAGCATCGCCCTCTATGGTGATTTCACCGGCCTGCACTGCGGCCGCCAAGGCGCCCAATCCCGCTTCCAGCCCCGACTCTAGGCGCTGGAGATATTTCTCGGAGGTGGTTGGGAGCGACATGTTTCGGATCAAGCGCCCGTGGTCTCGGGCCCAAATCGCTTTGGGAATGAGCCGGTCCTCGGGTGCTTGGTGGCTCAGGCTATCGGGCGCGGTGATCGAGCGATTTCGGATCGCTCGTTTCATCAACATGACCGTCGCGGCTCGATAACAGTTCATCGCCGCCTTGCGATCAGGCTGATCGAGGAGACTGCGCCATGATGGGCCAAAGGGGTTAGCGGTGCCCTTCGGCAAAACCTCCGTTGCCGTTCCTCCGAGCCTATCCAGCAGGGCCAAGGCCTCGGCAAGCTTATGGCCGGCTGGAGTCTGCAGCTTTGCCTTTTTCGCCGCGCCCAAGAGGCGTTCCAATTCGTCCTGCCGCTGCGCGAGTTCTTGCCGGATGGCGGCGACCTGAGAAATCTGAAGCTCGGGTTGGAACGGCTCCACCAACGTTGCGAGCCGTGCCCTCAGACCATCGGCGTCCAACGCCCCATCGGCCGCCAGCGCCGTCAAATCCGCGATTAGGCCGCGGAACCGTTTCAGGCGCCCAGTTTGACCTTCGGCGCAAAGCGGGAACATTGGGCCGCGCTGCTCGGTTTATCCGCCCGGCCGGTTCCTTTCTTGCCACTGCGGCGGGGCGGGTCTTGGAGATACGCGTAACTGCTATTGGCTGACGGGCGCCACAGAACCGCCAAATCCTATGTCGCGTTTGGGACCTTTGCGGGGATAGACCCATCGGTCGGCAGTAGGACCGGGACCCTGGTATCTTTTCCAATGGCGTCCTCGCCCACATCACGTCGATCGGGCATGAGCATATCAACCTTCGCGGGGTCATGACCTTTGAGCGGGGTGTTAACCGATCCGCTCTGCTCGGATTGCCGACGTCAGCGGTCGCTTGAAGCTGACGGGCTGAAACAGCTGAATGTCATTATAAATCAATGCGCTATGCCTCCATGGTCGCACAACACATTGAAATTCCACGACTTTCTTAGCGTCACTTTTGGCGCAGAGTTTACGGGAAGGCCCTCCAGGTCGATGCCCTGCGCCTCCAGCGTCCGGTGATCGATCCGCGCATCGATGTTGAGTTCGGCCAGGCGCTCGGTCACATGCTCAGCTCAGCGCTCGCGCCAGTCGGTCAAAAGGTCGGTGCTGTTCCACTCGCGGTCCTTCTTGCCGAAAGCGCCCGGCGCGCCCGGCCCCTCCGGGACAACCTCGCGCGTCGTCAACATCACGTGGGCGTGCGGCTTGGCCAGGCCGTCCGGTGCCTCAAGGCCCTGCTGCGCAAGGCCGCCGCCCGAACCGTCGAACAGCTTTGGAAGACCATCGCCCAGGCTATCGACGCCTTCACACCCAACGAATGCGCCAACTACTTCGCCGCCGCAGGCTATGATGCAGACTGATCGGAAAACGCTAGCCGATCTTGGATGCGAGTCCGTGGCCGCAGCCACCGTGATCGATCATGGCCGTCGACCTCGTGCGCACGCAACGCTTTGATGCCGCCCTGCTGGACTCAAATCTCGACGGCCACAGAAGCCATCCCGTGGCCGGCGCCCTTGCCGCGCGAGGCGTGCCGTTCGCCTTGGCCACGAGCCACGGCGGCCATGGTCTGAGGGACATCGACCGCGACCGGCCATTGTTGTTGAAGCCGTTTAGATATGAAGTGCTGGAAGAGATACTTGCAGGCCCGCTCTCTCCGGTCGGCACCAAGAAATAGGCGAGGGTGGTCGGGGCCGCGACTTGGTCGCCCCTCAAGCGGGTCACATCATCTGCATGATTGGCGATGACCTGCAGGAAGTTGTCGGCAACCGACACATCGAATGGTCCGCCCCGTCGCCGTCGCCTTGGTCCATCGGCTGACGCCGGCTTGTGGCGAATTGGCGCAGCCATGACCTCGATGATTGACCACAACCCATTGTACACAAGGGCTTCTAGCCCGGAAATCGACAGAATTCAGGGCTCCTGGCCGGTCCTCAGAACGCGTTTTGCTCCATCCCCGACTGTTCTGTTAACCACGGGCCGGGATGGTCGTTCGAAATGCGCTCGGAGCGGCCATAATGTTCAAAATATTGCTGTGCGTCGCGACAGAACACAATTGGTGGCTGGTCGTGGTCGCCGCGCTCGTCTGTGTCCCGGCCACGCTGGCGACGTTCTTCCTCTATTCGAAGGTTCCAACGTTTCCGGTGTGGAGGCGTTGGACCTGGCTCGCCATGACGGGCTTGGTCGCCGGTTCTGGCATCTGGACGACGCATTTTGTCGCCATGCTGGCGTTTAAGACTGGGCTACCGACGGGTTATGAGGCCCTGGCCACAATGGGGTCGCTGGCTGTCGCCGTCATCAGCACCACCTTGGGCTTTGCCGCGGGTTCAGCGACGACTGCAGATTCTCGGCGGCGACTGACGTCGATCGGCGGCGGCCTCGTCGTCGGCCTGGGCATCACCTCCATGCACTACGTCGGCATGAGCGGCTACCGGACGACCGGCGTCTTCCAGTGGGACGTGAACTACATCGTGGCCTCCGTGCTGATTGGCGCGCTGTTCGCTAGCGCGGCCCTCTTTGTCGCCCGCCCCGGCGCGGGGCTTAAGCAGCAAGCCGCAGGGGGAGGTCTGCTCAGTCTCGCGATCGTCGGGATGCACTTCACGGGGATGACCGCCGTGACGATAGTTCCTGATCTCAGCATCGCGGTGCCCGCTTCGCTGATGTCGGATCCGGTGATGGCGGCCGTCGCCGTGGCGGTCACTGCGCTGATCCTTATCACCGCGATCGGCGGCGTGGCCCTCGACGCCGCCAGCCGCAATGGAAACCTTCGCCGCCTGCGCGAGGCGCTCGATGTCATGCCGGAAGGCTTGGCCTTCTACGACGCGAACGATCGGCTGGTGGCGTGGAACACGCAGTACGACGATCTTTGCAGGACATCTGGGGCGATCCTCGTCGCTGGCATGCCATTCTCCGACTTGCTGGAATCGAGCCTTGTCCATGGCGTCTACCCTGAGGCGGTCGGGCGAGAGACGGAGTGGCTCGCCGAACGAAACGCAGCTCGCCGTGACGAGGCGCCCAGCCTGACGCAGCAAACCGCTGGCGGACGATGGCTGCGGATCACCGAACGGCGCACTGGCGATGGGGGCACTGTCTCGGTCAGCGTGGATATCACCGACCTGAAGCGCACGGAAGCGGCCATGGCCCAGGCGCGCGACAAGGCCGAGGAGCAAGCCCGGCGGGCTGAGGTCGCCGAGGGGGTTGCCGGCCTTGGCAACTGGCGCGTGGATGCGCGCACTCGCGACGTCACCTGGTCGACCCAGATGTACCATATCTTCGGCCTCGCCTCCGACGCGCCGCTCGACCTCGAGGCGCTGATAGGCATGATCCATCCTGACGACGCTGAGGCTGTGGCGGCCCGACTGAAGCGCCAACTCGCGACAGGTGAGGTCGACGAGAATTCGATCTCACGGATCGTGCGTGCCAACGGCGAGGTCCGATACCTGGCGCGCAATTCTCGTGCCGAACACGGTCCCGGCGGCGAGGTCATCGCCATGATCGGAACCATGGTGGACGTGACCGACCAAAAGCTCCTCGAGGCCCGGCTTCGGCTAGCGCGAGCCGAAGCCGAAGCCGCTGCGGGGGTGAAGGCGGAGTTTCTCGCCAATATGAGCCATGAGCTGCGCACGCCGCTGACCAGCATCATCGGCTTCACGAGTCTCGCGGCCGAGCAGAGCGACCTGACCGACCTGACCCGCACCTATGTGGAACGCGTCGGCGACGCCAGCCGTGCGCTCCTGTGCACCGTCAACGACATCCTGGATTTCTCGAAGCTGGAAGCCGGACAGGTGAGCTTCCAGGTCCAACCGGCCTCCTTGGCCAAGCTCAGCCGCGCCACATTGGACCTGTTCACGCCACAGGCCGGCGCCAAAGACCTGAACCTCACCCTGGATGGGGAGGCCGCAGACAACGATCTGATCATTGCCGTCGATCCGGACCGGATACGCCAAATCCTTCTCAACCTTGTCGGCAATGCGGTGAAGTTCACCACGGGCGGCAGCGTTACCCTGCGCACGCGCTACGATCGCGCCGCCGAGGTCCTCAGCGTCGATGTGATCGATACCGGAGAAGGCGTTGCCCCGGACAAGCAGGATCGCCTCTTCAAGCGGTTTTCGCAGGTCGATGGGTCGTTGACGCGGGTTCAAGGCGGCACGGGCCTGGGCTTGGCGATCTGCAAAGGCTTGGTGGAGGCCATGGGCGGGGAGATCGGCGTCGAGAGCCGGATGGGTGAGGGCAGTCGGTTCTGGTTCAAGGTCCCCGCGCCCTTGTCGAGCCTTTCGCAAGGCAACACCGATGGCTTGGCGATGGAACGGCTGACGTTCGGCGGCGTCCGCGTGCTCGTGGTCGACGACCACCCGACCAATCGCGAACTGGCGCGCTTGTTCTTGGCAGGCGTCGGCGCCGAGGTTTCCGAAGCAGTTGATGGCGAAGAGGCTGCACAGATGGCGGCGGAGTGGCCATACGACGTGATCCTCATGGACCTGCGCATGCCAAGGCTCGATGGGCTGGGCGCCTTGCGGAGAATACGCGCCTCGCAGGGCCCAAATGACGCCACCCCCATCCTGGCCTTCACTGCGGACGCAGACACCAATATGGCGGACCGATTGATTTCCGCTGGCTTTCAGGACGTCGTCGCCAAGCCGGTAGGCGCCGGAGCGCTGATCGCCTCCATAGCTCGAGCCACGGCGTTCGCGGAGGATCCGCAGCCTCAGGAACTCGCCGATGTCGGTTAGGTCGCGGATCCTCGTGGCGGAGGACGACCTCGGCGTTCGAGATCTCATCCGCACGCGGCTCGAGATGGCGGGCTATGACGTCCATACCGCCCGAACTGGGGCCGAGGCGGTGGGACGCGTCAGAGAGTTGCGGCCGGATGCGATGGTCCTGGATATCAACATGCCGGAAATGGATGGCTTCGGCGTCCTCGAGGCGCTCAAGGCCTATTCTGGCGCCAAGCGTATCCCCGTCCTTGTCCTAACGGCCCGGCACACCGCTGAAGATGTGCGGCGTGCCGTAGGCCTCGGCGCGAAGGACTATCTGACGAAGCCGTTCAGCGAGAGCCAACTCCTGGCGCGGGTCGCCCGGCTACTCCGTCCGCCCATTTCAACTGCTCCAAATGAAAGCGAACTACTGGTCTGACGGTTGGGAAGGTAGTCCTGGGCCGGCGAAACGAGGCTTGCACACAAGTGCTTTTGGCTGCCATGGCTTTCACTAGGCAGTGATCGCGGTCGAAGCTGACCAAGCAGGAGAGCATGAGGAAGTGTGGGGTGGGTCCCGCAGTCTGCGCCAGAATGAGGCGTTGATCGTTGTCGTTGGCCAAACCCGGATACCAGCGCTCGAATGTTGATCGCAGCGTTCCGTCGAGCGTCTTGGTGCGGGCCTGCAGGAGCAGGTGGGCGCCGCAGCGGCTCCATTGCATCTGCTGCTTTTTGGCGAACCGCTTGCTCACCACAGCGTTGACCGTCGCCTCCACAAACGCCGAGGAGATCCGCTCACCCGACCGATACCGTTCGCCGTAATTTATGAGGCTCGCCACGTTCGAGGTGACCTGCCCCTGATTTTTTCCTCCACGCGGAGCTAGAGTCCGTCCCTTGAGAGGACGGACATGAAGCGAGCGAGATTTACGGAAGAGCAGATCATCGGGATCCTGCGGGAGAACGAGGCTGGGGCGAAGGCGGGCGAGTTGGCCCGCAAGCATGGGGTCTCGGAGGGCACGATCTACGCCTGGAAGGCCAAGTTCGGCGGCATGAGCGTGTCGGAGGCCCAGCGGCTGAAGGCGCTGGAGGACGAGAACCGACGGCTCAAGTCGCTGCTGGCCGACGCCATGCTCGACAAGGCGGCGTTGAACGAGCTGCTCTCAAAAAAATGGTAGGGCCCGCCGCCGTGCGCGAAGGCGTCGCTCATCTGCGGACGGTGTTCGAGATCAGCGAGCGGCGGGCCTGCTCCATCGTCAAGGCGGACCGCAAGATGGTGCGCTACCGCTCTCGCCGCGCGCCCGACACCGAGCTGCGTGAGCGACTGCGCAGCCTGGCCGCCGAGCGGCGACGGTTTGGCTATCGACGGCTGTTCGTCCTGCTGCGGCGGGAGGGCGAGCCTTCCGGCAAGAACCGCATCTATCGGCTCTATCGCGAGGAAGGTCTGCCGGTGCGCAAGCGCCGGGCTCGCCGCCGCCCCATCGGCACACGGGCGCCGATCCTGGTGGAGGCCAAGGCCAACGCCCGCTGGTCGCTGGACTTCGTGCACGATCAGTTCGCGGGCGGACGCCGGTTCAGGGTTCTCAATGTGGTCGACGACGTCACCCGAGAATGTCTGGCGGCGATCCCTGACACCTCGATCTCAGGTCGGCTCGTTGCGCGGGAGCTGTCGGCGCTGATCGCCCGTCATGGCCGGCTAGGGATGATCGTCAGCGACAACGGCACGGAGTTCACCTCGACGGCCATTCTGGCCTGGGCGGAGGATCATCGCGTCGCCTGGCACTATATCGCGCCGGGCAAGCCCACCCAGAACGGCTTCGTGGAGAGTTTCAACGGCCGGATGCGCGACGAACTGCTCAACGAGACCCTGTTCTTCAGCCTCGACCACGCCCGCCAGAAGCTCGCCGCCTGGGCCGAAGATTACAACACCCGCCGGCCACACTCATCGATCGGCTACCAGACCCCTGCGGCCTATGCCGCGCACCTGAACGCAACAGGCCGACCCGCTGCGCAATGTAGAAACTCCACGGCTCGGCCTGTTGCTCCAACCGCGCCATCCGGCGTAACCAATGCCGAGACTCTGGTCCGCGCTGGATGAAAGCTCAGAGGCAGGTCAGGCTGGACGGGCTTTTCACCGCGTCGCGTCAGCGTCTGCAGAACTTCGTAGCCGTCAATCTCAGGCAGACCTGGATCGAGGACCATGGCGGCGGGGCGACCACTTTGAGGGTGTCGCGGACGGCCGGACGCTGCGAGCGACGCAAGTGTGAAAGCCGGCCACATCCAGTCGGATCTGCAGGAGTTCGAGCACGGTCCGATCGCTGTCGCCGACCACGACCTTCAAACCCCGATGGTCGATCATTGGCCCGCTCCCCGCTCGGCGCGGCCTGACTTGCAAACGAGTTCAGACCGCCGCCGTCGCCCCGTCGTTGACCGACCGGCTTCCAATTGGTCACGACCTTCATGACCTTGCGCCTAACGCGAGATTAATCGCGACGATCTGCGACGAAATTACACACCGCGTTGAGCCGTGCGGCTTCGCCGACTGGAGTCTGCGCTGCGCCCAATTGCCGCGCTAACAATTAACCAATGCGATAGCGCTGTTGTGCAAAATGATCAAAATGGGGAAGCGGCAGGTCATGCGGGAAGCAGAAGCGCGGCGACTTGAAGCGCTTCGTATAGTCGAGGCGCTGAACAGGCCAACCCAGGAACGGTTCGGCCTTGTGACGGCCTTGGCGGCCGACCTCTTCAAGACCCCGCTCGCCTTGGTGTCGCTGACCGAGATTGAAGGCTCATCGCCCCTATCCACGCCCGCCGTAGCAGCCAACAGTCCGCCGCAGGCCTGGACGTTGAGCGCCGAGGCTCTTGGCATGGGCCCCAATGCCCTGTTGGTCGTCGAGGATGCGGCGACGGACCGGCGTTTCGCAACCGATCCCCTGGTCACCGGCGCCGCCCATATCCGTTTCTACGCCGGCGCGGTGCTGACCACGCGCGATGGCCGAACCCTCGGCACCTTGTGCGTCATCGACACCAAACCCCGCCGCCGTCCGACGCCCGCCAAGCTCGAACGCCTGAAAATGCTGGCTAAGATCGTTGTCGATGAACTGGAACTGGCGCGCACTCACCGCCTGGCCAGCGAAAAACATCGTCTGCTGGAATTGACCGAGAGCGTATCGGGCGTCGGCCATTGGCGCATTGAGGTCAGCACTGGCGATGTGCGATGGTCGGACATGGTCTATGCGATCCACGGGGTCAGCCGCTATAACTTTGAGCCCGACCTCCAGAACTCTCTGGCGCTCTATCATCCCGACGACCGAGCCAAGGTCTCGGCCTGCGTCAGGGAGGCCGTCGGCACCAAGGGCTCCTTTGAATCCCAACTCCGCATCAATCGGCCCAATGGCGAGGTCCGCGATGTGATCTCCAGGGGCGTGTGCGAACTCGACGAGCATGGTGAGGCGGCGGCGGTGTTCGGCGTCTTCCAGGACGTCACCGATCAGACACGCGCCCACGATGCGATCAGGCGCAGTGAGCGGCGTTACAGGCTGCTCGCCAACAATATGAGCGACGTCGTCACGCGAATCCGCCTCGACGGCGGCAGCGGCTATATCTCACCGACGATCGAGCGGCTTCTCGGCTACCGGCCCGACGAGATGACCGACCGCCCGGCCCAGGCCTTCGTCCACGCAGACGATCAACCGCTGATCCTGGCGACGTTAGGGCAGATGGCGCGGGGGCTGGAGCAAAAGACCCTGCAACACAGGGCGGTCCACAAGGACGGACGAACCATCTGGGTGGAGACCAGTTTCCAGTTGGTGCGCGACGACCAGGGCCAGCCAGTCGAGACCGTGGCGGTGATCCGCGACGCGACGGACCGCAAGGCGCTTGAAGACGCGACGATCGCGGCGCGCGACGAAGCTCGGGACCAAGCTCAACGGGCGAGAATGGCCGAGAGCATGGCCGGGCTGGGTCACTGGCGGCTAGAGGTGGCGACCCAGTCAGTGACCTGGTCCGAGCAAATGTACCAGATCTACGGACTCGACCCGGCCTTTCCGCTGGACCTCGACGCCCTCCTGGCCATGACCGATCCGGAGGATCAAGCCGAGTCCGCCGAGCGGCTGCAACGCGCCCTCACCAGGGGCGAGCCGACGACGGAGGCTGTTTTCCGCCTCATTCGGGCGGACGGCCAGCCGCGAGACATCACCGGAAACATGCTGGTCCAAAAGGACACTGATGGCCGGGTGATCGCCGTTGTTGGCACCATGAGGGACGTCACCGAGCAACAACACGCGCAGGTCGCCCTGGCCCAGAGCGAGGCGCGCTATCGGCTCCTGGCGGAAAACGCCAGCGACCTGATCATGCACGGCGATGTTAAGGGGCGGCTGACCTATGTCTCGCCATCGATCCTTCCCACGACCGGCTATGCGCCTGAGGAGTTGGTCGGCGCCAACATCCTCGGTTGGATCAACCCCGAGGACGTACCCCGCCTGGAAGCCGCCGTCGCCAAGCAGTTCAAATCGAAAGGAGCGGAACCGCCGATCGCCGTGGAATATCGCGTGCTGCACAAGGATGGCCGCGAACTGTGGTTGGAGGCTCGCCCGACCCTGGCCTTCGATCCAGAGACCGGCGCCATCACCGGCATCACCGATGTGGTGCGCGACGTCTCCGCCCGTAGAGCATTGGAAGCGGAGTTGCGGGTGGCGCGCGCCGAGGCTGAAGCCGCCGCCGCCGTGAAATCGGAGTTCCTGGCCAATATGAGCCATGAACTGCGCACGCCGCTAACGGCCGTGCTCGGGTTCTCGCGACTGGCTGAGGAGCAACCGGAACTGTCGGACACCACACGAGGCTATCTGAAACGCGCCTGCAATGCCGGCCAGGCCTTGCTTCTGACGGTCAATGACATCCTCGACTTCTCCAAGCTCGAAGCTGGACAGGTCGAGATCGCGCCGCGACCGATGTCCCCCGCGAAGCTGGCGACAGAAACCCTCGATCTCTTTGCGGCCCAGGCCGCCGAAAAGGGGATCGAGCTTCACCTGGGCGGGCTGGAGACTCTGCCACAGACCGTGCGGGCCGATCCCGACCGCGTGTGCCAGATCCTGCTCAACCTGATCGGCAACGCCGTGAAGTTCACCATGGTCGGCAGCGTCCGCGTTGACGTCGTCTTCGAGCCCCTTGGCGAATTCCTGACGTTCGCGGTGACCGACACTGGCCCGGGAATTCCCGACGATCGCGCCGACCAGCTATTCCAACGCTTCTCCCAGGTCGATGCGTCCTCGACCCGCACACACGGCGGCACCGGCCTTGGCCTGGCAATCT
>Ga0209066_10004712_pt1 | contig 14673 bp, 21 predicted proteins | sample All_14_2_FD_187198 | JGI IMG/M metagenome (GOLD analysis project Ga0209066, IMG submission 187198) | Freshwater microbial communities in response to fracking from Pennsylvania, USA - Allegheny Zone_MetaG_DW_15 (SPAdes) (version 2) ...
ACCGAGAAGTAGCCCTGCACCCGAACGTCGGGGAGGCGCTTCATGACGTCGGCAGCTTCGATCAGCCGTTCCTCGACCTGTTCGCGAGTCCAATCAGCCATGCCGTTGCTCCATCGGCTGGCGCCGTCCGCCATAGAGCTTCTCGCCGAGCTGGCGAACGAGTTCTCGCTCGGGCCAGGTGAGGCGCGGATCGGTGGGGCTGACGACGAGGAGGCCCTGCTCGCGCCAGCCCTCCCGCTTGACCTCTTCGGCCGACCGGCGTTCGCCGCCATATCCTTTCGGCAGCCATCTCATCGTCCGACCTCCTGCAGCACCGCTGCATAGCCGGCGATGTCGAGGATCGAGTCCTGATGCTTCGGATCGTGCCCGAGCCGCGCCAGCTTCAGATCGATGAGGCAGAGCACGACCTCCGCCGGCGTGATGGGCCGGCCGAGCGTGATCGACCAGCGTCTGGCGACCACGGCCATCGCGGCGGCCGGCTCGCCGTATATCTTGCGGCGCTCGGCGACGACCGACGCGGCATGTTTGAGCATCGTCTCCCCGCTCATCGCACACCTCCCTCGGTCTCGATGGCCCAGAGCAGGATGGCGATGGCGTCGGCTTCATTATCGTCCGCGGGTGAGAAGCCGCGGGCGCGAACGGCGGCCATGACGGCGGCCTTGTCGGCGTTGCCCTTGGCGGCGACGTGCCGCTTGATCGTGCCGACGGGAACGCCCTGATAGGCGATCGTCCGCTGCTCACACCAGGCGCTCAGCGTTGCCAGGAAACCGCCATAGAGATGGGCCGCGTCGGTGCCGACATGCCGACGAACCTCCTCGAAATAGATCGCCGCTAGACCGCCGGCGTCGGCAGCGATCTGTTCCAGCCAGCTTCGGAAGCGCAGGTAGCGCATGCCGCCACCGTCATAGCGGCTCGGCCGGAACGAGACCGTGCCGCTTGTGATCAGGCCGTCATGGCTGCGCAGTGCCCAGCCGGTCGTAGTGCCGAGATCGAGGCTGAGAATGGCGCGATGCGCATGAGCCGGATGCGGACGGAATGCGATGGCCCCCGCTGCGGCGGGGCCGGTTTCGATGGTCGAGATCATGATTGTCTCCAAGGAGCGCGAGCAAGGGTCGGGTTTCCGATCGAAGACCCATCGCGGCGGACCGGTCGCTGCCGCCTGGAGACGGCCGAGTTGACGGAGCATGCCCATCAGAGCACCTCCTTGAGCCAGTCCGGCGGAGCGCCGTTCGGGGAACGTGATGAGGGACGTTCCCCCGCATGTTCCCCGGTGCAAGCCGTTGAGGAACAAGCGCTTTGGGAAGGTGACGAAGGTGGGGAACGTTTTTCCCCATCCTCCATCGCGTGGGCGCAGCCGCGCACATGCGTTAGTGTCGAAAAACGTTCCCCATGTTCCCCACGTTCCCCTTTGCTATTGGTTTCAATGGGTTGTACCGGGGAACGTTGGTTTTCGACGTTCCCCTTTTCGGCGCAACGTTCCCCGGCTTGAGCCTCGACACCCTGCGGAAAACGTTCCCCACGTTCCCCTTCGATCGTGAGCTGCCAGCGCTTGGCCTGATGGGAGACGCCCAGCGTGCGCACGCGCACCTTGCGGCCGTCGATATCGAAGACCCGGTCGCGCATGCGAGCGAGCGCCTTGCCAAGCCGCGTGCGCTGTGACCGGTCGCCCCCGGCACCCAGCGGCAGCGGGGGCTCGCAGGCCAACGCCACCTCGTAGAGATCGCCGGTGCCGACCTCCGCCGTCCCGAAGCGGTCCCACCAGCCGCCGATGAAGCTGCGCCAGATCGCGCCCTCGCCATCGGCGGCAGCGAGCATCTCGTCGAGGTTGGCGAGAAAGCCTTCGATCCCGGCCACCTCGAGGACGCCGCCCATGATGCGCGACCAGCTCTCGTAGCTGCCGATCATGCGCGCGCCCCGTGGACGGCCGGAGGCGATCCAGGCCCGGCAGAGCGTGAGGCAGGCCGTGACGAGGCGCGGCCGGTTGGCGCGGACCCAGCTCATGAGATCGGGGTGGCGGAACCCCTCGCGCCGCCAGGGTTGATCAACACGGGCGTCGAGGCGGATGCGCACGATGCGGCGCGCCATCTCGTTGGAGAATTCGGGATTGTTGCCGGTCGCGATCCAGACGCAGCGGATCGGCAATCGCGTCATCTCGGACGCCCCGAGAATGCGGTCCTCCCAGAAGGGCGCGGTGAGCGCTGCTGCGAGCGCCGAGGAGTCGAGCGGGTGACGCAGATTGTCGATGAGCACGATCGAGGGAATCTGGCGCAGCTTGGCGGTCAGCCGCTTGCGCCACTCTTCATCGTCGCGGCCCTCGGTCATCACGGAGGCGCTGACGCCAGTCAGCACGGTCGCGATCGCGTCGACCATCAGGGTCGCGCCGGTGCCGGGTGTCGGCTTCTCGATCAGATGAAGCGGCGTCGGTGCGTCGATCATGGCGCGAAGAAAGCCGAGCAGCATCAGAGCAACGGCATGCGCCCGCTCCGCGTGGCCAGTGAAGGGGAACTCGCCCAGCATGTCGTCGACGATGAGACTGCGCGCGGTCGCGATCTCCGCCGGCGACGGGCGCTCCGGAACCTGCGGCACGGCAAAGCATGGTGTCGGCTGGTAGAGCAGCCGCGCATCGGGGTGGTAGCCGGGCTCGGTCAGGAGGGCGCCATTGCGGCCGAAGACCGGCGTGGTGACGATCCCCGCCAGCACGGGCAGGCCGGGATCGGGCGTCGCCAGCAGCGACTTGATGAGCGGCGTCGGCGGATGTGCGGGAACGAGATCGCCATTGCGCGCCAGACGCCGCCAATCGGCGAGCTTGGCCAGCATGTGGCGCAGGCGCTCTTCCGTCACCGGCCGGGCCATGGGCAGGCCGTCATCGTCGTGCACGGCCCATGTCGGCATGCCGCCGCTGCGAAAGAGCCAGGGCGTCCTGTTCGAGGCGAGCAGCAAACTCCAGCTGCGTGCATGAGCCCGGGCGAGATCGCCCTCATCGGCGCGCAGTTGCGGCAGGCGCCCCTGGGGCTCGACGAAGCCGATCGGGCGGTTTCGGGCGCCATCCTGCGCATCCGTGCCATCCGCCACTGCACACGGCTCGGCCGCGTCGATGATCTGACGGACCGCGTCCGCGCCGTCGCGCATCAGGAGGTCGTTGAAGTCATCGCCTTCCGCGCGCGGCAGGGCGATGGCGACGCTGCGGCCTTCGGCGATGAGACGTCGCGCCGCCGCCTCGGCTGCACGATGGCCAGCGCCCGACGCATCGTGATCGGCGAGCAGAACGACACGCCGGGCCTCCGGCGGGAGGACGACCTGTTCGAGGTTGGTGGCCGAGAGCGTTGCCCATACCGCCATGCCCGGGCAGGCCGTCATCACGGCGAGCGCCGTTTCGATGCCTTCGCTGAGGCCAAGGACAGCATCGTCGCCGATCGGCGCCAGGCGCACCGCGCCACCGCCGACGCGGCCCAGCATCTTCTTCGGCTTTTCAACCTCGGCTTTCGCCGCCCCATCCGGGCGCAGGTAGATGCGGTGCAGGGCAACCACGCTGCCGGCGCGGTCGCGAACCAGGCCGACGATGGCCGGGAAACCGGTCCTCGTATCCCAATGCGCGAGATCCGGATGGAACAGGAGGTCGGACGGTGGCGGGACCGTGAGACCTCGCGCACGCAGATAAGCCTCGCCCGGCGTGCCGACGATCGGGATGGCTCGCGAGAGGATGATCTCGATTTCTCGGGCAGAGTCTTTCTCCGGTTTCGCCGAAACCGCCGAGGGTTCGCGACGCGCTGGCGCTGCGGCCGACCATCCGGCCAGATCGGCGGCATAGGCGAAGAGGTCGCGGCCCTTGAGGCCGGTCGCCTGTTCCAGCGTGCTCAGCGGCCCGCCGCCCTCGCCGCCGTCGAAGTCGATCCAGTCGCCGGCGTGCTCGCCTCTGAGCGTGATCACGCAGGAGCCGTTCTTTCGCGGCGCAGCGCCATTGATGTTGGCGAGGCGCCATTCGTCGCCGTTGCGACGGCCGTTCGGAAAGTGCTGCGGCACCCAGGCGCCGGTCCTGTCACGCAGGCCAGCCACGATGGCGTCGAGATCGTAATGGACCGCGGGCGTTCTGGTGGGGGCGGTATCGTTGAAGTCAATCAAGGATCACCAGCCCTTGCTCCGCGCGCGTGATGGCGGTGTAGAGCCAGCGGGCGCGGTCCTCGGCGGTCCGCCCGAGACCGTCGTCGTAGACGATCACGTTCTCCCACTGCGACCCTTGGGCCTTGTGGCAGGTGATGGCGTAGCCCCAAACGCTCTCGACAAGTCCCCGCATGTCGCGCCAATCGCGGCGCAGGCGCTCGGCGTCGTAGGCGACGTGGTCGTCGAAATGCCCCTTGTAGAACCACTGGCGACCGGGAACGCTCGTCCCGTCCTCGGTGCGCACCGATGCGCTGAACGCGAGAGGGCTTTCGTCGCGGATGTCCGATAGGTCGAGGAACATGCCGTTGACGAGACCGAGATCGTGCCGGTTCTTGAGGCAGATGATCTTCTCGCCGAGCCCCCGCGGGTAAGCGTCCGGAAAGCCGGCCGCCTGCTTCATGGCGGTGTTCAGAAAGAGCCGCGTCGCGTTGCGGCCGCAGATCACCTGACCGCCCTTGAGGAACTGATGTGGGCCGATGTCGGAGCGCCGCATCTTCCAGACGAAGTCGTCGTGCTCGCCGTAGGGAATGGGCACGCTCTGCCGCGCGAGCGTCGCGAGGCGGATGATCGCGCTGGCCTCGGCCTGGCGATGGATGTTGGTCAGCATCACGTCGGGATCGGCGTCGGTGAAGGCGCCGTCGCCCTTGATCGGCGGCAACTGACCGGGGTCGCCGAGCACCAGGATCGGTTTGCCGAAGGCAAGCAGATCGCTCGCCATCTCGGCGCCGACCATGGAGACCTCGTCGAGCACGATCAGGTCGGCGTCGCGGACCAGCGACTGCTCGTTCAGAATGAAACGGGGCTGATGGATGTCGGCGAGCCGGAGCTCGAGGCGGCGGATCTGGGTCTCCGCGAAGGAACGCTCGGCCGGTCCCATTGCGCGCAGGCCGCCGCGAAGCGTTTCCAGTTCGCGGGTGACACGCTCGATCTCCTCGGGCGTCGCCTCGGAGACCTTGTAGATCAGGCTGTGGATCGTCGAGGCTGGCGTTCCCTTCCGGGTCATCACCAGGGCCGCCTTGCCGGTGAAGGCGGCATAGAGCACGCCGCCCGAGCCGCCCGTGCGATCCATCGGTTCGAGACCGAGCTCGCCGATTGCATGCCGGGTGATGGTGGTCTTGCCCGTTCCTGCGTAACCGAACAGGCGGAACACCTGCTGATCGCGCGTGCGGCGCCGAAACCAGTCCTCGATCGCGGCGATTGCCGCCGCCTGCTGCGGAGACGGGATGAAGCTCATCGCTCGCCCTCCCAGCAGCGCTCCGCATAGGCGCACATGCGGCAGACATAGAAGTCCTGGGCTGCGGCGATCCGCGGTGGGAGTTCGCCGACTGCCGCAGCGCGCAGGATATCGACGGCCTTGTCGGACAGCGCCTGCGCGCAGGGCGGATCGAACCCGACCACCTCGTGGTGGAGCGCCTCGGTGTCCTTGTTGAGCGCCGTGACGAGGGCGGTCTCCAGCTCCAGGTAGCCCATGTAGAGCTGGACCTGCGCGAAGTAGACCGGCTTGGAGGCGCACAAGCCACGCTTGACCAGGTCGTTCCAGGATTTGGCGTTGAGCGCCTTGTGCTCCCAGAGCACGGGCCAGCGCAGACCGACGTCGGGGCCGGCGACGATCACGCCGTCGATGTGGCCGCGCAGTTTGCCGCCCGCCGCCTCGAATCCGAATTGTCCGCCGTCGGCGCGCTCGGTGCGAAGGTCGAAGCCCGCGCCGCGCAGCCAGCTGATGGAGAGCGTCTCGAACTGGTGGCCGGCGTCGAAGATGCGCAGGATCGCGCCATCGAAATCCCGTCCCTCATCCTTGGGCGTATGGGTCACCTCGTAGACGAGCTTGCGCGCGCAGGGCTCGCCGATCCGGCTGCCGCCGAGATAGTCGCGCGGCTGCTGCCGCCGATTGCGTGCGACGAGCGCCACATCGATCAGCGCATTAACTCTATCGGACACGCCGATCGCGTGGCCGATGCGGCCATAGACGAAGCCGGAGCCGTGGTTGAGATCGACGATCATGGGCGCGACCTCGCCCGGGCCTTGGCAGCGGGGTGCTGGTCTCCGGTGCGCGAACGGCAGTAATCCAGGAATCCCGGTGCGTTGAGATTCTCCTGCTGCGTGCCCCAGCGCAGATTGTCAGCGCGATTATTGGCTGCGTTCTCATCGAGGTGCATGACCACGGCGCCCTCGAAGGGCGGGCCGCCATGGAATGCCTCGGCTACCAGCCGGGCGACCTTGTAGGTGCGGTCGCCAATCGTGACGATAAAACGCCCATCGGCCTTGTTCCAAACGCCAAAGGTCGGCGTTCCACCATAGGGGCGCTGCCCACCACGCGGCATCGCGCCACGATAAGGGACCAGCATGATACGTCCCTCATTGCTGGCGAGAACGCGAGGCAGGGACGGAATATCTCTCCAGATTTCTCCATTGGTCATGGCTATTCGTCGTCTCTAAAGGGGCAAGGGATCGTCGAGCGGGTCGCGGGCGGCTGCCTGGCGCTGCATCGATTCCTGAAACCCGTCGACGCAGGCTTCGATGATGCGATCGATCTCTTCCGGCTTCCGGTCGTAGAACGGCGCCATCAGGTCGAGCTCGGTGAGCGTCTCGGCGAAAAACCGGCGCGCCTCCTTGATCGCTCGGGTCTCCATGTCGGTCTTGTCGATCATCCCGTTGTTCCTGTTGGCGAGCGCCGCGCCGACATCGAGGCAGCGCATCGAGCAGAAGCGGTGGTAAGGAAAGCGGTCCCAGCGCAGCTGGTGGACGTAGCCGAAGCCCCGCGCCTCGCGTCCGCAGACGGCGCAGACGGCTACCCGAGCAAGAGCCGGGTCAGGTCCTCTGCGTCGTCCGGCTGATCCTTGATCCGGTGTGAGGCCAGGACGATGAACCGCGCGATCGCGTTCGCCGCCATGGCTTCCAGTTCGGGGAGCGTGAGAGCGGCGATGGGCTGGTGAAGCCTTCCGCGTCCTTCGAGCCATTGTCCCATCGCCTTCGCTGCCTCGCGCGTGACGTGCGCCTGCCACTCATCGGCCGTCATGACGGTCAGGTGTTGAGCCAGGCCGGGCCACTCGGGGCCGGCGTCGCTGCAGGTGCGGCTGCCGGGGCCGTGCCCGGCTGTGCCGGCCGGCTCCAGGCCGGGGCAGCGCTCGCAGGCGGCGATGCGGCGGGCTGCCCCCAGGCCGGAGCTGCGGGCGATGCGGGCGATGCAGCCTTCGGCCGCGCGCGGGTGCTGGGGCTCGGCGCCAGGACCTCGCCGTCCATCACCTTCCGCCATTCCGGCTCGCTCGGCAGAACCACGCGGTCGAGCTTGTTGCTGTCGCCGTAGCGCGGGTCGTCGCTGGGCTCGACCTTGATCTTGGCAACGAAGGTGATGCCGCTGAGGTCGGCCAGGCCGCGCAGGATCCGCTTCGACTTCGCCACCTCGCTCATGTCCTGCGGATCGAGCCCGAGCGCGCTGTCGATCATCGCGCGGAAGCTCCCCTTCGAGATTTTCCAGCCGATAGAGACACCCTGCTCGTCGACCTTGCCGCCGGAGACGGTGAACATCTGCCAGAACTTGCGCCGGACGTGCGGACCCTCCGCGACGGTGAACTCGGCATCCACCATCAGCACGTCGCTGCCGGGCGCGTTCGATGCCTTGAGCAGCCCCCGGTCGATCTCGCTCTGGCCGTCTGTCCCGCCCGGCCGGATGGTCATGGTGACCTTGGCGAAGGTGCCGTCGGGGATCAGTTCGCCGCTCTTCTGCGGCTCGGCGTCGTTCATGTCGAAGCTCATGGCTCGTCATCCTTTCGGGGTTGCGTTGATCTTGGAGAGCAGCGCGCCGAGGTCGGGCGGCTCGGTGACATCGAGACGGCCGCTGCGATCCTTCGCCGGCAGGCCGAAGGGATTGCCGGCGCGGCAGACGAGGCGGCGGTCTTCGCCGCGCTCGGGCTCATGCCGCCAGCCGTCCCCGTCGCGCGCGAACAGGCTCATGGTGATGACCTGATCGACGATGCCGGGAAGCTCGCGGCCGGCCTTGCCGCCTTCCATCTGCGGCTGCCAGGTCGTGCGGTTAAACTCGTCGGTGACGCGCTCAAGGATGCCGACGAAGATCACGGTCTTTCCGGAGGCGTGCTGCAGATGCTTGAGCAGGCCGATGACTTCGCGGGCGAGCAGCCCGTAGGCGCCGCGGGTGTCGGGTTTGCCGGTCTTGTCGGAGAAGGCCTCGGGCCGGGTCTTCGCCCAGGCCATGGCCTGGCGCGTGAGGTCGGTGATCGAGTCGACGAAGATGATGCGCTTGCCCGCGATCATCTGAACGAGATCCGGATAGCTTTCCCTGAGATGCTGGTAATGCGCCTCGGAGAAGAAGCCGCTCGGGTCGGCCGACGGATTGACCCCGCCGACGAGACAGCCGATGTCGAGGGCATCGGCGAAGGTGCGCACCGGAATGCTGTCGCCGCGCCAGTCCTGGACGGACTTCATGCCTGCCTCGAGGTCGATGCAGAGCGTCTCGGCCGGCGGCAGCGATTTCAGCAAGGACGTCTTGCCGACACCGCTCGGACCGAAGATCGCCATGGTGGTCTTGGCGCCGGCCGCGGACAGCCGTTCGTCGGCGCTGACGATGCGCAGCGCCATCAGCGGCCTCCAGCGTCGCGTGACGCCATATCAAGAGCGCACTCGCTTCCGCGGGCACCCGCCTGCCGGGCAAGACCATAGAGTTTGCGCAAGGCGTGAAGGCGGTCGCCGACCGCGCTGAACTCGGCTTCGACGCCCAGCAAGGCGAAGGCGATATCGTCGAGCGTGGCGTCCTCGATCGGCTTGACCACCTGCTCGCGGCGGATCTCGCCGAGCACCGGGATGACGATGGTGTCGGGCAGCGCTTCGAGCGCGTAGTGGCGCTTGCGGATCTCGGTCAGGGCAGCAGAGCTGGTCATCGGGCATCCTCGGACTTGATGGTGAGACGGAAGGTGGGTTTGGCGGTCCGCACCGTGCGGGCGGCGGCGAAGGCCTCGCGGATGGCGGCGGGCCAGGCGGTGTATTTGCGTTCGGGGACCTTGAAGCCGATGTCGACGTAATCGGTCGGGTTCTCCCCGCTCGCACGGATGCGCTCGACGAGTGCGGCGAGCAGCGATTGGTCCCAGTCGACCTTCTTCGGGAGATCGGCAGCGACGACGACGGCGCCGTCCTCGAAACGGACGAGGCCGGTGTCCTTGCCCTCGGCCCGGCGCACCGTCGCTGCCGCGTCGGCGTAGCGAAGCGCGATCGCACCTTCGAGCCACTCCTTGAGCCGCTTGGCGGCATCCAGGGCGGCGTCGGCATCCTCCTGGAGCAGCGCCAGATGCTCCGCCGGAAGCTTTGCGATCTCGCCGACCGGCATGGTGCGGATGTCGTCGAGGCTGGGGCGGTTGTTGCGATCAGATGCCATCACGCCACCTCCGCCAGCAGAAGCGAGGACAGCGAGACCGAGGCCTGCTTCGGCTTCGGGCGGGCGATGGCGAGATAGCTGTAATCGTCCGACCGGTGGCGACGCTGCACGAGATGGATCAGTCCGCGCTCGGCCGCCCACCAGGCGCGGCGCGCGACGCGGGCGAGTTCCGCCCGCTCCCGTTCGGCAAGGCGCGTGCCCTGCGGCATGGTGTCGAGCGCGAGGAAACCACGGTGATATTCGAGGATGTCGCCGGGCGCGGCCTGGCCGATCCAGCCACAGAGTTCAACCTCGGTGAGCGGGTTCCGGACAGCGGGGAATCTGGATGCAATGACGTTCATGATGGGCTCCTACTCACGCGCTCGCCGAACCGTCTCACGCGGCCCGGACGCCGATCGCCGTCAGGGCGAGGCGGATGTCCTTGACGCGGCGGTAGAGGCTGCTGCGGGCGCCATGCCCGCTCGCGGCGAGGCGATCGACGGTGGTGCGGGAAAGGGCTGCGCAGAGAGCGCCGTCTGCGGGTTCGAGCGAGCCAAGACCGCGCTCGACATCGAGACGCTCCTCGGCGGTGGCGAATACATCGACGGGCTGGCCGAAGAGTGCTGACAGCCCGTCGGCTTCGGCGATGAGGTCGCCGCGGGTCAGCCCGTCGCTCTCGGGAATGACCTCATCGAGCGAGATCGGCGTCGCGCCATACATCCGGCGCTCCCGCTTCACCTTGTTGGCGATGCGCGTCGCCCTGTTGGCGAGGATGGCGCCGGCAAAGGCGCCGAGCGTGCCGCGATCAGCGTCGTAGGCGGGAAGACGCGCGATCAGGTCGACAAGCAGGTCCTGGCGGACATCGTCGAGATCAGCACGGGGAAGCCGCAGCTGGCGCACCAGACGGCGGGCGGCAATGTCCGCCTCATGAAGAAGGATCTGAAGGTCGTCTCGGGAAATCGAAGAGTGCATCGGTATGGCCTCGGGTCATCGCTGTTGATGACCTCAAGCCTGCCGAAGCCGCCGATCCGATAGGTGTGCGGGGCGTGGGGAGTACGTGGGTAGAATGTGGGTTTGTTGGCTGCGTCAGGTGCGGCCTATCTCGATGACTCGACGCATCAATAATGTTCGCGCCTTGAACATTTCGCTGTTGCGGCAGTCACCCGGCACAGCAGGAAAGCTTGGCTACATCCTTATCGAAGGTCTGGGCAGCGAGCTTCAGCCCCTCGACCGTGGTCAGGTACGGGAAGATCGTCTCGCCCAGTGCCTTTGCGGTCATGCCGAACTTGACCGCCATGGCCAGCGTCTGAATGCTGTCTGCGCCCTCGGGTGCAAGGATCTGGCCGCCGAGCAAGCGGTCGCTCTTCGCATCTGCCACCAGCTTGATGAGCCCGCGTGTGTCGCGGGCGGCCAGCGCACGCGGCACCTGGTCGAGCGGGAGGACCAAGGTCTTGACCTCAAAGCCCGCTTCTCTGGCCGCGACCTCGCCGAGGCCGACCCCCGCCACCTGAGGATCAGTAAATACCACCCAGGGCATGGCGGCATTGTCGTAACGCAAGCTGTCGCCGTTGAGAGCATTGAGGGCAGCCAACTTTGCCCCAAAAGCGGCCATGTAGACGAACTGGTCGCGGTTCGTCACGTCGCCCGCGGCGTAGACGCCCGGCCGGGACGTGCGCATGTGATCATCGACGACGACGGCGCCGCGGCGGTCCTGCTCGATACCCGCCTCCTTGATGCCGAGCTGCTCGGTGTTGGGGGCGCGGCCCGTCGCCACCAGAAGGCGCTCCGCCGTCAGTTCGACGGGATCGCCGTCCTCCTCGACGCACACCGTGACGCCGGTTTCATCCTCGCGGCAGGCATCGTAGGTGATGCCGCAATGGAGCGTGATGCCTTCGGCGCGAAAGGCCGCAGCCAGCGCGTCGGAGACTTCTGGCTCCACCTGCGGCAACAGACGGGAGCGACAGACGACGGTGACCGCAACGCCCATGCGCGCCATCATCTGGGCAAGCTCCGCGCCGATATACCCGCCGCCGATGACGATCAGGCTCCTGGGCAGCTTCTCCAGTTCCAGCAGTGTCGTGCTGGTCAGGTAGGCCACGGTCTCGATGCCGGGAATCGGCGGCACGGCAGGTCGTCCGCCCGTGGCGATGATGATCTTGTCGGCGGCGACAGGGCCGCCTTCGACGAGGACGCCGGCGCCGTTCAATCGCGCCGCGCCCTCCAAATAGGTAATCCCGTCGTACTCGGGCAGCAGGTCGGCGTACTTCTTCTGCCGCAGCGTCGAGACGAGGTCGTCCTTGGCGGCGATCAGGCTGCGCCAGTCGTTCACTGTTGCTTCGCCGGAAATCCCCGGAAACCGCCCCGCCGCCCGCGCGCCGTGCAGAGCCTCGGCGGCGCGGATCATGGTCTTCGACGGCACGCAGCCGACATTGACGCAGGTCCCGCCGATGGTGCCGTGGCCGATCAGGGCGACGCTCGCCCCGTGCTCAGCCGCAGTGATGGCCGCTGAAAAGCCTGCCGAGCCCGCACCGATGACGGCGAGGTCGTAGGTGTTCTTCTTTCCGTCAGTCGTGCAGCAATCGGCCATGTCAGGCGCTTTCCTTGGTGGTTTGCGTTTCGTTTGCGCAACAGGCTGCCGCACGTTGCCTCTGCCAGAGTCCATAAACCGTCATGGCCAGAAAGACTGCGAGCGTTGGCAGCAGCACATAATCGATCCAGCCGAGCCAGGCGGACAGCCCGACAGCGCCAAGCGCGATCACTAGAACCGGCGTTGCGCAGCAGATGGCGGCGATGACAGAGCCGACGATGCCCGTTTTGACGATGGTCGCATCCTTCATCAGTTCAGCCTCTGACCTCCGCCGGATAGCCTGCGTCGGCCGAAGCGGCGGCTATGGCTTCAACGGACGTCACGGCCGGGTCGAAGACGACGGTCGCCGTTCTGGCGGCGAAATCGATCTGAACCGACTGCACGCCGGTCACCTTCTCCATGGCCTTTTTCACCGTGACCGGGCAGAGCGCGCAGGTCATGTTCTCCACCGCGAACGTCGCCGATTGTGCGGCGGCGATCTGAATGGCTGCGGTTTGAGCGGAAACGGATGGGATCGCCGTCAGGCCCAGAGCGCCGAGCCCGCCCACGGCAAGCAGTGTGGCGGCGAGGATAAGTGGTCGTTTCATGTCGGATTCTCCTTAGTAGAAAAACGGCGCCCACCAGTCGATCGTCAGCGCTAGAACGACCAACACGGTCGCGATCCAGAGAGCGGTCTTGGTGATGAGAGCGGATTGGGGTTTGGCGCAGTAGGAGCCGTCCACGCAGACACGCTTCGCCTTGAAGTAGACTTGCCGGAAGCCAAGCCCAATGAAGATGAGCGCCACGACGGCGAAGTACGGCTTGTAGGGCTCCAGCGCCGTGAGCGTGCCGATCCAGGCGCCAGAGATTCCCAGCGTCAGCAGCACCAGCGGCGCGATGCAGCAGGTCGAGGCCAGGACGCCGCCGATGACGCCGCCAGCGGCGAACCAGCCTCTCCGGTTGTTCGCCTCGCTGTCGCCTTGCAGCGCCTGGGTTTCCGTTCGCGTTGAGTTCATGCGTCGTGGTCCTCGCCTTCGTTCTGATTTGAAGATAAGGTCTGTAGTGACTACAGGCTCAAGGATTATCGATGACATGACCAATCACGTTACCGGGAGGGTACTGAAGCGCGCGGCGCTGGCTCGGCGTACGGGCTGCAACCTGGAAACAATCCGCTACTACGAGAAGATCGATATGATGCCGGAGCCGCCGCGCACGGCGTCTGGCTACCGCGTCTATGACGAGACGCATGTGGCGCGGCTGCGTTTCATTCTGCGGGCGCGGGAGCTTGGCTTCTCCATTGAGGAAATCCGCGGCCTGCTCGCGCTTGTCGACGGCGGCACTCATACCTGCTCGGAGGTGAAGGAACGGACCGAGCGACATCTCGCCGAGGTGCGCACGAAGATTGCCGACCTGAAGCGAATCGAGAAGGTGCTGGCGACGACGGCGGCCCAGTGTTCCGGCGAGCAGGTGCCTGAGTGTCCGGTATTGGAGGCACTATCGGGCTGAACATCGGATAGGTGTATGGCAACGCCTGTTTGTTAGTCGGTAATGGCAATCTCATCCGGTTCGATGGCCAATCGATAGCCGTTTGGATTTCGCCGATTCTCAATCAATGCGCGTACGGACGTGGCATCCGCGCTGCCGTGAGCCAGCGCATCCCGAAGCGCGCGCACGGGCTCGCGCACCTGCGACGAAATCCTATGGATGCTCGCTCCCCAGATGTGCGCCTCGATCGCACGATTCTCGACGATGGCGGGCGACTTCAATGCATGTTCCGCCAGAAGGACCAAGAGCTGAAACTCTTGGTCGGAAAGTGTCTTCGGCATTCCGTCGAGAGATACGGTCTTGGCGGTACGCCGAATTACCAATCGGGGCGCCAGGCTCGGTCGCGACTCTAGTTTGGACTGATCGATGGCGAATCCAGATGCCGCTCCATCGCAAGCAATGCAATCCAATCCAGACACAAGATGAAGCCCCGCGTCGACCAGACGCGCCTGGTCATCCGCAGCCATCGCCGGCGCGATAACCGTGATGGGCACCGACCGGGCGACCGAACGCATCAGGCCGATCAATCCCGGTTGAAGCACTGCATCCTGCGACAGTGCGAGGAACAGCGCCCGCTGATTCGATGTTTCCCCCAGATGCCAGACACCCGCCGCGACCGGCGTCGGCTCGCCTCCGAACCCGGACGCCATGACGATTTCGCGGACCAGTGCGGAGGGATGAATCCGAAAGCTCCGCAGGTCGTCATCGCCGAGAATGACGTCGCTGTGCCGGTCCGTCGGGCAAACCGCGATATGTTGCCCATTGACCTGCTGGACAAGCCGCGCGTCGAGACCGCAATCACAGGCTGGGCACACATCCCATTCCGTTGCCGGCGCCTGCTCGACCAGGACGCCCCGATCGAGCAGCCGCTCGAAATCGCGCCCGGCATGAGGCGCCGCCTGTCGGCCCCATAGAATTGCGGGATCGCCCGCCTCACTCAGCCGCAACAGCAGCCTGGGCAGCGTCTCGGTCATTGAGCAGTCCGTTGCGGCGAAGGAGCGTCATGATCCGGCCCTCGAACTGCTGACGCTTGAACATGGCG
>Ga0209066_10004713_pt1 | contig 14671 bp, 12 predicted proteins | sample All_14_2_FD_187198 | JGI IMG/M metagenome (GOLD analysis project Ga0209066, IMG submission 187198) | Freshwater microbial communities in response to fracking from Pennsylvania, USA - Allegheny Zone_MetaG_DW_15 (SPAdes) (version 2) ...
GCGCCAACGGCCCCATCCGGGGGCCCGTGCCGTTGCACTGCCGCGCCTGTGCCGCAAGCGCCTGCAGCGCTGGCATCGCCAGGTGCTGCGTGGTGCGGCTGAATACGCGTCGCTCGACGAAGCGGCGCGCCACCGCCTGCGCCGCCAGGCCAAGCGGCTGCGCTATGCCGTCGAGTTCACGGCCGGGTTGTTCAAGGCACGGCGGGTTCGGCGATTCCTGGCTGCGCTGGCCCGGGTGCAAGATGCCCTGGGCGCCTACAACGACACCGTCACTGCGCTGCCGCTCTACCGCGCCGCCGCCGAGCAGAACCCGCCCGCCTGGTTTGCCGTGGGATGGCTCACCGCGCACCAGACCGAGCTGTCGCGCCGTGCCGGCAAGGCGCTGCTGCGCTTTGCAGAGGTGGAGGCACCCTGGTCGGGTGACTGACCGGCGCGCAGCATGCTGCAGGTTGGGTGCTGCGGCGCTATGCTGCGCGGCCCTGTTGGTTCGTCCCTTCTTCTGCAGCGTCCATGCCTTCGCGATTTGAGCTGCCCGGCTACCTGATCAACGGCCTGGCTGTGGCGTCGGGCGTGGCGGTGATCCTGGCCCTCGGGCATGCGGTCGATCCCTTCGTTGCCATGCTGCTGAGCAGCGGCGCCACCGCGGTCAGCCTGGCCGATCAACCCGGCACGCCGCGGCGCGTGGGGCGGGCGGTGCTGGGCGCGGCCGTGCTGGCGTTGCTGGCCACCGTGGTGGCGGTGTTCACGCCGCCCTGTCTGGCCATGGCGCTGGGCGTGGGCGGGGTGGCATTTCTGGCCTTGATGACGATGGCCTGGGGGCCGCGCGCGGGGGCCATGTCGTTCTCGCCCATCCTGGCGCTGGTGTTTGCGCTGGGGCATCCGGAAGGCGAAGGCTCGGCGGCGGCCCGTTGCGGCTGGGTCGCGTTGGGCATGCTGCTCTACCTGGGGTGGGCGACGGCGGCGGCGCGGCTGCTGCAGCCGGTGTATCGCCGCCGGGCCTTGACCGATGCGTTGGCGGCGATGGCCGCGTTGCTGCGCTCGCGGGCGCAGGTGCTGCAGACCGGCGGGCAGGCCCGCGCGCTGTCTGAGCTGATCGGGGTGGAAACCTTGCTGGCCGCGCGCCTGCAGGCCGCCCGCGACCTGATCTTTGCCGATGTGCACAGCGCCACCGGCCGGCGCCAGGCGGCCATCCTGCTGCGCACCATCGATTTGCGCGACACGCTGATGGCCAGCCGGCTTGACATCGACCTGCTCGGTGTCGACCCCGCCGGCCAGTGGCTGCGCGAGCGCCTGGCCGAGGCCCTGTGCGAAGTGGCCGATGCGCTCAGCGACCCACAGCCCGCCGGCGGCCTGATGCAGGGCGACACCATGCTGCAGCGCCTGTTCGTGGCGCCCCCGCTGGCTGCGGGTGACCCGCGCCAACGCCTGCTGGTGCCCATTGCCGAACGGCTGCGCCTGCTGGTGCTGGACGTGCGGCGCATTCGCCTGCTGCAGCACGGCGCTGACGAGGTGTTGCCGTTGACCGCTGACGAACTGCAGTTGTTCGTTGCGCCTGAAGGCTGGCCGCTGCGCGCGTTGCGAGCGCACCGCCGGCTGACATCGCCGGTGCTGCGCCATGCGCTGCGGGCCGCGTTGGCGCTGGGCTGCGCCTACCTGATCGGCCGCGTGCTGCCCTGGAACGCCCACCCGCACTGGCTGGTGCTGAGCGTGGCCGTGGTGTTGCGCGGCAACCTGGAGCAGACGCTGTCGCGCCGCAACGCGCGGGTGCTGGGCACGGTGCTCGGCTGCCTGTGCGTGCTGGGCCTGTCGGCGGTGCACTGGCCAGGGTTGTCGTCGGTCGTGTTCCTGGTGGCCATCGCCGTGGCGCATGCCTACGTCAACGTGCGCTATTGGGTGACGGCCACGGCCGCCACGGTGATGGCACTGCTGCAGGCCCAGCTGGTGCATGGCGGCAGCTTCGCCGTGGGCGAGCGCCTGGCCGATACCGTGCTGGGCGCCGTGCTCGCGCTGGCCTTCAGCTACGTGCTGCCCTCTTGGGAGCGGCGCACCGTGCCCGATGCCATGCAGCGCACGCTGCAGGCGCTGGCTGACTATGCCGGCCACGCGCTCACCCTGGGCGGCAGCCCGAGCCTGGCCCAGCGCCTGGCCCGCCGCGCCGCCTACGACGCGTTGTCCACCCTGGCCGCCGCCGTGCAACGCAGCACCGTCGAGCCGCGCCATGTGCGCCTGCCGATGCAGGAACTCTCCCGCCTGCTCGACCATGCCCAGCAACTGATGGCCCACCTGTCATCCCTGCGCTCGCTGCTGACCCGCCGCGCCGCCGAGCTGGACCAGGCCGAAGCCCACGCTGCACTGGCCGACGCGCTGCAGGCGCTGCGAGCCAGCCTGCTGCAGCGTTCGGATGCGCCGACGGCCCTGCCGGCCGAGAGCACGGCTTCAGAGCCCTTGATGGCGCTGCTGCCCGAGCAGCCACCCGCGCACAACCCGCTGCCATGGCTGCTGCGCCGCTTGGGCGCTGCGGTGGCCGATGCGCGGCAGGTGGGGCGCGCCGCGGGCGAGGCCCGCGAGCAATTGACGGCTTAACCGAGCTTGTCCAACCACACGCCCATGCCTTGGGCGTTGAGCTCGACATCCATGCCCAGCAGCGTCAGCGCGGTGGCGTCGTCCAGTGGCGAGCCGGCGCGGCGGGCGGCGTCCAGCAAGATGGCCTGCATGTGGTGGCGCAGGCCGTCATGGCGCTCGGGGCTGCCGTTGGCGGTGGTGGTGCGCAGTTGCTCGCCGGCGGCTTCGATGGCGTCGAGCTGTTCGAAGATCTGGCGGGCCAGGGCTTCGGGTTGCTCGCGGCGGCTGAAGTGGGTGGGGTAGATGCACACCGGCTGCGCATTGAGCATGCGCTGGATCGAGGTGCGCATGGCCGCAGGCTCAAACTGCACCGGTGTACAGCTGGCAAAGATGAAGTCGCCGCTGGCGTTGGTGAACTCGGGGTAGCTGATGCCGAAGGTGTCGCCGGTGAACCAGCCGCGGCTGGTGGCGTCCCAGATGCAGTGGTGGTGGCGGGCGTGGCCGGGGGTGTCGATCAGGCGCAGCGGGCGGCCGGCCCAGTCGAGCGTCATGTCATCGGTGCTTTGCACCATGCGCTCGGCCGGCACGGGCACCAGCTCGCCGTAGGTGCGGGCCACTTCGGCCTCGCCGTACACGGCGCGGGCGCCGGCCACCAGGGCGCTGGGGTCGATCAAATGGCGCGCCCCGCGGGGGTGGCTCAGCACCTGAGCCTGCGGCAGCTGCGAGACCAGCAGGCCCAGGCCACCGGCGTGGTCAAGGTGCACATGCGTGGGAATCACCCAGTCGACGGCATCACGCGCCAGGCCCAGGGCGTCCAGCGCGGCCAGCAGGCGCGGCACGGCGGCGTTGTGGCCGGTGTCGATGAAGGCGGCGCGGCCATTGGAGACCAACAGGTAGGCGGCATCGAAGTGCGTGCGCGCGAAGCCGGTGTCGATGGCGTAGACCTGGTCGGGCAGCGGGATCAGGAAGTCGGGCAAGGCGGGCAAGGCAGGCATGGGGTCTCCGGTGTTCTGCCCGTGATGCTACCGGGTGGCTACCGGGTGGCTACCGGGTGGCTACGGGGTGGCGATTTGCTTGGCGATCTGTTCAGCCAGTTGGTCGCTCCAGGCGGCCATGGCCGCTGCGCCAGCCTGCGGCGTGTCGGCCAGCCCGTTGATCGTGCCGCTGCGCTGGCCGGCCGTGGGCAGCGGGGGCGGTGACGAGGTGGCCTGCCAGGACCAGCGGGCCTGCGCCTGCAGCGTGTGGGCGCTGCGCTGGTGTTCCAGGGCACTCAGCTCGACATTCAGGCGGTGGCTGGGCGGGGCCGGGCAGCGGTCTTCGCACACCTGCCAGCCTGGCAGGCGCAGGCGCAGCGCGGCGGCCAGGTCGCGGGTGAGGGCCACCTCCAGCCGCTCGGCCCACACGGTGGCGGGCCAGGGGGCCAGCGTGTTGTCGTCGGCGCGGTAGCGGGCGCTGCGGGCGGTGAGGTATTCGGGGATGGTGAGGCGCGCGAGCTGCAGCACGCGGGTGGTGTCCAGCGCAGCGTCGGGTGCGGCGGCCAGGCGCGGTGGCAGGGTGAGCAGGGTGGTCTGCTGGGCCGGTGCGGCGCAGCCGGCGAGCACGGTGGCCAGGGCGGCGGGAACCAGCCAACGGGTCATGGGGTGTTTTGAAGGGGTCAGGGTCATGGGCGTTCCCGGCCGAAGATGACGGCATTGGGTCGTTCAGAGACCAGCTCGCTCCAGTCGCGCAGGCTGCGCGCGGCGGCCGACAGGTCACGCAGTGACGATTCGAGATCGGCCCGCACGGTGCCGCCGGCCGCGGTGACGGCCCGTACCTCCTGCAGCGCCGCCTGGGCGGCTTCGGTGGCCTGGCGGGCGCTGCGCAGGGTGGCGGTGAGTTCGGGGCCGGCGGCAGTCACCGTCTCGCGGGTGCGATCTGACAGGCCCTGGATCGACTGCAGCGTGGCCGCGGTGTTGCGCTGCACCTCGGCCACGGCGGCCTGGCTGACGGCCAGCATCTGCCGGGCCTGTTCGCCGGTGGCCTGCAGTTGGCCCTGGCTGGCATCGAGCATGGCGCGGGCGCTGCGCAGGGTGAGGTCAACCTCTTTCACCACGCTGCGCAGTTCATTGACCATGTCGCGCACGGGCAGGTCGCCGGCCTGTTCCAGCAGCGCGTCGAACTGGTTCTTGGCGGTGGGGATCTCGGGGATGCTGCCGTCGCCCATCAGCGTGGCGGGCGACTGCGGCACGATGTCCAGATCGATCAGCTTCTGGCCGGTGACCAGGCTCTGTGCCACCAGCCGCGCGCGCAAGCCGCGCTGCACGAGTTCTGGCAATGCTATGCGGCGGCGGGTGTTGCCGGTGTCCAGGAAGCGCAGGTCTTGCGGGCGCAGCGTCACCAGCACCGGGATGCGCGCGGCCAGCGTCTGCGCGTTCATCTCCACGCCGATGGTCTGCACCTCGCCCACCGGCACGCCGCGAAAGGTGACCGGCGCACCCACATACAGCCCGCGCACGCCGTTGGGAAAGTAGATGATGGCCTCGGTGCGGGTTTCAAACAGGCTGCCGCCACTGAGCCACAGGATGCCGGCCACGATGACCGCGACCGACGTGGCCAGGAAGGCGCCGATGAGCAGGGCGTGTCGTTTCATGCAGGCAGGCTTTCGCGGCGCATGAAGGCGCGCACGGTGGGGTGGGGGTGATCGCACAGCGTCTTGGGCGCGCCGTGGGCGATGGGGTGTTTGCTGTCGGCATCGAGGAAGATGCCATCGTCGGCCAGGTCCATCAGGCTGGGCAGTTCATGGCTCACCAGCAGCATGGCGGCGCCGGTGCGCTGACGGATGTCGAGGATGAGTTCATCCAGCCGCTTGCTGGCGATCGGGTCAAGGCCAGCGGAAGGTTCATCGAGGAACAGCAGCGCCGGCTCGGCCACGATGGCGCGGGCCAGGCCCACGCGTTTTTTCATGCCGCCCGAGAGCTGCGACGGCCAACGCTGTGCGGCATCGACCAGGCCCACCCAGTTCAGCACTTCGAGCGCGCGTTCACGCTGCTGGGCCACGGGCAGGTCGGGCTGCTGCAGTGCGAGCGGCAGGCAGACGTTGTCGAGCACGCTCATCGAGGTCCACAGCGCCGCGCCCTGGAACAGCATGCCCACGCGGCTGCGCAGTTGCTGCTGCACGGGCTCGGGGCTGTCCCAGTAGCTGGTGGTGCCGTAGAGTACGCGGCCGGCGGCTGGCGGTAACAGGCCCACCAGGTGCTTGAGCAGCGTGCTCTTGCCGCAGCCGCTGCCGCCCATCACGGCGAAGATGGTGCCGGGTGCCAGGCTGAAGGTCACGTCTTCCTGGATCAGCCGCTCGCCAAAGCGCATCACCAGGCCTTCGACCTTCAGCACGGGGTCGGTCGCATTGGGCGATGTGGGATCGGTCATCGGGTTCACACGCCCAGTGCGTTGGCGCAAATGGCGAAGATCGCATCCACCACGATGACGGCGACGATGCTGCCCACCACGGCGCGTGTGGTGGCCAGGCCCACGCCAGCGGCGTCGCGCTGCGCCCGCAAGCCTTGGTAGCAACCGGCCCAGGCCACCAGCGCGCCGAAGACGATGGATTTGCTCAGCCCCAGCCACAGGTGGCGCCACTGCAGCACCTTGGCCGTGCGGTCGAGGTAGGCCACCGGCGAGAGTTCCAGCATGCCCGTGCCCACGGCCACGCCGCCCAGGATGCCCGACAGGCAGCCGAACACGTAGAGCAGCGGCATCAGCGCCATCAGGCTCAGCACCCGCGGCAGAGCCAGGTAGGCCACCGGGTCGAGGCCCAGCACGCGCAGCGCGTCGATCTCTTCATTCACCTGCATCGTGGCGATTTCGGCCGCAAAGGCCGCGCCAGTGCGCCCAGCCATCACCACCGCGGTGATCACAGCGGCCATCTCGCGGGCCAGTGCGATGCCCACCAGGTCAGCCACGAAGATGCCCGCGCCAAACTTCACCAGCTGCACCGCGCCCACAAAAGCCAGGATGGCGCCCACCAGGCAGTTGACCACCAGCACAATGGCCAGCGCCTGCGCGCTGCTGGCGGCCAGCACGCGCAGCAGATCGGCCCGCCGCACATGCCAGCCGCCAGTGAGCGCCTGCGCGGCGCTGACGGTCAGCTCGCCGGTGAACCGCAGCGGCTCGATCAGCCCGGCCACCCAGAGCCGTTGATGCAGCTCGCCCCGCAGGGCCCGCAGCGCATCGCGCCAGCGGTGTGGCGCGGCCAAGGGGTCAGCAGGGGCAGAAGACGGTGGCATGTGGCGTGGCAGAAGAGGCAGGCTCGGTTCACATGAGGCATGCGCCACACCAACGGCGTGGGGCCCGGATGGGCATCGCATGGATCGGTGGTTGCAGCACCCTCAACAGGACTACGATGTTCACATGAACATTGTGCGCGCAAGTTCCAAGGCCGGCCTGTCAGCGGGTTCGTTGGTGAGCCTGATGGCGGGTCTGTTGTGTCTGGTGTGTGGTGCAGGTCCCGCCGCCGCCCAAGCCGGGCCGTACAAGGTCACCGGGCCCGATGGGCGGGTGACTTACACCGACCGGCCGGCCAACGATGCCCGCTCGGTGCGGCCGCTGGGTGCGGCGTCGGCGGCTTCGCCGGCTGAATCCGGCTGGCTCGATGGCCTGCCGTTCGCGTTGCGGCAGGTGGCCTTGCGGTTCCCCGTCACCTTCTACAGCGCAGCCGGCTGCGCGCCCTGCGACATGGGCCGCCAGTTGCTGCAGCAGCGCGGCGTGCCGTTCAAGGAATTCAAGGTGGAACCCGGCGCGGGCAATGAACTGCGCCGCCGCGAAGGCACCGACAACCTGCCGGTGCTGCGCGTGGGCCAGCAGCAGTTGCTGGGCTTTGAAGCGGGTGAATGGCAGCAGACATTGAGTGCCGCCGGCTACCCCGCCACCAGCGCCCTGCCAGGCAACTGGCAGGCGCCGGCCGTGCAATCGCTCAGCACCCCAGCCAGCAAGGCGGCCGATGGTGGCGATGAGCGCCTCACGCCCGCACCGCGGGTGGTGACCGAGCCGGCCGAACCCTCGCCACCGGCGAAGCGCTTCAGGTTCTGAGTGCCCCCAGGGCCGGGCTGCGCCCAGCCCGCCCCCCGCGGGGGTCAAGGAAACTTGGGGCGGCCCGGCGTTTCTTTGTGAGCGTCAGTGGGCTGCAGCGTGCTGCCACGGCGCGGCTGCCGTGGGCACGGTGCTGGTGTCATCGGCCGTGGCCTGTGCCACGCCCAGGGCGAGGTCAACGTAGCTCGCCACATCGCGGCCTTGCCGCCGCCCCGGTGAGTAGGCCGTGGCCCGGAACATGGCCTGCAGCGCAGGCAGGGCCGGGCGGTCGTCGTCAGCCAACACCAGGGCGTCGACGGTGGTGACCCGGCCGCGGGCATCGATGTACAGGCGCAGCGTCAGCGGCAGGCCGCTCAGGGCCTGGCCGTCGAGCAGGGTGGTGTCGGGTGCCGAGCGGGGCAGGGCGGGCCAGTCGAGCTGGTGGGCGGGCAGGTAGCCGGCCTGGGGCGTGTTGTCGCCGGGTGGTGTTGCCGCCGCCGGCGAGGGCGCAGCAGGCGCAGGGCTGGACAGCGTGTCCTGAAGGGCCGCGGGTGGCGTGAGGGTGCGCACGCGGTAGGCCACGGCCTGGCGGGCAACTTCCGTGGCCACTGGCTTGGCGGGGTGCACGATGGCCTGCAGGGTGGCGACGTGGCCGAGCGCCACGCCAGCGAGCAGCAGCAGGTGGGGCCCTCGAATCGGCCATGTCAAACGCATGGTGGGCCGCTCAATTCATCGTGGGCACTTCGCGCCAGTTCAGGCGCTTGAGCGTGCCGGCGCCGGAGAAGGTGCCCGGCAGGTTGGTTACTGCGCCGGTGCTGCGGCCGGTGTAGAGCCGCACCCGGCCGCCCACGTTCTTGAACGCGATGTCGGAGACCACGCCGCTCACGGTGGCGGTGGTGGCGATCACGTTGCCGTTGCTGGTGAGCACGCTCTGGCCGGTGCCAAAACTCACGCCGAAGACGTAGCTGGTGCCTGACGGTGAGCAGGCATCACCGTTGGGCCGGTTCACCGCCACGCCGACCACGCCGTTGTTGACGGTGGGCATCACGTTGATGCGGTCGGCGATGCCGCCGGTGCTGGCAGCACCCAGGTCGTGGTACCAACCCATCGGTTGGGCGGGCGAGCTGCCGATGCCGGTGGCCAGGTCGGTGTTGGTGTTGAGGTTGCTACGGGTGACGGGGAAGGTCACACCGGTGGGCAGCGTGCTGCTGGTGTAGAAGGCGGTGGCGGTGCCGTCGATGAGGGCGTAGAAGCTTTGCAGCTGGGTGCTGGCGATGTCGCTGTCATCGAGCAGTTGGCCGGTGCCCACCAGCACGTAGCGTTTGGCGGTGACGGGGTCGACCATCACCCGCACCGGGGTGCTCACGGGTTGCGCGGTACCGCTGGCATTGGCCAGGGTGGCCATGCGCACCGGATCAGGGTAGCTGCCGTGGTCGTCCGAGATGTCCACCCGCCAGACGTTGCCTTGCAAATCAGCCGCGTACAGCGCGGTGGCGGTGTAGTCGTGTTGATCAGGGATATAGGCGGTGATGTGGGCCAGGTTGATGGGGCTGCTGGTGGAGCCGATCGAGGTTTCAACGGTGTCGAGCAGCGCGCCGGTCTTGGGGTTGAGGAAGTAGAGGTAGCCCTTGCCGTCGCTGTTGTTGTAGCCCGAGGCCAGCACCACCGTCCAGCCGTACTTGGCGGTCTTGACCACGCGGGCATCGCCGTAGCTGTAGCCCATGGTGCTGGCGGTGAACTCCCACAGCACCTTGCCGGCGACAGCGGTCTCGCTGGTCCAGTCGGCCGGGTTGGTGATGTCGATGGCGTAGTAGCCTTTGCCGCCCTTGCCCAGGCCCCCGATCAGGACGGTGCGCCAGTCCTGCGAGGCGCCGGTGCTGCCGCCCACGCGGCTGAAATCGACGTCGAAGGCATTGGGGGTGGCGTCAACGAAGAAGCGGTGGCCATAGCCCGGGTTGCCCAGTGCGGCCAACCCGTTGGTGCTGTAGGTGCTGCTGTTGCCGTAGACAAAGCTGGGGATGTAGGCGAACAGTTCGCTGCCTGAGCCGGTGTTGCCCACGCTGCCGTTGAAGGCGTGCAGCATGCCGTCGTTGGCGCCCACGTACACCACTGGCGTGCGGCTGGACTGGGCCCGCTTGAAGGCGCTGTACCCGGGGTTGGTGTTGTCGTAGTAGGCAGCGTCTGGCGCACCCACCACCGTGAGTTTGGAGTTCACGATGTCGCCCAGCACCCCCGAGCGGGTGCGGTAGACGCCGCCGTTGCCCTGCTCATTGGTGCGGTCGCCTCGCAGGTAGGCGATGAAGTTGGTGGCCGACTGCGAGCCGCTGGCCACGCCCGGCACATGGCTGAACGAGGTGGTGTAGGTGCGCGCTGACAGCGTGCCGGCGCCCGCTGCAGCGCTGAGGGCGGCTTGGGTGAACGCCAGGCCAGCACCGCTGTTGCAGCAGGTGATGATCTTGCGGTCGGTGATGGCGGTGGCACCGAGCAGGGTGCGGGCATCCCACTGCTGGGTCAGCGTGGGCGTGCCGTCGCTGGCATAGCTGATGGTGGCGGCGGTGACGGTGCCGATCCACCCCGTGGGGTTGTAGGTGGCGGCATAGTTCGTCGAGCCCGAGCCCGATTCGTTGGCCGATGCAAAAGCCAGGGCGGTGCTGTTGGCCACGCCGGCTTCGGAGGCGATCTTGGCAAAGGCCTTGTTCAGCCCGTCCACCAGCTTGTCGGCCTGGCCGCCGGTGAAGTAGTTGTCGGGCCGGCGGTCGGTGCCCACGGTGTCCGGGTTGGTGTACCAGCTGGTCAGGGGCAGCGTGGTGGTGCCGTTGCCGGCGTCGTAGGGCTGGAAATCGTCTGGCACGGTGAAGCCGCCGTACTTGGCCGCCAGCCAGTATTGGTTCTTGGATTGGTAGGTCTGGCCTTCCAGCACGTCGACCCAGTAGGTGGCCACGGTTTGCTTGCCGCTGAGGTCGGTGCGCAGGTCTCGGGTGTGGGCGTCGTAGGCCAGGCCCACCATGCCGAAGGTGTTGTTGCGGCCCGAGGAGTAGGTGCCCAGGTTGGCGACGCCTTCGAGCTGGCCCGCCATGTTGGTGGCGGTGGTGACGTTCACCGCCGCGTCGGCAGTCACCTCGGCCGGTTCGGTGGGCTCGTAGGTGCGGTTGGTGGAGCCGGGCAGGTTGGCATCGTTCCAGGTGTTGACGTCGCCGATGCCCAGGATGAAGTTCTTCTGGCAGCTGTAGACCATCGGGTCGTCCCAGGTCTGCACCACCGGGAAGCCGTCGAGCCATTCGCGCAGCGTCGCAGCGCTGCCGGCGCCGCCGAGGTCGGAGTAGCTGGGCACGTTGCCCAGGTTGCCGAAGTAGCGCAGACCGGCGTAGTACATCTCGCTGACCGGGTCGTAGCTTTTGAGCACCTTGGTTTCAAGGCCGAACTGGTTCAGGTAGTTGATGACGCCGCTCTTGGCGATGGTCACTGCATGGCCTGCGGCGGTGGCCGCATTGGTGGTGTTGGTGGCGTCGGCGGTATCGGGGTTGGCCACCAGGCGGCCATCGGCGCTGGCCCATTCAGCGGCGGTGTTGGCCACGGCGGCCGATCCGGGCACCGGCCGGGTGGGGCCGACATACTTCATGCGGGCGCGCATCACGCCGCCGTCGCGCAGGCCGTTGCTGTCAGTGAGGTAGCCGAAGGCCGAATACCGCAGCTTGCCCGCGTACTTCTGGATCAGGCCCTCGGGTTTGGGGGCCGAGGTGCCGTAGGCCACGCAGTTGTCTTCCAGGCCCACCGCGCTGTCGCACACCTTGATGCGCACATACAGCTCGTAGATGCTGGCCTCGGCGGCCAGGCTGGCGGCGTTGTAGCTGTTCTGCCCGGTGTAGGCCACAGCCCCGGTGGGGGGCGTGGTGTCGGCGCTGATGTCGGCGTTGGTGCCGGTGATCCACAGGCGCAGGCCGCCGTTCCAGATGCGGGTGGTGGTGCTGGCCCAGTTGAAGGGGGTGGCGCCGCTGATGCCCGCGCTGAGCACTTTGTCGGGAAAGATGTCGCCGTGGCCGCCGTAGCCGGCGTGGTAGGTCTTCTCGATGATGGTCTGGGCAGTGGTGTCCACGCCGCGGTGGCCGCCGGTCATTGCCCAGCGGAAGGCATCGAGGGTTTGGGTGGTGGCCCAGTTCAGGTAGTTGCCGCTCCACAACGAGTTGGCAGAGGTGCTGGCGCAGGTGTGGTTGGCGGCCGCGCCGAAGGGGGCGAAGTAGCTGGTCGAGTAATCGGGCGCCATTGCCGTGCCGCTGTTGACGGCGTTGTAGCGGTAGCACTTGGCCGGGTCGAAGTAGCCGTAGTAGGTGCTGGCCGCGTCATAGGCCACGGTGGACAGGTAGGCCGGCGTGCTGGCGGTGGGCCATTCCACTGACAGCGCCAGCAGCAGGTTGCCGGGCACCGACACGGTGGCAAAGAGCGGCGCGTCGGCCAGCGCCACATCGGCCTGGGACGGCGCTGGGGTGAGCAGGCAGCAGGCCAGCGGGGCGGTGGTGAGCAGTCGGCGCATGGCGTGGGAGGTGGCCATTACCGCACCACGGTGGTCTGGAAGAAGGCTTGGGTGTTGCGCGGCCCGTCGGCGCGCACGCTGATGCGGTAGACCGGCCGCTCTTCGGCGTTGACGCGCCGGTAGCGGTCATCGGCCGCGGTGTCGGTGGTGCCGCTGAGGGTGACGCATTCGGTGTCGACGAAGTCGCCCGTGGCCACACATTGGCGGTCGATCACCACACGCAGGGTGACGCCGGTGGTGCTGTCGGTGATGTCGGCGCCGGTCATGCCCGAGGCCGTCCAGTTGGCGGCGCTCAGCAGGGCATTGGGGATGCCGTGGGCATCGCTGGCCAGGCGGGTGGCGGAGTAGTTCTTGTCGAGCGCGTGGGCCTGGCGATTGCCTTCGCTGGCCAGGTCGCCGGTGGAGAGCAGGGTGATCGCCTTGGCCATGCCGCGTTCGGCTTCATTGACCAGGTCGCGCCGGAAGGCCAGGTTGCCCGCTTGCAGCAGTGCCCCATCCATCGAGCGCAGCAGCGCGATGCCGCCCACCAGCAGCACCGCCAGCGCCACCAGCGTGAACAGCAGGATGACGCCGCGCTGCTGTGTGGGCAGCGTGGGGTGCAACGTGATGAGGGGGCGCGCTGGCGGTTTCATCGCTCAGTCCACCATCATCGTGTTGCGCAGCGGAATGGTGGCTTCGGCGGTGCGGTAGCGGTAGGCGCGCTCGGCGGTGCTGAGGCTGCGGGTGTAGGTGAGGCTGGTACCCAGGTCGCTGAACAGCGCGACCGACGCGGCGCTGTTGCCGGCTTGGTCGGCGGTGATGTTGGTGCGCAGGATCAGCCCCACGCGCAGCGCCTTGATGCGGCCCAGCTTGATGGCGGATGCGGCACTGCCGTTTAGCAGCGTGGTGGCGGTGTAGCCGTTGGCGCTGGGGCTCACCCAGGTGTCGGCCAGGCCATCGCCGTTGCTGTCGACGCCGTACAGCGCGTGCAGCTCAAACAGGCCGGCGGCCAATGGTTGCAACGGGTTGCTGTCGGTGCGCAGCAGGTCATAGGCGTACAGGGTGCCGGCATCGCCCACGCCCAGCACCTGGAAGCGTGGCGGGTTGTTGTCGGTGGTGTTGCCCAGGTTGAGGGCGAAGGCGTCGAGCGAGTAGTCGGTGAGGCTGTAGGTGTTGATGGTCGACGCGTAGTGTGTGCCGTTCAGCCCGATGGGCAGTGAGCCGACCGTCCAGCTGGACGACACCTGCGTCAGCATGCAGGGCTTCACACCGCTGGCGCCGGGCTGCCGGTCGCCCAGCAGCAGCAGGCTGCCTCGGCCCACGCCCAGCGCGCTCTTGAGCGGCAGCGAGGTGGTGCTACCGAGTGCGGTGAAGTTGAGTGCCGATTCGGCCTGGCCTGAATGGCCGGCCATCACGATCAGCGCATCCGAGGTGCCGCCGCTTTCGTTGGGCGAGGTGGCGCCGTCGGCGATCACCACCGGCGCGAGCCGGAACACGCCGCCGAGGTTGCCGCTCAGCGTGGCGAAAGGGTCGGGCAGGTTGGTGGCCGAAGGCAGCGGCAGGATCTGGGCGCTCGATTTCGAGGCCTGCAGCGCGCAGCCCAGCGCGTGGCTGCCAGTCTGCGCAAAGCCGGCCCCGGCGCTGCGCACCAGGCGGTCGAGCACGGTGATGGCGTAGGCGCCCGACTGGTTGATGTCGTTCGCCGCATGGGTGTTGCGGCGGCTGGAAGCGGCCACGCTGAGCGTGCCCATCACGGCCAGCGAGATCAGCGAGGCCACAGCCAACGAGACCATCAGCTCGATCAGCGTGAAGCCGTGCGACCGGCGGTGAATGGCGGTGATGGCGCGGCTCATGGGATCACCACCTTGGTGACATAGCTGTAGGCATGCGCTGAGTCACTCGTGGGCGGGTACCAGCTGATGGTGATGCTCACGACGCCGTTGCTGTCGGCGGTGCCCACGGTGCCCGTGGCGTTGGGCAGGCCCGAGACGGCGGTGTTGGCCAGGCGGGTGTTCCAGGCGGTGAGGGTGGCGGTGCTCAGGCTGGTGCTGCGGGCCAGCCACATCTGGCTGGCCAGTTCGTCGGCCATCACGGCGGCGCGGTTGCGGTCTTCAGCGCTGGCGGCCAGCTGCATGGCGCGGCCGTGCAGTGCGCCCAACCCCAGCACGCCGAACGACAGGATGGCCAGCGAGATCAGCACCTCCACCATCGAGGCACCACGGGTGGAGGCAGGGCGGGATGAGCGGTGGCGGTGCATCGCTAGCAGCCGTCCGGCGCGGTGGTGGACAGCGTCTTGTCCGGGTCGCACATGCGCACCTGGCCGCCCAGCGCCACGGCGATCCACAAGCGGCGGTCGGCGCGTGGCGAGGTGAGTTTGTACCAGGTGGGTGCGGTGGCGCTGCTGGGGGCGGTGCAATCGCTGCCCAGTCCGGTGCTGCTGTTGGCAACGGGGCGGCCGATCGAGTTGAAGCACAGCACGGCCGGGCCTTCGATCGACATGCCCTGCTGTTTGGCCTGGCTGCTGCCGCGCAGGAAGTAGGCGTCGCTGGCGGTGTTTGT
>Ga0209066_10004714_pt1 | contig 14670 bp, 17 predicted proteins | sample All_14_2_FD_187198 | JGI IMG/M metagenome (GOLD analysis project Ga0209066, IMG submission 187198) | Freshwater microbial communities in response to fracking from Pennsylvania, USA - Allegheny Zone_MetaG_DW_15 (SPAdes) (version 2) ...
GTTATGGAGCGTCGGGCGGAGGAAGTGGGGGCACCGCTCAGTAGTTATGGGCGGGATTGGTCGATTTCGGGTGATTTGACGAAGAACGAATTTTTGTTGGATTGCGGATTTGGGCAGTTTGAATTGCCGCGTCCGAGGCGGTTACCGGGTTTGGTGCAGGTTCATAATGCGGGGGTTGCGGTGCAGTGCTTTTTGGAGGCGACGGAGGGGAAACTGGATCGGGCCAAGCAGATTGAGGCGATTCATGAGGGGTTGCAGAGTGCGTTTTTGCCGGGTCGCTTTGAGGTTTTTCGGCATTCCGGTCGGACTTGGGTTTTGGATGGGGCGCACAATGAGCAGTCGGTGTCGGAGTTGGTTCGAACGTTTCGAGAGCGGTTCCCGAAGATAAAGCCGAACGTGCTCTTTGGGATGTTGAACCGGCATGATCCGAAGCATTTTGGGGAGCTTTTGAATTTGCTGGGCGGGGATGTTCGGTGTGTGCCGATCAATTGGGAGGCGACGGAGGATCCGGCAAAGCTGGCGGAAATTTGTGGATTTGATCGGTGGCATGGATCGATTGAGGAGGCGATTGCGGCTTTGGATTCGGATGTTGTGGTGGTGACGGGGAGTTTTTATTTGCTTTCGGATGTGGCGTTGGCGCTGGATTTGATTGAGCGGCGTTAAAATTTTGGGTCGGTCGGAACAAATAATCGTGAAAAGGCATTAGAATAGGGAGAAGGTTGAGCGAAGTAGTCGTTTGAACCTGGGAAACGATTATGAAAAAAGCGATTTTTGGAACACTTGCGGTTGCAGTTATGGCGTTGCCGGCATTGGCAGCAGCACCGGAAAGCGGTCTTAAAGTTGGGGAAATGGTTTCGGCTTTCCACCCGACTCACGTTGCGGGTCCGTTGAAGGGAACCGATGGTTGCCCTCCTTGCACCTACGGTAACCGACCGATGGTTCAGGTTTGGCACAACCATGATTCCGATGAAAATCTTGAAGCGATGGTGAAGTATCTTGACGGAAAGGTTGCGAACAGCAAGCATGAGTTTAAGGCGTTCACGATTCGAGTGACGTTCTGCGAAAATTGTGTTGGCGAAACGCAAGACACGGCTAAGAAGATTGGCGATACGAAGGTCGGCATTGCACACATCGATTCACGCGATCAGGCGATCACCGATTACAAGTACAACTTGGATCGCGAAGTGAAGAACACAGTTTTTGTTTACAAGAATCGCAAGGTTTCGGCGAAGTTTGTGAACTTCAAAGCAGACAAAGCTGGTTTGAAGGCACTTGATGCAGCGATTGCTGCGGTCGAAAAGTAAGTTCAGTTCTTTTCGTGAGGAGTGGCCCGGCGGTGACGTCGGGCCACTTTTATTTTGTGGGTTGTGAATAGTCGATTGAGGTTCGCGCGAATCTGGCTGGTAATCTGATTGATTCGAAATGGATGATTTTGATTTGGGTCGCCCAGAGCTTTCTGCGAGTTTAATAACGATGGAGTTTGGGGCGGATGGGCGCATCCATCAGTTGTGGGCGACGGATCCGGCTTTGCCGGAAGAGGGGGAAGATTTTCAGTTTGTTTTGCCGCCGATCCAGTTTGGGGAAGAAGGAGCGGACGATTATTATCCGGGGACAATTTTGCTCTCGGTGCGGAGTAATCCAGATGATCCTTGGGTGAGCTCGCGGAATTCGGGGGCGAAGATGCTTTCGTATAACGAGCTTGATCTGACGGAAGAGAACGCTTTGGTTTTTGAATACGAGTTTCCGTTTATTGATGGGCTTGAGGTGACGGGGAAGTATTTTGAGGATCCGGATGTGATTCCGCAGGTGGTTTGGGAAGTCGAGATTAAGAATACGGGTCGGCGGACGATTGAGGTTGGGGAGCTTGGGTTCCCGATGGCTTTAAATAATTATCTGGATGGTTTTGGGTGGAATGACGATGCGTTGACGAAGCTGTGGCAAAGCCGGGTTTATATTCATAAGTTTATTGGGGGTGGGGCGAGCTGGCTGTTTGGTCAACGGATGACAGCGCAGAGTCCGGGGCTGATTATTTTCCCCGGTGCAGATACGGGCTGGGAGTTTTTTAACCATGTTCGGGGGAGTTTGAATACGCCGCATCAGTGGGAGGGGATTCCGGTGGTTTATGTTTACAGCAAGGCGACGATTGAGCGGGAGGAGTGGCCGAGTTGGTTTAACGAGCACACGTCATTGATTTTGGAGCCGGGGGATAAGCGCACGGTTCAGATGCGGTTTTTGGCATCGGAAAGCGATAAGTTTGACGGCGTTCATCATACGCTGGCGCTTTGCAATCGCCCGACGATTCGGCTTTTGCCGAGTGCGGTTGCGCCGGTGGATGTAGGGATTGGGGTGGAAGTTCAGGGTACGGCGGTCACGAAGTTTTATGTGAGCCGGGAAGCGACAACGGAAGTTGACCTGGACGAGAGCGGGGGCTTTTGTTTTGTCAAACCGCGGGAAGCGGGGCCGATGATTGTGAGGCTGATTAAACGGCGGGCGCAGTGGATTTCGAAGTATCAGGTTTTGGATGTGGCGGCGGGGGACTTGGAACATGCGATTGTTCCGGCGGAGATGGCGGCGGTGGGTGAGCCTCCGCTCAAGCAGACGGATGCGGCGGATTATGCGGAGCCGAGTGGGCTTGAGTGTTCGCTGGGTGATGCCCTCTTTTTAGCGGAGAAGAATGCGGTTTATCCGGTGGCGGATGAGGTGACGGTGATTGATAACTATGTTGAGCGGTTCTTACTTTCCCGGGTTCAGAATCCGAGCAACGGGGCGGTGGCGAGTATTTTGGTGGATGGGATTCCGGCGTATTTTGGTCGACCGATGACTTATCCGAGTGTGGCGAATTTGTATCACTCGATGTTTAAGATTGCCCGGAGCTATGGGCAGGTGAGCCGGACTCCGGTGGATTATTTGAAGCTGGCGGCGCAGACGGTGGATGCTCTGTTCCGGCATGGGTGGCGGCTTTATGTTCGATCGGTTGGGGTCTTGGGGTTTGCGCGGTTTTACTCGCTGGTTGATGATTTGAATGAGGCGGGTTTGATTGATGAAGCCGATACGGTGATGAAGTGGATTGAGTTCAAATCGGCAGAACTTGTGGAGATGAAGTATCCGTTTGCCGGGGAGACGGTAATGGATACGAGTGGTTTTGAAGAGGTTGCGGCGGCGGCCCGGTTCCAGGATGACGATGACCATTTGGAGCGGACGGTGCGGTGTGCGTTTGCGGCGCGATCGCTGGCCCCGAGTTGGTGGTGGTACGGGTCGGACAAGCGGCATGGGGATTGGGGTGAATCGACTTCGTTGAAGGCGGTTTTGGATCGGGGTGAACTTTGCTTGGGGCATACGACGATTCCGAATTCTTTGATCCTGTTTGGGTTGATGGATCGGGATTATTTGGCGTTGCCGGATGCGTATGTTCGGCTAGCGTTTGGGGGGATGTTGGGGCCGTGGGCGTTGATCCGGAGTGACGGGGCGGCGAGTATGTGTTATTGCCCGGATTTGAGTAGCAAGCATGCGGGCTATAACGGCTTTACGGGGGCGGGGGGATTGGGCTACGCGCATTATTTGATGGGAGCGGCGAGCTATGTTTTGCCGAACCGGGTTCAGGATGGTTATTCGTTTGGTTGCCACCACATGATGGATGCGGATGTGCATTTGGTACGGCCCTGGGATGGGGTTGGTCGGAGCATTGTTCTGCGGCAGATTGGGGCGGAGTTCCACGCGGATTTTGGAGTGATGCGGGAGTTGAGGCTGGATTCGCGGTTGCGGTGGTTTGAACTCGTTTTGGAGAATCCAGCGGATAAAACGGTTGAGACTCTGCTTCGGGTGAAAGGGTTATGGGGCCGCAAGTTGCAGTTTGATGGCGCGGACTCGGAGATTGAGGATGGCGTGTTTTTGCTGCCGATCAAGATGGAGGCGGGGACGCGGCGGGTTTATCGCGGCGACATCGTGTAGGGAAGGGAAGTAGAATAGGACTGTGGATAATCTGCCGGAAAGTTGGGTGACGTCGTCGACGATCTTTTTTATATTGGGATCGGTGGCGATGGCGTTGATTGCGGTGGTGAGTGTGGGGATGTTTTGGATTTTGCTTGACCTGCGCAAGATGCTGAGCGGGTTGAACAAGCGGGTAACTGACCTGACGATTAAGGCCGACGCGATTGCGACGAACGTGAAGGATGTTACGGACGAGGTGGGGGTTCGGGCTCGGGGGATTACGAAGATTGTTGATGACCACGCGAACACGGCGTTTGGGATTGTTGAGAAAGTCGCGCCAGTTTTTATTGCTTTGGGGATTATTAGTAAGATTGCGAAGCTGATTCGGAGTCGTTAAACGGTGCGAGCATGGCAGGTTTGTGGTCGAATTACGAACCGGATGACGATGAATGGTATTTGTTTTGGCGTCGGTACGCGGGGCCTGGAATGGGGGCGATATTTATTTTGGTTTGGGGGGTGGGAGTGGACGTTATTGAGGGGGCGACATTGCAGTTGGTTGTCACGCCAGCGTTGGGGATTGCGGCATGGTTCGGCTATTTGGTTTGGCAGGAGGATATTACGTGGCGTCGGAGGCTGGCGATGGTTTGCTTGGGAATGGTGACTTTGGGGTTGGTTATAGGTGCGGTTCGAACGCTGGTCTCGGGTTAAGGCAACCTGGATCAAATTAACGTCGTAAAGACTATATGGCTAGCCCATACGAAATGGACTTGGATCGCACGAATCGAAACAAACTTTTGTTGGCGGTTCTTGGGGCGGCCATCAGTATCGGTACGTTTATGCTCTTTGGATTAGGGCTGGTTCCCATGGAAAAAGGGGATTTTATGCCGATGCTTGTCGTCGGATTGTTTTTGTTGGCATGGCTTGTTAAAGTCTACTTGCAAGATGAGTTGCCTTGGCATCGGCGGTTCGCGGTGGTTTGCGGGGGGCTTTATGTTGTCGCGTTGATTTTGGTGTTTCTTCGAGACCTGAATTTGCCCGTCACTCAATAGACTAATTGCTTACCTGTATATGGATTCCATAAAGTCCAGGCTTATCTGATCATGCTTGCCGTCAGGAGGAATATGGAAACAACACTTCAATCAGAAAGTACGATTCGAATTCATGCGCCTCGGGACAAGGTTTGGGAGGCGATCACCCGACCGGAGATTGTCAAGCGGTATTTTTTTGATGCGGATTTGAAAGCGGATTGGCGAGTGGGGGGAGAGGTTGTTTATCGGGGATTTTGGGATGGAGATGCGTTTGAGGACGTGGCAGAAATTTCGGAATATGAAGAAGGGTATTCGGTGACGATGGACTTTCATGAGAAGTATGGTCGGGTGACATATACGTTGGTTGACCAGAGTGAGCCGCGCATTTTGAATTTGTCGATGCATGAGTTCACGACGGAAGTTACGGTGATTCAATCGGGGATGGGCACCCAGGAAGAAGTGAAACAGACGCATGAGAATTGGATGGAAACATTGAAACGGATGAAACAGATTCTGGAGTAGGTCGGGGTTTCAGTTCAAATTGGGCCCCGGAGCGGGTCTGTTGCGGCGGGAGTCACGGGTGGGTTTGGGGCGATGGCGTCTTAAGGCTTGATGGAGACAACATTCAATCCTGATGTGACGATTCGAATCCACGCTCCTCGCGACAAAGTGTGGGAGGCGATTACTCGTCCCGACATTATCAAGCGTTACTTGAACGTGGATAACTTGAAAGCCGATTGGCGCAAAGGCAGTGCAGTGATGTACGCTGGAGAAGTCGATGGCAAACAGACTGAGATGCGTGGTGAGATCACGGAGTTTGAGGAAGGTCATTCGTTGTCGATTGATTTTCCGGCGGAGTACGGCAAGGTGTCATTTACTTTGATTGACCAGAGCCAGCCCAAACTTTTCAATCTCTCGGTGCATGAATCGACGACTCTGGTTAAGCTGACTCACGCGCGACCGGGTACGGCGAAGGATCGAAAACGATTTCGATCTAATTGGTCGGGCGCATTGAAGCGCATGAAAGACATTCTGGAATAACGAGCGCGTTATTCATCGGTCAGTAATCGCATAGATGCGGTTGATTTATCAGTGTCGATAATCATTTTTTGAGTGGGGAAGGCAAAGTCAACATTTGCTTCGTGGGCGATTAGCATGACTCCGAGCAGGAGTTCTTCGCGGATCAGGAGTTCTTGGTCAAAGTCCTTGGCGTCGATGAAGACGACGAGCAGGATATTCAGGCTACTTGGGCCGAAGTCGTTGAGGGCGATATTAATTTTGTCATCCCAGGTGTTGGGGTGGTCGAGAATGTATGTCCGGAGTTTTGTGACGAATGATTCGATTTGGTCGGCGGTGGCGTCGTAGGTGATTCCAATGGTGGTTTTGAGGCGACGGTAGCGTCGACGGCCCATGTTTTCGATGGGGTTGGAGATGAATTTGCTGTTGGGGACGAGGATGGTGGAATCGTGAAATGTGCGGAGGGTGGTTGATCGAAGAGAGATTTCTTCGACGGTGCCTTCGATCCCGTTTGAGATGACCCAGTCGCCGATTTGGAAGGGCATTTCGAAGATGAGAGTGAGGGAGCCGAAGACATTTTCGACGCTATCTTTGGCGGCGAGGGCGACGACGATGCCACCGATGCCGAGTCCGGCGATGAGGCCGGTGACGTTGAACCCGATTCGTTCGAGGAAGAAGAGGAGGGCGATCATGATGATCGCGATTCGGCCGAGGTTGCGGAGGATGGGGAGGAATAGGCGTTCGGCACGGTCAGCGTCAGCGATTTTGGGGGTGACGCGGTTGATGGCGAATTCGACGATGGACATGGCGAGCCATGCGAGGCCGACAGTTTGCAGGACGAGGGCGAGAAATATCGCGGCGGCTTTGATATCGGGGGTGAGCTGAAGGGCCGAGGTGATTGCGGCGAAAATTGTTCCGTTAGTTACGAGGCTGAACCCGATTCCGGCGGAATCGAGGGTGGCTTTGCTCATTTCGCTCCCGAACTTTCCGGTTTTGAGGCGGATGATGAGCTTGGCGATGATGCGGATGAAGAGTCCGGCGATGTAGGCGGCAGCGGCGGCGATGAATATGCCGAGCCATTTCCAGGGGGCGATGCCGAGGAATCCGGGAGCGAGCCAGGAGTAGGGGAGGTTGGCTTCGGCCCACTGGACATAGATGGAGTCGGTGAGTTTGACGTCCTTGAGATTTTTTAGGACGGGGAGGTCTTGGATGGCCGTAAATGTATCGGGAATGTGGGCGACGGTTTGGGGGGAGAATCGCCAGGCTCCGTCGGCGGATTTGCGGAGGACGATGGGGGGGATGTTTGCGAGTTCCGGGGATTTGGGGCTGCGGAGGTCGAGAGAGATATCGTTGGAATCGGGGTCGTTGGAGATTTTGCTGAGATCGATGAATTTTGTGCGGTTGAAGATGCCGAAAAGTTGGACGGCGAGATTGGGACCTTGGGAGTCGCGGATGAGTTCGGGGAGTTCGGAGAGGTCGAAGGTTTTGGCGGCTTCGGCGTAGTTGGGGGGGAGCTCGTTCATCGCGTTGAAGAACGTTGTCATGGTAGCGCGGGGGTTTTCGAGAGATTCGGAGACGGGTGCGGGCGGCGTGGTTTGGGCCAGTGCAAAGATTGGGAAGAGAACTAGGATGAAGAGGGTGAGAATCCGGGCGAGGCGCATGAGGTTTTAAGCTACCTGAATTCGGAATTGAGGGTTTGGGGGGTGGGATTAAAAAATTAAAGGCGCCCTGGGGAAGGGCGCCTGGGGTTTGTGGGGTAGTAAGAAAAGTCGTTTTTGGTTGTGCCTTTCGGCTCTTACTTCAGTATAAACCCGTTTGGATGAGGATTAGTTCCATCACCTCAGCTTTTTGCTGTTGGAGATACTTTACCAGATTTCTGCAAAAAGTGCATCGTTGGGCCAAATTCGGGCAATTTTGCGGTTTTTGGGGTTGGGGCGCGATTGATTAGTCGCTGAATTCGAGGACTTCGATTTTGATAGGATCCGTTTTGTTGGTTTCGCTTTCTTGTTCTGGTGATATTGGTTTTGGCCCAATGCCAATGAGTGCAATTGCGAGAAGATGGAGTGCAACGACAGAGATGATGGTTCTGGATTGTAGTTGATGCAGTTGGTCACGGAACTTTGGGCCTGTGAATTCAATTGACCCGTAGGGTGTGAGGACTTCGATGGGGTTGTTGAAGTAATAAAAACATATGGCATGGACAAAGATGGCGACAAACAAGGGGAGTTTGGCGGCAAATACTCGTCCGCATTTTTCACCCGCGTAGATAAGCCCAGCATTAATGAAGAACGAACAGGGCACCCAGATCATGGAAAATGCAACTGCGGCGTCGTTCGCTGTTCGATCGATATATTCATCACTAAACTGATTCGTGTAAAGTTTTTCAGATTGCACGCCAGCGGCCGCCATAATCGGGCCGCACAACATTAATGGTATGTAAGCAGCGAGGAATCGGTAGATTCCCGGGTTGTGGTTAATGAATTGCTTGACTAAGGTCATGTTCTGAAATGCACGCCTGAAATTTCGTTTGGTAATTCGATCATCTGTGATGCAAGTTAACAGCTTGAGGGGAATGTGGGTTCCGGATGTTTAATATGGATATGAAGTATTCTCGAGTGAATAGCTAGGGCATTTAAAGAATTTTTTGGCATTACGGCATGTGGGTCAGTTTCTATCCGTTTGACCTAGCTTAGGGTCCGGGACCTTGACACTGAACCTGTCGCGGGCGTATCATTCGACTCCTGGTGTGAAGAACCTTTGAATTGGTTTTTTGTACCTGCCAGCAACTTCACGGAGACTGGGCACGCAGAATCAGCGAATCGAAGAGAAAAACGAGTCGACTTTGCCGAGCCCCGTGTCTGAGCGACCGGGCTTTTTTTATGCCTGGGCGTTGAGGTGAAAAGTTTAACCAGAGGATTGAATGCCGACCGTAAACCAATTAGTTAGAAAAGGCCGATACAAAGCGACGACTAAATCGAAGTCGCCGGCACTGAAGAAGAACCCTTTTAAGCGAGGGGTTTGCACGAACGTGCGAACGATGACACCGAAGAAGCCGAACTCTGCTCTTCGCAAAGTCGCTCGTGTTCGATTGACTAATGGTATTGAAGTGACCGCCTACATTCCGGGTGAGGGTCATAACTTGCAAGAGCACTCAGTTGTTCTCGTGCGAGGTGGTCGGGTTAAGGACTTGCCGGGTGTTCGCTATCACATTATTCGTGGTGCGCAACAAACTGGCGGTGTTAACAACCGCAAGAACAGCCGAAGCAAATACGGTACGAAGCGACCGAAGCCGGCGGCATAGAGAGAATTTAGGAGACATATACAGAAATGCCACGAAAAGGTCCAGTCCAAACCCGCGAAATCTTGCCGGATCCCGTTTATGGGAACGTTTTGTTGCAGCGATTTATCAATCGCTTGATGCTTGACGGTAAGAAATCGACTTCTGAAAAGATTGTTTACACCGCGTTAACCAATGCGGGTGCCAAGCTTGAAGTTGAGCCAATTGAAGTTTTTGAAAAAGCGATGTCCAATGTGATGCCGCAAATGGAAGTTCGACCCCGACGGGTTGGTGGTCAAACCTACCAAGTCCCGATGGAAGTTCGACAAGAGCGAAAAAGCACCTTGGCTTTGCGCTGGTTTGTGACATTTGCTCGCAAGCGCAGTGGCAAGGGCATGATTGAAAAGCTAGAAGGCGAATTCATTGATGCTTACAACAACACCGGTAGTGCGGTCAAGAAAAAGGAAGATACGCACCGGATGGCTGACGCGAACCGTGCGTTTAGTCACTATCGATTCTAAAAATCACACCAAGAGGAAACCCACCCAATGCCCCGATCCCATCCCCTAGAACTCATTCGCAACATCGGAATTGCCGCTCATATTGACGCGGGTAAGACCACTACGACAGAACGGATTCTTTTCTACACCGGAAAGACCCACAAGATCGGCGAAGTTCATGATGGCGCGGCAACGATGGACTGGATGGAGCAAGAGCAAGAGCGAGGGATTACGATTACCTCGGCGGCTACTTCTGCGTTCTGGCGCGGTTCCAACCTTGACCGACCCGAGCACAAGATCAACATTATTGACACTCCGGGTCACGTTGACTTTACGGTTGAAGTTGAGCGTTCTTTGCGTGTTTTGGACGGCTTGGTTGCGGTCTATTGTGCGGTTGGCGGCGTTCAGCCCCAGTCGGAAACAGTTTGGCGACAGGCGAACAAGTACAAGGTTCCGCGAATTGCTTACGTGAATAAGATGGATCGCCTTGGTGCGGACTTTTATGACGTGGTTAAGAAGCTCCGGGAGCGACTTGGTGCCAACGCAGCTCCGATTTCGATTCCGATTGGTGCCGAAGGCGACTTCAAGGGTTATATCGACCTTTTGAAGATGAAGGCGACGATTTATACCAGCGACGACGGAAAAGAGTTTGTTGAAAGCGACATTCCGGAAGAAATGGTTGCGGAAGCGGCAGAGTGGCGCGAAAAGTTGATGGAGTCGATTGCAGAATTCGACGACTCGATCATGGAGCGATTCCTTGACGGCGAAGAAATTCCGATGGAAGAGCTGAAGAAATCGTTGCGTATCGGAACGGTTGGCAGCAACATCATTCCGGTTCTTTGCGGTAGTTCCTTTAAGAACAAGGGTGTGCAGTTCCTTTGCGACTGCGTTACAGATTATTTGCCATCACCGCTTGACGTGGACGCGATTCGGGGAATTGACCCGGACACGGACAAAGAAAAGTTGCGATTGCCGAGCGACGAAGAGCCGTTTAGCGCTCTCGCGTTCAAGATTGCATCTGACAAGTTTGTTGGCCGATTGACTTATGTCCGCGTTTATAGCGGTCAGCTCAAGAAGGGTTCGCAGGTCACGGTTTCTTACCGCGATCCGCAAACGAACGACTTCCGCTCACGAACTGAGCGCGTTGGTCGGATTCTTGAAATGCACGCGAATACTCGACAGGACATTGATGCGGTTTATGCCGGTGAAATCGTCGGTGTGATTGGTCTTAGCGATGTTAAGACAGGTCAAACGCTTTGCGATGGTTCGAACGAAATTGTTCTTGAGGCGATTAAGTTCCCCGAGCCGGTTATCCAGGTGGCGATTGAGCCTAAAAGCCGAGCAGACCAAGAGAAGCTTGGTTCGAGCTTGGTGCGATTGGCGGAAGAAGATCCGACATTCCGAGTCTTTACGGATCCGGAAAGTGGTCAAACGATTATCAGTGGTATGGGTGAGCTTCACCTTGACATCATTGTTGACCGATTGAACCGCGAGTTTGGTGTTCAAGCCAACCAAGGTAAGCCGCAGGTTGCTTACCGAGAAACAGTTTCGTTGAAAGCAAAGGCAGAAGGCCGATTTGTCCGACAGACGGGTGGTTCAGGTCAGTATGGGGTTTGTACCCTTGAAGTTGAACCGATGGAAGTTGGCAAGGGCTTTGAATTTGTGAATAAGGTTGTTGGTGGTTCTATTCCTAAGGAATACATCCCGGCAATTGAAAAGGGTGTTCGTGAAGCGCTCAGCAATGGCGTTATTGCGGGATATCCAGTTGTTGACGTCCGAGTTACGGTTATTGATGGTAGCTACCACGATGTTGACTCGAACGAAAACGCCTTTAAGCAAGCAGGCATTCTTGGCTTCCGCGAAGCCATGAAGAAAGCTAAGCCGATCTTGAAGGAGCCGATCATGCATGTTGAAGTTACGACACCCGAGCAGAACGTTGGGGATGTTGTTGGTGACTTGAATGGTCGTCGAGGACGAATTGAAGGGATGGACTCCGCTCTCGGCGGCGTTACCATCGTCAATGCGCACGTACCGCTGGCGGAAATGTTCGGTTACGTCACCACATTGCGTGGTCTTACGCAGGGTCGAGCTAACCCGAACGTTACACCTTCTCACTACGAGCAGGTTCCTAACAGTGTCGAAAAAGAAATTGTTGAGAAACATCAGCAAGGGAGCTAACGCTCAACCTTGAACAGTTATAAAGCTCCGGCAAATGCTGGAGCTTTATTTTTTGTTGAGATCGTTGAATCCTCGATTTGTGTCGAGTCGTCAGATTGTTAGATTTCCTGCCATTTTTATCATATCAAATGACCTGGGTCCAGTTCAGTTGAACCGCTCTGATCTGGCATAATTTGATGTTCATGCGTTTCAAGCATTATGTTTGGACGCCTCGTCAAGTCTGGCTCAGGTGAATGAACCTGGGTGGCTCTGCGGACGCGGCTTTGCGCGAAGCGGAAAAAACCGGATAAGGCAAACAATTTAGGAAACAAGAAAAATGGCAAGAGCAAAATTCGAACGAACAAAGCCGCACGTTAACATTGGAACGATTGGCCACGTCGACCACGGTAAGACCACTTTGACCGCCGCTATCACTGGTAGCTTGGCCCTCAAGGGTTTTGCAAAGAAAGTCAACTACGCAGAAATTGACAACGCGCCCGAAGAAAAGGCACGCGGCATCACGATCAACATTTCGCACCAAGAGTACGAAACCGATACGCGACACTATGCTCACGTTGACTGTCCAGGCCACGCTGACTTTATCAAGAACATGATTACAGGTGCAGCGCAAATGGACGGAGCGATCCTCGTTGTTAGCGCAACCGACGGTCCGATGCCCCAAACCCGCGAGCACATCATCTTGGCTCGACAGGTTGGTGTTCCTTACATCGTTATTTTCATCAACAAGGTTGACCAAGTTGACGACGAAGAGCTTTTGGAACTCGTCGAAATGGAAATTCGCGAACTTTTGAGCAGCTACGGCTTCCCAGGCGACGATACTCCGGTTATCCGTGGTTCCGCTTTGAAGGCAACTGAAGCGCTTGATTCTGGAGCCGGTCTTGATGATGCCGCTATCCAACCAATTTACGAATTGATGGCAGCAGTTGACTCATGGATCCCAACTCCGGAGCGAGATACCGAAAAGCCGTTCCTTTGTGCAATCGAAGACGTGTTCACCATCACTGGTCGCGGTACGGTTGCTACGGGCCGTGTCGAACGCGGTACGTTGAACGTTAACACCGAAGTTGAACTCGTCGGTATTGGCACGACTCGCAAGACAACCTGCACCGGAATTGAAATGTTCCGCAAGTTGCTTGATAGCTGCCAAGCTGGTGACAACGTTGGTTTGTTGCTTCGCGGTATCGACCGCAAAGACATTGAGCGAGGCATGGTTGTTTGCAAGCCTGGTTCAATTAAGCCGCACACCAAGTTTGATGCTGAGGTTTACGTCATGAGCAAAGAAGAAGGCGGTCGCCACACTCCGTTCAACACGGGTTACCGACCTCAGTTCTACTTCCGAACGACAGACGTTACCGGTACTTTGAACTTGCCTGAAGGCGTTCAAATGGTTATGCCAGGTGAAAACATCACCATGACCGTTGAACTCATCGCTCCGATTGCTATGGAACAAGGTTCCAAGTTTGCAATTCGAGAAGGTGGCCGAACGGTTGGCGCTGGTACGATCGCGAAGGTCTACGAATAAGAAAAAAATTGAGGCTCTCAGATTATCTGGGAGCCTCGCCCATTAAAGAAACACTATGAGTGGACTACCAACAGTACGAATTCGAATCCGGGCTTATGATCACAGAATTCTGGATCAATCTGCTTTGAAGATTAGCGAGACCTGCAAGCGCACGGGTGCGCGAATCAGTGGGCCGATCCCCTTGCCGACCAAGATTCGCAAATTCTGCGTTATTCGCGGTCCGCACATTGATAAGGAATCCATGGAGCATTTTGAATTGCGCATTCATAACCGCTTGTTGGATATTCATGATCTGACCAATCGAACGATTGAGGCGCTTGAGCGACTTGATTTGCCGAGCGGCGTTGATATTCAGATCAAAACCGTTTAATTCTAAACAGGACATTTTGAGTGAGTAGGAGCTTTATATGAAGCTGCTGCTCACTCTGTTGTTTTAGGAAGTTGATTTGACACGTTGCTTGAATCGTTGTAGACTTTGAGGAGTTCAGATGATCAGTGATCCTTGGTTCATGCTTTTAGTTGGCTTTCTGGGAGGATGGCTGGTTCAATTATTTATCGATCGATTTTTTCTGCGTCCGCGTTTGATGCGGTTGCTTGGTGAGAAGGCGGGTTTCGTTGATAAAGACAAGTTGACTGTGCGAGTGATTGATCAGCAGAATTTGATTGCCGATTTGACTTCGGGAGCGACGCTGGAACGGGCTCGACTGGAGAAACAGATTGCGAAGCTTGAGATTGAGTTAAGAATTGCGCAAGAAAAAGCGGCGAAGGCAGAGCAGCCGGTTCAGGTTGAACTTCCGTTTGACGATGGGAGCAGGGAGCCGGCCAAGGTTCATGTTAAGGCGGCGAAGCGTGATCGGCTGAGCCGGATTAAGGGGATTGGGCCGAAGTATGAAAGTTTGCTTTGGCAGGCGGGGGTGCGGAGTTTTGAGCAACTGAGTGTGACTTCGGCGGCAGAGATTGAGGCGATTATTCAACCAGAGTCTTGGAAGAAGCTCGACTATGATGAGTGGATTCGGGAAGCTGGGGTTTTGGGAGGGAAAAGCTCGTGACGGTTCAGATCGAGCGGGCTCTGCGGCGGTATGACCAGTTTAAGGTTTGTGTTTCGGTGGGGCTGGCGGTTTGGGTTGGGGTTTGGTATTTCTCGGCGGAAATTAAGGGGAAGGAGTTGGGGTTGATTGGGGGTGGTCAAGTGCCGAAAGAACAGACTGCGGTCTCGGTGAG
>Ga0209066_10004716_pt1 | contig 14670 bp, 13 predicted proteins | sample All_14_2_FD_187198 | JGI IMG/M metagenome (GOLD analysis project Ga0209066, IMG submission 187198) | Freshwater microbial communities in response to fracking from Pennsylvania, USA - Allegheny Zone_MetaG_DW_15 (SPAdes) (version 2) ...
ATTGTCCTTCTGCCAGACCCCGGCGGCGCCCATCAGCACGCGCATCATGTTGGCCTGGAAGCTCTGGCGCGCCTCGTCGCGGTCGACCAGCTGGCGCAGCGGCCAGTCGAAGCGGGCGTCCGGCGCGATGGCGCGGTGGACGGCGTAGTTCATGGCGACCAGATCGATGCGGTGCTCGATGCTGCCAAACGCCGCCTCGACGCGCTGGGAGCGGTCAAACCAGGTGTCGCAGCCCGTAAAGTCGGTCGCTTCCCAGAGGGTGAGCATGTTGTCGAACAGCTCGACAAACCGGTCCTCGCGCAGCCCCTGGGTCATCGGCTGCGCGCAGATCAGACCCGCAGCGGCATCAGCACATATTTCACGCCCGGATCGGTCGGGTCGACCACCAGGGTGGGGCTGGCCGGGTCGGCGAAGCGGAATTCGGCGATCGGGCCGCCGATCTGGCCACAGACGTCCAGCAGGTAGCGGGCGTTGAAGCCGATCTCGAAGGGCTCGCCGTCGTAATCGACCTCGACCTCTTCGACGGCCTGGCCGGCTTCCATGTTGCGGACGGTCAGGGTGATGCGGCCCGGCTCGATGGCCAGCTTCACCGAGCGGCTCTTCTCGGCCGAGATGGTGGCGACGCGGTCGACGGCCTTGGCGAACAGGTCGTTGTCCAGGGTCAGGATCTTGGCGTTGTCGCGCGGGATGACGCGCAGATAGTCGGGGAAGGCGCCGTCGATGACTTTCGAGGTCAGGGCGGCCGCGCCGAACTCGAAGCGCACCTTCTGGGCCGAAACCTGCAGGTCGACATGCTCGCCGGCCGACTCCATCAGGCGGCGGGCCTCCTGGATGGTCTTGCGCGGCACGATGATGCCCGGCAGGCCGGCGGCGCCCTCGGGGGCCTCCATCTCGGCCAGGGCCAGGCGGTGGCCGTCCGTGGCCACGGCGCGCAGCTTGACCACGCCGCCGTCATTGACGGTGTGGAGATACAGGCCGTTCAGATAGTAGCGGGTCTCTTCGGTGGAGATCGCAAAGCGGGTCTTGTCGATCAGCCGGATCAGCTCGGTGGTGTCGACCGGGATGCGGCTTGAGAGGCCATCGCTGCTCATCACCGGGAAATCGCCGGCCGGCAGGACCGGCAGGTTGAAGCGCGAACGGCCGGCCTGGATCACCAGGCGGGGATCATCGCCGCTGAAGCTGAGCGACACGTCCGAACCGTCGGGCAGCTTGCGGACGATCTCGTACAGCGTATGGGCCGGGGCGGTGATCTGGCCGGGCACATCGATCTGGGCCAGGCCCTCGTCGATGATCTCCATGTCCAGGTCGGTGGCCGAGAAGCTGAGCGTGTCGCGTTCCGCCGACAGCAGGATGTTCGACAGGATCGGGATGGTGTTGCGGCGCTCGACGACGCTCTGCACATGCCCCAGCGCCTTCAGCAGCGCCGCCCGTTCGATCGTAAGCTTCATATTCAGGTCCAGGTTCCAGAGCCGCCGCCGCTAGAGAATCCCCCGGCGGCCCCGTCATGAATGGACCGCCGACATTAGCGAAATCGCGCGCTTGGGGAAGAGGCCACACCCCTTGTGCGCAAGGAAACAGCGCCTATCTTTTGAGAACAGTTCTCAACTAGGATCGTGCGCCATGCGCCTCGCCCTCAAGACTCTGACCTACGCCTCGATGCACCTGACCGTGGCGGTCGCCGTCGCCTATGCCCTGACCCGCGACTGGCGCGTGGCCCTGGCCGTCGGCATTGTCGAGCCGCTGGTCCAGACGGTGTTCTTCAACCTGCACGAACGGCTCTGGTCGCGCGCCGACAAGGCCCGCGACCAGAAGAAGCGTCAGGACTTGATGTCGACCGAACCGCCCGAACCGTCGGCCTCGGCATTGGCGCCCGCATAGGGGTTGGCGCCGCCGCCCGACGAGGGTTCTGCCGAACCCGGCGCGGTCGAACCCTTGGCGGCCACGGCGACCATGGCCGGACGGATCAGGCGACCCATCAGCTCGTAGCCGGCCTGCAGGAACTGGATGACGCCGCCGGCGGCCACCTCGGTCGAGGGCTGTTCCATCACCGCCTGATGCAGGTGGGGGTCGAACTTCTCGCCCTTGGCCGGCTCGATCTTCTTGAGGCCGTTGCGCTCGAAGGCCGCCAGCAGCTCCTTCTCGGTCATTTCGACGCCGATGATGTAGTTGGTCACCGCCGGGTCCTGGCTGTCGCGCGGGCTCATGGCCGTGGCGCGCGACAGGTTGTCGGCGGCGCCCAGCAGGTCGCGGGCGAACTTCTGGATCGCATAGGCGCGGGCGTCGTTCATCTCGCGCTCGGCCCGGCGCTTGGTGTTTTCCGCCTCGGCGGCGTAGCGGAAGACCTGATCCTTCAGGGCCGCCACTTCCAGCTTCAGCGCCTCGATTTCCTGGGCGGCGTCCTCGGCTTCCGGGGCCATGTCCATCTCGTCAACCGGCGCTTGATCGTCACTCATAGCCTAGTCCTTATCCATCCATCATCCGGCCGAGCACGCGGGCGGTATAGTCCACCAGCGGGATCACCCGGGCATAGTTGAGGCGGGTGGGGCCGATCACCCCGATCGCGCCCAGCACCTTGCGTTGGCCCGTCATATAGGGCGCCGCGATCACGGAGGAACCCGAAAGCGAAAAGAGTCGCGTTTCGGCCCCGATGAAAATGCGCACGCCCTGGGCTTCGCGAACGTCGTCGAGCAGGCCGATCAGCTGACCCTTCTGCTCCAGATCATCAAACAGCATCCGGACGCGCTCCAGATCCTCGCGCGCGCCGGGCTCGCCCAAGAGGTTGGCCTGGCCGCGCACGATCAGGGCCCGGGCGTCGCCCTCGCCGCCGCCCCAGGCCGCCAGACCGTCCTCGACCAGCCGCGCGGCCGTTTCGTCCAGCTGCCGGCGGGCGGCGTCCAGCTCGGCCCGCACCTCGTCCTTGGCCTCGACCAGGGTGCGGCCGCGCAGGCGGCTGTTGAGGAAGTTGGACGCCTCCTGGAAGGCCGAGGGCGTCATGCCGGGCGCGCGCTTCATCAGCCGGTTCTCGACCGTGCCGTCCTCGAAGACCATCACCGCCAGGGCCTGGTCGCCGCCCAGGGCCACGAACTCGACATGCTTGACCCCGCCCTCGCGGACCGGCGTGACCACGATGCTGGCCCCGCCGGCCAGACCGGACAGGATCGAACCGGCCTCGGCCAGGGCTTCCTCGAACGAGCGGCCGCGCGCGAACAGCCGCGCCTCGATGGCCTGGCGCTCCTCCTGGCCCACATCGCCGACCTCCAGAAAGCCGTCGACGAACATCCGCAGCCCCGCATGGGTTGGCATCCGTCCGGCGCTGGTATGGGGCGAGTCCAGCAGGCCCAATTGCGCCAGGTCCTGCATGGTGTTGCGGATCGAGGCCGGCGAGAGCTGCAGGCCGCCGCGCGAAATGGTGCGCGATCCCACGGGCTCGCCGGTCTCCAGATAGGCCTCGACCACCCGCTTGAAGATGTCGCGAGCCCGCGCGTCCAACTCCGTCAGACCGGGGGTGCGACCAAACAATTGCGTCATGGCGTTAAGCCGAAGACCTCGCTGAGCCAGAAATGCGCCGGGCGCTCTTTCAAGTTCCCGTCGCAGAGAGGATAAGCGGGCCCGTCCAGCATTCAAAGCCCCCCATACTTTCCAGAAATTGGAGTTTCCCATGCGTCCCTCAAACCGCGCCCCCGATCAGCTGCGCGCCGTCACGCTGGAGACCGGGGTCAACCGTTATGCCGAGGGCTCGTGCCTGATCGGCTTTGGCCACACCAAGGTGCTGGTCACCGCCAGCGTCGAGGAAAGCATCCCCGGCTGGATGCGCGGCAAGGGCCAGGGCTGGGTCACGGCCGAGTACGGCATGCTGCCCCGCGCCACCCACACGCGCGGCCGCCGCGAGGCCGCACAGGGCAAGCAGAGCGGCCGCACCCAGGAAATCCAGCGCCTGATCGGCCGCTCCTTACGCGCCGTGGTCGACATGAAGGCCCTGGGCGAGCGCCAGATCAGCCTGGACTGCGACGTCATCCAGGCCGACGGCGGCACCCGCACCGCCGCCATCACCGGCGCCTGGGTCGCCCTGCGCCTGGCCACGCAATATCTGCTGGACGAAGGCGTGCTGAAGACCGACCCGATCATCGGCCAGGTCGCCGCCGTCTCGTGCGGCGTGTTCGCCGACACCCCGGTGCTCGACCTCGACTATGAGGAAGACTCCAACGCCGAGGCCGACAGCAATTTCGTCCTGACCGAGAACGGCGACATCGTCGAGATCCAGGCCACCGGCGAGAAGCGCGGCTTCACGCGCGGCGAGTTCGAAGCCCTGTACGGCCTGGCCGAAAAGGGCATCGGCGAGCTGTTCGCCTTCCAGCGGGCGGCGATCGGGAAGTAGGCCCAAACACCCGTTCCCTCACCAATTTCCCTGCCTTCCTGGGCCTTGTGCCCAGGACCCATGGGTCCGGAGGCTATGAGTTTGGGCGTTTTCCGGGTTTGTAGGCCGCGCGAAAAATCTCAGACAACACCCGCCGCAAACATGGATCCTAGGCACAAGGCCTAGGAAGGCGGGCATTTTGATTTTGGGATGGACGGTCAGGCGCTCAAAAACCCCCACAACGCCCCGCCCTCTTGCCGGACCGGCCGACGAGCCCCAGATTCATCTCCGAGAGGAGATTCCCGTGCCCGCACCCTTTCAAGGCCACGAAGTCGAAGCGCGCTTGCGCCCCGCCGCCGAAGCCTATCCGTTCGACCTGGACCGGGTCCTGGCCTCGGTGGTGGCCCTGGAAGCGCGCGTGCCGGCCGACGCCTATACGGCCACCATCCTGGGGACCGAGCGCCTCGGCAACGGCGTGGTGATCAGCCCCACCGGGCTGGTGCTGACCATGGCCTATCTGGTCACCGAGGCCCGCGAGGTGATCCTGACCCTCAATGACGGCCGCCGCGTCTCGGGCCATGTGCTGGGCTTTGATCCGCGCAGCGGCCTTGGCCTGGTCCAGGCCCTGTCGCCGCTGGACGTGCCGGTGATGCCGATCGGCACGGCCAAGGGGCTGACGGCGGGCGACGCGGTGATCGCCGCCGGGGCCGGCGGGCGCGCCCATGCGGCGGCCGGCCAGATCCTGACCCGGATGCCGTTCTCGGGCTATTGGGAATACCATCTGGACGAGGCCATCATGACCGAGCCGGCCCACCCGCACTGGAGCGGCGCGGCCCTGATCGGTCCCAAGGGCGATCTGGTCGGCCTGGGCTATCTGAGCCTGGAGGCCCGCGCCGCCGACGGCTCGCCCCGGCCGATCAACATGTTCGTGCCCGCCGAACTGCTGCCGCCCATCCTCGACGACCTGGCGCGCGGCCAGCCGCCGCATCCGCCGCGCCCCTGGCTGGGCGTGTTCACCCAGGAGATCGGCGACCACGTGGTGATCGTCGGCATCTCGCCCAAGGGCCCGGCGGCCCGCGCCGAGCTGAAACCCGGCGACATCATCCTGGCCGTCGACGGCCAGGGCGTCGCCGACCTGGCCGAGTTCTACAACGCCCTGTGGGCCCAGGGCCCCGCCGGCGCGATCATCCCGCTGCAGGTGCTGCGCGAGGGCGACACCTTCGAGGTCGAGGTCCGCTCGATGGACCGCGCCAGCCTGTTGAAGAAGCCGAAGTTCAACTGAAGCCTAAACCTTCAGTCGCCCGATCAGCGCCGTCGTCGACGGATCGTGGTGGCCCACGGCCCCGCTTTCCAGCTCCGGCAGGATGCGGCCGGCCATCACCTTGCCCAGCTCCACGCCCCACTGGTCGAAGCTGTTGATCCCCCAGATCACGCCCTCGACGAAGGTCTTGTGCTCATAGAGGGCGATCAGGGCGCCGAAGGTCTGGGGCGTCAGGCGCTCCAGCAGCAGCAGGGTTGAAGGCCGGTTGCCAGCGAAGGTGCGTTGCGGAGCCAGGGTGGCGATCTCGGCCTCAGAGACGCCCTTGGCTGCGAGCTCGGCGCGCACGTCGTCCGTGGTGCGGCCCACCATGAAGGCCTCGGCCTGGGCCAGGAGGTTCGACAGCAGCTTTTCGTGCATGCCGGCCGGGCCCTCGTCGGATCTGGCCAGGCCGATCAGCTCCATCGGCGTGATGTCGGTCCCCTGGTGCATGCACTGGAAATAGGCGTGCTGGACGTTGGTGCCCTCGTCGCCGAACACCACCGTGGCGGTGCCGCGCTTGGCCGGCTGGCCGTCGGGACCAACCGACTTGCCGTTGCTCTCCATCTCCAGCTGCTGGAGGAACGAGGCCAGGCGGCGCAGACGGTGCGAGTACGGAACAACGGAGCGGGCCCGGCGGTCCAGGCCATTGCGGTTGAAGATCTGGGCCAGGGCCAGCAGCACTGGGGCGTTCCTGTCGAGGGGCGCGCTGGCGAAGTGGGCGTCCATCTGGGCGGCCCCGTCCAGGAAGCCCTGGAAGGCGTCCCAGCCGCAGGCCACGGCCACCGACAGGCTGACCGACGACCACAGCGAATAGCGGCCGCCCACCCAGTCCCAGAAGCCGAACACCCGGTCATCGGCAATCCCGAAGGCGGCGGTCTTGTCCAGGGCGGTGGAGATGGCGGCCAGGTGCTGGCCCGCGCCAGCCTCGCCCAGGGCATCGGCCAGCCAGGCCCGCGCGGCGGCGGCGTTGGACAGGGTCTCCTGGGTGGTGAAGGTCTTGGAGACGATGATGACCAGGGTCTCGGTGGGATCCAGATCGGCCGTGGTCAGCAGGAACTCGGCGCCGTCGACATTGGCCACGAAGCGCAGGTCGATGGTCGGCTTCACCGGGCGCAGGGCGTCCCACAGCAGGCGGGGACCCAGGTCGCTGCCGCCGATGCCGATGTGCAGTATGGCCTTGAACGGCTTGCCCGTGGCGCCCTTGATCTGGCCCGAACGGACCGCCTCGGCGAAGGCCTTCATCCGGGTGCGGACGACCTCAACATCGGCCATCACGGGAACGTCGCCAGCCTTGATGTCGGCGCCCGCCGGGGCGCGCAGGGCGGTGTGCAGCACGGCGCGGCCTTCGGAGGAATTGATCGCCTCGCCGGCCAGCATCCGGGCCCGGGCGCCCTCCACATCGGCGGCGTGGGCCAGGTCAAGGGCGGCTTCCAGGCCGGCCTCGTCCCAGGCCTGTTTGGACAGGTCGATATGCAGGCCGGCGACATTCAGGGTCAGCGCCTCGAGCCTTCCAGGCTCGGCGTCGAACATCTCGACGATGCGCTTGTCGCCGGCGGCCCGGGCGGCGGCTTCCAGGCGGGTCCAGGCGGCGTCGAGATCGGCCATCGGTCAGATTCCTTGCGGGTTTGGTAAATCGGCGTTTACCCGCGCGGGCTTACCAAACCGATGCCGCCGCGTCATGAAGACCAATGACGTTTTTCGCGGGGAGAGTCCCATGTCCTGCAGCGCCGTCGCCTTTTCCGCCATGCTCTGGTTCGCTTCGAGCAGCGCCGTCCCCGTCCAGGCCGCACCGGCGGTGGCCACAGCTCCCGCCTCGGTGGCCGGCGAGCCGCTGTTCGCCGACATCGTGCGCCGCGCCGCCGGGCTGAAGGCCCAGGCCGAGGCCTATCGCGCGTCGCTGGCCGCCGACCCCGCCGCCCCGGCCGCCGCGCTGAAGGGGGCCGAGGCCTTCGGCGCGCAGATCGCCGAGCTTTCGGCCCTCGACATGAAGGGCCACCTGGCCCTGAAGGAGCGCGGCGCGGTCGATGACCTCAAATGCATCCTGCGCGGCATCTCGGTCGACCTGCCCGAAAAGCTGGCCGCCATGAACGCCGCCAGGACCGTCAAGGACCAGGACCTGGCCCTGCGCGACATGGTCTATCTGCTGAACGACAATGTCGAAGTGATCACCGCGCCGCCGCAGCCGGCGGCTTAGGCGGTCGCCCTGCGTCCTTCGAGGCCCGCAAGCGGGCGCCTCAGGATGAGGAATTCAGAACAACCGACCTCATCCTGAGGTGCGAGCCGAAGGCGAGCCTCGAAGGACGCACGGCCTAGGCGTCCTTGTACTTCAACGCGCAGCCATAGGGCTGGACATAGGACACCGCCACCTTGCGGCCGGCCTTCACATCCGCCAGGGCGGCGGCGACCAGGTTCTTGGCCCTTCCCAGATCCTCGACCTTGCTGCTGGGGATGTCATCGATGGCGCCCTCATAGACAATCGCCCCGGTCTTATCGATGACGAACATGTGGGGCGTGGTCTTGGCCTTGTAGGCGGTGGCCACCACACCCTCGCCGTCGAGCAGCAGGGTGGTGGGTTTGGCGCCCCGGGCGTTCATCCAGGTCTTGGCGCTGCCGCCGTCGGGGAAATGGCCCTGCTTGCCGGGGGCCGACGAGGCGATGGTCAGCCAGACGACGCCCTCGGCGGTGGCTGCGGCCTGCAGGCCCTGCATGTTTCCTGAATAGTGCTTCTTCACATAGGGGCAGCCCTCATTGACCCATTCCAGGACCACGGTCTTGCCCTTGAACTCGGCCAGCGAGCGGGTCTTGCCGTCAATATCGACAGCGGTGAAGGCCGGCGCGGGCCGGGCGTGGGCCAGGCTGGGCGCGGCGAGGGCGGCCAGCGGCAGGCCGGCAGCGACGAGACGACGTGTGACTTTGGACATTAGCGAGCTCCGGATGGTGACAGAGTTCCCCCTCGCGCCGCCAGCTTCTCACATCCTGGCGTTATCTGGAAAGCCCGGTCAGGAGGCCGCCTTCTCGATGGCCTCGATCACCATGCCCTCGGTCAGCAGCTGCGGCAGGATCACTGGGGCGCCGCCCCTGGCCGGATAGACCAGATACAGCGGCACGCCCGCCCGGCCGTGCTCGGCCAGGGCGGCGGCGATGGTTGCGTCGCGATTGGTCCAGTCGGCCTTCAGCAGCACGGCGTTTCGATCCTTGAAGGCCTGGGCGACGCCGGCCCCGGACAGGGCGACCTTCTCATTGACCTGGCAGGTCACGCACCAGGCGGCGGTGAAGTCGACCATCACCGGCCGCCCTTCGGCCTGCAGCGCGGCGACCTTTTCCGGCGACCAGGGCTCGGAGGCCAGGCCCGGACCCGTGGGCGCCGCTTGCGCAGCGACCGAGGCGGGCGGCGTCGCCTGGGCGGTCAGGGCCGTCAGGGCGATCGCGCCGGCCAGGGCCAGCAGCGACAGCACCAGCGGGACGAGGCTCGGCTTGCCCACCACCCGCCGGGTCTGGGCGTGGCCGTAAAGCCAGGCGGCGAAGGCTAGCAGCACGCCGGCGGCGAACACCTGGCCCAGGGCGATGGGTCCGGCCTGCTGGCTGAACACCCAGACCAGCCAGGCGGCCGTGCCATACATCGGGAAGGCCAGGCCCTTCTTCAGGGTGTCCATCCAGGCGCCGGGGCGCGGCAGCCTGGCCAGCAGGGCGGGCGCAAAGGCAAGGATCACGAACGGCGCAGCGAAGCCCAGGGCCAGGGCCAGGAACACCGCCAGCGAGATCACCGGCGGCTGGGTCAGGGCAAAGCCCAGGGCCCCGGCCATGAACGGCGCGGTGCAAGGGGCGGCCACCACCACGGCCAGGGCGCCGGTGAAGAAGGCGCCGGTCACGCCGCCTCGGGCGGAGACGCTGCCGCCGACGCCCTGGACCGAGGTCCCGAACTCGAAGACGCCCGACATGTTCAGGGCCACCAGCAGCATCACCAGGGCCAGACTCGACTGCAGCTGGAAGCCCCAGCCCACGGCCGCGCCGCCGGCCCGCACCGCGATCAGCAGACCGGCCAGGGCCAGGAAGGTGGCGACCACCCCGACCAGGAAGGCCAGGCCCTGCAGCCGGGTCTTGCCCGGATCATGGGCGTGGCCGGCCAGGCTGGCGGCTTTCATCGACAGCACCGGGAACACGCACGGCATCAGGTTCAGGATCAGCCCGCCCAGAAAGGCGAAGACCAGGGCCGTGAGCAGCCCCGTCGCATCCGCCGGCCTGGCGGCGGCGGGCGGCGGGCCCAGGCCAAGGGCGCCGGCCGGAGGCTCGCCCGCCGTGGCGGTGACCTCATAGGCCTGGCCGTTCAGGGCCAGCACGCCGGCCAGCTCGGTCGGCGCCGTGCCGGAGGCGAAGTCATAGCCCGGCTTGAGGCCCAGGGTCAGACCCTCGGGGCCTCGCTCGATGGTCTGCTCGGCGGCATGGTCGAGCACCTTGCCGGAATAGGGATAGAAATAGGCCCCGGCCATGTCGGCGCCTTGCAGCGGCGCGCCGGTGACGGCCAGTTTCAGAACCGCGCCATCCAGCTTGAACACCGCCTTCAGGCCCGCCGCCTTGGGGGCGTCGGCCAGGGTCCTGGCCACCGCCGCGCCCCATTGGGGATCAGGACCGGGCACGCCGGCCACGATGGGCATGTCCAGGGTGAGCACCGCGTCCTCGGGGATGCAGATCTCTTCGCAGACCAGGAAGGCGGCGGCGGCCTTCAGGGTGACGGTCGAGCCGGGCGTCGCCGAGGCGGGCACGGTGATCGGCACGGGCAGCAGAACCTCGCCCTTATAGGCATAGTCGAGCAGCGGGCCGACCCTGGTCCGTTCAGGCGTCGGCCAGACGATCTCGCCGGCGGTCCAGCCGGCCGGCAGGGTCCAGGCGAGGGTGGTGGCGGCGCCGGCGTCGCCGGGATTGCGCCAATAGGTGTGCCAGCCCGGCGCGATCTTCTGGCGCAGGGCCACATAGATCGTCGCCCCCGGAACGGCGGCGGCGTCCTGGGCCACCAGCTGGGCTTCGATATGACCGGTGTTGACGGGCCCGGCCAAGGCCGGCCCGCCCAGGAGACCGGCGAAGAGCACGGCCTGCACCGCCACGAGAAGTTTCCGGATCAACATGAAGCCTGCCCGAGCCAAAAAGCGTCAGCGACACATGGCCCGCCCGCGCGCTCTCGACAAGGACCGACCGAGCATGGACAGTCCAGAACGATTCCGTGTGAGACTTCAGACATGCCCGCCGCGTTCGACGATATCGAGATTGGTCAGGTCGTGTCCCTGGGCACGCGCGCGGTCGAGGCCAGGGCGCTGGACGACTTCATCGCCGCCTTCGCCCCGGGCTGGTCCGCCGAGAACGGCGCCCCCGACGTGATGGTCTTCGCCATCTGGTCGCGACTCGACGCCGAGGCCGCCGCCGCCTGGCCCCAGACCAAGCGCCTGGGCGTCGACGCCCTGCGCTGGATGCGCAACCCCCCGGTCGGCGAGCTGCTGCGCGGCCGCATGACGGTGATGGGCAAGGACCCGGTCGGCGACGGCAAGGGCATGATCATCGCCCAGCACGACCTGCTCGACGAGGCGGGACGGCTGGTGTTTTCGTGCCTGACCCGGAGCATTTTCGCGCGGTAGGGATCAGGTTCGACCCCGATCACAGCTCTAAAAATTTGTCATCCCGGCCGCAGCGAAGCGGAGAGCCGGGACCCAGGGGCCAAGGCAGTGCGGTTACCCCTGGGTCCCGGACAGCGCTACGCGCTTCCGGGATGACAAGATATTTGGGACGCCATTTTCGGCCCCTGGAGTTGGGTCCAACCCCAGAAAAAAAGGCGGCGAAGCCGAAGCCTCGCCGCCCTCATTCCGAAAACCTTCCGAAGAAAGCTTAGTTCACAGCTGCGCCCGCCGCGGCCGCCTGGCGGACCATGGCGACGGCGATCAGGCGGTCCCAGCCCACCAGCGACACCAGGTGCGCATAGATCTGGGCCAGGGCGCCGTTGGTCTGCAGTTCGCGCAGCTTCTCGACCGGCAGGGCGTTCAGCTTGTCTTCCGACACGCCGTAATATTCGGCCACCGTCTGGGGCGGGCCGGCGTTGCCGGCGGCGTCGGTCGGGGTGAAGATCGCGGTCTTCAGCTCGAACAGGTCGTTGTCCTTCAGCAGCTGCACGAACGAATCGGTGCGGCGGCGTTCGGCTTCGAAGTCGTCGCAGAACTTGATGCAGTTCTGGGTGTATTCGGTGGGCTCGCCCTTGTCGTCGAACAGCTTGGTCTGGCCGGCTTCCGACAGCAGGCTGGAAGCCCGGTCAATGCAGACGATCAGGCGGTCCTGGCTCTCGTCATTGGCCAGCACGAAGGGATAGCGGCGGATATAGGCGGGGATATAGACGCCCGCGTCGATCGAACCGTCGGCGTTGACGAACAGGTTCTCGCCGTTGTTCAGGCCCATCACCGCCAGGGGCACGCGGTCTTCACCGGCGAAGATCACCGGGAACGACAGGGCGGCGGGCGCAAACTCGGTGACCGTCAGCGGCACGGCGGTGCCGGCGGCGGCGAAGCTGTAGGGCTTCTCGTTGTGGACGAGGGCCAGCTTGGCGTGTTGCTCGCGGTTCAGCGGCTCAGGCGAGGCGTAGAACAGAACATTGCCGGAGATGCCGCCGGCGGACTGGGTCGATTCCATTGATAGCTCTACAAAAAAGCTGAAAGGGCGGTCCGCGCGAGCGGCCGTGAAGGGCTGGGCGCTTCTAGCCGATCCCGGCCAGCCCGGCAATCGACCCGTCCCAGGCGGGGATATCGCCCCCCGCCCTTTCCACGCGCGAGCGAACTAGAAGCGATAGGCGACGCCCGCGCGGATCGAACGGCCGGCCGAGGGGGCGATGTCCTTGAGGAACGAGGCGTGCTCGCGCACCTCCTCGTCGGTCAGGTTACGGCCATCCAGAAACACCCGCAGCTGGCCGTTGCCCCTGGGCTTCCAGGCCAGGGAGGCGTTCAGGGTCGTGTAGGCGTCGGTCGCCAGCTCGTCCTGCGCCACGCGGTCCTGCTCGCCGACATGGCGGGCCTCGACGCGGGCGGTCCAGAAGCGGGCGTCATAGATGGCCCGGCCGGTCACCGAATAGGGCGGAATACGGGCCGGCGGGCCCAGGTCGGTGGAACCGCGCACGAAATCGCCGGAGGCTTCCAGGGTCAGGCTCTGGTCGGCCTTGCGCCAGGCCCTGTAGCGGGTCTCGACCTCGAAGCCCCGGAAGTCGGCCTGGGTCTGGACGTACTGATAGACCGCCAGACCGTCCTGCTCGGCGCCGGTGGGGCGCAGGTCGATGAAGCCGTCATAGCGGGCGGTGAACAGGTGCAGGTCGGCGCTCAGCCGCTCGCCGGAATAGTGGGCCGTGGCTTCCACCGACCAGGCGGTTTCCGCGTCGAGGTTGCGGTCGCCGATCTCGAAGCCGCGCGTGGCCACGTGCGGGCCCTCGGCATAGAGCTCGGCCTCGGTCGGCGCACGGCTGTTGCGCGACACCGCCAGACCAAAGAACATCGCGTCTGACGGCCGGGCGAACAGGCCCAGCGAGCCGGAGACATTGGTAAAGTCAGCCTGGCCCTTCAGGCTGTCCAGGTCGCGATAGTCGATCCGCAGACCGCCCTCATAACCCCAGCCGGCCTTTTCGACCCGCTGCTGGGTGAAGGCGCCATATTCGGTGATCTTGGTCTTGGGCACATAGGCCTCGTCGCCCTGGGCGTCGAAGTTGCGCCGCAGGGCCTGGAAACCCACCGCGCCCTTCCAGCCGCTGCGTTCGGCCTGGACCAGTTCGAGGCGGCCTTCATAGCCGTCGGACGTGAACTTGGTGCCGACCGCGTCGCCCTCGAACTCGGTGTGCTCATAGTCGGCATGGCCGGCCGACAGGCGAACCTTGGCGAAGGGGCCGATGGCCTTGTCGTACTCGCCTCGCAGGTCGATGCGGGTCTGGGTCAGGCCGATGGTGACCGCGCCTTCCTCCTCGTGCTCGTGCTCTTCCTCGCCCTCGCCTTCCTCGTGCTCATGCTCGTGGGCATGGCCGGGGACGCCATAGCGGGTGTCGGTCTTCTTGACCGAGACGCCGATGAAGCCGTCGGCGCCCACATAGGAGACGCCCGCCCCGATGGCCTCCAGCTCGACCGCCGTATTGGCCAGCTTGCCGCCGCCGCCCTCGGCGGTCTCGCCTTCCGACTCCAGCAGGCGACGGGATTCGGCGAAGACCGGGATTTCATAGTCGTCGGCCTCGCGCTTCAGGCCATCCAGGGTCAGGACCAGCGGGCCCACCGCCGCATGGATCGCGCCGGAGACGGCGTAGCTGTCGTCGCCCGTCGCGCCCGAGGCCAGGAACCGGCCGCTGTAGCCGCCGTCCGGGGCGCGGCTGGCGATACGGTCGTCGATGATGTTGATCACCCCGCCGATGGCCGAGCCGCCATAGGCCAGGGCCGCCGGGCCGCGCAGCACCTCGATGCGCTCGGCCTCGCCCGGATCGGTGGCCACCTGGTGGTCGGGCGACAGGGCGCTGGCGTCGATCTGGCCGACGCCATTGGTCAGCACCTGCACGCGCGGACCGGCCAGGCCGCGCACCACGGGGCGGCTGGCGCCGGCCCCGAAGGCCGTCGAGCGCACGCCGGGCATGCCGCTGAGCAGATCGCCGAGGCCCGTGGGGGGCGCGAGATCCAGGTCCGTGCGGTCAACGATGGCGACGCTGGCGGTCAGGTTGTCGGCCGACACCGCATAGGGCGCGGCGGTGACCACCACCTTGGAGACTTCGGTGTCGTCCTGAGGGGGCGCAGCCTCGTGGGCATGGGCGCCCATGGCGCAGGCCAGGGCCAGCAGGCTGACAGCGGAAAAGACGGCGCGACGCGACATGACGAAAGTCCTGAACCCTGGCCGGGGGAGCGGCCTTGCTCAGGAGTGTTATGAAATAACATATCGACTCGTCAAGCGGCTTCGCGCCTGGCGGGGCTAACCGACGAGCGTGCCGAACACTCGCCCCCTCCGCGCTGACGCGCTCCTCCCCCGTAGG
>Ga0209066_10004717_pt1 | contig 14668 bp, 9 predicted proteins | sample All_14_2_FD_187198 | JGI IMG/M metagenome (GOLD analysis project Ga0209066, IMG submission 187198) | Freshwater microbial communities in response to fracking from Pennsylvania, USA - Allegheny Zone_MetaG_DW_15 (SPAdes) (version 2) ...
TCCAGCCGCCCTCCCATTGCGCTGGGGCGGCTGGAGCGAGCGCCGCTGGGCCGGACTCGTGCTCATCGCCGGCGGTCTCGTGCACTTGCAAGCGGCGAGCACGACCAACTTGCTGCCACTCGTTGTCGGCACCGCCGCGCACACTCTCGGGTGGCTCATCATGCCGGCCCACGGCTGGCGACGACTCGTGCCTCTGCTGCCCAGTGGGCTCGTCGTGTGGATCGTGCTCACCGGGCCCCAGTCGATGTGGACGCTCGCCATTCCGTTCCTCTGCTGGCTGCTGGTGCGTCACCGACCATGGCGCAGCCTGCTCGCACTCGGTCCGGTGCTGCTCAACGGTGTCGCGGCGACCACGTTCTTTCGCGAGTACGACGCCATGCCCCTCGCGCTTGGGATTTCAGCGATTGTGCTCGTGGGCTCGAGCTGGTGGGCTTGGGCCCTCGCGCGCCCTCAGCGAGCATCCAGCTCCGCGTCATCGGGAAACGTCCCGGTGGATGCTCCACCCTCGCCTCAGGGCACCTGACCGAGCCCACCCACAGCCGGAACATAGACATGAACGAGGTATTCCGAAGCCGGAATCCCTAGAATCGCGTGTATGGCTACCTCCAACCCGGCTTTCTCGAACTCTCCCGCCTTCACGCAGAGCGCCACCAAAGCGATCCAGTGGACTCAGGAGCCATCGGCTCAGCAGCTCGACGAGCTCTACGGCCGCTCGGCCGCGACCCCCGACCAGATGGGTCGCATGACCTACGAGAACGTGATCCAGAAGACGGTGGGCGCTTTTGCCGTACTACTCGTCTTCGCCGCTGTCGGCTGGTTCGTGCCGTTCTTGTGGATCATCGGCGGTATCGCTGGCTTCGTGCTCGCGCTCGTCAACATCTTCAAGAAGGAGCCTTCGCCGGCGCTGATTCTTGCCTACGCCGGCGCGCAAGGACTCTTCGTCGGCGGCATCTCTGCGTTCTACCAGTCGATGTGGGACGGCATCGTCGTGCAGGCGGTGTTCGGCACGCTCGCGGTCGTCGGCGTGACGCTCGCCCTCTTCGCGAGCGGCAAGATTCGCGCCTCGAAGCGCGCGACGAAGATCTTCCTCGTCGCGATGGTCGGCTACGCCGTGTTCTCGCTCGTGAACTTCGGGCTCATGATGTTCGGCGTCACAGAGTCGATGTTCGGCCTGCGCGACGTGCCGTTCCTGGGAATGCCGCTCGGCTTCTGGCTCGGCATTCTCGTCATCCTCATGGCCGCATACTCGCTCGTGCTCGACTTCGACGCGGTGCAGACCGGCGTTCGCCGCGGCGCACCCGCCAAGTACGGCTGGACGGCAGCCTTCGGCATCATGGTCACCGTCATCTGGCTGTACCTCGAGATTCTGCGACTGCTCACGATTCTGCGAGGCGACAACTAGTCACGTAGCACCTGGAAGAAGGGCCGTCCTGTAGGGGCGGCCCTTCTCGCTTGGGGGGTCACAAACCGTCGCGCGGCTCGGCTCACTCGTCGGCTCAGCCCGCCCCTGCCGAACGATCGGCAGCGTTCACCGTTCGCACTCTCAAGAGAACGCGGCCAGGACGGCCGCTGGAATAGTCATGCATCGAGGCCAGAAATGGCCTCGATGCATGACTATTCCCATTCGATGGTGCCCGGGGGTTTTGACGTGACGTCGAGCACGACCCGGTTGACCTCGGCGACCTCGTTCGTAATGCGGTTCGAGATGCGAGCCAACACGTCGTAGGGCAGACGGGTCCAGTCAGCCGTCATCGCGTCTTCTGACGACACGGGGCGCAGCACGATCGGATGCCCGTAGGTGCGCCCGTCGCCCTGCACGCCGACCGAACGCACGTCGGCGAGCAGCACGACCGGGCACTGCCAGATCTCGCCGTCGAGGCCCGCAGCGGTGAGCTCTTCGCGTGCGATGGCGTCAGCGTGGCGAAGCGTCTCGAGGCGGTCTTCGGTGACTTCTCCGATGATGCGGATGCCGAGGCCCGGGCCGGGGAAGGGCTGACGAGCAACGATCGCTTCAGGCAGACCTAGATCGCGGCCAATCGCCCGCACTTCGTCCTTGAAGAGAGTGCGTAGCGGCTCGACGAGTTCGAACTCAAGGTCGTCGGGCAGACCGCCCACGTTGTGGTGGCTCTTGATATTGGCCGTGCCGCTGCCCCCGCCAGACTCGACGACGTCGGGGTAGAGCGTGCCTTGCACGAGAAACTTGACCGACTCGCCTTCGCCCTGCGCCTCGAGCACGAGCGCCTCGGCAGCGTTCTCGAAGGTGCGGATGAACTCGCGACCGATGATCTTGCGCTTCTGCTCGGGGTCGGTCACACCCGCGAGCGCATCGAGGAACTGTTGGCGAGCATCCACCGTGACAAGGCGGATGCCCGTTGCTGCCACGTAGTCTTCTTCGACCTGGCGGCGCTCGTCGGCGCGCAGCAGGCCGTGGTCAACGAAGACGCAGACAAGCTGATCGCCGACCGCTTCGTGAACGATCGCCGCCGCGACCGCCGAGTCGACACCGCCCGAGAGCCCGCAGATCACGCGAGCACTGCCGACCTGGGCGCGGATGCGTTCGACCTGCTCGGCAATGACGTTGCCACTGTTCCAGTCGGCGGGAATGCCGGCGGCGGTGTGCAGGAAGTTCTCGAGCACGCGCTGACCGAACTCGGAGTGCTTGACCTCGGGGTGCCACTGCACGCCGTACAGCTTCTTGGCTTCGCTCTGGAAGGCGGCCACGGGAGTGTCGGCGGTCGAGGCCAGCACGTCGAAGCCTTCAGGGGCGCGCACGACCGAGTCGCCGTGGCTCATCCACGTGGTTTGGGCCTCGGGCTGGTCGGCGAGCAGTGCTCCGCCGCCGCCGTGCACCGTCATCGCCGTCGCACCGTACTCTCTCCGACCGGTGCGCGCCACCTCTCCCCCAAGCTGTTGCGCCATGACCTGGAAGCCGTAGCAGATGCCCATGACCGGCACGCCGAGCTCGAGAATGCCCGGGTCAAGGTTTGGTGACCCCGGCTCGTAGACGCTCGACGGCCCACCGCTGAGCACAATGCCGGCCGGATTCTTCTCGGCAATCTCCGCCGCCGTGATCGTGTGTGGCACGAGCTCGCTATACACCCCGGCTTCGCGCACGCGTCGAGCGATGAGCTGAGCGTACTGCGCGCCGAAGTCGACGACGAGCACGGGACGGTGGGCGGTGTCGCTCACGCGGTGGCCTCCTCGGTGGGCGTGGCTGAAGCTCGAGCCTTATCGAGTCGCGCGATCTCGGCCTCGACGTGTCGGGGCACCTGTCGCTCGAAGAAGAACGAGAGAAAGGGGATGATGCCGCCCATGGCGATCCAGAGGAACCGTCCGAACGACCACCGCATGACACGCCACAGCACGAAGTCACACGCGAGGTAGACGACATAAAGCCAGCCGTGCACGGTGAGCAAGAAGATCGACACGTTGAAGCCCGTGATGGCCTCTTTGTCGGTGAGCTGCAGCCCGTTCGCGCCGAGTTCGATGTCGACGCCGAAGCCGTAGCGACACACCATCATGACGACGAGTCCCAGCAGAAAGACTCCCGTGACGATCGACGACACCTTGTAGAGCGCGAGGGTGCGGCGGATGAGCGGGATGTCGTGGGGCTTAGGACCGATCGGCATGCCTTCAGTCTACGGGCGGCGCGCTGGAGGCTCCGGCCTGCGCAGCGTGTGCGAGCTTCTCTTGCTCGTCTCGCACGAGTCGCCACCAGAGGTACACCGCGAAGCCGCCGAACAGCACCCACTCGATGGCGTAGAACACGTTGAGAATGTTGAGCTCGCGCTCGAGTTCTGGAGGCGGCGCCGCCACGGTTTCGAGAGGTGCGGGAGCCTCAGAGAGCACGACATAGCCCGAGTAGACGGGCCCGACGTCACTCCACACGTTGATGAGATCGGCGACGGCGATCACGGTGCGCTCGCCGCTGTCGATGTCTCCTGTCTGGGGTGACTCACTGGGCACATACCGGCCTTCGATGGTGGCGGCACCTTGCGGCAGAGTCGGGATGCTCGCTCCGACCGGCACGTAGCCAGCCACCACGACGAGACTCGCGCCGTCTTCGGTTTTCAGGTGACGCACGATCCAGTCGCCTGGCTCGCCCGCGGTGCCTGATCCGTCGTCTCCGCTCAAGCGCCCGGTGATTGCAAGATCATCGCCGTCGATCCAGGTTCCGGCCACCGTCACGATTCGACCGCTCGCGTCACTGGCCATCGTGGACTGGGGCTCAGCGATCGACTCCAGCGGTACTGCCGTTTCGGTGTCGCGGTCGTCGACGATCGCCGTCTCGACAGAGCGCTCGAGCTGCCATTGGCCGAGGGCGGCAAACGCTGCGGCGACGCCGAGCGCAAGCAGCAGTGCGGCGATCCACCGGGGGCGTCTGGCTAGGTGCCAGAAGCTCGGAATGTCGTGACGAGCGGCGACGGAACCCGTCGATGCGGTGGCGGCATCGGTGGTCATGGCGCGATCCTTCCCGAGTGCCGTCGTGCGGTCAGCCTACACAGCAACGGCGGGGCGCTCCTGTGAGGAGGGCCCCGCCGCCGCAGTGCGAACCGCGCGTGCCGCTAGCTGCAGACCGTGAGGTTCTCGACGCTCGCGCTGAGCGCCGCTGTGCCGCCGAGCACGTACACCGTTGACGCTGCACGAGCGTTCATCGATGCGAGCACGTCTGAGAGCAGGCAGCTCTGCGGGGTGATGTAGAGCGGCTGTCCTGCATCAGCGGCTGCGGCACCACCCGCGAGGGCATCGGCAAAGCCTTCTCCCGTGGCGAGATAGACCGCGTCTTCAGAATCGAAGACATACTCGTTGATGGCAACTGCCGTCTCATACCTGTTGCCGCCCGATAGGCGCACGACGTCGTAGAGCGCGTCGAGCTGCCCTTCAATGCTCGACCGCACGACAGTGGTGCCGCCCGCGATGAACACGCTCTCGACCGACAGGTCGGAGAGCAGCGACAGCGTCTGCGAGTCGACCGAAGTATTCGTGCCAGGTACGAGCACGACCGGGCCGACGAGAGCAGCGGCCGCCGGGCCCGCGGCGAGCGCGTCGGGATAGTCGCGGCCGGTCGCGATGAAGACGTTCGTCGCGCTCTCGAAGAACTCGTCCGCAATGGCACGAGAGGTTTCGTAGCGATCGCCACCGGAGATTCGAGTGACGCTCGGGCCGAATGCCAACCCTGCGATCGTCGTCTCGACGGACGATGAAACGGCACCTGTTCCGCCCACGATGATGACCTCGCTCGGCTGAAGTCGCGACAATTCCGACCTCACCACAGCGGGAAGGCCGAGCGGCGCGGTCAGCAGCAGAGGCGCGTCGGCGACCGCAGCAGCGGGGGCTGCACTGAGCGCGTCAGCGAAGTCAGCACCTGTCGCGATGATCACCGTGTCGGCCGTGCCCGGGTAGCTCTCTTGCGAGATCGCGACCGAGGTCGCATAGCGGTCGGGGCCCGAGAGACGCTCGACGTCGGCGGGGGCAAGCGTCTCGAGCTCGAAGCCGAAGGGCGTGGTCACGCACGCCACGGTGATCGACCGGATCGTCGCGTCACCCACGACTCCCGAGCCCAGGCTGTAGCCGTAGCTCACGATGCGCGCCTCGGGGTTCGCGAGCAGGTACTCGTCGAGAGTTCCGAGGCTCGGGTAGCCGCCGCCGGCGGGCACCCCATACGACGTGCTTCCGGTGACCCAGAAGTTCGCGTCTGCCCAATCGCCATTGACCGTGGTGCTCCAGTCACCACCGCCATAGGCCCACGGCTCGCCGACGAGGTAGGCGTCCTGCGTGCCATCACCATCGGCGTCGAAGCCGAGTTGCAGACTGGGACGGACCCCCGTGTAACCGGGTGCGATGTCCATGGCGACCGAGCCGATCTCGCTCAGCGCGATGTCGATGGGGTGATATCCGGCAGCCTTACGCTGGTCGGGGCTCGACGGCTCACCGAAGGTCGTGACTCGCAAGCCGTCTTCGGTGAACTCGTTCGTACCCTGCGCGCGCGTCTGCGAGAAGTCCCAGTCACCGAGCGCGATGTTGGTGACCTCATCGCCGATGGTCGGCGTGCACGCCTCGATCACCGGCTGGGTGAAGGTGTAGCGCGTGTCGTCCCACGTCACGGTCGCAACGACAGCATCGCTGTCGGCTTGCACTCCGTAGCCACCGAGCACTACTCCGCCCTCTGCGTACAGCGCGTCGATGAGTTCGCCCAGGGGCGCCTCGTCTTGCACGCCGTAGGCACCGAAGGCTCGCGTTGTGGCCCATGTGTCTGCCTGCGAGAAGCTGTGGGTGCCCGGCCCAAGGCTCGTCGACCGCAGCGTGGTGAATTGCGGTTCAGCCTCCGTGCCGAAGAAGACAGGGATCTGGTACGTCACCGACCCGCTCACGACGTGCACTCCCGCACGCTCGACGAGCGAACGGAGCTGAGCCCTCGTGAGGGTATTGGCGACGATTCCCTCAGGGGTGGCGATGTCGGTGCCCTTGATCACGGTCGAAGGGTCACCCACTCCGAGGTGCAGGCCGTCCACGAGCACGACCGAGTTGTCGAGAGTCGCGTTGGGGTTGCCCTCGTGCCACGAGGTGTAGGTCGCGGCAGTCTCCTCTGCCTTGACGTCGCGCTCGTAGACGGTCACCTCGGTGAGCGGGTCGATCGCGGGGACGCTGTCGGCAGTGATCTCCATGACGAGACCGAAGTAGCTGTCCCAGCCGGTGTCGATCGTGAGCCCGGGCGCGCGACCGAGATAGGTCGAGTTCCAGTACATCTCGTCGAGGTTCTCATCGGTGCCGACGCTCGCCGCGTCGTTGGCAAGACTCACGTTGAGCGAGTTGTAGGGGCCCGTCACGCCGAGCGGCGCGACACCGTACGACTGCGTGTTGTACGCCACCGAGACGATGACGTCATTGCCGACGTGGGCGTTGAGCCCGTCGAACGTCACATTGAACGCGTAGCCGTTGTAGCAGCTGTCGGTGTCTTCGCTGTGCCAGCGATTGTCACCGCACTCCTCGGCGTTGGCCGAGGGGCGGAAGGGAATCTCTTGGTCGACCGTGACCGACTCGATAAGGTCACCGACTGCAGGGGTCGCGCCGCTGGAGTCGACCTCGTAGAGGTTGAGCGTGATGGGATGCGTGAAGCTAGAGCCCGGAGTCGACACACAGGGATTTGCGCCCTCCGCCCAGTTTTCGCAAGCCCAGTTGGTGAGGCCGACTGTGACCTCGGTGACGACGCGATTCTCGCCGCCGAGCACGACGTAGTCGCCGAACTCGCTCGTACTCGTGGCCTGATAGCCGAGGCTCGCGTAGGCGGGAGGCGAGACGTCGGGAATCGAGTCGTAGACGACCGCCGTGGCTGCCGTTGCGGGAGTCGCGGCGACGAGGCCGACTCCCGCGACGGCGAGGGTGACGGCGGCAGCACTGCTGAGCAGGCGCGCGCCTCGGGACGGGTGTTGGTTCACGTGAGGCTCCAGTGGGGGGTCTGGCAACCCTGCTGTGCTCGATCTCGCCTCACGCACTGGTGCACAGAGCGCGAGTGCACGGGGCGAGATCAAGCTCAGCAGTATTCGGGTTGGGGGGTCGGGTCGTACTCTCGGGTGCTTCAGCGGTCTGGGTGGACCGGGCGTGGGTGGCGCCGAACCTGAAGTTCCATCAGGCTAAGTGAGTGCTCCGACATACACAAGAGTTACTCACAAGCGGGGGCGACACGCTGAGGTTGCGGGCAACCCGAGAGAGAGCATCCACGCCGCGCCATAGCAGAGGCGTGGTCGTCGGAACCAGATGTACGGTCAGCGCGCGAGTGGACGCGCAGAGACTTCGGGTGCCTCGAGTCGCACGCGGTCAGCGCTGACGTCGTCCGGCTGCTCTTGGCTCGCGATCTCGGCCTCGACCCGCCGCACGTAGTGGTCGACCTCCCACTGTGTACGCTCGGCATCCCAGCCGAGTTCCGCCGCCATGAGATCAGCAACGACCGGTGCTGCGGCAACGCCGCGGTCCCACGCTTCGATGGAAATGCGAGTACGGCGGGCGAGCACGTCTTCGATGTGAATGGCACCCTCGTGAGTCGCCGCGTACACCACCTCAGCGGCGATGTAGTCGTCGGCGCCGGGCAGAGGCTCTTGCAGTTCGGGTCGCGCGATGATGAGGTCGAGCAGCTCGTCGGTCAAGACACCGTAGCGATTGAGCAAGTGCTCGATGCGGGCGGTGTGCACTCCGAAGGCCCGCGCGATCTTGCGACGCTTGTTCCACGCCGCCTGATACCCCTCGGCACCGAGCAACGAGATGTGCTCGGTGACGCAGGCCGGAATGGTGCCGTCGAGCGCAGCGGCCGCCTCGTCGATGGCATCTTTCGCCATGACGCGGTAGGTCGTCCACTTGCCACCCGCGACAACGACGAGGCCCGGAACCGAATGCGCCACGATGTGCTCGCGACTGAGCTTCGAGGTCTCTTCTGATTCACCGGAAAGAAGCGGACGGAGCCCCGCGAACACGCCCTCGACGTCATCACGCGTCAACGGCACCCGCAGTACCTCGTTGACCCGCTCCAGGATGTAGTCGATGTCAGCGGCGGTCGCAGCGGGGTGAGCCTTGTCGAGTTCCCAATCGGTGTCGGTGGTTCCGATAAGCCAGTGGCGACCCCACGGAATCACGAACAGCACGCTCTTCTCGGTGCGCAACAAGAGGCCGACAGTCGATTGGAACCGGTCGCGAGGCACCACGAGGTGCACGCCCTTCGACGCCCGCACCTTGAATTGACCGCGTTCGCCGACCATTGCTTGGGTGTCGTCGGTCCAGACGCCGGTCGCGTTGACCACCTGTCGAGCCCGCACTTCGAAGCGCTCACCAGTCTCAAGGTCGTGCGCCTTGACGCCGACGACTCGCTCGCCCACCTTGAGAAAGCCTTCGACGCGCACGCGGCTGGCGACGTGCGCTCCGTAGAACGAGGCAGTGCGCGCAAGAGTCGAGACGTAGCGAGCGTCATCGACTTGCGCGTCGTAGTAGGTAAGCCCGCCCGTGAACGCGTCGTGGGCGAGACTCGGCGCGGCCTTGAGCACCTGTCGCTTCGACAAGTGCCGGTGATGGGGCACCCCTGGCGGGCGACCACCCGTGTAACTGAAGAGGTCGTAGAGGGCCATGCCCGCACCGATGTAGGCGCGCTCGATGAGTGGTGTGGTCAACGGGTAGAGAAAGCGCACCGGCTTGACCAAGTGCGGTGCGAGTCGTTGGAGAAGCAGTCCGCGTTCGACGAGCGCTTCGCGCACGAGCCGGAAGTCGAGTTGTTCGAGATAGCGAATGCCGCCGTGCACGAGCTTCGACGAGCGGCTCGACGTACCGCTTCCCCAGTCACGCTGCTCGAGCATCCCGGTGCTGAGTCCGCGCGTGACCGCGTCGAGTGCCGCACCGGTTCCGACGATGCCGCCGCCGACGACGAGAATGTCGAGCTCTTTGGCCTTGAGACGCTCGATCGCGGCAGAACGTTCGGCAGGGCCGAGTTTCGATGATCGGGTGACGGTGCGGGCCATGCGTCCTCCTCGAGCCGAGCGATACGGCGAGACTACTGCGGCCTACTGTGAGAGGTACGGAGCGACGACGACGTCGACCCGCTGAAACTCCTTGAGATCGCTGTATCCGGTCGTGGCCATAGAGCGCCGCAGCGCACCCATGAGGTTCACCTGACCGTCAGCCGTACTCGACGGGCCCATGAGCAACTGGTCAAGTGGTGCAAGCTGACCGACGTGCACGCGTCGGCCTCGCGGCAGCTCGGGGTGATGCGCCTCAGCTCCCCAGTGCCAACCACCACCCGGGGCCTCAGTCGAACGCGCGAGAGTGCTGCCCAACATGACGGCGTCAGCACCCATGGCGACAGCCTTGACGATGTCGCCACTCGTGCCGAGGCCGCCGTCGGCGATGACGTGAACGTAACGACCACCCGACTCGTCGAGGTAGTCGCGTCGCGCGGCGGCGACGTCGCTCACTGCGGTCGCCATCGGCGCGTGGATGCCCAAGCTCAAGCGCGTCGTGCTCGCGGCGCCACCACCGAAGCCGACGAGAACCCCGGCGGCTCCCGTGCGCATGAGATGCAGCGCTGCGGTGTAGGTCGCGGCGCCGCCCACGATGACGGGCACGTCGAGCTCGTAGATGAACTTCTTGAGGTTGAGGGGTTCGCGGTCGACGCTCACGTGCTCGGCACTCACCGTCGTGCCGCGGATGACGAACAGGTCGACCCCCGCGTCGAGCACCGCCTGGTGGTGCTCGTGGGTGCGCTGGGGGCTCAGCGCGCCGGCGACGGGAACGCCAGCAGCGCGAATCTCTGCCAGGCGGGCGCCGATGAGTTCTGGCTTGATGGGTTCGGAGTAGATGCGTTGCATCTCGGCCGTCGCGCCTGCCTCGTCGAGCTCGCGGATGCGAGCAAGTTGGGCATCGGCATCCTCATACCGTGTCCACAGGCCCTCGAGATCGAGCACTCCGAGCCCGCCGAGGCGACCGATCGCGATCGCAGTCGCCGGGCTCACGACGGAGTCCATGGGGGCTGCGATGACCGGGATGCTGAACGTCAGCGCGTCGATGCTCCAGTTGAGCGACACGACCTCGGGGTCACGCGTGCGCCGACTCGGCACCACCGCGATGTCGTCGAAGGAGTACGCCCTGCGTGCGCGCTTGCCACGGCCGATCTCGATCTCCATCACGCAGCTAGCCTATCGGCGCCCCTCCCCGCGTTCCGTCTCCTCTGACGGCCCCAGTCACCGTGTCCGGAACGGGCGAGTAGTTCCGAACGGGGCGACTTCACGACCGTCGCCGCCGAGGCACACCCGCGCGCGTCAGTCGAGCCGCGAAAACCTGCCTGCGACGCAACTCCGGCCAGCCCCATCGAGCAACGTTGCGGCCGTCATCGCGAATATCGTCCTCTCGCTCCTTCTCGGCGACGACGGCATCGGCTGCTGTCATGCCCGCGAGTAGGTCTGCCGATCGATACTTGCCCTCGCCGTCGAACTCACCGACGATGGCACCGTTCTGCCAGCCGAAGTCACAACGCACGCGTCGACCCGAGATCGTCGTGAACTCGACCTGCAGGTCAGGTGACTCGAAACCCATGAGTAGCATCGCGACACGACTGACCGATTCACCGGGCGACTCTGACCGGCCGTCGGTGAGCGACAGCACACGCTCGACTCGGCCGAACAGCCGAGGTGAGTCGAGCATCCTGGCCACCTCCCGCAGCTCCTGGATGCTTGTTCGTGGCTCGCCAGGCTCGAAGCGAGTGCGCAATCCCCAGTCGACCGCCGCGACCGCGTTCTCAATCGGACCGCGAGCACACAACTCGACCAAGGTTCTGGCAAAACTCGTTACGTCGATGCCGTCACGTGACTCGATGAGAATTTCCGGCTGCGGCGTCGCCCAGTACCGTAAGCCGCCGTCCGTCCGAGTCGCAGCCGTTGACCAGCCGAGCACATCGACGGTGTCGTCAAGCGCGCCGACCACAGGAATGCCCCACACCAACGCTGCGGCTTTTCGGGCCAAGGGGCGTGTGGTTCGCCCGTGCAGGCCGACTGCTCGTGCACGCAACTCAGCACGGTGCCACGGGGGAAGCGGCGAAACCAGATGGTGGGGTGCATACAAGCCTCGCGCGAGTCGCACCAATTCACCTCGAGCTACTGCCTTGGTGAGCGCGGTGCCAGCGCCGGTCTCCGAACGCACGACAGATGCGAGCACTATCTCTTCCAACGCTCTCGCGATGTCTTCATGCATCCGCCGAGGATGTCGGCGGAGCGAGCAGCGCAGGCACGCGCGTAGCGAAATGACGATTGTGGTCGGTGTCCAGGGCCTGGGGAGGACGCGTGGATGCTCCGCTTCACCCCGAGAGGAACCACTCCCCCGTTCCGGACGCGGAGAGTAGTTCCGTCAGAGGAGATGGAAAGCCACCGCTAGCGGCGGTAGTTGGGAGCCTCCACCACCATCTGGATGTCGTGGGGGTGTGACTCTTTGAGTCCAGCCGCCGTGATGCGCACGAACTTGCCGCGCTGCTTGAGCTCGGGAATCGTGCGGGCACCCGTGTAGAACATCGACTGCCGAAGGCCGCCGAGCAACTGATAGACGACCGAGCCCACCGGCCCGCGATAGGGCACTTGGCCTTCGATGCCCTCGGCGATGAGTTGCTCATCGCTCGGCACGTCAGCCTGGAAGTACCGGTCGCGCGAGTACGATGTCTTCGTGCCGCGAGTCTGCAGCGCTCCGAGGGACCCCATGCCGCGATACGACTTGAACTGCTTGCCATTGACAAAGATGAGGTCACCGGGGCTTTCGTCGGTGCCAGCGAGCAGAGACCCGAGCATGACGGTGTCGGCACCCGCAACGATCGCCTTCGCAATGTCGCCGGAATACTGCAGGCCGCCGTCGGCGATCACCGGCACCCCGGCCTCACGGGCGGCGAGCGATGCCTCGTAGACGGCCGTCACTTGCGGCACGCCGACGCCGGCGACCACGCGGGTGGTGCAAATCGAGCCGGGGCCCACGCCCACCTTGACGGCGTCGGCACCCGCATCGACGAGGGCCTGGGCGCCCGAGCGGGTTGCGACATTGCCACCGATAACGTCGACAGCCGCAAACGCGGGATCAGCCTTGAGTCGCGCGATGATCTCGAGCACACCGCGGCTGTCACCGTTGGCCGTGTCGACGACGATGACATCGATGCCGGCGTCGAGTAGCGCGCCCGCGCGATCCCACGCATCGCCGAAGAACCCGATCGCGGCGCCGACGCGAAGTCGACCCTCGTCATCTTTCGTCGCGTTGGGGTACTGCTCGCTCTTGTCGAAGTCTTTGACGGTGATGAGCCCGTGCAGTCGCCCTTCCTCGTCGACGAGCGGCAACTTCTCGATCTTGTGCTGGGCGAAGAGCGCAAGAACGTCGTCTTGAGAGATACCCACCGGTCCGGTGATGAGCGGCGCAGGGGTCATGACGTCGCGCACGAGGGTGGTCGCGGCTTCGAACCGCGAGACGAATCGCATGTCACGGTTCGTGATGATGCCCACGAGGCGCCCGTCTCCCTCGACCACGGGCAAACCCGAGACGCGGAATTGGCCGCAGAGGGCATCCACTTCGGCGACCGTCGCATCGGGCGTCGTCGTGACGGGGTTCGAGATCATCCCCGATTCGGAGCGCTTGACCTTGTCGACCTGCTCGGCCTGCTCGGCGATCGAGAGGTTGCGGTGCATGATGCCGATGCCGCCCTGGCGAGCCATGGCGATCGCCATGCGCGCTTCGGTCACGGTGTCCATGGCGGCAGAGAGCAGTGGAGCGTGAACCTGGATGCGCCGCGTCAGTCGCGAGCGAGTCTCAGCCTCGCTCGGAATGACGTCGGTGTGTGCCGGCAGCAGCATGACGTCGTCGTAGGTGAGGCCGATGAAGCCGAACGGGTCGGGCTGGTCCATGTTTCCCCTCGAAAAGGTGCGAGACGAGCCGCCTTCTGGGGTCGGCGCGCTCGAGCGAATGGGCCCGGATGCGTCGCTGGATTCCGGTACTCCATGTTAAGCGAGTTAGGACGAATCGCATTCCGTCGCAATAATGGCTGAACGGCTCCGGCGCCCACCGTGAAACATGACGGCAACAACGGAGCCGTATCGTCACCGTCGACGAACCGGGCCCACCTGCCCGGAGGGCCGCGCGCCCTGACCCGAACCGACCTGGAGGTTTCGTGGACCACGCTGCACGCAGCCCACGCCCGCGGCGGGCAAAACGACGCATAGTCGCTAGCCTCATCGCCGCTGCTGTTGCCTCGATTGCCTTGCTCTCGGCCTCACCCGCTGCGGCCGAGGAGATCGGCGTCGACGAGTACGACTACCGAGTCGCCGGTCTCGTGCGACTCGCCGACGACCCCCTGCCTGACGTGCAGTTGGTCGTCGAAGGTGGCGGACTCCGCGTCGAGGTGCTCTCGGGCGAAGACGGCCGCTGGGCGGTGGGAGTACCCGAGCAGGGTGAGTACACCGTCACCCTCAACGAGGAGACGCTGCCGGAGGGCATCGCGGTCATCGACCCCGAGCTCGAACAGCCCAACGTGCGAACAATCACCGTCGGGCAGTCGGGTAGCGCAATCGCCAACTTCTTCATCGGCCAAGGCGAGCGCAACACCGTGAGTCTCTTCGACCAGGTCGTCGAGCGCATCTTCAACGGCCTCAACTTCGGGTTGCTGCTCGCGCTCGTCGCGATCGGACTCTCGCTCGTCTTCGGCACCACGGGGCTGAGCAACTTCGCGCACGCCGAGCTCGTCACCTTCGGTGCACTCATGGCACTGCTCTTCGGCGTGACTCTTGCGTTGCCGCTCTGGATCGCGATTCCGATCGCGCTCGTCATGAGCGCGGGTTTCGGCTGGCTCAACGACTCGGCCCTCTGGAAGCCTTTGCGCAAGAAGGGCGTTGGCCTTATCCCGATGATGATCGTGTCGATCGGACTCTCGCTCGCCGTGCGGTACGTCTACCAGTTCTTCATCGGCGGCGACACGCAGCAGCTTCCGGGCGCGACAGACACCACGCTCTCGATCGGAGCTTTCGGGCTCTCGTGGGTCGATGTCGGCAGCATGGCGATCAGCGTCATCGTGCTGCTCGCCGTCGGCTACTTCTTGCTCCGCACACGCATCGGCAAGGCCACGCGCGCCGTCTCCGACAACCCATCGCTCGCGGCCGCGAGTGGCATCGACGTCGAC
>Ga0209066_10004718_pt1 | contig 14665 bp, 15 predicted proteins | sample All_14_2_FD_187198 | JGI IMG/M metagenome (GOLD analysis project Ga0209066, IMG submission 187198) | Freshwater microbial communities in response to fracking from Pennsylvania, USA - Allegheny Zone_MetaG_DW_15 (SPAdes) (version 2) ...
TCTTAGCAGCCATAACTGTCTCCTATGGTTAGCTATGGGGTCCCCAACCGTGAGGTCCCCGGGGTACGCCGGTACGCTACGCCACGCATGCTCAACTGCAGCCGGTGGTGCCGCCGCAGGTCGTGCACTTGAGGCACGTCCCGTTGCGGACCATCGTGAAGTTGCCGCATTCCGGACACGCATCCCCTTCGAATCCCTTGAGTCTCGCCTCGAGGGCGAGTCCCAGGGACGGCGAGGAAGAATCTCCGAGCGCGACGCTGACGACGGCCGCCTTGGCGATGTGCGCCGAAGCGACGGTTGTTCCGTCGGTCAGTCCGTGGGGCAGGGCGGCCGCGACGATCGCCTCATCGGCGATCGCGGCGTTGCCGGCAGTCCTGCCGTTCAATACGTGAAGGTTGCTGCGCACATAGCCGACACTCGCGATCCGGCTCACCGCGGCGGCGGCGGCTTCGGCGGCGCTGGTGCCAGGCGAGGGCAGCTCACCCTGGATCTCGCCGCGTCCGACGCCGTCCGGACGGAGATCCGCCTGTTCGACGTGGCTGAGATCGTTGCGTCCCAGGTAGGAGATCGCGAGCTCCCGGAAGATGTAGTCGAGGACGGACGTCGACATCTTGATCGCGTCATTGCCCTCGACGAGGCCCGAGGGTTCGAACCGCGTAAAGGTGTAGGCCTCGACGAATTCTTCGAGCGGCACGCCGTACTGCAGGCCGATCGAGATCGCGATGGCGAAGTTGTTCATCAGGCTGCGGAAGGCCGCGCCTTCCTTGTGCATGTCGACGAAGATCTCGCCGACGCGCCCGTCCTCGTACTCGCCCGTCCTGAGATAGACCTTGTGGCCGCCGACGTTGGCCTTCTGCGTGTAACCCTTGCGGCGCTGCGGCAGGCGCTCGCGACCGGCCCGCACTTCGCGCTCGACGATGCGTTCCACGATCCGCTCGGCGACGATCGGTGCCCGCGCTGCAGGCGACAGATCGGCGAGATCGTCGTTCGCGGCGACGTCGGCTCCCAGCGCCATCGCAGACAGCGGCTGGGACAGCTTCGAGCCGTCACGATAGAGGGCGTTCGCTTTCAATCCGAGCTTCCACGAAATCTCATAGGCCTTACGGCAGTCCTCGACCGTTGCCGCGTTCGGCATGTTGATGGTCTTGGAGATGGCGCCCGATACGAAGGGTTGTGCTGCAGCCATCATGCGTATGTGACTCTCGGCAGACAAGAAGCGTGTACCATCTCGTCCACAGGGATTCGCACAATCGAACACGGAAAGATGCTGACGCTTGAGATCCGGCGCGCCTTCGACGCTCATCGTCCCGCACGCGTGGATGTTCGCGGCGGCAATGTCACTGCGCGAGAAACCCAAACGCGAGAGTATGTCGAGCTTCGGATCCGCGAGTGCCGCATCGTCGAGACCGAGTGCCTCGCGGCAGAAGGCATCGCCCAGCGTATAGCGCGAGAAGGCGAGGCGGATATCGAAGGCCGTGGCGATCGCCTGGTCGACCCGCTTGAGGGTCGCGGCATCGAAGCCGCGCGCCGCCAGGCTCTGGTGATTGATCGCGGGTGCCGACGCCAGCGAGCCATGGCCCACCGCGTGGCTCACGATGCGGTGGATCGCCGCCTCGTCGTAGCCGAGGGTGCGAAGCGCCTGCGGGACGGTCTGGTTGATGATCTTGAAGTAGCCGCCGCCAGCCAGCTTCTTGAACTTCACCAGGGAGAAATCGGGTTCGATGCCGGTGGTATCGCAATCCATCACCAGCCCGATCGTGCCGGTGGGCGCGATGACGGAGACCTGGGCGTTGCGGAAACCGTGGCGTTCCCCCAGCGCCAGCGCGCGGTCCCAGGCGCGGCGGGCCGCGGCAACGAGCCGGACGTCGGCGCAGTTGGCCGAGTCGAGGGGGTGCGGAGCGATTGACAGGCCTTCGTAGGCCTCGTCGATGCCTCGTGCTGCCCGGCGGTGGTTGCGGATGACCCTCAGCATCGCCTCGCGATTGGCCGCGAAGCCGGGGAAGGCGCCCATCAGGCCGGCCATCTCCGCCGAGGTGGCGTAGGCGGTGCCGGTCATGATCGCCGTAACGGCGCCGGCAATGGCGCGGCCTTGGGGGCTGTCGTAGCCCAGTCCAGACGACATCAGCAGGGCGCCGAGATTGGCATAGCCGAGACCCAGCGTGCGGTACCGGTAGGAAAGCTCGGCGATGCGGCGCGACGGGTACTGCGCCATCATCACGGAGATTTCGAGCACGACCGTCCAGAGGCGGCTCGCATGCTCCAGCGCCTCGACATCGATCGAGCCATCGTCCCGCCGAAACCGCATCAGGTTCAGCGACGCGAGATTGCAGGCCGTGTCGTCGAGGAACATGTACTCCGAGCACGGGTTGGACGCATTGATGCGCCCCGACGCCGGGCAGGTGTGCCAGTCGTTGATGGTCGTGTCGTACTGCACGCCCGGATCGGCCGAATGCCAGGCGGCCTCGGCGATCTGGTCCCAGAGGAGGCGGGCGCCGATCACCTTCGAGACCTTGCCGGTGGTACGCTCGGTGAGCGCCCATTGCCGGTCTTCTTCGACCGCCCGCAGGAACGCATCGGTGACGCGCACCGAGTTGTTGGCATTCTGCCCGGAGACGGAGGCGTAGGCGGCCGATTCCCAGTCGGTATCGAACGTCGGGAACTCGATGTGGCGATACCCCTGGCGCGCACACTGGATGACGCGCTGGATGTAGTTCTCGGGCAGTTCGGCCCGGCGGGCAGCCACAATCTCGCGGCGCAGTCTCGCGTTCTGGCGCGGATCGAAGGCCGCTTCGCCGTCCTCGCCTTCGAGGCAGGCCTGCATGATCGCGTTCAAGTGACGGTTGGCGAGCCGGGAGCCTGCGACCAGAGCGGCCACCTTCTGCTCTTCCAGCATCTTCCAGGAGACGAACTCCTCGATGTCGGGATGATCGATGTCGACCGTCACCATCTTGGCCGCGCGCCGCGTCGTGCCGCCGGACTTGATGGCGCCCGCCGCGCGATCGCCGATCTTTAGGAACGACATCAGGCCGGACGACTGTCCACCTCCGGAGAGCTTCTCGCCTTCGCCGCGCAGGCGCGAGAAGTTGGAGCCGGTGCCGGACCCGTACTTGAACAGACGCGCCTCGCGGATCCACAGATCCATGATGCCGCCTTCGTTCACCAGATCGTCGGAGACGCTCTGGATGAAGCAGGCATGCGGCTGCGGCCGCTCATAGGCCGAGCCCGAGGGGTAGGCGACCCCATCGGTATGGTCGACGAACCAGTGGCCTTGGCCGGGGCCGTCGATACCGTAGGCCCAGTGAAGGCCGGTGTTGAACCATTGCGGCGAATTCGGCGCGCAGATCTGGGCCGCGAGCATGTAGCAGTGCTCGTCGAAGAAGGAGCGGGCGTCTTCCTCGCTGTCGAAGTAGCCGCCTTTCCAGCCCCAGTAGGTCCAGGCGCCGGCCATCCGGTGGAAGACCTGGCGCGCGCTGTTCTCGCTGCCGAAGCGCTCGCTCTCGGGCATCGCTCCGAGGGCAGCCTCGTCCGGGATGGATCGCCACAACCACTCCGGCATGTCTTCTTCGGCGACGCGGATGATGCGCGCCGGAACGCCCGCGCGCCGGAAGTACTTTTGTGCGAGCACATCCGACGCCACCTGCGACCACTCGGCCGGCACGTCGATGTTCTTCAACTGGAAGACGATGGAGCCGTCGGGATTGCGGATCTCCGAATCGGTAACGCGAAACGCCATCCGTGCGAATGGCGACTGACCTGCCTGCGTGTACCGACGCTCGAAGCGCATCGACGATCCCCCGTGCCCAACCCGTCGATCTGTTTCCCTGTCGCGGGGGTGTTCGATCCCGATCGAACACGCACATATGGGCACGAAGAGATGGTAAATTACAAAATCTTGTGGACGCAACTATATTTTGTAGACCCACCTGTTGATGGTACTAGATGATGCAAGAAGGCAACACTCGAACCGATCGCGGCATTGATCGCCCGTTCAACATGTGAACGTCAGATCGTTTACGTTGCATTGCACGCGATGAAGCGCCCGCGTACAAGCGCGCATCACCCTACGAAGTGGTTGGTTCATGATCATCGGTACCTGGCTCTTCACCAAGATGCGCGGCGAACTGGTCGGCACGGATGCCGAAGGCAACCGCTATTTCCAGGACAAGCGCATCGTTCCCGGAATGCGGCGCAAGCGCTGGGTCATGTACAACGGCGTCGCTGAAGCCTCGCGCGTTCCTCCGGAATGGCACGGCTGGCTTCATCACACGCTCGCCGATCCGCCGCCCGCCGGAGGCGTGCCGCGCCGGCCGTGGCAGAAGGAACACGTGCCGAACCTCACGGGCACCGATCACGCCTATCGGCCGCCGGGCCATTCGCTCTCGGCCGGCGAGAAGCCGAAGCCGCCTTATGAGGCGTGGCGTCCGGGCTGAGGCCGCGGTCGCGGGGGGATGAGCGTGGGCCGTAACGTCGTCGAAACGATCGTGGGCGCGTTGGTGCTGGTGGTGGCCGGCGTCTTCGTGGTCTATGCCTTCTCGAAATCCGACCGGGCCGGACCCGATGGCTACGAACTGGTGGCGCGCTTCGGGCGCATCGACGGTTTGAAGCGCGGGGCCGACGTGACCTTGAGCGGCGTGAAGATCGGCAGCGTGACCGGCTTCAGCCTCGATCCCAAGACCTATCAGGCGGTGGTGCGTCTCGGCGTGGCGTCGAACGTCGACCTGCCGACCGACACGCATGCCAAGATCGTCGGCGAATCGCTGCTGGGCGGCATGGTCGTCGTGCTGGAGCCGGGCGGCGACAAGCAGATGCTGAAGAACGGCGGCGAGATCGAGCATACGCAGGATGCGATCCCCCTGACGGAACTGATCGCGAAGTTCATGTTCGGAAGCACGGGAAGCAAATGATGGGCGCTCAAACCCCGAAGGAGCCGCCGGTCTGGCGGCAGCCCGACGGCAAGCCGGTGTCGTGCCTCGAAAAGATCAAAGTCCTGAACCAGAACATCCAGGAGATCGAATCCCTCTGCGCCGACGCGCTGGAGGATGGAGTTCTGATGGGATGCGACGCCACGCAGATAAAGCAGGCGCTTCACGACTTGATCGACGGGTTGACGCCGCCCCACGCCAAGGGGTGAGCATGCGTGGCTTGATGGCGCTCGCCGTTCTGGCGGCCGGTATCGGTGCGGCCTCGGCGCAGACACCCCCGCAACAACAACAGCCGCCGCAACGTCCGGGAAACGCCAACCTGCGTCCGGTGCCCGATGGGCCCGGCGTCCGGTCGGCCGAACTGCAGGGGCTCGACAAGGTGACGGCGCGCACGCAGCGCTTCTATGCGCCGGTCGGGAAGTCGACCCGTTTCGGCACGCTCGAGATCACGGTCGGCGACTGCCTCGTGAACGTCCCGGAGGCACCGCCGGAGTCGGTGGCCTATCTCACCATCATCGATCACAAGCCGGGGCAGGCGGAAGAGAAGCTGTTCGCCGGCTGGATGTTCGCCTCGACGCCCTCGCTGTCGGCGCTCGACCACGGCGTCTACGACCTGCGGGTGCTCTCCTGCACGATGGCACAGGGATCCTCGCCGCCCAGCTCGCGCTGAAAGCCGGCAGGCCGGTCGATCGCCCCGGCCAGCCGCTCCTTGAAGGCTTCGCGGGGAATTTCGATCGCGCCGAAGCTGCGCAGATGCTCGGTCATGAACTGGCAGTCGAGCAGGATGAATCCCCCTCTGATCAGCCGGGCGACGAGATGGACGAGGGCGACCTTGGATGCATCGCGCTCGCGGCTGAACATGCTCTCGCCAAAGAAGGCGGCGCCGACGGTGACGCCATACAGGCCTCCGACCAGCCTCCCGTCGATGCGGCATTCAATGCTGTGGGCATGGCCGCGCGCATGGAGCTCCGTATAGAGCGCAACGATCGGCTCATTGATCCAGCTCTCGGGATGACCGGGCCGCGGTTCGGCACAGGCGCGCACCGTCTCGGCAAAGGCGGTGTCGGCGGTGACCTCGAAGCGACCGCTGCGGACCGTGCGCGCGAGGCGATGCGACAGGTGGAAGGCGTCGAGCGGGAGTACCGCGCGCATGCGCGGATCGAGCCAGTAGAGCTTGGGATCGTCGCGGCTTTCCCCCATGGGAAAGACGCCGATGCGATAGGCCTGGAGCAGGAGGTCGGGGGTGATCTCCAGCATGCGGGCCCTATTTCTTGAGGCCGACCAGCTTCTCCAGCCAGTGGATGTCGTAGTCTCCGTCGATGAATTCCGGCTCGCCGATGATGCGGCGGTGCAGCGGGACGGTCGTGTCGATGCCGCCGATCACGAACTCCTCGAGCGAGCGTCGCAGGCGCATCAGGCACTCGTTGCGGCTGCTGCCGTTGACGATCAGCTTGGCGACCATCGAATCGTAGAAGGGCGGGATCGAATAGCCGGCATAGAGCCCGGAATCGACCCGCACGCCCAGCCCACCGGGCGCGTGGTAGTCGGTCACGACGCCGGGGCAGGGCACGAAGGTTTCCGGGTTTTCGGCATTGATCCGGCACTCGATCGCGTGTCCCTGGATCACGATGTCTTTCTGGGTGAGCGTCAGGGGAGAACCGGCGGCGATACGGATCTGCTCGCGCACCAGGTCGATGCCGGTCACCGCCTCGGTGATCGGATGCTCGACCTGCAGGCGCGTGTTCATCTCGATGAAGTAGAATTCGCCGTCCTGGAACAGGAACTCCATCGTGCCGGCGCCGCGATACTTGAGCTTGCGCACGGCGGCAGCGGCCAGTTCGCCGATCCTGTTGCGCTGCTCGGCGTTCAGCGCGGGCGAGGGGGCTTCCTCGAGCACTTTCTGATGGCGCCGCTGCAACGAGCAGTCGCGCTCGCCGAGATGGATGCCGGCGCCCAGCCCGTCTCCCAGGACCTGGATTTCGATGTGGCGCGGGCGCGCCAGGTACTTCTCCAGATAGACCGCGTCGTTGCTGAACGCCGCCTTGGCCTCGGCACGCGCCAGCGAGAAGGCCTCGGCGGCGGCTTCGCCATTCACGACCACCTTCATGCCGCGCCCGCCGCCGCCCGCCACCGCCTTGATGAGGACCGGCCAGCCGATCTTCGAGCCCAGTTCGACGACCTCGTCGATCGAGTCGACGGGCCCGGGCGAGCCCGGGACCAGTGGCAGGCCGAGTTCCTTGGCTGTCTGCTTGGCGACGATCTTGTCGCCCATCATGGAAATGTGCTGCGGCGTCGGGCCGATGAATGTGAAGCCGTGCGCCTCGACGGCTTCCGCGAAGCGGGCGTTCTCCGACAGGAAGCCGTAGCCGGGGTGGATGGCATCGGCGCCGGCGATCGTCGCGGCCGACAGGATGGCGGGAATATTGAGGTAGCTGTCGCGCGCCGGCGGCGGGCCGATGCACACGGATTCGTCGGCCAACCGGACATGCATCGCATCGCTGTCGGCGGTCGAATGGACCGCGACGGTCTGGATCCCCATCTCGCGGCAGGCGCGATGGATGCGGAGCGCGATCTCGCCGCGATTGGCGATCAGGACCTTGTCGAACATCGGCGAGGCCGCCGTCACTCGACGATCATCAGCGGTTCGCCGAACTCCACCGGCAGGGCGTTCTCGATCAGGATCTGCGTGACCGTCCCGCCCTTGGGCGCCTTGATCGGATTGAAGGTCTTCATGGCCTCGATGATCAGCAGGGTCTGCCCGGCGGTGATCTTGTCTCCGACGGAGACGAAGTTGGGCTTGCCGGGCTCGGGCGCCAGATAGGCTGTGCCGACCATCGGGGACTTCACGACGCCCGGATGCTTCGAGAGGTCTCCGGCAGGGGCCGCGGCCGGCGCTGCGGCGGCAGGGGCGGCGGCCGCGGCCGCCGCCGGCGCCATCACCACGGGCGCCGCCGCAGTGACGGGTGCGGTCGGACGGGCGACGCGGATGCGCCGTTCGCCGTCGGCCAACTCGATTTCGCCGAGTTTGGTTTCCTCGAGGATCGCCGCCAGTTTGCGGACGAACTCGGTATCCAGCTCGAACTTTGCCATGGAGAATCGCTCCCGGTGTTGGTCAGCGTGCCAGCAGGCGCGCCAGCGCCTGGAGGGCAAGGAGATAGCCTTGAGTGCCGAGGCCCGCGATCACCCCGACCGCGGCCGGGCTGATATAGGAATGATGGCGGAAGCGCTCACGCTTGTAGATGTTGGACAAGTGGACTTCGACGGTCGGCAGCTCGGCGGCATTCAGCGCGTCGAGCAGGGCCACCGACGTGTGGGTATAGGCGCCGGCATTGATGACGATCCCGGAATTGCCCTCGCGGGCAGCCTGGATGCGGTCGACCAGCACGCCCTCGTGGTTGCTCTGGGCGAATTCGACGTCCAGTCCGAGGCGCGCAGCCTCGCTCCGGCACGCCGCCTCGACGTCCGCCAGCGTCTCGTGGCCGTAGATTTCCGGCTGACGCTTGCCCAGCATGTTGAGATTGGGCCCGTTGAGCACCAGCACCGGCTTCGCCGGTGGGCGCCGGGCGGCCTTAGCGGCCAATCCTGCCTCCCAGAATCACGAGTGGCGGGCGTTATACCATGGCGCCTAGACGCCACAAGGCGGGCTCAGGGTCGGTTTCTCAACAGTTTGGCGTGAGAGAACAGGCGGTCACACAAGCCGTTGAGGGTCCGGCGCTCCTCCGGGGAGAGGGCCTCGTAAAGGTCGGCCTCGTATTTCAGGGCCAGGGGCACGATCCGGTCATGCATCGTGCGCCCTTTGGCCGTCAGCCTGAGCGGTTCCCGCCGGCGGTCCTCCCGGTCGGTCGCCCGCTCCACCAGGCTGCGCTTCATCAGGCCGGCGACGGCCCGACTGACGGCCACCTTGTCCATGACGATGCGCAGGCCCACCTCGGTGGCGGTGAGGGGGGCGAAGCGTCCCAAGGCCGCCATGACCCGCCACTGCGTGACGGAAAGGCCGAACGGCTCGGCATAGCGATCGTGCAACGATTCGCTCACCAGCTGGGCGAGCACGGAAAGCCGGTAGGGGAGGAAATTCTCCAGTTCGAGGGCTTGCGCGGCGGTCGACATAATAGTTACATTTGAAACTAATCCACCCGGGAGGTCAAACATGGCAAGTGTCAGCGAAGCCAACGTCCTGGAGATCGACACCGTGAACCCGATGGGCACGGACGGGTTCGAGTTCGTCGAATATACCGCCCCGGATCCGGCGGCGCTGGGCGCCCTGTTCGAGAGCATGGGCTTCACCAAGGTGGCCAGGCATCGCTCCAAGGACGTCTCGCTCTATCGTCAGGGGGACGTGAACTTCATCGTCAACGCCGAGAAGGAGAGCTTCGCCCAGGGCTTCGCCCGGGTGCACGGTCCCAGCGTCTGCGCCATCGCGTTCCGGGTGAAGAACGCCGGTGCTGCCTACAAGCGCGCGCTTTCGCTGGGCGCCTGGGGGGTCGAGGGCAAGGTCGGCCCGATGGAGCTCAACATTCCGGCGATCAAGGGCATCGGCGATTCGCTGCTCTATCTCGTCGACCGCTACGGCGATCGCGGCTCGATCTACGACGTCGACTTCGAGTATCTGCCGGGCGTCGATCGCCATCCCACCGGAGTCGGCCTGACCTACATCGACCACCTGACCCACAACGTTCATCGCGGCCGCATGGCCGAGTGGGCCGACTTCTACGAGCGGCTCTTCAATTTCCGCGAGATCCGCTACTTCGACATCGAGGGCAAGCTCACCGGCCTCAAGTCCAAGGCGATGACGAGCCCGTGCGGCAAGATCCGCATCCCGATCAACGAAAGCTCCGACGACAAATCGCAGATCCAGGAATATCTGTCCGCTTATCACGGCGAGGGCATCCAGCACATCGCGCTCGGCACCGGCGACATCTATGAATCGGTCGAATCGCTCAAGCTCAAGGGCGTGCCGTTCCAGGACGTGCCGGACACCTATTACGAGCAGGTCGACGAGCGCCTGCCGGGTCATGGCGAGAATCTCCAGCGGATGTGCGCCGACCGTATCCTGATCGACGGTGCGCCGACCAAGGGTGGCGGCCTTCTGCTGCAGATCTTCACCCAGACGGTGATCGGCCCGATCTTCTTCGAGATCATCCAACGTCGCGGCAACGAAGGCTTCGGCGAGGGCAATTTCCGGGCGCTTTTCGAATCGATCGAACTCGACCAGATTCGCCGCGGCGTGTTGAAGGCTTAGAAGAACAAACGAAAAGACGGAGGAAACCATGGCCAAGAACTGGATTCCGCTGCGCCAGGTCGAGGGCAATGCCTCGCGCCAGGCGCATGTCCGGCTGCCGGAAGGGACCTACGAACGCGAGATCAGCAAGGAGGGCTTTTTCGGACCCTCCGCGCAGTTCCACCACAAGCACAAGCCGACGGACTGGATCGAGTTCGATGGTCCGATCCGGCCGCGGGCGCTCGATCTCAACAAGCTGGCGACCGCCCGGAGCAATCCGTGGGAAGCCGAACTCGTCATGGACAACAGCCACATGCAGATGCGCATCTGGCGCCTCGACGAGCCGATGCGGGAGCTGGCGCGCAACAGCGACGGCGACCAGCTGCTCTTCATCCACGAGGGCCGCGGCGCGCTCTTCTGCGACTATGGGCATCTCGACTATGCCGAGGGAGACTATCTGGTCATCCCGCGCGGGACGATGTGGCGGCTGGGGCCGGTGAAGGCCACTCTGTCGCTGATGATCGAGGCGACCAACGATCACTTCACCCTGCCGGAGAAGGGGCTGGTTGGCCGGCACGCGATCTTCGATCCGGCGATGCTCGACACCCCGCGCCTCAATGAGGCTTTCCGCGCCCAGCAGGACGAGCGCACTTGGAAGGTCTCGGTGAAACGGCGCAACGCGCTGTCGACGGTGACCTATCCGTTCAACCCGCTCGATGCAGTCGGCTGGCATGGCGATCTCAGCGTCGTGCGCATCAACTGGCGCGACCTGCGGCCGCTGATGAGCCATCGCGCGCATCTGCCACCGTCGGCGCACACGACCTGGGCGACCGGCCGGTTCGTCGTCTGCACCTTCGTTCCGCGGCCGTTCGAGAGCGACCCGGAGGCATTGCGCCTGCCGTTCTTCCACAACAACGACGATTTCGAGGAAGTGATCTTCTACCACAAGGGCAGCTTCTTCAGCCGCGACAACATCCATCCCGGCATGATGACGGTTCATCCGAGCGGCTTCACGCACGGGCCGCATCCGAAGGCGTTCAATGCCGCCACCAAGGGCGGAAAGATGGAGACCGACGAAGTGGCGGTGATGATCGACACGCGCGACGCGGTCGATGTGGCGGCGATGCCGGCCGGCGTCGAATTCGAGGGATACGTGAAGTCCTGGCGGCCGCCGGACATGAAGCAGGCTGCGGAATAGGGGCGGGTCGCGATGAAGCTGGGATCGCTGAAAGAGGGCGGCCGAGACGGCACGCTGATCGTGGTCAACCGTGACCTGACGCGCGGCGTTCGCGCCACCACCGTGGCGCCGACCCTGCAGAAGGCACTCGACGACTGGGCGACGAACGCCCCGAAACTCCGCGAGCTGGCCGAGCAGCTCGAGGACGACAAGGCGGTGGGATCGTTCGAACTCGACCCGACCGCGCTGGCAGCGCCCCTGCCGCGCGCCTATCAGTGGGCCGACGGCTCGGCCTACGTCGTCCACGTCGAACTGGTGCGCAAGGCGCGGGGCGTGGAAATGCCACCGTCCTTCTGGACCGATCCGCTGATGTACCAGGGAGGATCGGATTCCTTCCTCGGGCCCAACGACGAGATCGAAATGGCCGACGAGGCCTGGGGCATCGATTTCGAGGGCGAGATCGCGGTGATCGTGGACGACGTGCCGATGGGCATATCGCCGGAAGCGGCGAGGAAGCACATCAAGCTCGTGACGATCCTGAACGACGTCTCGCTGCGCAACGTCATCGTGGGCGAACTGGCCAAGGGCTTCGGGTTCTTCCACGGGAAGCCGGCAACGGCCTTCGCCCCGGTGGCCGTGACGCCCGACGAGCTGGGTGACGACTGGAACGGCGCGCGGCTGGACCGGCCGCTGATCTCGACGCTGAACGGCAAGGAGTTCGGGCATCCGAACGCCGCGACCGACCTGACGTTCGATTTCGGCCAGCTGATCGCGCACGCCGCACGCACGCGGCATCTGGAGGCAGGCACGATCGTCGGGTCGGGGACGGTCGCGAACCGTGATTCCGCGGTCGGCTGCTCCTGCATCGCCGAGCGCCGCGTCCGGGAGACGATCGACGGCGGCAAGCCGGTGACGCCGTTCATGAGCTTCGGCGATCGCATCCGGATCGAGATGTTCGATCGTTCCGGCAGATCGATCTTCGGGGCCATCGACCAGAAAGTCGTGCGCTACACGCCGCCCGGCTGAGCCGTGCTACAGTGACCGCGGAGGCGGTCATGAAGCTCATCGGCTATTTTCGATCCTCGGCGGCCTATCGCGTGCGCATTGCCCTGAACTTCAAGGGCATTGCGGTCGAGCATGCGTCGCGGCATCTGCGCAAGGGCGAGCAGTTCTCGTCGGACTATGCTGCGCTCAACCCGCAGAAGCTGGTGCCGTCGCTCGTCCTCGAGGACGGGGCGGTGCTGACCCAGTCTCTGGCGATCATGGAATATCTCGAGGAAACCCATCCCGAGCCGCCGCTGCTTCCGCGCGACCCGGTGCAGCGCGCGCATGTGCGGGCACTGTCGCTGATCGTGAGTGCGGATATTCACCCAATCCAGAACCTGCGCGTCATGTCCTACCTGCGCCAGAAGTTCGATCAGACCGAAGAGAGCGCCTTCACCTGGTCGCGACACTGGATCGAAACCGGCTTCGACGCCTACGAGGCGATGCTGACGCATGGTCCCGGGCAGGGAGTCTTCAGCCACGGCGACTCGCCCACCATGGCCGACATGTGCCTGGTGCCGCAGGTATTCAACGCCACTCGGTTCAAGGTCGAGATGAAGCGTTACCCGACCATCCAGCGGATATACGATGCCTGCATGAAGCTTCCTGCCTTCGACGCAGCGCAACCCTCGAAGCAGCCGGACGCCGAACCGTGAGAAAATCCATTGTCGTTCTCGGCGCCGTCCTGGGCGTTGTCGCCCTCGGTGCCGCAGCCCTTCCGTTTGCCGAGGAGTTCGCCGCCGCGCGCCTCAAGAGTGGACTCGCGCAGCAGGGCGTGAAAGTCGAAACGGTGCAGGTGGGCCTTCTTGCCCGCAGCGTCAGTCTCGGCAACGTCGTTGGCGGACCGAATGGTGAACTGAAGGTCGATGCCTGGGAGGCATCAGGTCTTGCCTGGCCGCTGGAAGAACTGCTTAAGGGACGCCTGCCGTTTCGCGGCCTCGACTGGGGCGATCCGCTCCATGTGGCGCGCCTGCACCTGCGCAATTTTCGCTTGGCCACGCCGGATGCCGGCAACACCTGGACGATCGGCGAACTCACCGGCACCGGCATCGATCTGCCGCGCTACGATGCGGCCTACGACGGTCCGTTCCGCAACCAGGTGATGGTGGCCCGCCTGCTGGGGGCTTTGTCGGTGGAGCGCCTGGAGCAACGGGATTTCACCTACGTGTCGCTCGAGCAGATGAGCCAGGGCGCCTCGAGCCTCTCGCTCTCGGGCTACCGGCACGGCCTGATCGATACGTTGGAGATCAAGGACTTTCAGGTGAAACCCGCCGACGCGCGGATGGCCGGGCTCACCGTCGCGGATATCGCGGCCCGCAGGGTCGACCTTCGCCGGCCGATCGCCATCGCCTCGTCGATCGACTGGGAACCGGGTACGCCGATCGGCCGTGTGCCGGTGGCCGAAGGCCGCATGTCCGGCTTCGCGGGCGATCTCATGGCCCGCTACGGCCTGTCGCTGGGCAGCGTTTCGACCGAGACGGTGCGCGAGGGCGAATTCAGCCGCTCGCGCTTTCGCGTCGAGGATTTCGTGCTGGCGCCTTCCCTGCGCAGCGTGGAGGCGCTGGGCATGCTCATGGTCATGCAGTCCATGAATCTGAAGGAGGTCCGGCTGGGCTTCGATTGCACCACGCTGGAGGACCGGCCGCGCCATGTGCTGAGGGTCGAGGCCTGTAAGCTGAGCGGCCAGGATCTTGCCGAGGTCTCATTGGATGCCCAGGTGATCGACACCGACGACGAGTTCTGGCGGGCGATCGACGAGGCCGACCCGTTCGGTGTGCTTGGCTCGAAGGCCGCGCTTGCATCGGCCCGTCTCGTGATCGCCGACAGGAGCCTCCTGCAGCGCAGCCTTCAGGCCAAGGCACGGCTGAGCGGCCGGCCCGCGGCGACGGAGCGTGCGACACTCGCGGCCGAGGTCCGTCGTTTCCAGCCGCCGGGCGTCCTGATCACGCAGGACATGTCGAAGGTGTTGGACGGGGTCGCGCGCTTCGTGGAGCAGGGCGGCACGCTCACGCTCGACGCGATGCCGCAACCCGCCCTCGGCCTCGAGAAGCTCGATTATCTCCTGAAGCCGGGCGCCGATCTGGTGAACGCGCTCGGCCTGACCGCGACGGTGTCGCGCTAGAGCATCGAGCGCTTAATCGGGCGCATAGCCTGCGTCCTTGAGGTAGTTCCAACATTCCTGTTCGGAGAAAAGCGCGCAGATGTCGCCGATGGCTCTCCAGAGAGCGTCGATTGTCCTGGCGCCGATACGCCTCAGATGGGCCTTGAGTTTGGAGAAGGCCATCTCGATCGGATTGAGATCGG
>Ga0209066_10004719_pt1 | contig 14663 bp, 11 predicted proteins | sample All_14_2_FD_187198 | JGI IMG/M metagenome (GOLD analysis project Ga0209066, IMG submission 187198) | Freshwater microbial communities in response to fracking from Pennsylvania, USA - Allegheny Zone_MetaG_DW_15 (SPAdes) (version 2) ...
TCATATAGCTCTCCGGCTTTCCCGCGAGCCCTCGTGAAGATCAGGCGGGAGTTGCGTCCGGCCTGCCCGCATCTGTCGCAGTAGAGCAGTCCCTTCAAGAAGTGATGATTCACACGTTCGCGCGAGGTGTTGTGAACCCGCTCGCGCAAGATGTCTTGGACTTTCAGGAACAAGTCTTTGCTGATGAGCGCTTCCTGCCGACCGGGGTACAACTCTCCCTTGTAGCGGATCACGCCGACGTAGTACGGGTCGGACAGGAGTGCCGACAGGCGACTGTGCGAGATCGGCTTCGCGGCGTACCGCACAGTCGGCCTGGTCGTCAGTCCCTGCTCGGTGAGCTCCTCCTGCAACCCTCGCACGGTGTAGTCCCCCGTGGCGTAGAGCTCGAATGCTCGCTGGATGAGCGGCCCGCGCTCGGGGTCGATCTCGACCGTGTTCATCCGGCGTCCCTCGTGGAGCTTGGGGACGTTGAGATAGCCGAGCTTGGCCATGCCGACTGTGCCGCCTTGCTCGACCTTGTGGCGCATCTTGACCTTGATGTCCTCGCCGCTCATGCGGACCTGGACCTCATTCATGATGTCGGTGATGGCTTCCATCGCATCCGCCATGTAGCCCTCGCCGAACTCCTCCTTGGCCGAGACGAGCCGGACGCCCGGGCGTGAAGAACGAACTGGTGACAGGTTCGGTTTAGGCCGCGAGTGAGAGCGGCTCGGTTAGCTTCGCTTCGAACTCGATCGGCGTCAAGCCGCCGAGGGTGTCCTGGGCTCGTTGGCGGTGGTACTTCCGCTCGATCCAGACCACGATTGCCAGTCGCAGCTCCTGACGCGTCGTCCACCGCTGCTGGTTGAGCACGTTCGTTTGAAGAAGCGACCAGAACGACTCCATGGCCGCGTTGTCCCCGGCCGCGCCGACTCGGCCCATGGATCCGACCATGTCGTGACGGCGCAGTTCGCGGGCCATGGCTCGGCTGCGAAATTGGCTACCCCTGTCGGCGTGCAGGATGCACCCGGCGACCTCACCGCGGCGGGCGACGGCGTTACGGAGCGCGTCGACGGCGAGCTTCGCGGTCATCCGATCCGAGATCGAGTACCCGACGATCCGGTTGGAGAACACGTCCTTGATCGCGCAGCAGTACAGCTTGCCCTCGGTGGTGGTGCGGTGCTCGGTGATGTCGGTCAGCCAGACCCGGTTCGGTGCGTCGGCGCGGAACACGCGCTGCACGTGATCGTCGAACACCGGCGGACCGGCCTTCTTGCCCTTCCCGCGCCGTCGGCGTTGCGCCGACGAGAGGATCCCGGCCTGCGAACACAGCTTCCACGCCGTCCGCCGGCTCATCCGCCAACCCGCTCGGCGGGCCTCGTCGGCCAGGTACCGGTAGCCGAACGTCGGATCGTCGTGGTGAGCGTTGTGCAGGGCGTTGATCCGATACGCGCGGACGATGTCGGCGTCACGGATCGGGTCGCCTTTCCACCGGTAGTAGGGCTGGCGGGCGAGCTTGAGAACCCGGCACGACACCGTCACGGGGATCCCCGCATCGGCGAGCTCAGCAACGAGCGGGTACGTCATTTTGGGGAGCCACCGAGGCGCAGGTTCGCCTGCGACAGATACGCCGCCGCACGGCGGAGGACCTCGTTCTCCTGCTCGAGGAGCCGGATCCGCTTCTTCAGCTCCCGCGCCTCAGCGGCATCGGCGGCGGTTTGTCCGGGCCGGTTGCCCTCTTCGACATCGGCCTGGCGGAGCCAGTTCTGCAGCGTTGCTTCGCTGATCCCGAAGTCCGTCGCAACCTGCTTGATAGTGACGCCGCTCTCGCGGCTACGAGCGACCGCGACAACGTCTTCGCGGAACTCTCTGGGATAAGGACCGGGCATGATGACATCCTCCCCGCCAGCGCCTCCCGGCACTAACGATCAGTTGTCACCGATCCGTTCTTCACGCCCCTCCGTGGACCCGTAGTCGCCGCCCGATGAGCGCGGAGTCGTACCGTCCGTGACCGCGACGGAGCTCGATCAGCGCGCCGCTTGCGATCGCCGGAGTGTGGTGCACGAACGTGTCGGCTCGCACTCGCACATCGTGAGCGCGTCACGTCGCACAAGGACGCGCACTGGCTGATCCTTCGCGGGGAGGACGCGGACGCTGCATCGTCATCTGCGCTCCGAGTAGGTGGCCGAACACGGTTCGCCGCCGCCCGGGCACACAACCGAGCACCGTGCGCTGGTGGTCGCGGCCTCCGAGAGTCTCGCGGATCGCTCCGAGTGCGACGTGCTCGCTCGAGCAACTGATGGGCGAGGGGCGCGCTCGTGATGCCAGCGTTGACGTCTGGGGCGCGTACTACCGAACGACTCGCGCCACTCAGATCAGGTGTCCACAAGACCGGGTTCAGTTCCATCCTCTCCGATGGCGGGTGGGCGGCGGCCGCGCAGCAGTTCGCGGAAGCGATGGGATTCTCTGAGCACCCCTGTGTCGCCGTGCGTCACGGGGATGACCACATTCACCTCGTCACCACCAGGGGTGAGGTCTGGCGCGCTGGAGGCGACTACCGTGCCGCACAGCGAGCTGCCGCTGAGCTTGAACGCGAGTTCGGATTGAGCGAGGCACCCAGAACTCGTACGGCTTTCCGCAGGCCGAGGCGAACCGTGAACGCCACTCATCGCCGAGGCTCGGAGAGGCTCGGCGCGCATCGCGAGAGTGTCCGTCAGGGGCGGGAAACCGTCGCACGCGCGAATGAGGGGATGGCGGCATGAGGGTGAGGTTTGCAGGAACTCGTCACTGCCCCAGAGCGCCCTGCAGCGGTTGGTCGACCTCGTGAAGGTGAGCGCGGTCGCTGATGAACTCGGCAACCTCGTGGGTCAGCTGCACGATGCCGCACATCAAGACGTCTCCGCCTCGGCAAGCACTGGGTCCAACAAACGGAGCCTTCACCGGAGCCGGGGCTTCACTCAGCCATCAGTGAGCCGCATGTAGCTGTCGAAGAGAGCGGCGAGACGCTGATCGTTGGTGGGGTTCTTGAGGCCAAAGACGGCATCGACAGCGCGATCGAGCTGGGCATGCGCCTTGAGCAACTCGGGTGCCATCGCAAGCGGGTTGTAGTGGTCGGCAAGGCTCCGTTCGGGGTGCAGCGCGCGGGCGTCGAGCACCGCCTGCCCTGCCGAGATGATCTCGGCGCGCAGCTCGGGCGTGAGCCGCGGAAGCGGAAAGGTGTTCCAGACCTGCGTGTTCGAGAAGCGCAGTCGCGACTCGAGCTTGCCGCCCGTCGACCTGAGCCACTCCATGAATGCCGAGGAGGAGATGACTGCGAACGCGAGCCCGTCCGGGTCCTCGCTCGTGTAGTTGAGGTTGCTTGAAATCACCTCGGGCCCGAAGTGTGCTGAGCCGAGGAATCGCCGGCCCTCACTGGACACACTTGGCACCACCAGGTGCGGTACATCGCGATGCGAGCGGTACCAAAAGAGGTGGGGTGTCGCTGCGGCATCATTTGCCTGCTTTGCCTTGCTCGCAAGACGCCATGCTCGGCACTGCTCGGCGCGGTCCTTAAGGAGACGAGAGCGCCCGAGGTCGGCTGGATCGAGATCGACCATCCACAAGCACCACCGCGGCTCATTGTGGATCAACTCCTGTGCCCCGACGAGTCGCCGCAGGTACTTCGCCGCGACAGGATCGGCGGCGAACTGCGGATAGGCGTCAGGCTCGACGATGAGTGCCCCGCCATCGCGCGGGGTGTTGCCGAACACCATTGGTGGGAGGTCTGCGGCAAGCGGGCCGGAGCTTCGCTGCTCGACCAGAGCAAGCGGGCCGTCGACGAGATACCCGTTGAGCTGCTCATGGACGGGAAGCTCGGCGGGATCACCTTTGAGGTCGGCATACTCGAACACTCGAGCCGCTGGAGCCGTTCGTCGGTCGAAGCCGACGATCACGCAATGCACCGCCGCCTGCCCCGGAGCCTCGCTGGACCAGGCGAAAGTTCGATGTGCGAAGGAGATTCGCCAACCGTCGGCGAAGACGGGGCCGAAGAGCGCGGGCACCGGCTCGCCCTGGGTGATTGAGTTGGTCGAGACAAAGGCGAACTCTCCTGCATACTCGTTACGGCGGAAGAGGTCAAGCGCCTTCGCGTACCAGCCGGTGACGTAATCGAGTCGTCCGATGTCCTTTCGGCTCCATACGGCGCGGAGTTCCTGAGCCTGCTCCTCCTCGCGTGAGGCGTGGCCGAGGAATGGGGGGTTCCCGAACACGTAGAGGTCGTGGCTCGGCTGCATCACATCAGCCCAGTCGGTGCGAAGCGCGTTTGCGACGGTGATGTTCTTGACCTTGTCGAGAGGCAGGGTCGGTGGTGCTCCGCCGATGGCGGCTTCCATCGCCTGGTTCGCCTGGTGCTCGACGAGGTGGAGCGCAGTCTCGGCGATCCGGGCGGGCCAGTCCTCAATCTCGATGCCATGAAAGTTCGCGAGTTTGACCGGCAACTCTGCGGCGTCGAACCATGCCGTGCGGCCCCACTTTCTCGGGTCCAGCTCTTGTAGGCGTTCCAGGATCGCAAGGTCGAGGGCACGCATCTCCCGGTATGCGATGACGAGGAAGTTGCCGCACCCGCACGCGGGGTCGAGGAAGCGCATCAGGCCCATGTCGGCGCGGAGCTGCTCGAGCTTCTGCGGTTCGTTGCGGCCGGCGTCGAACCGGGCGTGCAACTCGTCCATGAACATCGGGTTGATGAGCTTGAGGATGTTCGTCTCGGTCGTGTAGTGCTCGCCGAGCTTGTCGCGAGCCTTCTTGTCCTTCACTGCCTGGAAGAGACTCCCGAAGATTGCCGGGCTGATCCGCGACCAGTTGAACTCGCACGCGGCCAGGAGCGCATCGCGCATCTTGCGGTCGAAGGCTGGGGTGTCGATCCGGTCGCGGAAGAGGCCGCCATTGACGTAGGGGAAGTTCGCGATCTTCTCATCCAACTGCGGGGGCCGCTTCTCGCGGTCGAGCCACTGGAACAGCGTTGCCAGCCGGTCGCCGAGGTCCGAACCGTCGGACGCGGTGCGGCTGAGGATGAAGTCGGCGAAGCGGTCGCGCGGCCAGACGCCGGCGTCGTCGGCGTACAGGCAGAACAGGATGCGGACCATGAACACGCTCGCGTGCTCGTCCGGGTAGCCCGAAGACTCGAGCACCCGGTACAGGCCTCCCATGATCTTCGCAGCCTTGATCGAGGCGTCTTCCTGCTGCGCCGTGCTGAGCTTGGGCGGCTCGTAGCCTGCGAGGAACTGGAGGCGCTCGATCTCATTCGGCAGCTCGTCAAGCGTGAACTCGAAGGCCGGCTCGTGCGGGCTGTGGGTGTCGAGCAGACGGAACTTCTTGAAGTCGCTCGTGAGGATGAAGCGCGGGACCTTGATCCCGAGCTTCGGCAAGCTCGGCAGGTAGTCGATGGCCTGCTGCTCCGCCTCGACAAGGTCCTTACCTGCCGACTTCATCTCGATGATGACGTCGTCGGTCAGTGCGTCGATTCGCCCGTGGGCGTAGTTGCGTGACGCGCGACGAGCTTGCAACTCGAAGACCCCCGCGACTGCCTTGTCGACACCGAAGACCTGAAAGAGCTTGATCACGAATGGGGCCGCGTCGCCTTCCTCGTAGCCGGGAGCGTCGCGCCAATCACGGACGAACTCCATCGCAGACGATCGGATGTCGTTGATGGCTAGCGGATTAGGCACCTGCACACGCTAGCAACGAGGGTGTGCAGACGAACATCGGCATCGGCAAGCATGCGTGAGCGCGCTCGTGCCTCTAGCGAGACTCCTGTCGTCCTTCAGGTGGGCCTGCGCTCTTGTCGCAGAGCGTCGCGCTCAGCGGAGAACGCTGCGGTGAGAGCTCGCTGCGCGTCGAGGTCATCGAGGGCGACCGCGGCGACACGTTCGTCGATTGTGAGAGCGAACTCGACGACCTTCTCGTCATCAGCCTCTCGGACGTTGTATGTGCCGAGGAGACGATTCCGCGCCTCGCACAGGATGTCGTAGATGACCACCGGGGCGGTCGTGATCCAGGTCTCGGGCATGGGCCTCCAAGGTCAGTGTCGACGATATGTTGTCCGGCTGACCACGAGAGAAGAGACATCTCGCCGATCAAGCCGACCAGGTTTCAGGCCGTCGGCGAGTTGAGGTGCTTGCGGCGAAGGCCGTGTTGCGAGAGCGACATGACGAACGGCGGGGTGACCGTCGCGAGGCGGTGGATTTGCGTGTTGAACTTCAGGCAAAGCGCGACCATGTCCTCGGCGGTGATGTCACCTCGGGCGAAGGTAACGACGCGGGCATTGTGCATGTAGATCGCGAGCGCTTCTAGTGGCCTGGTTGCAACGTGGTGGTCCTTCGCGATCAAGACGAACCCGGCAGCCGTGCCCTCGCTGATCCACTCCTCATCGCGCATCTCTTGCGCTCGTGTTTCGCCGAAATGCTCGGCGAGTGTGACCGCATCCCACTCCGCGTCACGGAGGGCGGTTACGAGCTTGCGCCCACCGAGTGACCGGTCGAGGAGGAACCGAGGCGAAGGCACGTTACGCGGCCTGCAGGATCAGCGATCGAATCTCCTTCGGTTCTAGCCCGAAATCGTCCGCGACTTCCACGATGCGTTCACCGGCCCTCACTCGACTGAGCACGTCCTCGACACGCACGCCGAGTCGATCGATCGTCGGCTGCCCCGAGTTGCGCTGCGGGTCAACCACGACCTCCACGACCTCAAACGTCGGAAGACGGATCACGCTGACGAACCCGTCGCGGTAGCTGACGCTCTTGAGGTACTCACTGACGACCTCCTTGAACTCCTCCAGATGATCGCGCACCACAACAAGGTCGCCCTCGCCGTTGCGGTACAGAATCTCCGCGCCGTCGGTCGACAGCCGTTCGCTCAGCAACGCGTTCTCGAGGCCAATCTCCCGCCGAAGTACCTCCACGGCAGGGCGGATTCGAGCCAAGGGAAGTCCCGCGCGACGGAACGTTTCGATAATGAAGCCCTCGGCCAAGGCGTTGAACGAAACAGTGATACCGCGGCCAGGGCGAACGCCGGTGAGGAGAGCTGGGCTCGATCCCCACCCGCCTTCTCGCCGCTGCCTAAACCGGTAGCCCTGAGCCCAGCGGCAAAACAAACTCGCCGGAGCTTGAATTATGCGGGCGGCTTCGCTCTGCGAGTAGATCGGCGTGCTGTACGCCGAGAGGACGGACACCCATGTTTGCATGCAAACACCGTACTCGCCGGGTCGGCATCGGGCGAGAGTCGCCGGCTGACCCGAGGGTGTTGGACGTGTGAAGAGTCAGGGCGCAAGATCGGAGGAGGAGTTCGCGACGCTGGCTCGAAGGGTCTGGCCGCCGCGAGAGCACCCCTTATCGACTCATTGCCGGAATTGCACCCATTCAAGGGACTCGAGGGTTGGGGGGCGACTGGAGGGACTGCAACCGTCCTCCGCCCTCCTGAGGCACCGCGCCGGGAGATGACAAGCCCAGCCGTCTCCGTCGCTGTCGCGGACGTCGAGACATGTAACGGACTACGGGGCGAGAGTCCGCGAGACGGATAACGGCGGAGCCTCGACACCTACGTGGTTCCGCGGTGGGCAGCAGACGTCTCGCTGAAATCTGGCCCGGCGAGGTACAGACGTGGGTGAGTGAACCCCAAGGACAGATGGCGCCCTCGGAGGTGAAGCAGGTCTTCCACCCCTCGCGGGGGACGTTCAAGTGCGCCGTCCGCGACGGCAGGATTATCAAGAACCCGACCGAGGGAATTCGGACGCCGCGCAACCGCGCGGTGAAGCGCGGCCACCTCGCACACCATCAGGTCCGCATCCTTGCCTCCGGGTGCGGAGGCGACGCCGAACTCGTCGCCGTCTTGCGTACACGGGACTGCGGTGGGGCGAGATGGCGGCACTTCGTGTCCAATCGATCGACTTCGAGCGCTCAAGGGTGCAGGTCGACGAACCGCTCACCGAGGTCAGCGGCTGGCTGACTCGCGACACCCAGAAGGCACACGAGCGCCCCTCGGTTCCGTCCCCCCGTCACTGCTCCCTCCGCTCAGGGCGAGAGCTGCGGACCGCGTGCAGGACGACCCGCTGTTCGTGACCTCGAGAGGACTTGAGATCCGAGGCAACAACTTCCGCAAGCGTGTCTACATCCCCGCCCTCGCGCGCGCTCAGGAGATCGATCCGACATTGGCACTGTGACGCTCCACGATCTGCGCCACACGGCAGCCTCGCTGGCGATCTCCGCTGGTGCCAACGCGGCGGCTGCTCGGCCACGCATCCGCCGCAATGACTCTCGACGTGTGTGCCGACCACTTCGACGACGCTCTTGACGCTGTTGCTGAGCGCCTGGATGTCGTTGCGCAGGCGAATGTCGCCAAGTCGCGGCCAGGTACACAGCTGGCTCGAAGCCACCCCTGGCTTCAGGTGACAACAACTATTCGCTGACCAGCGGTTCTAGATGGTGGCTCCGACGGGCGTCGATCCCGTGACCTCACGATTTTCAGTGACTTCGGGGCCGAAATCGCACTGTATCTATGGTGACGGATCGCTTCTGACCAGGCATTTTCCTGGATGCTCGCAGTTGCTCGCAGTTGCTCGCAGTTGGTTCAGCAGGCGGAAATGGCCCGGATATGGCCCAGGATCGGCGGGAGCGTCGCAGCCGAGCACGACACCGCCAATCAGACGATGCCCTGCTCGTGGAGTCGCCACCAGACCGTGTTCGCGGCGACCTGCTGCCCTGTCACGGGACGGCCGGTCTCGCCGTGCTTGGCGAGGTAGGCGGCGTTGTACGCGAGACAATCGTCGACCACCATCAGCGCGGCTTGACGTAGCTCGTCGAACGGGCCGTTCCCGAGTCCGCGATCGAGCAGGTCATAGAGCGCCCCGGAGAAGTCGTGCGGTGCGGGAAGGTCCGCTTCAGGTCCCGTCGGGCTGAACCGCCGCCAGAGTCGCGCTTCGATCGACTCGTCGTCGTGGACGAGCTCCCACCCCTCGATGCCCCATTGTGGGTATCCGTGTGACTCCCCTTCCAGATTCATCCGGTCGGAGAAGAGCCCACGGAGCAGCGTGGCGAGGAGCGTCCTGGCAGAGTCGCTCTCGTCGGCGGAGATGACCCAGCCGCGCACCCGCGGGACACGATCGAAGAACTCGGGGACCGCAAGCTGCGGCCGGGCTGCTTCGGTCATCGGGCACCTCCTCGACGGTCGTGCATGTGGGAACGGAGCCGAAAAGCGTACCTCGCCATCCGGTCGCATCGGAAGCGCGTCGGCCGTCGAAACTAGGCTGGGGTGACCGGATCAGCATGAGAGGAGGCGCCGATGCCAGCACACGTCACGCTCGACGCCTCCGGGCTGGTGGTCGAGCCCGAGGGCAAGACCCGGGAGTACAAGCGCGACCTCTCGTCCCCGCGTGGCCCGATGCGGACCATCGCCGCCTTCGCCAACTCGGCGGGCGGGCAGTTGGTCGTCGGCATCGATGACGACCGGAGCGTGGTCGGCGTGGCCGATCCTCTTGCGGAGGAGGAGCGGGTCGCGAGCCTCATCAGCGACTGGATCGCGCCGAAGCTCGTGCCGTCGATCGAGATCGTCCCGGTCGGCGAGAAGTCGATCCTCGTCGTGGATGTCGACCTCTCGGGCCGACGTCCGCACTACATCGCCGCGGATGGCGTCGATGACGGCACCTACGTTCGGCTCGGCACCACCACCCGGAAGGCCGATCCGTCGCTGGTGCGCGAGTTGCAGCGCGGCGCCGAGGGGCAGAAGTTCGACGAGCAGCCCGCGATCGGCGAGACCGTCGACGACCTCGACCTGCCCGCCCTGGAGTCGATGCTCGGCCGCCCGGTCGATGAGGCGGTGCTGAAGACGCTCGGCCTGGTGGTCGCCGACCAGCGGCGGCTCGTCCCTACCTACGGCGGGGTGCTCGTCGCCGGAAAGAACCGGGAGCGGCTGTTCTCCGGCGCGTGGGTGCAGGTCGCTCGCTTCCGGGGCGACAAGCGCATCGACATCTTCGACCAGGCCGAGTACCACGGGCACCTCCCGCAGGTGCTTGACGAGGTGCTCGCCTTCCTGTCGAAGCACGCCTACAGGACCGCCGAGTTCACCGGCAAGGCCAAGCGTGACGACCTGCTCTCCATCCCGCTCGACGCGATCCGCGAGGTCGTCGTGAACGCTTTCGTCCATGCTTCCTATGAGACCAGCGGCGTGAACTTCAAGATCGCCTTCCTCGACGACCGCATCGAGGTCGAGAGCCCCGGGACGCTGCTGCCCGGCGTCACCGTCGAGGACATCCTCCGCGGCGTCTCCGTCGTGCGGAATCCGACGATCGCCCGCTTCTACCGCGAGCTGGGCCTGGTCGAGCAGTGGGGCACTGGCATCCCCTCGGTGGTGGAAGCGCTCGCTGCGCGCGGCCTTCCCGCACCGACGATCGACGAACTGCCCGGCCGCCTGCTGGTGACGATCCCCGTCCCGCTGCACCGGCCCTCGATCGACCCGCGGCCAGGAACCGTCCGCGGCGGAGGCCAGTCACCAAGTAACCAAGCTGAGGAACTAAGTAACCAAGCTGAGGAACCAAGTCGCGACGTGCTCGCGCGTCTGGCATCAGCGCCTGCCGACGGCCTCGCTCGCGCAGACCTGCTGGCCAGCATCGGCCTCGACAACCAGACGAAGAACGCGAAGCGCTACATCCAGCCGCTGATCGACGCAGGCTTCGTCGCCTTGACGATCCCGAGCAAGCCGACGAGCCCGAAGCAGCGGTATGTCCTCACCGAGGCAGGCAGGAAGTCGCTGAGGTCCTGACTACCCGAAGAAGATCGGGTCGTCGTGGCTGCCGATGTGGTCGAGGAGCGCCTGCACGTTCTTCGTGGGGCGCTTGCGTCGGTACTCATGGAACTTGAGGTTCCGATCCCGCCAGTAGATCGACCACAGTCCGGTCGAGGCGGTGTAGCGCAGCCGAGCGATCGGGAACCGGGTGCGCTCGCCGATCCCGTCCCATGGCGGGCGGACCTCCACGAGGTCGACGTGCCGTGCGGACACGTCCGCCTCGACCCTCGCCTGATCCCAGAGGTGCTCCGGCCAGATCCCGCGGCACCACAACTGAATGCGATCGAGGTCGGCTTCCGGCAAGGCCATGCCTCATTCCTACCAGCCGCGCCGCTACAGACTGAGCCCGCGGGTCGGCGGCGTCGGCCGCTGCTCGGGCGGGTGCCGCGTGAAGTCATGGGGCTTCGCGGCGCGTGCCTTCCGCTCGGCCAGGGCACACTCGCGAGCCTCGCGCCGGGCTTGCTCCTGGGCGGCGCGGTCGCGGATGAGCTGTGCCGCCTCGTCCGCGGGCAGAGCTTCGATGGTGGAGAGATCGCGGCGGGCCGTCTCCGCCTGCGCCCGCCATTGGGCGGCGAGTTTCCGGGGGCTGCTCGGGGTGCGATCCCCGAACACCTGGGCGCGGAGGGTGCGGTTCTCTTGCGTGTGCCGGGCGGCGATTTCCTGCTGCTTCTGCTTGGCGTCCGCGACGCGCTCGCGCTGCTCGATCACGCGAGGGTGCGCGTCGGCTTCACGACCTGCGACGGTCTCGGCCCACCTCTCAACGCTCGCGGCCGCGTCAGGGATGCTGCCCCAACGCTGGCGAGCGGCTGTCTCGACCACCTCACGCTCGTCAGTCGCGGCGATGAGAGCGCGGGTCGCGCTGCGCTTGCGGAATCCTCGTGCCGTACTCCGCGCCCGCGATGCCTCCCACACCCGAGACTGTGCAGTGATGACCGCCGTGCCGTTCGCGGTCGCTTGGGTGATGAGCGGGGCCACGACCTCCTCCCGCACTCGCTGGGCTTCCATTTCGCCCGCAGCGACGATCGTCTGCTGCTCGCCCGCCTCGCTCTCGTGCTGATTCGACAGCTTGGCGAACGCGGCGACCTCCCGCTCCCACTTCGCCGCCAGGCGCTCGGCCCGCTCGATCCGCTTCACCAGGCGTGCACGCTCGGCGTTCACCTCCCGCACCGGCCCGTCGTCGGTGAGTCCGGACACCGCGGCCTGTGCCCGCCGCGTCGCCTCGGTCAGTCCGCGGTCGGCGCGGTCCCGATCGAGTGCGGCGGTGAACTGCCCGCGGGCGTCTCCGAGGTCGGCGGCGACGATGTGCAGCCGGTTCGCCTCGCGTCCGCGGGTGAGGCCGACGTAGACCCCGGCTGCGTCGAGGGCGTCGGACAGGATCGTGTGCGACTCCGGCGCGGTCATGCCCTGCACCCCGTATGCGGTGGAGGCATAGGCAAGGTGGGTGTGCTCCGCGACATACCCGGCGTGCAGGCGGACGCTGTGCTGCTGCTTCCGCTCGCTGGCGGCGTCGCGCACCCACAGCTCGCCGTCGTCTCCGACGTGTTGGACGATCCAGGTCTGCCGGTTCGCCACGCCGACGTCGGAGTCGTTGCGGCGGGTCTGGATGAGGTCGCCCCGTCCGATGCTGAGGCCGTCCGAGCCTTCGGCGGTGCGCGCGTCGTCGACCAGCCTGGCGCGCACGCGGTTCTCGCGGATGAGGGCGTTCAGCTCGCGGGCCTCGTCGTTCGTCGCTGCTGTGATCGCGGCCCCGTCGATCTGCTTGGCGGCGACCGCGGCGCGCAGCGCCTCGGCGTCCTCGTGCAGCACGACCAGGCCGAGCGCGTGCAGCCGGTCGAACAGCTTGGCGGGGTCGCGGCCGGTGCGGAGGTTGAGCGTGAGCTGCGCGTAGTCGGGATCGGTGAAGCGGTGCAGGCTCGTCAGGTCGAACACCCGCGGGACCAGCGCGGCGGCGACGTCGAACACGCCGCCCCTGCCGACTGCGGGAAGCTGCGCTCGGTCCCCGACCAGGGTGAGCGTCGCCCCGGCCTCGTCCGCGACGGTCAGGAGCGCGAGGGCGGTGTCCTGGTCGAGCATCCCGGCCTCGTCCACCACGATCCGCTCGCCCGGCACGAGTTGAGCGTCCTTCGATGGGCCGCGGTAGGTCGCGCCCGTCTCCGGGTCGGCGTCACCAGGTGCGAGTCGGGTCCAGACTCCATCGGTGTTCCATCGGAACCCGTGCGCGTGTACCAGGGCGGCTACGGAGTCGGTCGGCACGCCGAGCTCGCTGGCGGCGACCTCGGCAGCCTTCTTCGTCGGCGTCACCAACCGCACTGCACGGCTCTCCCGCTCGGCGGCGCGGATCGCGGCACCGAGCATGGTCGTCTTGCCCGCACCGGCCGCGCCCTCGACCACGACCAGCGGCCGGGTCGAGGCGACCTCGGCGGCGGCGCGCGCCTGGTCCGCGTCCAGCCCCTGCTCCCGTACGGTCGGGTTTGCGCCGGACCTGCGCGCGGTGGCGCGTGCAGCGAGTCGGTCGCGCAGCTTCGTCTCGACGGCGACAACGTGCAGCGTCGTTAGGTGTGCCACATGCTCGGGCGTCGGTGCGCCGGGCGGGAGGATCGAGAGGCAGTCATCCGCCGCCAGCCGCGTCGTGATCCCAATGAACTCGCGCAGCTCGTCCGGGGTAGCGCGCACGCCGGCCTCAGTGACGATGCGCGCCACCTGCTCCTGCACATCATGCACCGTCCACGCCGACGCAGAGGCGGCGGTCCGGTCGAGCGCACGGGAGACGACCCGCAGCACGGCCAGCTCGTCCAGGGCGCGCGCGGGTTGCACGGTGGCGCGCGGCAGGTCTGGGGTGTAGCCGGCCTCCTGCAACTCGCGCAGCCAGCCGGCCTCGGAGCCGAGTTGCGAGGGCTTCTTGTTTGGCCGTTCGTGGTCCCATGCCTTCGCCTGCAATCGGGCGCGCACGACAGGCCCCGGCTCCTCACCGGGATGCGCCGCTTCCCACTCGGCGGTGAACTTCTGCAGGTTGCGCGCGACTTCCGCGCCGCGCTTCGACATCAGCGCGTTCCAGGGCGTCAGCTCCGCGACCTCCCCGGTCACGGGGTCGAGAGTGAGCCCGAGCACATCGAGCACGGCGGTGAGCTGCGGGTGTGCGGCGAGGACCGCGGTGCCGAGGGCGCGGATCGCGCCCTGCTGCCGGAACAGCGCCGCCGTGTCCAACCCCCGCCACGCGCCGGCCGCCCAGACACGGGTGCCGATCTGGAAGTGGATATGCCGGTGCGGATCACCGGCCCTGCTCGTCTTGTGCGAGACGGCGACCGTCTCCAACTGCTCGACCGGCACGACCTCCTGCTTGCCTCGCGGTCCGACCCGCGTGACGGAGTGCTGGCCGAGCCAGGAGCGAATCTCGGCGCCGGCGTCGCGCTGCGCCGCATCCAGAGCCTCCGACACCTCGGGATGCAGCGCGGCGGCGACGGAGAGGGACTTGGGGACGTTCACGACCATCTCCGCGAACCGCGGCGATCCACGGCGACCCTCACCGGGCAGGCGGGGCTTGCCCATCGACTCCCCAGTGAGCGGGTTCGTCCAATCGACCCACTGGCGATACTCGTCCGCCGACAGCGCGACCTCACCGATCACCCGGCCCTCGGCATCGACGGCCGTGAACTCCGCCAGCGCGGTGCCCGTCTCCAGATAATACTCATCAGCCCTGGCGCGGTCGGACTCCAGATAGCGCATCGCATCCGCCCCGGTGCCCCGGAACAGGATCACGCCGCCCTTCATGCCTGCCTCCTGATTGCTCAGATACTTGCAACTATCTATGGTAGCATACGTCCTTTCATCTGGGGAGGGGAAGGCGAGAGGTGGGTAGCGGGAATTGGGTGGAGGGG
>Ga0209066_10004720_pt1 | contig 14662 bp, 8 predicted proteins | sample All_14_2_FD_187198 | JGI IMG/M metagenome (GOLD analysis project Ga0209066, IMG submission 187198) | Freshwater microbial communities in response to fracking from Pennsylvania, USA - Allegheny Zone_MetaG_DW_15 (SPAdes) (version 2) ...
CTTCAACGTGTTCTGGTTATAGGGATCGAACCACCGCTCATGAACGCCATAGTCCTCGATCAACCGCCAGCGATCGGGAACCGGCAGGTGGTCGGTCGGAAAGGCCTCGGGCGGCGGGGCCCGGACAGCGCCCTCGTTCCGCTGGGTCGCCCGCTCCGGATAGGTCTCCACCCGCCCCGGACGACGACGCCAGGGCAAGGGATCCTGACTTTCGGGCACGACCGGCAGGTCAGCTGCGGCAGCCGGCGTTTGCGCCTGGAGCGGTGCCGCAACAGGAACGGGCGACGGTACGGTCTGGCCGGCGGGCGGATGGGGCGGTGCCGTTGCGGCCGTATCGAGCAGGGCCGGATTGAGGGCCGCTTCGCGGGCCACGGCCGCAGAGGTTACCGCGATCAGGGGCAAGGACTGGGACCAGGCCGCCGTCGCGAAGGCGGAACTCAGCGCCGTCGCGAAAAACAGTCGAGGGCGCCGGATCCGGACCATTTCACAGGCCCTGACAGACGTTGTTGGCCGTTGTGTCCAGGAAGGGCGCAAACGGACAACTGACATAGCGCAGTCGCGCAGACCCACCCGTCAGGCTGACGACGATCTGGTCCGACCGTATGGCGACCGGTGCCTGGATGAGACTGCCGACCCGGACCGAAGCGTTCTGCAGGCCAAGGAAGGCGATCATGTCGTCCTGATCGATGCCGTCGCCGGACACGCCAATAGCGCCGACCAGCGTCGCGCCGCGATAGATCGGAACGCCGCCCGGAAAGATCTGAAGCCCGTTCTGCAAGCGGTTCACACCCGGTCGCGCGTCCGGAAGGAAGGCACAGCGACCGGCCGTGTCCGGACTTCCAGCCGCGACATGCCCAAGATGCTGCGCCAGATTGGTCAGGACCAGAGCGGACTGCAGGCCGGTCGAAAAGGGACTGAATTGCGCGATCGGGCGGGACAATGGACCATTGGGTCGACCCACCTCGCCATCCGGGAAATACGGCCGGGCAAGATTGCCGATCGCGCGGGCCGAGAAGGCGGTCTGTCCGTCCAGAGCCGTCGGCCGGGACAGGAAGGTCCGCGTTGCGGTGACAAAGCCGCGTACATCGGCACTGGGGTCGCCCAGCAGGTCCTGGGCCGCCTCCGGACTGGAGAAGAAGGCGGCGCTGCGCGCCTTCTGCAGGGAGACATCGATCCCGAAGACCGGGGCATCGGGCGAACGCACGATTCCCAGGACGGCACCGTGGCTGTCGACCACCGAAATGGTGACCTGGGCGCGGCTGTCCAGGGGATTACGGATCTGGGCCCGGCTGCGGCGCATGACCGCGAACGCTTCTTCCAGCAGGGCGCGGGTCTCCGCCCCGGTCAGGGGCGAGGTCACGTCCGCGCCGTCACCTCCGGCTACCGGCGGATAGCGCCCTGTCCCGGACCCGTCACTGAGCACATAGGCGTCAGGGTCCGCATATTCCGCGGCGGTGGCCCGGCGCACGCCTGAAGCCTCCGCCCCGAACACGGCCCCTGCCAGCACGGCAGCGCCGTCGTGGTATCCCGTGACCGCCGCGAGGGCACCTGTCCCGACCGGCAGGGCCGACAGGGCCGGCGCTGTGGCGGGCGACGAGAGCAGGCCTGCGGTGGTCGCATCGCTGTATCTGAGCGTCGTTCCGTCAACCGAGATCCGCTCGGCGCGAATTTCGACCGCAGCATCAAGGCCCGTCGTCGCGGCAAGGGCGATGAATTCCTCGTCGTCACGATCGACATCGAGGACATTGGCATCGAAGCCGTAGTCACTCTCGGCAATGACGCCGACGCCGCCGACCAGCACACCATTCTTGTAGAGCGGAAAGCCCCCCGGATCAGCCGCCAGGCCCAGAGGAGAGCGCTTGGGGCCGATCATGGCGGTGGCACCGCCCCCCGGCACGTGCCGCCGGGTCAGGTCCGAACAGGGTAGCTGGCTGAACTGAACCCCGAACAGGGGTCCGCCTTCCAGGCCGGCGGTTGTCGGTGCGGGCGGGAAATGCTCCTGCACGATCATGCTGGCCGTGCGCGTCGAAAAGGCGTTTCCGGCCGAAGACAGATAGGCCCCAGTGACCGCCTTGGCGATCGCCCCGGCGGCCGCGGGCGCGATCACGCCCTGGATGTCCAGATTGCCGGATGGGCCCGCACGCACAGTGACGGTCGAAGGCGCGCCGGTCATTCGGTAGACGGCCAGAACATTGCCGACCCGGTCGACCACGGCGATGGTGGATGGCCGGGCGCGTGCTCGTGCCTCTGCGACAGCCCGGGCGATAACCGCCTCCGCGTCGGCGACCGACAGGGACTGGGCCCCAAGGGCGGGATAGACGCTGGTTGGACCACTGCCGCCACCACCGCTGCCGCCACTGCCGCTGCCCGGTGATCCACCGCCACCGCCGCAACCCGCCAGGGCGAGAGCCACCGACGCGACAAGGGCTGTAACGGGTCGCAGCGGCCTCACGTCAGGCGATCCAGCGCGGCGTCGATCCGCTTCATCGCATCCCTGAATGTCTGCGGCCGATAGGCGTTCGGATCCCGCACGGCCCCATAGGCGGCCTCGATATCCGGTCGCATGGCCGCCACAGCCGATGCCGAAATCCCTCCGTCCGCCACCAGGGCAGACAATAGCGTATCCACCGCCATGACGGCCTGAACGCCACCGGAGTAGTCCGTGTAGCGCGGCGTGGTCGCATCGCCGAGGACCGATCGGAGGATGGACAGGGTCTCGGTCCGGCCGAATGCGCGCGCGCCGAGCAGACCGGATACCGTCCGGGCGGAGGCCCCCAGTGTCCGGGCTGCCTGCTGGGCGGAGGCCCGGTCACGGGTCATGGCAAGATGGAAGGCCCGGGAGTCCGCCACGAACCGGTCCGCCGCCTGCGGGGCCATTGCCCGCGCCGCAGCGGTCAGCAGGATCATGTTCTCATCGTTGTAGGGGGGCATCCCCCAGGGGATTGTTCGTCCGGGATTGCCCTGGGTGCGCACGACAGGGTTTGCATCATCGCTGATGGCGCGATGGCAGCTGTGACAATCGAAGAAATAGAACTCGGGGAAGATGCCGTCCTGTCCCAGGCGCGGCTCCGCGAACAGTGTGAGCGAGCGCTCCAGCGCCATCGCCTGGCCTATGGCCCACAGCCGGGCACCGCCGGTCGTCGTCTTGCGAGTGGCATAGTCGGCATCAACGTCGTGGTGCCGCTGGAAGTCATTGAACAGGTCCAGCTCGAAGGACAGCCGCGGATGGCCCGCGCTCATCATGCGGTGGGTCACGAACTGGTTCGGCTTGTCGCTGCCGAAGTGACAATCGAGGCAGGTGGAGGCCAGGACCCGGGGATCGTCCAGCGGCGTCATGCCCCGCGCGACGTTGTCAGCATGGGTCGCTCCGGCCGTATAGTGACTGGCCAGCCATCCGCCCGACGCGCCGTGACAGGACTCGCAGCCCACGCCATCGGAAATCTGGAACCGTGCGCCCCTGAGCGCCGGCGGCGCGGGATCGGCGTGACAGCCCAGACAGGCCGGGGCCGAGGTCGCGTCCCCCAGCCCAAGCCGCGAGGCGATCCGGCGGGCCCAGGGCCCCTGCAAGGTGCGCCAGGCCCGGCTATGCGAGCCGGCTGCACTGGACGTATCCTGCCAGACCACCAGTTCATTCTGGCGGACAACGGCACCGTCCGGTGCCTGACGCCCATGACAGGTCGAGCCGGCGCAAGTCGCCACGCCCTGGCTCATAGCCTGGGCAGCAGCCGATGATGCTCCGGTCAGCAGGCAAAGCATGGCGGACAGCACAAGACACAGCGCCAGAGCCCCGTGTATCCGCCGAGACGGACTCGTTCCCGATGCGCCTGATGCGCCCAACCGAAAGTCCCCCCGCCCCTGGAAGCCCCTTGAAACCGATCACCCCTCCGGCCCGGTTTCAGGTACAGGATAGCACCCTTGGCACGGCGACGTAACGTGTGAAAGCAGCGTTACCCGAGGAGGGAATCCGGCTGTTTCAGGTCGCCCGTGAGACGAACCTTGCGCGCGTCAGAGGGGTGATGCGCACCCCGACTGGCTCGGGCAGTCGCTGGGCCCTTGCGGGTTGCGATCGCCGCCACCGTTTGTCGGTTCGAACACATCACCCGGACCGGTCTGCGGCAAGGGCTGGCCCGGGAAGGCGGTGTCGTCCGTAAAGGCCGCGGCCGAGACCGAACTGTCAGGACCACCCGGATCCTCGCCCGTGCCGGCCGGAGGCGTGAGCAGTCCGGTCAGGGCGGACGAAACATCATCCGGCAGGAAGAAAGGCCCGAACGTTCCGGTATCCGTGACGATAAGCGCCTGTCCGGGTCGATCCATCACGATGGTACGGCCGCCGCCCTCGACATCTATCCCGCCCGGCGTATCGAATGTGTAGGCTCTGCCCGACGGACCGCGCAGCACGATCAGAACCACAGTCTCGTCATCACCGGTGAAGGCCGGCACGCCTGGCTGATTGTTCAGGATCGCCCGCGCCTCGGGACCGACCACGCCTTCCACGATTGTGCCGCGGACACCGATCGAGGCGACAGGTGTGCTGACAGCCTGACGTGAGGATGACGACCGTGTCGTACTGCCGGACGCAAACCGGAAAGCACCGCGTGCTACAGAAGCGCCGCCGCCAGAGCCGACCACGAAGCGGTCAACGGTCATTCGGGCATTCGCGCCCACGGTAAACGTCGACCGGTCACGCAGAAGCACCTGAACCTGGCTGTTGGCTCCGGTGACAAACTGATCCCCCAGGCGCACGGCTGCCCTGAGCTGGGCCGGGCGCAGGGCACCGGAGGAGCCGTTTCTGGTCTGAACGGCATTGCGGATAGCCGCATTGACGCCGACCTGATCCTGCGCGCTGACGGCGGGTGCCAGTATCAGCCAGGCACTGGCGGCTGCGACCAGTCCGACGACCCTTGAGGTTTTCATCCGGACGCTCCCGTTCAATTCCGCGCGCCGAAGCGCCAGACCAGCCGAAGATCGGCACTAAACCCGTCATAGTCTGCGACAGGCGAGGTCGAGTCCCGACGGCCGTAGCTGATGCCGCCCTCGAGATTGATGTCATCCGCCATCGACCCGGCAAGACCCAGAGCGGTCAGGGGTGCGCCAAGCGTGACGCGGGCATAGGCGCGGTCATCCTCGCGCGTTTCGCCGAACAGGAAAAACGGATCCGGCGCATCATACTCGAGCCAGCGCATCGACGCCTGCCCGACCAGATACACGCCCTTGTCGAACCGGTGATCAATCGAGCCGGAAAGACGCGGGCCCGAATAGCCGAAGGGTTCGTAACCGGCGGACTTGGCCTCAAAATCAAGATTGCCGCTCAGGGTGGTCCGGGCGGTCATGCGGTGGACGATGCCCACACCGGCGGTGAACCGCGTGCCGTCCCGATCGCCACCGAGGACGAAGGCGAAAGAGTCGATGGCCGGTTCGTCGAAGTCCTGATCGACAGCTTCGGCACGGATGCCGAGGCTCGTCTGGTTGGTATAGCGCCACGACAGGGACGCGCGTCCCCCGACCTCGGTCAACTGCGGGTCGCCCTCCAGCCGGTTATGCCTGACGATGAAGGCCATGCGCGTCTCGACCAGCCGCGTTTCCCGCAGCAGGCCGGCTTCCAGGTCCGCGCGCTGATAGTCGATGGCCGCGCCGTCAAGGCTGGATCGATCCATCAGGAAGGCGCGACCATAGGCTTGCCAGAGCCTGTCCGTTCCGATGCGCGTCGATCCGTGAAGGCTCAGGGCCACCTCGCTGGACGTTCCGCTTTCCTCGGCGGGCGTTCCAAAGATATCGAAATCGGTAAAATACAGGCCCGTTGCGTTGTCGTCATAGACGACCCCGGCCGACAGGCTGCCGCCTGAGGTGGACGGTGCAAGACCCTCATTGACGCGGCGCGAATAGGTCAGGGCCTCCGACCTTTGCTCCGGCGACAGAGGCGCGCCTTCCAGCTGCACGAACTGGGCCCGGGCGGTCTGCAGGTCACCGAGACGATACAGGGTCACCGCGTAGAACAGCCGGACGCTGTGGCGGTCCGGATGGTTGATCAGAATTCGTTCCAGAGTGCTGGCGGCTTCCGACAGATGCCCCAGCCGCGCCTGTTCCCGGGCATAGGTCAGGTTGAGCTCGACATCATCTGGGGCGGCGAGAACGGCCTCGAAATCCTGTGCCAGGACGACACCAGGCCCAAGCAGGAGCACAGCCGACGGTACGGCCACGGCAAGTGCCTGAACAAAAACGCGAATAGATGAAACCATCGATAGCCCCCCGCCAATCAATGTTCTTTTGCCGGGACGGTAGGTCCGGACTCGAAGGGGGTCAAGCAGCGTGACGGCAGCCCTATGCGGCAGACCGGATCCGCGCCCGAAGCGCGCTGGCCTCAGCAAGTGTCCGTGTCAGCATCTCGGGATCAATCGGCTTGGTCAAAAAGGCATGGACCCCGATGGCCGCCCAGGCGGCACGGTGCACGTCTGTCGCATTGGCCGTAAGCGCAATGATGGGCGTATCCCCGTTGACGCCACCAAGGCGGATTCGGCGCGCAGCCTCCAGGCCGTCATAACCCGGCATCTGCATGTCCATCAGGATGGCGTCAAAGGGTTCAAGAGCCGCAGCGTCGACGGCCTCGAGCCCGTTCTCGACCAACGTCAATCGGCACCCGTGCGGCTCCAGCAGCAGCCCCAGGATCCGGCGGTTCACCTCGTGATCTTCAGCCGCAAGGATCGAGCGCCCCATCAGGCCGGGCAATTCGTCCGGCGCGGCATCCTCAATGTCCTGCCCGCCCTCATAGACCGCGATGGGCAGGGCAAGGCGAAACACCGAGCCCCTGCCCTCGACACTTTCCGCTGTCAGATCGCCGCCCATGAGCTGTGCGAGACGACGGCTGATCGCAAGGCCAAGTCCGGTGCCGCCGTGACGGCGGGTCGTACCCACATCCGCCTGTTCAAAACTGTCAAAGACCTGCGCCAGGCGGTCCGCAGGGATCCCGCATCCGGTGTCCGATACGGCGACGACAAGACGCTGTGTCGCGGCGTCCCATCCGGCTTCGACCGTGATCTCGCCGGTGTCGGTGAATTTCACCGCATTGGAGACGAGGTTGAACAGGATTTGCTGGAACCGGAGCGGGTCAATGCGGACGATATCCGGTACGTTCTCAGCCATAAGCACCGTCAGCCGGACACCATTGGCCGTCGCTCGCGATTGCCACAGTCGACTGACAGCCGACAGTTTGCCGGCAAGGTCGACGTCCTGCAGTTCCAGCTCCATCTTGCCCGCCTCGATCTTGGAAAAATCGAGGACGTCATTCAAAAGCCCCATCAGCACATCGCTGGCATCCATCAGCATTGAGACATGCTCTCGCTGGTCTCGGTCAAGCCGGGTGCGCCTGAGAAGGTTGGCGGCGGAAATCACCGCATTCATCGGTGTGCGAATTTCGTGGCTGATCACAGCGAGAAAATCAGACTTCGCGGCATTGGCGACTTCCGCCTTGTGGCGCTCTTCACCTGCGACACGGTTGGCGTCCCTGAGGGCTTCGGTCGTGCCCGCACTCTGGCGCACGGCCGCCACCAGATGCGCCAGATAGAGCGAACACCCGATGGTTATCAGCAAGGGGCCAAAGGATCGGTCGATTACAGCCTGGCTGATCGGAAGGCCCAGAAAATACAGACCATGCGGAACCGCGGCCGAAAACAGCAGGGGTCTGACATGGTACATGTGCAGCGACACATGCAGCAGGCCGCCGGCAGCCTGGATCATGGCAAACAGGCGCCCGGCATCCCCGCCCTCGAACCAGAGGTAGACGGTGATACCGGAATAGGCGACGACCGACAGCGAGGCCGACAGGCAGTAGAGGATGATCTGGCCTCGCCGCGGCTCAATCTGCGGTTCGCGTCGCAGGGATCGGCAAAGAATCCAGTCGATGGCCTGTGTCGCCGCAACGAAGGCAAACCAGACCAGAGGCCATATGGAGGGGGCCATAAACCAGGCTGTGCCGCCGATGAAAGCCGCAAGCGCCATCCGGGTCTTGAGTTCGCGATCCCGGATCGTGGCAACCAGGCTGTAGGCCGAGGTCTTCATTTTCGCCGTCTCCACGGACTATTGTTACGCGGAAAGACGAACGATTGGTTGAAGCCGGGGCTGACCCGACGCACGATCATGGCTATGGAACAGGGACGGTCGGCAGACGTTTGCGGATCGCACTCGAGGGGAGACGCCTGATGAACCGAATTCTCGTCGCCATGGCCGTCAGCGCCCTTCTGGCCGGCGCGGCCGCCTGTAGTGACCCCGCTCCCGAGCCGGATGAGGGTCTGGAACCGACCATGCAGGAACCGGTGACACCGCCGCCGGTCGAAGAAATGCCACCGGTCGATGCGACCGTTCCGCCTCCTGCAACCGACAATTCGACACTTCCGACCGATGGTCGCGAATCAGAAGAGACCGTGATGCCCGAAAGCGAAACCCTCTTCTACTGACGACGCCATCAGGCTCCCGACACGGCGTCGGGATGCCTCCCCCGACCGCCGACCTCCAAGGTACCTGTTTGACATTTCACGCCGCCTCGCCTCTGGCCGGAATCGCCGCACTGGCGGTCTGCGCCGGACTGGCCTGGCCGGCGGTCGCGGACCCCCGGGCAACCATACGGGGCAATATCGACCCGGAACTGCGCGAACAGCTGCTGCGGGCGATCGGCGAGGTTGATGGGGCGCCGACAAACCGGTTCGAGGCCCGCAGACGCGCGCGTTCCGCAGCCGAGGCCGTCGAGGCCCTGCTCCGGTCAGAAGGCTACTACCAGCCGCTTGTCGAAGACATTGTCGAGGGTGACGAGACTCCGCTCGCCATCGTCGGCGTCACCCCCGGCCGGCGATTTCTGGTGGCGGGCCCCCGGATCGAGTGGGTCGAGCCCTCGCCTGAACCTTCGGCACAGACCATGGCCGTTGAGGATACCGGCCTGCCGGAGGGTTCGCCCGGTCGCGCAGTCGATGTCATCGCGGCCGAGGGACGTATCGTGGCGGGTCTCAGCGGCAGGGGCTATGCCGATGCCGCTGCCGAACCCCGCCGGGTGGTCGTTGATCACGCGACCTTCACGGTCCAGCCGACCTATCGCATTGCATCCGGTCCGCTGGTGCTCCTGGACGGCGTGCGGGTGGAAACGCTCGGACCGACCAGCCAGCGCTGGGTGGCCGGCCTGGTGCCCTGGAGCGGCGGCGATCGCTATGATCCGGAGCAGGTGGCGGAGCTGGAACGCCGACTGCTCGAGACCGGAGTCTACGACGGTGTCGGGGTCGCATTGGCAACGCCGGAACAGACCGACGCCCAGGGTCGGCGTCCGGTCATCGTGACCCTGACGGACCGTCCGCAGAGGATTCTGGAAGCGGGGGCCACCTTTTCGACAGCCGAAGGGTCGGGCCTGGACCTGATCTGGACCCAGTACAATCGCTTCAGTCGCGCCGACACCCTGACCTATGAGTTAAGGGCCGCCAGCGTGGACAGCCGCCTCGGGGTCGATCTCAGCCTGCCACATTGGCGCGGGCCGGGACGAACGCTGAAGCTGGGGGCCGCGGTCGTCAACGAAGACACCAATGCCTATCAACGCAAAGCGGTTGCCCTTTCGGCTGATCTTCAGGAGCGGCTGGGGCGGACATCCTACATCAGTTACGGCGTCGGCCTGGATGCCGGCAAATATGACGAGGGCCGGTTTGATCCCCTGACCGCCATGCCGGTCACGTTCAGCCGCGACCTGGTGATCCTGACCGGACGGGGCAGCGCCTACTGGGACCAGTCGAATGATCCGCTGAACCCGACACAGGGCTGGCGTCTGACGGTCGGGGTCCAGCCCACGGCGGTGACCGGCGAGGATTCCGTCGTTTTCCTGCGCGCAGAAGGCCAGGTCACAGCCTATGTGCCGGTTGGCGAGAATGCCCGCACGGTGCTCGCAGGCCGCGCCAGACTGGGTACGATCCTGGGCGGCGAGGAACTGACGGTTCCGTCAGACCGTCTGTTCTACTCGGGCGGGGGCGGCTCGGTTCGCGGCTATGAATACCAGGGCGTCGGGCCGCGACTGCCCGACAACACCCCGCGTGGCGGTCTTTCCCTGTTTGAGGCCTCGCTGGAGGTCCGGCGTGATCTGGGCCGCAATTTCGGAGCCGTCGCCTTTGTGGATGCCGGTGCCATCGGTTTTCAGACGGCCCCCGATTTTACCAATATCCGCTACGGTGTGGGCGTCGGCGTCCGCTACAACCTGCCCTTCGGTCCTGTACGGGCCGACATCGCCATCCCGCTCGACAGGCGTGAGGGTGATGCCGACTTCCATATCTACGTCAGCATCGGTCAAGCCTTTTGACCGATACGAACGATCCGCAAACCGTCACGGAAACCCCGGCCGTCGTGGCACGGCGCAAACGCACGCTCAGGCAACTGGCGGCCTTTGTGGCCGGTGTCGGCACGACAGCGCTGGTCGCACTGCTGCTGCTGACCTTTATCGGCGGTCGGCTGTACCTTCTGACGGGACCCGGCCGCGATCTCGTGACCGGCTTCGTATCCGGGCAGAAGATCGGCAGCTATGGCCGGATCAATGTCGAGGGTGTGTCGGGCGACCTGCTCGACGACTTTACCATTCGCCGCGTCACAATCACCGACCAGAAGGGCGTCTGGCTTGAAGCCCTGAATGTCCGTGTCGACTGGTCCTACTGGCCGCTGCTGGCCCGCCGCTTTCATGCCAGCGAAATCACCGCGGACAGGGTCCGCGTAATCCGGCGACCTCTGGTGGAAGCGTCCACCTCGCCACCGGGATCGACCCCCCTGGATGTCGATATCGACCGGTTTGCCACAGAGGTCGAACTGCTGGAGGGGTTCAGCCAGGCGTACGGCCGATGGAGTCTGGTGGCCGCCGCCGACGTCCCCCGGCGCGGTGACAAGGACGTCAGTCTTGACGCGCGTAGTCTCAACCGGCCGGGCGACTATCTGAAACTGACGGCGAGCCTCGGAGCCGACATCACGGACATACGCCTGAACCTTCAGGCCAGCGAGGCTCGGGGCGGCCCACTGGCCGGGGCACTGGGCTACTCACCCAACCGTCCCTTCATGGCCCGCGCTGTCGTGGACGGCCAGATCGTCGATGCCGTCGTTCGCACCGGCGCGTTCACACCCTTGACCGTGAAGGGCCGGTTCGGGCGGGACGGATCGCGCATGTCCGGCTTTTTCGACTTCTCGGGTTCCGACCTGCTTGAGCCGTTCGTCTCGCGGATCGGCCGCAAGGCCCGTTTCGGATTCGCCGCGATCCCTGACAGGACCCGCGAGGGCTTCCAGGGGGTCGCCTGGACGATCCAGGCCGACAACATCGCGTCCCGCGCCAACGGACTGGTGCGCCTGTCAGACAGCAGCGCGCCGGACGGCATAAGACTGGAAGTGTCCGTGCCCTCACTCAGCCGCCTCGTCGGGCAGCCGGTGGCCGGCCCTGTACGCTATGACGGTGTTTTCACCGGTGATGCAAACCGGTGGACGCTGCAGGGGGACGTGGCCGTCCAGGCCGCCGACATCGCCAGCTACCGGGCCGGTCGTATCACCGGGGCAATGGATCTCAAGGCCGAGCGGGGACGACTGGAAGTCACGAGTGATCTGGCGACGCGCGGTGGCTCAACTGCGGGCATCATCGGCAGCCTTCTGGGCACCTCACCCCGCATCACCCTGAAGGCCACGCGCCTGGCAGACGGTGCGGTCCTTCTCAACCGCGTCACGGCAACCGGACAGGCCCTGTCCCTGGAGGGGTCCGGCTCACGCAATCTGCTGGGCGGGATGAGCTTCCGGGGAGAGGCCAGGATCACGGATGCCGCGCGTCTCAGTCCCGGTGCCAGCGGCGCATTCGGTGGACCACTGACAGCCTCCACCGCCCGTACCAGCGCCCCATGGCAGATCCGCTTTGACGGCCGTGGCCGCAAGCTTGCCCTGGGCATGGAGGAGATGGATCGATTGCTGGGCGAAGAACCACGCCTGGAACTGGCGGGAACCCTGGAGGGTGGCCGGGTCACGGTGACCCGGGGTCAGCTGACCGGGGCCAATGCCTTCGCCTCGACGCAGGGCGTGATCCAGGGCGACGGCCGGATGCAGCTGGCACTGGACTGGAAAGCCCAGGGGCCGTTCGGCGTCGGACCTGTCGCCATCGACGGTGCCATGAACGGCGACGGGACGCTGACCGGCACATTCGCCGAACCGAGAGCGGATCTTAAAGCCGGGTTCGAACGGGTCGCAGCCGGCCCCCTTGCCCTGACCAATGTAGCCTTGGCGCTGACATTTCAAAAAGCGGCGGACGGGTCGGATGGTCGCGTCGCCCTGACAGCGGGCTCAAACTACGGGCCCGCACGGGCCAGCGGATCCTTCGTTCTGGGCGGCGAGCGGCTGCGGTTGACCGACCTGGACATTGATGCCGGCGGGATCGATGCGCGCGGTGCCCTGACCCTGTCCAGCAACTTCCCGTCCAGCGCCGATCTGGCTTTCAGCGCACGTCCCGGTGCCTTTCTGACCTCCGGACGGGCCGACGGGCGTATCCGCCTGACGGATGGCGCGGGGGACGAAAGCGCCATTCTGTCTGTCACCGGGCGCGATATTCGCCTGACGAACTCGCCCTACACCATCCGCAATTTCCAGCTCGGGGGAACAGGCACCCTGGAGCGCCTGCCCTTCAGCCTGGTCGCGGATATCGGCGGGCCTACGCCGGTCCAGTTCAACGGTACGGGCGTCTATTCACGCCAGGGTGAGGCACAGACCGCAACATTGAGCGGCGATGGCCGGGTCAGGGACATCGCCTTCTCGACGCGAAGTCCAGCCGTCGTGGCCATGGCGGCGGACGGTCGAGTCATTCGGGTCGACATGAACCTCGGCGGCGGGGTTCTGCTGGGCGAGTTGCGGTCGGATTCGGAAGCGGCCCTGCTGCAGGCCGACCTGACCAGCGTCGAACTGGGCTCTATCGCACCGGACCTTCGCGGACGCGTGACCGGACGGATCGCCCTGCGCGGTCGTGGCAACGACCTGAACGGTTCGGCCAATGTGACCCTGGTTCAGGTCCGCAGTATCGATGCACCACGCGGACTGGCGGTTGACGGCACGCTGAATGCAACCCTTGTCGATAACCAGCTGCGGATCCAGGCCAATGCCAACAGCGGCGACCAGGTCCAGGCTGCCGTGGATGTGGCGCTTCCCGTTCTGGCGACCGCGGCACCACTGACCCTGGCCATAGAACGGACGCGGCCGATGTCAGGACAGGTTTCGGCCAAGGGGCAGATCCAGCCCATATGGGATCTGTTCTTCGGCGGCGACCGCAGTCTGTCCGGCCAGGTCGATGCCCAGGCCTCGCTTGCCGGATCGCTGAACGCACCGCGCCTGAACGGACGGCTGAATCTGGCCCAGGGCGCATTCCGTGACGCCGCCAGTGGCCTGAGGCTGGGCGACGTGACCCTGGCCAGCCGCTTCGATGACGAAACGGCTGTGGTCGAGCGCTTCACGGCCAATGACGCCGCGGGCGGAACCGTGAGCGGCGATGGACGTCTGGGTCTGCGCGAAGGAGCCGCGTCCAGCTTCCAGCTGGCCTTTTCGCGTTTCCGTATCATCGACAATGACATGATCGAGGCGCGCGCCTCGGGGCCTGTCACCGTGACCCGCGCGACCGATGGCAACATCACCCTGAGAGGTCGCCTTGATATCGACGACGCCAGGATCGAGGCGGTCGTCCCGGGTTCCAACGGCATCGTCCGCATGGATGTGGTCGAGATCAATCGTCCGGGCGGCGACCCGGCAGAAGAGGCCACAGCCCGCGCCGGCCCGTCCATCGGGCTGGATATCCAGCTGGTTTCCACCGGCGGAGGCGTTCGTGTTGTCGGCCGGGGCCTGAACGTCGAAATGGGCCTGAACGCGACGGTCGGCGGCACCATCAGCGTGCCCACATTGAGCGGTACCGCCAGCGTCATGCGCGGCGACTATGAGTTCGCCGGAAAGCGGTTCGTATTTGACGATACCGGCACGGTCAGCCTCTCGACCGACCCACGCCTGATCCGGCTCAATCTGGCCGCCACGCGAGATGACGCCGCACTGACCGCCTCCATCCGGGTCACGGGCACGGCGGCCCGTCCCGAGATCACCCTTACGTCCAGCCCTGCCCTGCCGCAGGACGAGATCCTGTCGCAGGTTCTGTTCGGTCGGTCAGCCTCACAACTGTCGCCGTTCGAGGCGGCCCAACTGGCCGCCGGTGTCGCGGCACTGGCCGGCGGCGGCGGATTCGATGTGATCGGCAACCTGCGGGAACTGGCGGGGCTGGACCGCCTGTCGTTCGGCGGGGAGATGTCCAGCCTGACTGTTGCCGGCGGACGGTACATCACCGACGATGTCTATCTGGAGATCATCGGCGGCGGTGAGGATGGGGCCACCGTGAATGTGGAATGGCAGGTCCGTCGCAATGTGACTGTCAGTTCCAGCTTCGGCGGACAGGGACAGGCGAGCCTGTCGGTTCGCTGGCGCCGCGAGAGCGGGCGACCTGGCGGCGAAGACCGCAGGCCGAACAGGGACTGATCAGGCACCCTTGTGAAGCGCTTCCAGCCGCATCGCACCACGTGCGCCCAACGCATGGAAATAGACCGCGATGATCAGGCTGACATAGCTCAGTACAAGGACCCACAGAATCGGGTTCCCGGTCCCCGTCGCC
>Ga0209066_10004721_pt1 | contig 14661 bp, 14 predicted proteins | sample All_14_2_FD_187198 | JGI IMG/M metagenome (GOLD analysis project Ga0209066, IMG submission 187198) | Freshwater microbial communities in response to fracking from Pennsylvania, USA - Allegheny Zone_MetaG_DW_15 (SPAdes) (version 2) ...
GGATACACCCGCGAGGTCATGGCGCGGGTCTCGGCCGATCTGGGCGAGCCGGGGTTGCAGTGGATCGGGACCTGTCACTTCGACACCGATCAGCCCCATGCTCATCTGATCGTTCGCGGCAAGCGGGCCGACGGGCGCGATCTGGTGATCCCGCGTGATTACATCGGCTACGGGTTTCGGGCCCGTGCGCAGGAGGTGGCGCAGGAGCGGCTGGGCGATCTGTCGCGGGCCGATGCCGAGCGGCGTATCTGGAAGGAGACGGAGGCCGATCGGTTCACAGGGTTTGATCGGCGGCTGGTGCAGGCGGCGGACGCGCAGGGCCTGGTCGACGATGGCGTCGGCGGGACCGACGCGTGGGCGGCGCTGTCGCGAGGCCGGTTACGGCACCTTGAGCGGTTGGGATTGGCCGAACCAACCGGCGGTCGATACCGGCTTGATGCCCAGATGGAGACCAAGCTTCGGACGTTGCAAATCCGGCGGGATGTGATCCGAACGCTGAACCAAAGGCGGTTGGCGGGTGCGAAGTCATTACGCCAACTGGGAGCGGAGACTGTGCGCGGTCGGGTAGTTCAAGCGGGGCGACACGACGAGGTCGGGACGTCACCCTTCGTGGTGGTGAAAGATCGCGCGGGCATGGAGCACTATGCAAGGTTGGCCCCAGGAACGACCACACCCGCAGTCGGCAAGGCCGTCGAGATCCTTGGCACCGATCGCGGGGTCGCGAGGCTCGGAACCTTGGGTCGCGGTCAGCCGACACTGGAGCGATGAAGCGATTGATGAAGAGCCACCCGGCGACCCACAAAGTCGCAAATGCGCCAGAAGCGGAAGTTGAACTCGCGCCAGGAAGGCGACATCCCATGTGCAACTGACCAAGATAAATCTGCGTGGTCAGGCGAAGCCGATGGAGACTCAGGCTGCGTCAATCGTCATTGGTCGGCGACCTCAAACCCGTCTCCGGGCGTCATCGGCCGGTGCAGCTTAATCCCGACTTTGTCCAGATAGGGCTCGTAGACGTCGTAACGCTGCTTGAGGAAATAGTCGCGCGCGTAGCCGTCATGGACCGGCACGACAGATTTCGGCTTCATCCGCTTGGCGAAGGCATGGGCGGTGAGCTCGGTCAGAAAGGGCGCCATCACCGGAAGGGCCAGCACCTCCACGCCGACGAATCGATCCAGACGGCTGTCGAAACTGTCGCCCGGGTTGAGGAAAACGTCGTTGACAAGGAAGGCGGTCAGTTGCGTGCTCTCGTCCGACAGGATGGGCTCATGCGCGACCGCCTGAGCCTGCAGTCGGAACGCGCCGAAGATCCGTTCACCCTCTTCGAAGACCGTGACCGACAGGCCCTTCTCGCTGAGCTTGTTGGCGACCTCGCCGTTGCCGACGAGCGTTGCGCCACTCGCATGCACGATCCTGCCCAACGCATCAGGGTCGATGTGATCCGGATGGCCGTGCGTCAGGACGATCGTCGAGACGTCCGAAAAGACAGCGGGATCGACCCGTCCGTCGACGAACGAGAACTTGCCCGGATCGAAGAGCAGTCGCTCCTGGCCGATCGTCAGGCGCAGGCAGCTATGCACGAACTTGTCGATACGCATGGCGGCCGGTCCTATTCCGACTGTCTCTGGACGACCGGGCCGATCGCCTCGGGCGTTCCCGAGGCGATGACCAGCCAACGGCGGGGTGCGCCGGCGTCGGCGGCGACCACCTGACGGATCGGGCCCACGGCATTGACGACCGCGGACCCGGCCGGATTGGTCATAAACTTCGCCAGAGGCTGCAGCGTCCCCGATCCGTCCGCCGTCTCGGCGAAGGCGAGGACATAGGGCTTGCCGGGTTCGAGGCCTGCGGCGGCGATCTGCAGCATCTGCACCTGCCCCTGCTCGAACAGGGTCGCCTGCGACCGGGCGTCGTCCTCGCCTGTCAGAACGAGTTGATGCGAGGCGCGAGCGGTGCCCAGGGGCATGAGGTTGGCCCTGCCGTCACCCTCGGTGACCGCACGCGGCACATAGGTGACGCCCTGCGGTCCCTGACCTACCGGCACGGTGGCGATCACGCGATTGGCCAGGGTGTCGATGACCGCCACGCCGTCGCCATTCTCCAGTCCGACGTAGATCCGCGAGCCGTCGCCGGAGGGCCACAGACCGTGCGGCAGGGACCCCACCGCGATCGCGGTCACGGGGTCGAAGGTGTCGGTGCGGAAAACCTTGACAACGTTCTCGGTCCCCACCGTGACATAGGCGAACTGACCATCCCGATTTCGCACGATGTTGACGTGATTGGTCAGCGGGCCGGTGTCGAGCGTCTGAAGCACGGCGAACGGCGGACGGGCGTCGAACACCATCGTCTTGCCCACGTCCTTCAGCGTCATCCAGACCTGGTTCCCATCGGGCGTGGCGGCGATGTCTGGGCAGAACGGACTGGCCTGGGCCACCCGACCGACGATCTGACGGGTCGCGGTCTCGACCACGACTGTCTCGGGGCTGAAGCTGGAGCAGATGTAGGCGTAACGGCCGTCCGGCGAGAAGATGGTCATGCCTGGCCCGTTGGGCGTCTCGACCCGGGCGGTTTCCTGATAGGTCGCGGCGTCCAGCACCGAAATATAGGCCTCGCCCCGCACCGTGACCCAGACCTCTTTGCCGTCAGGCGTGAAGAAGGCCTCGTGCGGAGAGCGTCCGACATAGGTGGTGTGTTTGACGACGTTGGTGGCCGTGTCGATGAAGCTGACCGAGTTCGACCCGATCGAGACCACGGCGATCGTCTTGCCGTCCGGCGCCGCGCCGATGCCGTGGACCAGCAGCTGACCCCTGTAGAGCGGGCTGAGGTTGGCCGGGGTCGGCTCGCCGAGGGAGATCACGCCCAGAAGGCTGTTGGTCGAGGGATCGACCACCGAGACGGTGTTGGAGAACTGGTCGGCCGAATAGAACCGATCCTGGCCGCTGATCGGGATGGCGGGCGCCGCCGCCGCGCCGGGAACCTGATCGGCCAAGACCGGGGATGCCATCAGGGCAAGCGCCAGGACGAAGGGCGTCTTCGAAACGAAAGTCATGGGTCAGTGTCCGGTATGAGGTGCGGCGGGCGCGTTGGACGTCGGGCGGGTGGCCGAGCGGTCGAGGAAGGCTTGCATCAAGGCGATCTCCTGGGTCTGTTCGACGATGATCCCCTGGGCCAGACGGCGCATCGGCTCGTCCTTGCCGTAGGCGAGTTCGATCCGCGCCATGTCGACCGCGCCCTGATGGTGAGGGATCATCATGGCGGCGAAGTCGCGGTCAGGATCGCCGGTCGGCGCGATCGTCATGGCGGTGTGCATGCGCGACATGGCCTCGGCCATTTCCGTATCGAAGGGGGAGCGTGGCGTCTGGGCGAAGGCCATAAGTCCTGCGCCAAAGAGGGCGGCGACAGCCAACAGGCCGGTCAGTTTCAAGGAGGAGGTCATCATCGGGACTTTCGGTTCATCGCCATCCTGACGGTTGGACAATCGACCATCCAACGGAGATTGTTGCTGAGAACGTTCGCGACCGCCGAACGATCCATCTGTTTTTCCGGCGCGAGCGGGCTAGGTTGCGCCCATGACCCTGGATCAACTCCGCATCTTCGTCGCCGTCGCCGAGCGTGAGCACGTCACACGTGCTGCCGAGGCCCTGAACCTGACCCAGTCTGCCGTCAGTTCTGCGGTCACCACGCTGGAGGCACGTCACGGTGTTGCGCTGTTCGATCGTGTGGGGCGAAGCATCGTGCTGAATGCGGCTGGACAGGTGTTCCTGATCGAGGCCCGCGCCGTCCTGGCTCGCGCGGCGGCGGCACAGGAGGCACTCAATGACCTCGGTGACCTGAAGCGCGGCAGGTTGTCGATCCAAGCCAGCCAGACGATCGCAGGATGGTGGCTACCGTCTCGTCTGGCGGCGTTTCATGCCTGCCACGCTGGCATCCAGATCGATGTCACCATCGGCAACACCCGAGACGTGGCCCGAGCTGTGATCGAGGGCGAGGCCGAAGTGGGTCTGGTCGAGGGCGAATTGGACGAGCCCGTCCTCAGCCGCACGGTGCTGGATCACGACGAATTGGTGCTGGTCGTCGCTGCAGGACATCCGCAGGCCCAGGACGGGGCGGCCCGACCGGACCTGAAGGCCATGACCTGGGTCTTGCGCGAGCCCGGCTCCGGCACGCGCTCAGCCTTCGAGGCCGCGCTGGCGGCACACAGTCTGAGCGTCAACGATCTGGATGTGGCGATGAGCCTGCCGGGCAATGAGGCGGTGGCGGGTGCGGTCGAGGCGGGGGCTGGGGCCGCCGTCGTCTCGCGAAACGTCGTCGCCGCGCGTCTGAAGGCCGGTATCCTTACGACCCTGCCATTCGACCTTCCGGCCCGACCGTTCTGGCTGCTGCGTCACAAACAGCGATATCGGTCAAAGGCTGGGGACGCATTTGTCAGCCTGCTTGCGTCAAGGTCTCCGATGGCTTGACGGAAAAACCATCAACGAAGACGGACATCTGCTCGGATGATCGGTTCAACCGAATGATCAGTTCGATACATCGCATTGGACCTTCTGGGCGTCGATCCTTGAAGATGAGCAACGATCCAGCCCGGATTGATCTTTCAAGGATATCGCGATGCGACTTCATGCTCTTTCGGCCTTCGTCCTGACGTCAGCCGTGCTGATGACGGGGGCTCCCGCCTTCGCCCAGTCCCACGAGGCTCTGGCCCGAACCCGGATCGCAGCGATCGCCGCAGGGTCGGTCAATACGGTTCTGTCGGCCTATGCACCAGACGCCGACTTGCAGTGGGTCGGCGGACCGCTAGACGGGCATTATGACGACCCGGTCGAACTGCGCGACGTCTGGTCACGATTCGCCGGCCTGGGTCCGCTCAGCGCCAACATCGCCGCCATGACGATCGCCGAAAACCCGGCCGGCGCGACCGTCACCGTCGATGTGACCTTCGAGGGCAAGCAAGCGATCCCGGTCCGCTATGTCCTCTTGTATCGGGCGGGTCTGCTGGTTGATGAAATCTGGCAGGTCAATCCGCCTCATGCCCACTGATAGGCAATATGGTCGCGGCGGCCCAGGTTCTCTTTCGGATCTGGCCGTCGGAGTCAGTCGCGCCCGGCCTGCTTCTGACATCCGTTCGCCGCTGTTCAGGGAGGGAGTTGCATTGGTCCGCGCGGTCAAAACCGCGTATGCAGCAACGCCGTTTCAATCCTCTGAACGATGGGGAAAGGACGGAGGCTCTGATCCTTTTGGAGAAGCCTGGACCTGGACCCGTTCAGGTCCCTTCGGGCTCGCCGGAAAATCCGAACCGCACGGCGCGTGATCTCCGACAGCCGTGCATTGGGCGGAGATCAACACCAGGAGACTGGCACCCCGGAACTGCGATCCTCGGGACAACCCGCTTGCCAATAGAGCTGAAACATCGCCTGATGTGTGCGACGGTTAAGGATATCGACATGGCTTCAGCCAACGACCCCATATCTCACGCCGTTGGACGCCGCTTCGTTATTGGAGGGGGTGTGGCGGCAGCCGCCTGGTCGGCCCCCGCCTGGGGGCAACAGGCGGTGGACCTGGCTCTACCGGGTGGACCCTCGTCGCGCCCACTGACCTCCAGCTTTCCGGGCAAGGGATCGATGATCCTGCAACGCAGCCGACCGCCGCTGCTTGAGACGCCGATGTCGGTGTTCGACCAGAGCGTCTTCACACCCAACGACCAGTTCTTCGTGCGCTGGCACTGGGCCGATATCCCGACCTCGGTCGATGCCACGACCTTCCGGATCAATGTGCACGGCCATGTGGTGCGCCCGTTGTCGGTGTCGCTGACCGAGCTTCTGGCCATGCCGCGCGTGCAGATGGCAGCGGTGAACCAGTGTTCCGGAAACTCGCGCGGCCTGTTCCAGCCCCGCGTGCCGGGCGCGCAATGGGCGCATGGGGCGATGGGCAATGCCATGTGGATGGGCGTCAGTCTGAGGCACCTTCTGGATGTCGCAGGGGTCAGACCCGGAGCCCTGGCCGTCCGCTTCGGCGCGCTGGACCAGCCCGTCGTGGCGGGTGCGCCGGACTTCTCAAAGTCGCTGGCCCTGGATCATGCGCGCGACGGCGAGGTGATGGTGGCCTTCGCCATGAACGGCGAACAACTGCCTCTGCTGAATGGATTTCCCGTCAGGTTGATCGTGCCGGGCTGGTTCTCGACCTACTGGGTCAAGATGTTGAACGATATCGAGGTGCTGGACAAACCCGACGACGGGTACTGGATGGCAAAGGCCTACAAGATTCCCGACACCCCGATGGCCAATGTCTCCCCGACCGACAAGGACTATCCCACCGTGCCGATCAACCGGATGGTCCCTCGGTCGTGGATCACGAGCATCGCGGGCGATCACCCCGTGGCCTGGCAGCCCACCCTGCCGATCGGCGGCATCGCCATGGGCGGGGACACCGGAGTGTCGAGGGTGGACCTGTCGTCCGACGGCGGGCGAACCTGGCGACCCGCGCAGCTGGGACCGGACCAGGGCCCCTACAGTTTTCGACGCTTCGACGGGGTGGTGCCGATCCGTGGCCGAGGGGCCATTCCCCTAATGACGCGCTGCACCAGCACTGCGGGCGTCGTTCAGCCGATGACGCCGAACTGGAATCCGGGCGGCTTCATGCGTGGATGTGTCGAGACCACCACGGTGACTTTCGGATGAGCAAGTCCAGAACACCGTTGTCGACCGGGATGTCGATCCTGCTGGCCGGCGGGCTTACGAGCGTGATCCTGATCGGAGCCATCGCGGGCGGCAATGAGCCCCGGGGACGGAAGATGGTCGTACCTCCTGTGGTCCCTGCGGCCCCGGTCGCGCCGCCGCCGTCGTTCGTGTCGGCAAGCGGCTTCACCCTGACCTCGGCCAGTATCGAACTGCCGGACGAGGCCTCGTCATTCCCCGACGGCCCTGGCGCCGATGTCGTCAATGCCAACTGCACATCCTGTCATTCGGCTAGCATGGCCCTGACCCAGCCCCGGCTGACTGAGGCCCAGTGGCATTCTACCGTCGTCAAGATGCGGGAAACCTATGGCGCCCCGATCGCGGTCGGCGACATCGACGCCATCGTCGATTATCTCAGGGCCATGCCGAGCCAGGCGACACCTGCGGGCGCTGCTGCGGGACTGGCTGTGAACGAGGGCGACGGCGCGACGGGCTGATCAGCATTTCATTCGCCTCAATCGATTAAATAGTTCGCATCATTGCGTTGGATGGAACGAATCCTCGCGATCAATATCGGCGTCGAGGAGCGCGCCGACTGTCGGCCTCCACTCCATTAAAGGAGACCGATCATGACCCCCGCCTGCACGTTCGATACACCGGCACGCATCGTCCAGCCACAACCCCGTCGAGCCGTTCGTGACCTGCGGGTGCCGGTAAAACCTCTACCGCCCACTATGGTGACCGCCGTCGAATCCGAGACGGCCCACATCCCCGATGTCGGCGACGGCAAGACGCTTCACCGCATCCAGCTTGATGTCGGTCAGACCGGTATCCACCCGATCATTATCAAGGCCGTCGCCGGCCTTTATGCCAGCATGGTCCTGGTGTTCTGGATCACTTTCGGGCGGGGTGAGGCCACCCTCGCACTCGGCTTTATCAGCCTGCTCGGTGCGATGTATTTCGGCCTGCTGACCGGTGGCACCCTGGTGTCGGATACGCCAGACGCGGGTAATGGTGTACGCAGCTTCAGCCAGTTCCTGAATGGTCGCGTCGTGACCTACACCGGCTGGATCACGGGACGCGAGGCCACACTTCAAATCCTTACCCTGTCGGCTCTTCTGGTCGTGACGGCCGTCGTGCTGGGCGTGATCTGTCGCCTCAACGCCCATTAGTTTCATTCCAGCATTGTTCAGGACACTTCAGATGGCGCATGACCTTCACCTTCGCGACGTCGCCTTCGGCCTGCGGCCTCTGGCCAAACTCCAGCGGCCCAGCGAGGTCGTTCGCCAGTTCACCCCGAACTGGTTCGCCGCCACCATGGGCACAGGCATCCTGGCCATCGCCCTGAACCAGATTCCGATCGACATCCCTGGCGTGAAGCTGGTCGCCGAAGGTCTGTGGGTTTTCAACATCGGCCTCTTCGCCCTGTTCACCGTCCTCTACGCCGCGCGGTGGATCTTCTTCTTCGACGGCGCGCGCCGCATCTTCGGCCATTCGGTCGTCTCGATGTTCTTCGGCTGCATACCGATGGGACTGGCGACGATCATCAACGGCCTGATGGCCTTCGGCCTGGCGCGGTGGGGCGACGGCATCGTCCCTCTCGCCGAGACACTGTGGTGGATCGACGTGGCGATGGCGGTCGCCTGCGGCGTCGGCATCCCCTTCATGATGTTCACACGCCAGGAGCATTCCATCGACCAGATGACGGCGGTCTGGCTGTTGCCCGTCGTGGCCGCGGAGGTCGCGGCCGTCACCGGCGGGCTGATCGCGCCCCACCTGACCGACCCGAACGCGGCCTTATCCGTGCTGGTGGTCAGCTACTCTCTTTGGGCGCTGTCGGTGCCTCTGGCGCTAAGCATCCTCGTCATCCTGGTTCTGCGCATGGCGATCCACAAACTGCCGCACGCCGGCATGGCGGCGTCCAGCTGGCTGTCGCTGGGTCCGATCGGGACCGGCGCTCTGGGGATGCTGGTGCTGGGTCAGGCCGCGCCGGCGATCTTCACCGCCTCCGGGCTGGGTCAATACGGTGACGCGGCAGGAGGCATCGGACTGATCGGCGGCCTTTTGCTGTGGGCCTATGGCCTTTGGTGGGCAGCCATGGCTGCATTGATCACTCTGCGTTACCTTCGTCAGGGCCTGCCCTTCAACCTCGGCTGGTGGGGCTACACCTTCCCGATCGGCGTCTTCTCGGTCGCGACCCTGAAGCTGGGGACCTTGCTGCCGATCCCAGCCTTCAACATCTTCGGCGTGGCCCTGATCGCCGGCCTTGCAATCCTCTGGCTCATCGTCGGCGCCCGCACGATCCGCGGCGCTTGGCGCGGAGACCTGTTCGTCGCCCCCTGCCTTACGGACGCGGCCAAGCGCGACATTCCCTGCGCGCGCTGAGTCGCTCGTCAGTTTCCTGCCCGGAGGCCTCATGAATCCCGATATCCTTCTTCCCACTCGTCGCTCGATCATCGCTGTGGGAGCCGGCGCCCTGATCACGGCATGCGCGCCCCAAGCGGCGGAAGCCGATGACATGGTTCTGGGCCGTCAGGACGCCCCGGTAACCCTGATCGAATACGCTTCGAGCACCTGCGGCCCCTGCGCCCGGTTCGCGATCGAGGTGCTGCCCGAACTGCGCCGTCGCTATATGGATACCGGCCAGGTCAAGCTGATCTATCGGGAGTTCATTACCGGCCCTGCGAATCTTTCCGCCGCCGGCGTTCTTCTGGCGCGCTGTGCGGGGTCTCAGCGGTATTTCGAGGTGATTGACGCCCTGATGCACGGCCAGTCTGAATGGACCGGTGGACAGAGCCCGCGGGCTCATCTGGTGCGGGTCGCGGGTCGTTTCGGGATCGACGAGGCCCGACTGAAAGCCTGCATCGCCGACCCTGACGCCATGGCCGCGTTGGAACGGCGTGTTCGCCGGGCGCAGGATGCGGGCGTCACCGGCACGCCGACTCTATTCGTTCAGGGCCGCCGGGTGGATGGCCCGCTGACTCTCGACAGCGTGGTCATCGCTATCGACACAGCTCTTTCCCAATCTTCCAAGCCCTGAGGTCCACAATGCCCAATACTCCCATCAAGGTCGCCGTGTCCGGTGCGGCCGGCCAGATCGCCTACGCCCTGCTGTTCCGTCTAGCGCAAGGCGACGTCTTCGGCCCCGAGACGCCGATCGACCTTCGCCTGCTCGATCTTCCCCAAGCTCTGTCGGCCCTCAAGGGCGTGACGATGGAGTTGGACGACTGCGCCTTCCCGCTCCTGACCACGATCCGGACGACGGACGATCCGAGGGTCGCGTTCGACGACATCGACGCCGCCTTCCTGGTTGGCTCGCGTCCCCGATCCAAGGGCATGGAGCGCCGTGACCTGCTGGCCGCCAATGCCGCCATCTTCAAGACCCAAGGCGCCGCGCTCGACGCCGTCGCCAAGCGGAGCGTGAAGGTCCTCGTGGTGGGCAATCCCGCCAACACGAACGCCTGGGTGGCGATCCAGTCCGCGCCGAACCTGCCCGAGGGCGCCATCACCTCCATGATCCGGCTGGATCACAATCGCGCCGCCGCGCAATTGGCGCGAAAGGCAGGCGTGTCGGTCGATGCGATCGATCACCTCGCGGTCTGGGGCAATCACTCGCCCACCATGTTCACCGATTGGAGCCACGCCTCGGTGAGCGGCGAACGACTGGCCGCGCGCATCGGCGATGACGGCTGGTATCGCGACACCCTGATCCCGGAGGTGGCGCGGCGCGGTACGGCGGTCCTGGAGGCCCGCGGCGCATCGTCCGCCGCTTCCGCCGCCAATGCTGCCGTCGATCACATGCGTGACTGGGTCCAGGGCTCGGACGGTCGCTGGGTGTCGATGGGCATCCCCGCCACAGGAGAATACGGTATTCCCGCAGGCTTGGTCTGCGGCGTACCGGCGGTCTGCCGCGATGGGCGCTATGCGCCTGTGAACAGTCTGGACCTCGACGCCTTCGCCCGCGCCGGTCTGGCGGCGTCGGTTCAGGAACTCATCGGCGAACGCGACGCTGCGCTTTCGATCGTCTCCACCTGAGGCGCGTCGATCGCGCGACAATCACCGAACAACCCCTACTCATTCAGCAAGGCGCCCCATGACGGCTTCCACACCCCGATCTTCCTTCGCCGACGATGCGGGCCACGGCGGCCTGCAACTCGTGGTCCGCGCCGGCCCTGCCAGCTTCGTCGTCGATGAGCCTGTCGAACTGGGTGGGCTGGATCTCGGGCCGACCCCGCATGAACTGGTGCAGGCCGCTCTAGCCTCCTGCACCGCCCAGACCCTGCGCCTCTACGCGAACCGCAATGGCTGGGCGATAGGCCCCTTGTCCGTCGAGGTTGTTCTGGTCCGACAGCCGGAAGCGACGCCCTCCGACCACTTCGTGCGGACCATCAGCCTGCCGGCAGACCTCCCACAGGAGCAGCGCGACCGACTTCTTGAAATCGCCGACCGATGCCCGATCCACCGCATGCTCGTTGGGGCCGTCTCGATTGAAACCGAGGTCGGTTGATCTTAGCGAATTGTGTCGCCCGCCGCCGCTAAGCAGACATTCCAAACCGCCGCTAAGAGTCGAGGCTGTGTAAAAACGTCTTGGTATGGAGCGAATTAGCTTAGCCTTCTGAGGTCAGCAGGAGGTGGGTATGAGCCGCTTCGTTCAGGGTGCAGATCGCCGGCAGCAGACGCTGCTTCCCGAGTGTCTTGATGACTATGTGGCCGAGGATAATCCGGTCCGGGTGGTCGATGTCTTCGTCGACGAGCTGGATCTGAAGGGGCTGGGGTTTGAGGGGATGACGCCCGCAGCGACGGGACGGCCCGCTTACCACCCGGCCATGCTGCTGAAGCTCTACGTCTACGGCTACCTGAACAAGGTGCAGTCGAGCCGGCGACTGGAGCGTGAGGCGCAGCGCAACGTCGAACTGATGTGGCTAACGGGGCGGCTGGCGCCGGACCACAAGACCATCGCCGACTTCCGCCGCGAGAATGGCCCTGCGATCCAGGCGGCCTGTGCGCAGTTCGTGGTGCTGTGCCGACAGTTGGGCCTGTTCGGATCGGCCCTCGTCGCCATCGACGGTTCGAAGTTCAAGGCGGTGAACACCCGCGACAAGAACTTCACCGCCTACAAGGTGAAGCGGCGGATCGAGCAGGTTGCCGAGCACATCGCCAGCTACCTCGAGGACCTCGATACGGCCGATCGGCACGAGGGGGATGGCGTGGAGGCACGGTCGGTGAGGCTGGTCGAGAAGATCGATCGCCTTCGCGCCCAGATGGCGATGCTGAAGGTCATGGAGGCTGAGGTCGAGGCGTCGCCGGACGGCCAGGTGTCCCTGACCGATCCCGACGCCCGCGCCATGGCGACGTCAGGCCGGGGGAGCGGCATCGTCGGCTACAACGTCCAATCCGCCGTCGAGGGCGAGCATCACCTGATCGTCGCCCACGAGGTGGTGATGACCGGCTCGGACAAGCAACAGCTGGCGAACATGGCGGGTCAGGCCAAGGAGGCCATGGGCGTGGAGAGGCTCGATGTGCTGGCGGACCGGGGCTACTTCTCCGGCGAAGAAATCCTGGCCTGTGAGGCCCTGGGCGCGACGCCCTTCGTGCCAAAGACGCTGACGTCAGGCGCAAAGGCGAATGGGCGCTTCGGCAAGCAGGACTTCGTCTATCTGCCAGATCAAGACGTCTACCGTTGCCCGGCCGGCTCCCTGCTTCCGTACCACATGACCGTCGTCGAAAGAGGCATGACGCTGCATCGGTACTGGGATCGGGCCAGTTGCACAGGCTGTAGCATCAAGGCTCAGTGCACGCCTGCGGTCGAACGAAAGGTCACGCGGTGGGAGCATGAAGCGGTGATCGATGCCCTTCAAACCCGAATGGACCTGAGGCCCAGAGCCATGCGTGAACGGCGAAGCCTGGTCGAACACCCGTTCGGCACCATTAAGGCCTGGATGGGCCACTCCCACTTCCTGATGAAGCGGTTGCCCAACGTGAAGACCGAGATCAGCCTCCACATCCTGGCCTACAATATGAAGCGGGTGATGGCGGTGATGGGAACCAGGCCGTTGATGGAGGCGATCCGGGCGTGAGCACGAGGCGTACTGCGCTTCGTCTCAACCTCCGCCCCGCCGTCGCTCAGCACGTTTTTACACGGCCTCAGTCAGGAGCAGACAACGGCGTGGTCCCCGGGAGCGGACATTGGTGGTCGGGCTGATTGTTGCTTAGAGGTATGATGACCAGTGCTGCTCTGAGACGATAGCAATGGGTCGTCCTTGATCCCGCCAGTCACTCGCCTTCAGAATTTTGTTGCCGAAGCTGGAGTGTTTCCACGAGTCGGTGGCGTACGCGCCAACAACCAGGACGTTGGTCTTTTGCGTCAGCGAGCCGGCAGAACCGCCGCGCTCGGCGACTGCTCGCTCGCAGTCCTTGCGTTGCCCGAAGATGAAAGTCCCCGTGAAGCAGTAGGTCTGCCTTTCGAACCTGAGCAGTGGAGCCGGATCGCACAACGGCAAAGATGCAGGCTTCATAACCTCGCCGAGTTCGAAATCGCGGTTGGAGAGGCTGTTTAGCGTATCGAGAAGGGTGCTTTTCTCCTCCTCATCGACGACACCGTCAGCGAGGACTGCATTGATGCGATGATAAAGGGTGCGGATCAGGGGTTGTTGGCTGATGGCCAGGTTCGCTGCCAGCCACTTCTGCAGGAACTCAACTTCACTGTGGTTCAGATCACCGTCTGCGGCCAACCCTCGCGCGAGACCGATGAGCTCATCGATTTGACGGGACGTGATCCGATCGTCACCGAGCGTGTTGAAAACTGCTTCGTCCATCCAGTCACCGCCGACATCCCCGCCAATCGAGCTAACAGAGAGCTATTGCGGCCATACTGCAACCATGTCCGGCTGTTTTCGCATCGGTGGCGGCTCCGACTGACACGGGATCGGGGTACGCCCCACGCTATCGTTGCTGTTGCATTGCGGCGGCCGGGAGCGCTTCGGGCCCAGTCACAGAGGCTGAGGCGAACGGCCTCGATCAATCTTCATCAGAATGGGCCTTTTCCCTCGATCAAGCTTGCCGGTGGACAGACAGAGACGGTCAAGCTGCTCAAGTGACTGACCGCGCCCTCGTGTCGTCGCGCCCACAGTCTGCGTAACAGCGAGGGAGGGGCGAACCTGTCGTACTTCGCCTTCTGCAAGTTGGCGACAAACTCACTGAGATCAGCCGCCGTGAACGCTCCCGGCATCTGCTTCACGAGACCAGCCACCTCCAACGGGCTTGTGCCGGACACTGTCACGCCAAGGTCGTGGGCCTCGCATTCGAGTCCGGCAGCCGTCAGACAGACCGCGAGGACATCGTTCATCGCTGTGCCCCTCCACGTGAGGATGTGGGTGTCGGCGCCGCTGGCGACGAGTGCGTTTTCGGCCAGGTCGAGCGCGTGGAATACTGCCCGCCCTTCCTGCAAAAGCTGCACGGCCGTCTCGTCCAGGAAGGCGGGAAGGTCCTCGTCCAAATAGACGGCGCGGATTTCCGTCGCGAGCCTGTCGTCGATCGGCTCGACCGACTGCCGGTCGAACTTCGGCAAGCGCCCGGCGGGATGCGGCTCAACCGTAAGCACCTTGGCTCGATCATCGACGTCCGCGACCCGCCACCGGCGTCCCGCAAAGGCCAGAAGACTGCCCACCGCCAAGACATTGGAGATCGGGATGGAGCCGAGGGCGCGCGTTCCGTGGATCAGCCTCCATTCCTGGTCGGTCTCGAACACCGCATAGAAGTCGCGGGCGGCGGTGAGCTCCTCACCCATTGTGGCTAGCATCAGGGTTCCATCCGGAGCCTGTTCGATCAATCCCACCTCCGGCCCGGAGATCCATCGCAGCAGCTCGACGAAATCGCTGGGTGTCAGGGCCGCCAAAGGGCCGGCGCCGCAAAGCGTCTTGTAGAGGGCGTCTGCCCGCGCGCCGCCCTGTTCGGTGATGATCGACAGGATTTGATGGATTGCAACCGTCACGAT
>Ga0209066_10004722_pt1 | contig 14659 bp, 15 predicted proteins | sample All_14_2_FD_187198 | JGI IMG/M metagenome (GOLD analysis project Ga0209066, IMG submission 187198) | Freshwater microbial communities in response to fracking from Pennsylvania, USA - Allegheny Zone_MetaG_DW_15 (SPAdes) (version 2) ...
GTGGTCAGCTCAGGCCCGATGCCGTCGCCAGGGATGAGAGTAACCGTGTGCTTGGCCATACAGACTACCTCCAGTGTTCGCGGGCGGCTCACGCGGCGCGCCCTCGGACGGTGTGGCGAGAAACCGCCACATGTGTGCCCGGTGATTGTACGGCACACCGAAGCCGAACGCCCACCGCACGCAGGCCTGTTGTCGGACGTTTGGAGTGTGGTGATACATCGGTATACTCTCGGTAAGTACATTCCTCTACGCTTGTGCGTGGAGGTGCGGCCGATGGGATGTGCGACGAGGATGCGAAAGAAGCTCGTGAAGCACGGCAACAGCAGAGCGCTCGTCATCGACAAGGCGATTCTCGAGCTGATGCGCGCCGATGACGACACCGCATTCGACATCCAGATGCGCGGGGAGAACCTGGTGGTGACACCCGTGATGGATGCCACCGAGAGAACCAAACGGTTCGAAGACGCTGTTCGGGAGTCGCTGGAGGCGTACGGCGATACCTACCGCAGGCTCGCCGAATGATGGACGAGCCCACGTTCATCACGTACGACGAGGTGGTGAGGATCCACATCATCCAGATCGAGATGTACGGCGGTTCGCACGGCATACGCGACCAGGGTCTGCTCGACTCCGCCCTCGCGATGCCACAAGCGGGATTCGGCGACTCGTATCTGCACGAGGATGTGTTCGAGATGGCCGCTGCGTACCTCTATCACAGTGCGATGAACCACCCGTTCGTGGACGGCAACAAGCGAACCGCACTGAACGTCGCCGATGTGTTCCTCAGGATGAACGGTTGCAGGCTCGCGCTCTCCCCCGTTGAGGTGTACGACCTCGTAATCGGCGTCTGCGAGGGCACGGTCACCAAGAAGGCCCTTGCCGCCGCCTTCCGCCAGAACTCGGCGCCGTTCGAAGCGTGACTAGAGCAACCCCATCCCGCGCAGCGTACCGGCATGGAACGCCACCAGCGCGCCGAAGACCGCCACAGCCAGGAGCGCGAGCGCGAGTATCGAGCGCCTGCGCCGTCCGTGCCAGATGACTGTGCTCACCACCGCCATCGCGCCGAGCTTGACCGCGATGGCGACCAACGGGCCCTGCCGGTTGGCAGCCGCGAGCACGGGATTCCCCTCGCGGGCGATACCCAGCCCGAGTTCGGCGGCGGTGAACCAGCCGTCGGCAAGCGAGAGGACGTTGATCACAAGGATCGTGAATACCACGAGCCACGCGTGATCACGCATCGCACCGAGCACCGGATAGCGCTTGCGGCGGTCGAAGCCGTGGCGCCTGTCGATGAAGCGGTACCTGCGGTGACGGCGGCGCCTGGCGACGCGACGCTCCACGCCGTCCCATTCGCTGACCTCGGGCTCGACCACGTTCATCACCGTTCCTGACAGGACTGACGGGTCTTCGGGGGCTGCCCTTCACCCGCCCAGCTCGAGGGCATCCGCCACCGATCCTAGCGCGGGGCCGGTGGGTGGTGAGGTGAAGCGTTCCATTTGCGAAGCTCGAACGCGTACCTCACCACCCACCGGCCCCACCCCGCTAGTACCGGTTGTCGAACACCCTCGGCGTCTTCTTCTCAGAGCGTGGCAGCTCGCCCACCGCAACGGCCATCGGCACGATCGTGAGACCGATCCTGTCCTTGATCTTCTGCCGTACGGCCGCCTCCACACCTTCGCGGGTCTTGCCCTCGAGCGCCTCGAAGAAGACGGTCATCACGTCCTTGCCCTCAAGGTGGTCGATCATGATCTGGAACTCGCTCGAGGCGCCCTCCACCTCGCGCAGGCACTCGTCGATCTGCGCGGGGAAGATGTTCACGCCCTTGACCTTCACCATGTCGTCCGTGCGGCCGAGGATGGTGTCGATGCGCGGGAAGCGCGAGCCGCACGCGCACTCGCCCGGGATGAACCGCGTGAGATCATGCGTGCGATACCTGACAAGCGGAGCGCCTTGCTTGCGCGGCGTCGTGATCACGAGCTCGCCGATCTCGCCCTCGGGCACCTGCTCACCGGTGTGCTGGTCCACGATCTCGAAGTACACATAGTCGTCCCAGTAGTGCATACCGCATTCGTGCTCGCAGCTGATGCCGATGCCGGGTCCGTAGATCTCGGTGAGGCCATAGATGTCGTAGAGCTTCACGCCGAGCTCGTCGGCGATGCGACGGCGCATCTTCTCGCCCCACCGCTCCGAGCCGATGATGCCGGTGTGTAGATGGATCTTCTCCCCCACACCGCGCCTCTCGATCTCCTCGGCAAGCAGCAACGCGTACGACGATGTGGCGCACAGCACCGTGCTCTTGAGGTCGATCATCATCTGGATCTGCTTGTCGGTGTTGCCAGGGCCGGTGGGCACCACCATCGCGCCGATGCGCTCGGCGCCCGCCTGGAAGCCGATGCCTGCCGTCCACAGTCCGTACCCCGGGGTGACCTGCACGCGGTCGAGGTTCGTCACGCCGGCCATCTCGTAGCAGCGCGCGAACTGGATCGCCCAGTCCTCGACGTCACGGGCCGTGTACGGGATGATGATCGGCGTGCCCGTGGTCCCGGACGACGAATGGATGCGGACGATCTCCTCCTCGGGGACCGCCGCAAGGCCGAGCGGGTACGCGTCGCGCAGATCGGCCTTCTCCGTGAAGGGGAGCCGCTCGAAGCGTTCCCAGCCGGTCACGTCGGCAAGGTCGATGCCCGCGTACTTCTCGCGATAGAACGGGCTCCGCTCGGCAAGTCCATCCAACACACGTGTGATCGCCTCGAGCGTCGCCTGCGATTTCATTCGGAATCCCCTCGTGTGTAGCCCGCGCCAAGCGCAAGCGCCTGTACGTTCATCTCCACGAACCGCTCCGGCAGGGTGCGCCGGATGGTCGCCTCGATCTCGTCGGTCGAGAAGCCGAGCACTCCCGCCTCGGCGGCTGCACCGAGGAGCGCGGTGTTGAGCACCTTTGGCGAGCCGCATGTGGCGCAGACGACGTCGCCGTCCACGACGATCACGCGCTCGCCGCACTCCCGAAGGTAGCCGAGCATCTCGCTGCCGTCGTACTCGGAGCGCGTGAGCGCAGCCGTGACCGGTGGCACCGCACGCCTGCTCACCACCACAGCGCCACGACCGGGCGCGAGGTACGGAAGACAGCGCACCGCCTCGGCAGGCTCGAACGCGATGATCGCGCTCGCCGAACCGAGCGGCACAAGCGGCGCGTGCGCCGCGCGGCCGATACGCACATGGCTCGTGACCGAGCCGCCACGCTGGGCCATGCCGATCGTCTCCGCGGTCTTCACGGGGCAGCCGGCCGCGAGGGCTGTTGCCGCCACGATCTTGGAGGCGAGCACGATACCCTGTCCGCCGACGCCGCAGAAGATGAGGTCGTGCACGGCGCGATCGAGCACCGCTGCCGGCGAGTCGTTCATGCCGACGCCCTCTCCCGGTCCGCTCATCGCGCCACCCCGATCGCCCCGGTGGGACACACCTGCGCGCAGATCGAACACCCGTAGCAGAGTGATGTGTCGATGCTCACGACGCCGCCTGCACGCATGATCGCGGGGCAGCCGAGCCGCTGGATGCACACCTGGCAGTCGGTGCAGAGATCCTGGTCGATCGCGTGCATCGGGCCGGGGGCCGTCACCGCGATACACGGCGACTCGAAGATCACGGCCGAGACGCCGCCAGCCTCCACGGCGCGCTTCACCGCGGCTTCGGCCTCCTCGAGACGAAGAGGATCGCACGTCTCGACGTGCGACACGCCGAGCGCCTCGAGCACGGGCGCGATCGCGATCCTCTCGGCCACTTCGCCCTGCGCCGTGCGCCCGAGCCCCGGATGCGTCTGGTGCCCCGTCATCGCGGTGGTGGAGTTGTCCAGCACCACGAGCACGATATCGGTGCCGTTGTAAACGGCGTTCACCACGCCTGGGATGCCTGTATGGAAGAAGGTGGAGTCGCCGATGAACGCGAAGTGCGTAGCGTCCGGCTCGGCACGCTCGAGTCCTTGCGCGATGGTCACGCCCGCGCCCATGCACAGGCACGTGTCCACCATCTCGAGCGGCGCCGCGTTGCCGAGGGTGTAGCAGCCGATGTCACCCGAGAAGACCGCCTTCGTGCCGCGCATCGCACGCTTGACCGCGTGGAACGACGCACGGTGCGGGCAGCCCGCACACAGCACCGGAGGGCGTGCCGGAGGCTGCGGGGCGCTCGAGCACGTGGGGACCACAGGAGCGTCCACACCGAGCAGTGCCGCGGTCGCCGCAGCCACTGACTCCACCGTGCTCTCACCAGCGCGTTCTGTGTGACCGCTCCGCTTGCCGAGGACCGTGACCGGGATCCGTCGCTCGGCTGCCACCATGAGCAGCTCACGCTCTATCACCGGGTCGAGCTCCTCGAGCACGAGCACCTCGTCGAGTCCGCGGAGGAACCGCTCCGCCAGGTCGACGGGGAACGGGTGCGGCGTGCCGACCTTGAGGATCCGGCAGTCCGCACCGAGCATCGAGAGCGCTTCGCGGGCGTAGGCGTAGCTCACGCCGCCGGTGGCGATCCCGCGGGTGACGGCGCGTGCGGGGTCGTGCTCGAGAGCTCCGCCGCGCACCTCCTCGACCGCGTTGAACCGATACGACGACAACTCTTCGGCCAACACCGGCAGCCGCTCCTCGATCGCCTTGTGATTGGCGTAGGAAAGTCGCGGGAAGATCACCCAGCGCGACCCCTTCTCGAACACGCCGGCACCCGGCTCGCGGGTGCGCTCCCCCACCTCGATCGGCGCGTACCCATGGCACACGCGTGTGGTAGGCCTGAAGAGTACCGGGGTGCCAAGGCGCTCGGACAGCTCGAACGCGTCCTGGATCATCTCGAACGCTTCCCCGGGCGAGACCGGATCGAACACCGGGAGCTTCGCGTAGCCCGCGAACGTGCGTGTGTCCTGCTCGGTCTGCGAGGAGATGGGGCCGGGGTCGTCGGCAACCACGACGACCATACCGCCCTTCACGCCTATGTACGCGAGACTCATGAGGGGGTCGGAGGCCACGTTGAGCCCCACTTGCTTCATGGTCACCATCGATCGCACGCCGGCGTAGGCGGCCCCCGCGGCCACCTCGAGGGCCACCTTCTCGTTCACCGACCACTCGGCATAGATGTCGCCGGGGTTGCGCTTCACCACAGTTTCCAGGATCTCGCTCGACGGCGTGCCCGGATAGCCCGTGACAACACCGACGCCGGCGCGGATCGCGCCGGCGGCGATGGCGTGGTTCCCCATCAGGAGTTCCGGACTCACTTGACGGCGAACCCCCCGTGCTTGCGGAAGTGTGCGGCCAGACCACCGTCAGCCAGGAGCTGCGCCATCACGGGCGGCAGCGGAGCGAACGGGATCTCCGTGCCCTGGGTCAGGTTCTTGAGCACGCCGCCCTCCAGGTCGAGCGAAAGCTCGTCGCCGTCGGCGATGAGGTCCGTGTCGCACTCCACGACCGGTAGACCGGTGTTGATGGCGTTGCGGTAGAAGATGCGCGCGAAGCTCTTGGCAAGCACCGCCTTCGTGTTGGAGTGGATGAGCACGAGCGGCGCCTGTTCGCGCGATGAGCCCATGCCGAAGTTCGTGCCCGCCACCAGGAAGCCACCTTCGGGCTTCACCTTGCTGTAGTAGTCGGGGTCGAGGTCCTCCATGGCGTGCACGGCCATGGCCTCCATATCAGCCGACTTGAACTTGTACTTGCCGCTGATGATGTAGTCGGTGTTGATATCGTCACCGTACTTGAACGCCTTCGCGGTGATGGTCATCGTCTACTCCCCTCCCTCGTAGTGCTTCCGGGGGTCGGTGATGACGCCCTCGATGACGGATGCGGCGACCGTGGCAGGGCTGCCGAGGTAGATGAACGCGTTGCTGTTGCCCATGCGGCCCTTGAAGTTGCGGTTGGCGGTGGAGATCACGTTCTCGCCGTTGCTCGGCACACCGTTGTGGGTGCCCACGCACGGGCCGCAGCCCGGGGTCACGAGCACGGCGCCCGCCTCAACGAGATCCCGGATGTAGCCAGCCTCCATCGCGTCGAGGAAGATCCGCTTGCTTGCCGGCGCCACGATCAGGCGCACATCGGGGTGCACCTTCCGGCCGCGCAGGATGTCCGCCGCGATCTTCAGGTCCTCGAGACGGCCGTTGGTACAGGTGCCGATGAAGCCCTGGGCGATCGGCGTGCCCGCGACTTCCTCGATCGGCGAGACGTTGTCGACCGCGTGTGGCTTGGCCACCTGCGGGCCGATGGCCGAGGCATCGAACACGATCTCCTGGGCGTACACCGCGTCCGCATCTGGGTCGACCGGCGCGGGGGCGCGATCGCCGCGGCCTTCGTACCAGGCGAGCGTCTTCTCGTCGGCCTTCATCAATCCGGCCTTGGCGCCGACCTCGATGGCCATGTTGGAGATCGTCATGCGCGCGTCGACTGAGAGCGCGTCGATCACCGGACCGTGGAACTCGAGCGCCATATAGGTTGCACCGTCGGCGCCGATCCTGCCCGCGAGCGCGAGGATGAGATCCTTGCTGAAGACGCCCGGCTGGAGCTCACCGTTGTAGGTGACCTTCAGTGTGTCGGGTACCTTGAACCACAGCTTACCGGAGGCCATCGCGGCCGCACCGTCGGTAGAACCCACGCCGGTGGAGAACACGTTCACCGCACCGTATGTGCACGTGTGGCTGTCGCAACCCACCATGAGGTCGCCCGGGACCACGTGCCCCGCCTCGGGGATGAGTTGGTGGCAGACACCGCAGCCCACATCGTAGACCTTCGCGCCGGTCTTCTTGCCGAACTCGCGCATCATCGTGTGCAGCGCCGAGACACCCTCGATCGGACTTGGGCTCGAATGGTCCATGACCACGGCCACCTTCGCCGGATCGAACACGCTGTCGACGCCCATGCTTTCGAGCGCACGGATGGCCAGCGGCGTGGTGCCGTCCTGTCCCATCACGAAGTCGACATCGGCGACGACGATGTCACCGGCGTACGAGTCGGTACCTGAGTGTGCCGAGAATATCTTCTCGGCGATCGTCTTGCCCGGAATCGCAACCACCATCCCTCTCGTCAGAACCTTCGGCCCGCGCTGGCGCTACTCGCCCGCTGTGCGCATCTCGGCCTTCCAGTCGTTATAGATGTAGATCAGCTCCTTGTCGAAGAGCGCGCGCTTGAGCTCGATAGCCATCGTGCGCACGCGCGGCAGGAGCTCGGTGGCCACCTCTTTGGTGACCTCGATGCCATACTCGTGGAACTTGAGTTCGAGCGCTCGAGAGCCCGAGTGCTTGCCGACGACGATCTGCCGCTCGAGGCCGACCTCACCGGGAGCGAAGACCTCGTACGTCTTGGGGTTCTTGATGACGCCATCGGCGTGGATGCCGCTTTCGTGCGCGAACATGTTGGTGCCGATGACCGACTTCCACGCGGGGATCTGGCGACCGGCGGCCTTCATCACGTACTCGCCGATCTCGCGGAAACGAGTGGTGTCCATCTCCAGGTCGAAGCCCTCGATGTACTTGAGCGCCATCACGACCTCCTCGAGCGCCGCGTTGCCCGCGCGCTCGCCAAGACCGCCCACGGTCACGTTCACCCAGGTCGCCCCGGCATGGATACCCGCGATTGCGTTGGCCACCGCCATGCCGAAGTCGTTGTGCGTGTGCATCTCGACCTCGAGCCCGCTCTCCTCACGAAGACGCCGCACGACCTCGTAGGTGCGGAACGGCTCCATGAGCCCGATGGTGTCACAGAAGCGGATCCGGTCGGCGCCCTCGGCTTTGGCGGCCTTCGCGTACTCCACAAGGAAGCCGATCTCCGTGCGCGACGCGTCTTCGGCGTTCACCGACACGTACAGGTCGGGGTCCTCGGCCTTCGCGAACGCCACGCTCTCGCGGATCGTGTCGAGCACCCACGCACGGTCCTTCATGAGCTTGGTCTGGATGTGGATGTCCGAGGTGGCCAGCGAGATCGCGATCGCGTCCACGCCGCAGTCGATGCTGGTCTTGATGTCACCAGTGTTCGCGCGGTTCCATCCGAGCACGGATGCACGGAGCCCGAGGTGCGCGATCTCCTCGATGGTGGCCTGCTCGTCGCCACCCATGGCGGGGATGCCTGCCTCGATCTGGTCGACGCCGATCTCGTCGAGCAACCTCGCGATGCGGATCTTCTCCTTGTTCGCGAAGACCACACCGGCGGTCTGCTCGCCATCACGCAGCGTGGTGTCATCGATCCGCACCCTGGTGACCCCAAGCGTGCTATCGACCGGGAAGTCCTTGGCGAGCTCGCGTTCCACCATCGCTCCTTCATTTCGGAGGCGGCCACCTCTGGCGCCTCGACCGCCTGTGCGCGACCATGGTATGCACGCGTCGCACAACGGAAGTGATAGTGTACGGCACCGTCAAGGCATGCGTCCACGTGAGAAGTCGCGCGTAACACAATCGCAATAAAGCGGTGTTCGGGTTGTGTGATGCACGAATATTGCATATCCGCACGTCGGAGGGCCAGGGACACACATGCGCATCAGGGACGCCTGCGCGGCAGACGCCGCAGCGATCGCGGAGATCTACAACCACGCCGTGCTCACGACGACCGCGAGCTTCGATGTCGAGCCCAAGAGCGTCGAGGACCGTGCACGCTGGCTCGCTGGTCGCTCACCGCTCCATCCCGTGATCGTCGCGGAGGTCGATGGCGCTGTCGTCGGCTGGGGTGCACTCTCGCCGTACTCGGAACGCCCCGCCTACGCCGCAACGGTCGAGGTGTCGGTGTACATCGCCGAATCGCATCGCGGCAGGGGTGGCGGCCGAACACTGACCCGTGCGCTCGTCGACCGCGCGCGTCTGGCCGAGCTGCACGTGCTCCTCGCTCGCATCTGCACCGAGAACACGGCGAGCATCGCCATGGTCCGCTCGTTGGGATTCACCGAGGCGGGCACCATGCATGAAGTGGGACGCAAGTTCGGCCGGTGGCTCGATGTGGTCACCTGGGAGTATCGGATCGAGGACGATCGCGTCGCCGGCGGCGGTTCAGGGGACACACATGATGAGAGCCCCGGCTGCCGGAAGGAGGAGGACGCCCGATGAAGGCGAACGTGGACCGCGACCTCTGTATCGGCTGTGCGCTCTGCGAGCAGACCTGCCCCGAGGTCTTCCGCATGGGTGACGACGGTCTGGCGATGGTCATCGACGAGAATCCCCCCGTCGAGACCTATCCGGACATCGAGGCGTGCGTGGAGCTCTGCCCCGTGGGCGCCATCAGCGTGAGCGCCGTCTAAGCTACCCCCGATCCCCGATCCGCGCCTCGAGGACCCGGCCGTACAGCTCCTCCAGCCGGCTCACGACCGACGGGAGTGCGTGCTGGCGCACGTCCTCACGTCCCGCCGAGCCCAGGGTGCTTCGCAGCGCACCGTCGGCGACCAGACGGTCCATCGCCACCGCCAGGGCAGGCGCATCGCCAGGCTCCACCAACAGCCCGGTGCGTCCATCCTCCACCAGCTCGGGGATCGCGAGCGCCTGAACCGCCGCGATGGGAAGCCCGGCGCTCATCGCCTCGAGGAGCACGATCCCCTGCGTCTCTATCGTGCTCGCGGTCACGAACGCGTCGTACTCGCGGTAGATTCGGCCGAGTACCGTGCGGTCCATGAACCCTCGCATCCGCACCCGCTCGGCGATGCCAAGCCGCGCGGCGACACGCTCCAGGTGCTCGCGGGCCGGCCCGTCGCCTACGATGTCCAGGGTGATCCCCGGCTGACGCTCGAGCAGCAGGGCGAACGCCTGAAGCACAACATCGACGTTCTTCTCGTGGCCGAGGCGGCCGGCATGCAGCAGTCTCCCCGTGGGTGCGTACGAGGTCTTGGGCGTGACGAGCGTGGTGTCGATGCCGTTGCTCAAGTACTCCACCGGGGCGGTGACGCCGTGCTCTTCAAGAGCGTGCTTGAGCGTGACCGACGGGGTGATCACCAGGTCGGCGCGGTTGTATACCGTCCTGGTGAACTGCCATGCGAACCGTGCCGTGATCTCCGGACGTTCCTCGGAGGCCAGGCCTCCCATCACGTCGTCGGCCACAGCCATCACCTGGTCGATGGCTCCCCTGCCGCCACGGATCAACCCCGCAAGCTGATGGAACATGCCGGAGGCGAACATCCGCTCGTACACCATCGAGTCGATGATTCGGTCCTGGAGGTTATCGAGCCTGAGGAGGCGATGCGGCTCCAGGTACTGCATGAAGTCCGGGATGTACGTGTGATAGGTCTCTACGATCGGCAGTCGCATCATCCGCGCCGTGGCCAGACCGACCACACCCACCGAGAGCGGCGTGTTGATGTGCACGAGGTCCGGGTCGAAGCGCCGAAGCGTGGCGGCCACCGAGGCCATCGACGGAAGCGCCAGGCGTGTGGCCCGGTTCGACGAGACGCTGAAGCTCCGGTACCGCTTGATCTGCACGTGCGGCACCACATGCAGGATGGGCTTGCGGTACTTCGGGCAGATGATCAGCACCTGGTGACCGCGCGCGCCGAGAAGCCGCGAGTGCGAGTCGATGCTCGTGACGACACCATTCACCTCGGGCAGATACGTGTCTGTGAAGACCGCGATACGCATGTGTGCCCCGTCAGTCGCGCTGCGCGGTGCCGGGATCGGCTTCGGGTCGGAAGTACCGGGCGAACTCCGCCGGGAGCGTGGACGCGTCGAGCCCTTCGACCTGTGCGCCGAAGTCGTGCGAGTCGAACGTGTCCCAGAACACCACGCGCTGGTCGGCCAGATCGCCGGCAGCCGCATCGGCCACAAGCGCCGCGAACGCCCTGCCCGTGTATGTGCCGTCCAGCGTGAGCCCTGCACTGCGCGCCAGTGCGACCGCCTCCTCGGCGGCCGGGAGCGGAGTGCCGTACCCGTCACCGTAGTAGCCCTCGATGAGACGGGCGCGCGGCGTGATCTCGATGGTGCACGAGCATGAGGTGTCCATGGCGCAGATCAGGTCCCGGGTCTCCTCGATGAGCGTGGCGAGCACGCCTTGCGAGGCCACACTGTCGCTCGTGACCCGCACCGCGCGGACCTCCGCCGCGCTCTCGCCCACCGCCAGTCCGATCGCGATGCCAGCTGCCGTGCCGAGGGAGCCAGCCGCCACATACACAGCATCAGGAGCCGGCAGCTCTCCCTGGAAGACCTGCATGACCAACTCAAGGCCGGCGTCCATCATGCCGGTGACGGAGAGCGTGTTGGTGCCTCCATACGGAATCACGTACGGGGGGATGCCGGTGGCCTCCGTGCGCTGCGCGACGTACGCCTCCGCCGCTCGCATCGCACCCGCGGCGTGCTCCTCGTGATGGAGGCGTGCCCCGAATGCCGCGTCAAGCAGCAGGTTCCGGCGGACATGCGCCGATGCGGGCTGCGGTGTCAGGAACAGGTCGACGGTGAAGCCCAGCCGCTGCCCGTAGACCGCGGTCGCCAGGGCGTGGTTGGAGCCAGCACCGCCGAAGGTCACGATCTCCCGTGCACCGGACCGCAGCGCATCGGCCAACAGGATCTCAAGCTTGCGCACCTTGTTCCCGCCGTACACCTCGCCCGACAGGTCGTCGCGCTTGACCCACAGTTCCCCCACGCCGAGCGCACGCTCGAGCGCTTCGTGCCGCTCTACAGGCGTGGGGAACACGCCGAGTGGGACGTGCGGCAGCCGCTCGCGCATCGCGGGGCATCGCGAGAACAGCGGATGCGCGCTTGGTCCGGAGAGGATCGTCATCGCTTCTCCGCGAACCCTGACACGACCCAGGTGCCCGACCGCTGGTCGGCGCGCAGCGTGATGATGCCGAGACGCTCCGCGTCCTGCAGCAGGTCGGAGAACGACCGGTACCCGTAGCTGGACTCGGAGAACTGCGGCTGCTTGCGCCGCATGGTGTCCTTCACCATCGAGGCGAGCATCACGTCTTTGTTCTCGCGCTGCAGTGCCTGGACGGCCTCGATCATCAAGTTCATCGCGGGACGCTTGGCGCGCGGGATGTCGGCCACAGGCACGGCCGGTTTGGCCGGGCCCTGCACGATATCCTCGTAGTAGATGAACTCATCACAGCTCGATGCGAGCAGGTCGCTGGTGGAGTCTTTGATGCCGAGACCGATGACCGCCTTGCCGTTCTCCTTGAGCTTGGAGACGAGCGGCGTGAAGTCGCTGTCGCCGGAGACGATCACGAACGTATCGATGTGCTCCTTGGAGTAGCAGAGGTCCATGGCATCCACACACAACTGGATATCGGCGTGGTTCTTGCCGGTCTTGCCGCGCTCCGGGATCTCCATCATCTGGATCCCCGAATCGTGCATCACCTCGCGATAGGAGTTGAAACGACCCCAGTCGGCATATGCGCGCTTGACGATGACCTTGCCCTTCTCAACGAGACGTTCGAGTACGAGCTTGATGTCGAAGGTCTCGGTCGCCGCCTTGGCCCGCGACGCGCGCCCTGAAGCCGTCTTGCCCGACGGCCGTTCGATACCCAGGGCAAGATTCTCGAAATCGATCAGTACTGCAAGCGAATGTGATTCATCGGCCATGAAGGCACGACCTTCCCTCCCGGTTGTCCGTGCTCCTAATCATGCCACAGGGCGGCTTCACGCACCTACGGCGGATTCGGGCGCATCGCCGACGCCAGCGTCATCGAGGAACCGCGCGGCATCCTCACTGTCCAGGGGCAACTCGATCGTCACCGTCGTTCCTACACCGGCCTCGCTCTCGATGCGAAGCATGCCCCCGAGCATGCGCACGAGTTGTTCGGATATCGCGAGACCCAGCCCGCTGCCAGGACGGGGCTCGTTGTCACGTGAGCGGAAGAACTCGCTCGTGATGTGCGGGATGTCCTCGGCGGGAATGCCGCATCCGGTATCGCGCACGATCACGACGGCATGGTCGTCCTCAACGGTCGCCACCACGACAACGCTCCCCACATCAGTGAACTTCGTCGCGTTGCCAACGATATTGACGAGGATCTGCCGAAGACGAGCCTCATCGGTGCGGATCCTGATAGGTTCGTCGTCGAGCTCGGCGCGCATCGTCACGCCCTTCGAAGCCGTCTCCGACTCGAGGAGACCGGTCACGCACGACACCACATCCTGGAGAACGATATCGGTGTAGGTGAACGTGATGCCTCCCGCGCTGATGGTTGACAGGTCGAGGACATCGTTGACGAGCTCGAGCAGTTGGCGGCCGCCGTCGCTGATCATCTGCACCTGCCGCGACTGCTCAGGAGCCAGAGGGCCCGAGATCTCCCTCCCAAGCAGATCACTGAAGCCGATGATGGCGTTCAACGGAGTACGAAAGTCATGGCTCACACGCGCGAGGAAGCGGTCCTTGTGCATGCCGGCCTCAGCCAGCCTGTCCACCGTCTTCTCCAGTTCGACGGTGCGCTCGGCCACGAGGCCCTCGAGTTCGGCCTGCCGGTCCTCGGCGGCGGCCATGCGCAGGGCCAGGAACTGCAGGCGCCCGATCAATCCAAGCACAAGCAGCACCAGCACCGTGGCCCCGCCTGCAGCCAAACGACGAGTGGACAGCGGGGCCAAGACCTTGGCCTTGTCGCTGACGACCGCCACGCCCATGTCGGTGCCGCCCACCGGATGGACGGCCACGATGACCTCGCGCCCCTGGACATCGCGCGCCTCGAACGCCTCCGCTGGATAGGTCCCCCGGGGAATGAACGGCATCGTCTGACCCGGAGGGATGCCCCCCTTGTCGGTACGGGAGTCGAGCAGCGCGCGAACGGGGCCCGAAGTGGTCGCATACACGATCACCGCGTCCACGCCTGCGACGGAACCGGCGCCCTGCAGGTCGGGCAGCCAATACGACTCGACCCGCGAGCGCAAGAGCGCCGTGGCGACCACGGTGGTGCCGTCAACCGACAACGGCACCACCCAGTCGACCAGGGTCTGGCCCGTGGACGTGACATACGGTCCCCCCACGGCAATATCACCCGCCGAGGCCGATCTCGACATCGCCTTCACGGTCTCTTGGTACAAGACGAAGGAGTCGGTCCCCACGGTCTCGATACTCGCACCATCGGGAGTGAGCAGCACCACCTCGTCGAAAACGTGGTACTCGATCTCGGAGAGCAGCCGACCCCGCATCAGCGCCCGCTCCTCTGAGTTCGTGGGGTCAGCCGCGACGCGCCGCGCGCGAGCGGCGAAGCCGGTGGTCTGCGCAAGGGCGTTGCAGTCGCTCAGGCCCGACTGCCACCACCCCGCGATCTCCGACGAGGCCACCTCGGCTGCGATTTCGAGCACTGCGGATTCGTCGGCGATCAGGGATTCCCGGGACTCACGAAGGTACACCCCGGCAGTGCCCAGGACGATTGCGCACGCGACCGCTCCAAGAAGCACCGTCTTGCGGCGCAGTTTGGCGCTCGCGGCTCCCGCTCGATGGCCCCGGGTCATCGCACTCCGAACCCTAGAAGGTGTGATGGCTGGCTTAAGACAAGTATACCCCTGCGGGCAGCGATTTCGGCCACCCGCAGGGGTCACTCGTGGTCTTGACTGATAAGCGGCTGCCCGCGCTACTGGGTGATGGTGCAGTTACCGCATGCGCCCTGACCGCCCATGCCGCGGCCTCCACGCCCGCCGCCCATGCCGCCCCAGCTCGGGCGACCGGTCTCATCGGTGCTGACACGCTCGGTAAGGCGCTCGGACATCCGGTCGTACATCAGATCGGCCTGCTCCTGCGTGAGC
>Ga0209066_10004723_pt1 | contig 14658 bp, 15 predicted proteins | sample All_14_2_FD_187198 | JGI IMG/M metagenome (GOLD analysis project Ga0209066, IMG submission 187198) | Freshwater microbial communities in response to fracking from Pennsylvania, USA - Allegheny Zone_MetaG_DW_15 (SPAdes) (version 2) ...
ACGCGCAACATGCGGACTTCGCCAAACCGCGGCACCAGTCGCCGCACCAGCCCGCCCTGCACCAGCGCCGACGACACACCGACCGCCGCCAAAGCGATGCCGACCTGCCATTCATCCCAGCCGTAACGATAGTCCGCATACAGCACAAAGATCGCTGGCAGGGACATATGCGCCAGTTGACTGAGAAACCCGATCAACGCCAGCGGCGCGACGCCTGCATGGGCGCGCAGGAAACGCAGGGCACCCAGTGGATTGGCGCCCCGCCAGGCGAACGGCGCGCGCCGCTCGGGTGGCAAGGACTCCGGCAAGATGAAGAAACCGTAGGCGAAGTTCAGCAGACTCAAGCCCGCCGCCACCCAGAACGGCAACCGCTGGTCGACACTGCCCAGCAAGCCGCCCAAGGCTGGGCCAATGACAAATCCCAGTCCAAATGCGGCGCCCAGCATGCCGAACGCCGCCGCACGCTTTTCTGCCGGGGTCACGTCGGCGATATAGGCATTGGCGGTCGAAATACTGGCCGAGGTCATCCCGGCGAAGACGCGTCCGACAAACAGCACCCAAAGGTTCGGCGCCAGCGCCATCACGATGTAGTCCAGCCCAAGGCCCAGATTCGACAACAGGACCACCGGACGCCGCCCGAAACGATCCGACAAGGCCCCGAGCAAGGGCGAACACAGGAACTGCATGCCTGCAAAGGCCGCCGCAAACCAGCCGTACCAGTTCGCTGCGCCAGCCGAGTCGCCGCCCAGGAACCCGAGCACCAGTTTGGGCAGGACGGGAATCATCACGCCCAAAGCGAGGATGTCCAGCGCCACCGTGATGAAGATGAACACCACGGCGGCGCGGCGCGCAGTGACCGGCGCAGCGGACGTTTCCGGTGCTGCGAACTTGTCCAGACTCAGCCACCCAACCGTGCTTTGATCTTGCCGGACACCAGTCCCATATCAGCACGGCCCTGCAATTTCGGCTTCAACAAGGCAACCACCTTGCCCATGTCGCGGGCGCTGCTGGCACCGCTTTCGGCAATGGCAGATTCGATCAGCACCTGAATCTCCTCCTCGCTCAACTGGGCGGGAAGGTAGGCCTGGATGACACCCATCTCGTAGCGCTCCTGCGCGGCCAGATCCTCGCGCGCAGCCGCTTCGTACTGCTGCACCGAATCCTTGCGCTGCTTGAGCATCTTTTCCAGCACGGCCAGCACCTGATCATCATCCAGCGTGATGCGTTCATCCACTTCGCGCTGCTTGAGCGCCGCCAGAATCAGGCGAATCACGGCTAGCTGTTCTTTTGCGCCGCTCTTCATGGCGGCCTTCATGTCTTCCGTCAGGCGGACCTTGAGACTCATTGCACTTCTCCGAATTCGAGTGAACAGGACGCTCGCCAAAAAGGCTCACGTAACGCAAGAAATCCTGCAAACAGGAAAAGCCGATGTCACTTGCGTGACACCGGCTCCGGATTTCCTGGCTTCTTCGCTGGCGGACCGAACCGCCGCGCCGATCAGTACAGGCGTTGACGCTTGGTGACGTCGCGACCCACGCGACGCAGGTGACGCTTGACCGCGGCGGCCGCTTTGCGCTTGCGCTCCTGGGTCGGCTTCTCATAGAACTCGCGCTTGCGGGTCTCGGCCAGAATGCCGGCTTTTTCGCAGGTGCGCTTGAAGCGACGCAGGGCAAACTCGAAGGGCTCGTTTTCGCGGACTTTAACGTTGGGCATGGGATCTCCGGATGAATTCTTGAACACCCCCGCTGGCGGGGAGCCGCGTATGATACGGGCAGTGACCTGCGCTGTGCAAATGTTCGCCAGTGCCCCTCTCCGTCACCTCCCGGTGATGCCTGCTTCGAGTGGCCATGATCGTTCTTGGAATCGAAACCTCCTGCGATGAAACCGGCGTCGCGCTGTATTGCACAGAGCGCGGCCTGCTGGCACATACCCTGTATTCGCAGGTCAAATTGCATGCCGACTACGGTGGCGTGGTGCCGGAACTCGCCAGCCGCGACCATGTGCGCAAGCTGCTGCCCCTGATCCAGCGCTGCCTGCAAGAGGCCGAACTGCGCACGCAGGACATTCACGGCGTCGCGTTCACCAGCGGCCCCGGATTGGTCGGCGCATTGTTGGTCGGTGCCGCGACCGGGCGCGCCCTGGCTTGGTCGCTGGGCGTTCCTGCAATCGGCGTCCACCACATGGAAGGCCATCTGCTCGCACCGCTGATCGAGGTCGATCCGCCACAACCGCCCTTCGTGGCCCTGCTGGTTTCCGGAGGGCACAGTCAACTGGTCGAAGTAAGCGCCATTGGCCGCTACCGGGTACTGGGTGAAACGCTGGACGACGCGGCGGGCGAGGCCTTTGACAAGACCGCAAAGTTGCTGGGACTGCCCTATCCCGGCGGCCCGGAGCTGGCACAACTGGCGAGCCGCGGCGCGCGCGGACGATTCACCTTCTCGCGTCCGATGACGGATCGACCCGGTCTCGAATTCAGCTTCTCCGGCCTGAAGACCCAAGTTCTGCTGGCGTGGCGCGACAGCGATCAAACCCCGCAGACGCGTGCGGATATCGCGCTCGGCTTTCAGGACGCCGTCGTTGACACCTTGGCGATCAAATGCGAGCGCGCCTTGCGGACGACCGGCATCAAGACGCTGGTCGTCGCCGGCGGCGTGGGAGCAAATCGCGATTTGCGGAAAAAGCTCGCCGAGCTGGCACAACGCACTCGCATCCGAGTGTGCTTCCCGCGTCCGGAGTTCTGCACCGACAACGGCGCGATGATCGCCTTCGCGGGTGCGCTGCGCCTCGCCGCAGGTCAGCACGATGCTGCGGCCATCACCGTCCAGCCACGCTGGGATATGGCAGCATTGCCCGCCGTTTGAACCGAGCTCACGCATGTCAGGCATTCCACAGGATCGCGTCTTCATCGAAGCCCTCGAAATCGAATGCCTGATCGGCATCTACGACTGGGAGCGCACGATTCGGCAAAACGTGGTGCTGGACATCGAGATGGCCTTCGACAACCGGGTTCCTGCAGGCTCGGATGCAATCGAGCACACGCTCGATTACAAGGCAGTGAGCAAGCGCCTCATGCAGTTTGTCGGCGACTCCAGTTACGGCCTGGTTGAAACCTTGGCCGAGCAATGTGCCGCGATCATCCTCAACGAGTTCAACGTCGCCTGGGTGCGGCTGAAACTGGCCAAGCCCGGCGCCGTGCGTGGCGCGCGAAGTGTCGGGGTGATCATCGAGCGTCGGCGTCAGGCATGAACCTCGCTTTGCTGAGTCTCGGCAGCAATCAACAGCCGGAACACTACCTCACCCTCGCTGCGCAGGAACTGCGCGAGGCATTCGGTGACGTGCAGTTCTCGCCGGTCTATCGCACCGAGGCAGTTGGCTTCAGTGGGCCGGACTTCCTCAATGCGGCAGCCTGCCTGCGCACCGGAATGGATGTCTTCGCATTGAACGTGTGGTTGCATGCCCTTGAGGACCGTCACGGACGACGACGCGATCAACCCCGCTTTTCGTCGCGAACGCTGGACGTGGATATCGTCTACTTCAACGACCTGGTCATGCAGGGACCGGGCAATCTGCGCCTGCCGCGTCCCGAACTCAAACACGCCTTCGTACTGAAGCCGCTGTCCGACATCGCGGTCGATTTCGTCGACCCGCTGCAAGGCAAACGTCTTGGCGATCTGTGGGCCTCGTCGGGACTGAGCACGCCAACGGTCGATCCATTGCAGCTCGGTTGACCGCCTCGTCCTCGGTCATCAGCACCAGTGCCGCACAGCACTCTGCTTGCGGCCCGACGATGACGGGTTCTCAGATTCGCAGGCTTTGCATCAACGAGTTCACCTCGTCGGCGGATTCCTCCAGAATCTCGCTGAGCAAGGCCTCGCCCGCAATCATGTCGATGTGGATGGCATCTTCTTCCGGCGAAGCCGCGTCGGCGTAACGCAGTGGCGACGCCACCGGTGACAGGTAGTCCGCCAACAACAAGGTGTCGCCCAGGCTCTCGGCGGGTATCGACAACATGCCACGCCAGTAGTCGGCAATGCCCGCAATGATCGCGACAGGTACCTCAAGCTTGCGCAACACGGCCATCGCCAGGTCGCGTTCTACCGCGACATCCAGATCCTGCCCCTCCTCATCGCCCTCACCGGTCACCACCATCATCGGCCGCGCGACCTCCAGCAAAGCGGGATAGTCCTTGGCGCGGGAGATCATGTAGAACCCACCGATCTTGTGAACCAGAGCAGCGAAAAATGCCACGTCCGGATTCTGATGCGTCACGCGCTTGGCAATCACCCGCGCCAGCGCCGCCACATGCGCGGTGTGCTCCCACAACAGGTCGGCCATCTGCTTTTGCTTCGGACTGCTGGGCGCGCCAGCCATCTGCCGTGTCAGCAAGGCCATGACCAGACTGCGCATGGTGGCGAACCCGATCCGGTTGACCGCGGTCTTCACGTCCACCACTTCGCGCCCCATCCGGTTGTAGACCACCGAATTGGCCACGGCGACGGAACGCGCCGACAACAAGGGCTCGGCCTGAATCAAACGCGCCGCCTGATCCACGCTGCAGTTGGGGTCGTCCAGCGCCTGCCGGATCTTCAGCATCAACGCGGTGTTGGTGGGGAATACCAGATCACCACGTGACGCCTCTTCGGCAATCTGCTTGAGGGCTTGCACTCGTTCCATTTGGGTTCCTGTCCGCGAAATGCGCCGCGCCCGGTCCCCTCACCAGCACAACGCTCAGTCATGTCGTGCAAGTTCTTTGCCATGCGCGGTGACGGCTTCTCCGCCGCCGCGTGCCCGCACCGACCGGCGGATCAGGCTTCTGAACGTTTCGACTTGGAAGCCTTCTTCGCCGCACGCGGCTTGGGTTCCGGCATGCAGGCACAGGTCGCTCGCAGCAAGGCTTGCAGCGCTTCCGGCTCGTCCAGCAGCGCATCCGCAACCGGATGCGGCTTGGCTCCGGGGTAGGGCGGGCGCTGCGGCAGTTCTGCGGTGAGGTCCGCCGTCGTTGCACTCGGTTTGACGAAAAGGCTGTTGTCGCAGGCCATGGCCACCACTTTGCCATCGATGTAGATAGCGTATTCGCCAAACATTTTCTTGTAGCTCAGACGCGCGCCCAGCGCCGCCTGCTCACTGACGAATTCCACAAATGAAAGGTCGGTAGCCATCGGTTCCTCCAGAACATGTCCCTGTGCCAAGTAGACCACGCTACGCAGCGTACGCACACGCCCGTTCGGGTCGCCCGAAGTGAACTATCGCCGCGCCGCCGACGCACCCGCGTCCGCAGGCAGTTATCATGCAAGGCGTTTCCATCGCGATGAAGCGATATATGACCCTTCCCTGCCCGGTATCGTTCGAGTTCTTCCCACCCAAGACCGCCGATCAACGCGAGCAACTGGATCGCAGCGCCGAGAAATTGCGTCGCTTTGATCCGAAGTTCGTCTCGGTGACGTTTGGTGCTGGCGGCTCAACCCTGAACTACACGCCCGAAACGGTGCGCCACCTGCGCGATGACTTCGCTCTATGCGCCGCGCCGCATCTGTCGTGCATGGGTGGCACACGTGCCGAGATTCGCGACCTGCTGCAGCGCTACCGCGAGATGGGCTGCACGCGCATTGTGGCACTGCGCGGCGACATGCCGTCCGGCATGGCGCGTCCAGGCGACCTGCGCTATGCCTCCGAGCTGGTGGAGTTCATTCGGGCCGAAACCGGCAATCACTTCCACATCGAAGTGGGTGCCTATCCGGAAACCCACCCTCAGGCCGAGGACGCACTGGCCGACATCGAACACTTCTGCACCAAGATGCGCGCCGGTGCCGATGTGGCGATCACCCAATACTTCTACAACGCCGATGCGTATTTCGCTTTCGTCGATGCGGTCCGAGCGCGCGGCATCGATGCACCGATCATCCCCGGCATCATGCCGATCAGCAACTTCAGCCAGCTTCGACGCTTCTCGGACATGTGTGGCGCGGAGATTCCGCGCTGGCTCACGCGGCGTATTCAAGCCTACGGCGACGATACGCTCAGCATTCGCGAGTTCGCCAGCGATGTCGTCGCCGCGCTATGTCGCCGTCTGCTGGACGGTGGCGCGCCCGAACTGCACTTCTACACGCTGAATCTGAGTCGCCCAACGCTTTCCGTGCTGGAGCGGTTGCAGTCCTGAACAGTGAGCGCACGCGGTCGCCGCGTGCGCTCACTGCCAATCGATCTCAGGGCGCCAGATCGACGCGCAACACCATGCCATCCACCGCGACCACACGAATGCGTGTGCCCGCATCCATGTCCTGCCCCTCCACGGTCCAGAATGCGTCGCCCACCTTGACCCGACCGCGGCCGTTGACGATGGCGGTGTCCAGCGGAAACACCCGCCCGACCAGTTGTGCACCGCGTTGATTGAGCAGCGGTTGATCGCTGGGCGCATCCTTGTGTGTCGCCCGCCAACGCCAACCCATCGCCACCGAGATCAGCGAGAACACGCCAAAGATCATCCACTGCACGGTGGGACTCAGGCTGATCATCAGGTCCACCAGCCCGGTCGCCACCGCAGCGAACCCCAACCACAGCATGAAGGTACCGGGCATCATCGCTTCGGCGGCAAACAGCGCCAGCGCGATGGCCCACCAGAACCACGGAGAATCCATCAATCCCATGATCCGCTCCTCAGGCCTGCGAACCGCCCTGCGGTCCGAAATTCGGACGCGGCGGCGGCACAGGTTTGTTGGGAGTTTCGGCTTTGCCCGCCCCGGCAGCCTTGGCCAGTTCGGCGATTCCCGCCAGCGACCCCAGAATGCTGGTCGCCTCCATCGGCAACAGCAGGGTCTTCTGATTCGGTGACTTGGCGAACTCCTTCAGCGCCTCGACATACTTCTGCGCCACGAAGTAGTTGACCGCCTGCACGTCACCCTTGCCGATTGCTTGCGACACCATCATGGTCGCCTTGGCTTCGGCTTCGGCAAGACGCTCGCGCGCTTCGGCATCCTTGAACGAGGCTTCGCGACGACCTTCGGCTTCCAGGATGGCGGCCTGCTTTTCGCCCTCGGCACGCAAGATCTCCGACGCCCGATGGCCTTCGGCTTCCAGAATGTTGGCGCGCTTTTCACGCTCGGCTTTCATCTGGCGCGCCATGGAATCGACCAGATCGCGTGGCGGCTGGATGTCCTTGATCTCGATCCGGTTGACCTTGATGCCCCACGGATGGGTCGCGTCATCCACCACCATCAGCAGTCGCGCATTGATCTCATCGCGCTTGGACAGCGATTCATCCAGATCCATCGAACCCAATACGGTTCGGATGTTGGTCATCACCAGGTTGAGAATGGCGATTTCCAGCTGTGCGACCTCATACGCGGCTTTCGCCGCATCGAGAACCTGATAGAACACCACGCCATCGACCTTCACAACGGCGTTGTCACGCGTGATGACTTCCTGCGACGGCACATCCAGCACCTGTTCCATCACATTGAGCTTATGACCGATACCGTCGATCCAGGGAATGATGAAGCCAAGACCCGGCGTCAGCGTGTGGGTGTATCGACCAAATCGCTCGACGGTGTACTCGTAACCCTGCGGTACCGAACGCACACCTTTGAGAATGGTGATGACGACAAACGCCAGCAAGATCAACACGAAGTAGGACATCAGAGACTCCCGGAAACGGTAGGGATTGAGGCTCGCCACCGGTTGACGGTCATCAACAGTCCGGCGACCGCAGCACTATAAGGATTTGTTTGCGGCAAAGGCCATCCTGCCCGCGCGATGGCGGACCGCGCAAGCAACGCCTCGACGACGCGCGCAGCCAAACGTGACCATCGGTGTGTATTCGCGGCAAAACGGCACAACGCGCCGCGTTACGCAGCAGATTGCCGGTGCCTGCTCAGGCAAACACGTTGAGGCGCGTCCCGATATTGCCGGATGTTTCCAACGCTGGCGATGGCAACGCCTGCAGCAAGGCCAGACCGCTTGCCGCCTGCGAGTCCATGGCCTTCTTCAGCACCGCCAGTTGCACCTGCTGCTGCAACTGCGCCTGCTGCATCTGTACGGCGGTATCGACAATGGCTGAGCTGAGTCCGTCCACGCGTCACCTCGTTGAGACAATCCCGGTCCACGACTTAGCGGCAGTCCGGCGCAGATCTTTAGCGCATCGCCACCCGTCCACCGCTCACCCCGTCGGGTTATCCGACGACGGCGCTTTCCACACGCCCCATACCGCCAGCATCACGGCACCGGCGACGATCGCCGAGTCCGCAATATTGAAGGCGGGCCAGTGGTGCTGGCCCCAGTAGGCGTCGATGAAGTCGATGACATAGCCGAATCGCAGCCGGTCAACCAGATTGCCGAGCGCGCCACCGATGATCAGCGCAAAGGGAGCCGCCTGCCGCCAGTCGCCGCGCTCGGTGCGCTTCAAGCTGATGGTCAACACGAGGCTGATCCCTACCGCCAACGCCGAGAACAGCCAGCGCTGCCAGCCATCGGCATCCTGCAGGAAACTGAAGGCAGCGCCGTAGTTGTAGAACAGGGTCCAGTTCAACCAACCCTCGATGACCGCCACCGGCTCGGCGTACCGCAAATGGTCCAGCGCGAGTTGCTTGGTCCACAGGTCCAAGGCAATGACGACCGCCGACAGCAGCAGCCAGACCAACGCATGGCGAGCAGGCGCAGGCATCAGAACCAACGCCGTAGTTCGCCCGCGCCGTCAACATTGTCGACGCAGCGACCGCACAGTTCAGGGTGCTCGGCGTGACTGCCCACGTCGGCACGGAAATGCCAACAGCGCACGCACTTGGCATGGCTGGTCGGCAGCACTTCCAGTTGCGCGGCGATGCCCGGCACTGCCGTCAGGCTGCCGCCGATTACTGCAGTCGCTGTTGCTGGTTCAGTCGTCGCCACCAGATCAAACTCGGAGCTGATCATCAGGAAACGCAAGTCATCGGCGACCACCGCCAATTTCGCGCCGAGTCCGACGCTGGTGTCGATATGCAAGGCCACGCGTGCGGCCAGCGAACTGCCCACCGCGCCGTCCTTGCGCATCGGCTCCAGCACGCTGCTCAGGCAGGCGCGAATCGACAGCAATTGCTCGAAATCCGCTTCGCTCAACGCACCGTCGACGGGCATTGCCGCCAAGCCCTCGTACCAGGTTTCGAACAGCACCGAATCGCCGCGTGCACCGGGCATGGCCTGCCAGATCTCTTCGGCGGTGAAGCTCAGGATGGGCGCGATCCAGCGCACCAAGGCTTCAAGGACGTGGTACATCGCGGACTGCGCCGAACGCCGCCCGAGGCTGTTCTCCTGCATCGTGTAGAGACGATCCTTGGTGACATCCAGATACACCGCGCCCAGCTCATTGATGCAGAACTGCTGCACCGCCTGAACGATATCCAGAAAATCGTAGGCATCGTAACGGTCCAGAATCCGCGCCTGCAGCTTGGCTGCCTGCGCCATCGCCCACTGGTCCAGCAGCAACATCTGCGCGGCGGGAACGAGGTGCTGCGCTGGATCGAATCCGTCCAGATTGCCGAGCAGGAATCGGGCGGTATTGCGAATTCGCCGATAGGCATCGGTGGTGCGCTTGAGAATCTCGTCACTGACCGACATTTCGTTGCGATAGTCGGTGGAGGCCACCCACAGGCGCAGCACGTCGGCACCCAGCGTATCCATCACCTTTTGCGGCGCGACGACGTTGCCGAGCGACTTCGACATCTTGCGACCCGCTGCATCGACGGTAAAACCGTGCGTCAGCACGTGATCGTAGGGTGCTTTGCCGGAGATGCCCGCCGAGGTCAGCAACGAAGACTGGAACCAGCCGCGGTGCTGGTCCGAGCCCTCGAGATACATGACCCGATAGTCCTGCAGACCACCTGCCTGAAGTTCCTCGCGGGCGCCGATCACGCAGGCGTGCGTCACGCCGGAATCGAACCAGACATCCAGGATGTCGGTGACCTTGTCGTAGTCGTCCGCTGCATCATCGAGCAGTTCGCGCGCATCGAGGTCGTACCACACGTCCACCCCACCCTGCGCCACGCGATCCGCAACCTGGCGCATCAGCGCCACCGAATCCGGATGGATTTCGCCGCTGATCTTGTGCACGAACAGCGCAATCGGCACGCCCCAGGTGCGCTGACGGCTGATGCACCAGTCAGGCCGCTTGTCGACCATGCCGAGGATGCGCTCCTGGCCCCACTCTGGCACCCAGCGAACTTTCGGGATCGCGCCGACCGCGGCATCGCGCAAGCCAGCCTGGGTCATGCTGATGAACCACTGCGGCGTGGCGCGGAAAGCCACCGGCGTCTTGTGCCGCCAGCAATGCGGATAGCTGTGCGGATACGCCTCGTCGTGCAGCAGCACGCCGCGCTCGCGGAGCAGTTCCAGAATGACCGGATTGGCTTTCCACACATGCAGACCGTCGACCAGTGGCGTGCCCGGCAAATACGCACCGTTGCCACCGACCGGGTTGATTTCGGCGGCGGAATAGGCGTCCATCAGGCCGTACTTCAGACTGACCGCAAAGTCCTCCTGACCGTGACCCGGCGCGGTATGCACGGCACCGGTACCGGCATCCGTGGTGACGTGATCACCCAACAAAACCGGCACCTCGCGCGGCAGGAAAGGGTGTTTGAGCTTGAAGCCTTCCAGCGCGGCGCCCTGCACGCGACCGAGGACTTCGGGTTCGCGCAGGTCATAACGTTTGGCGCAATCGGGCAGCAGTGCTTCCGCGACAACGAGCTGCACGCGCGCGCCATCGCGACTCGGCCCTTCGACCAGCACGTAGTCGAGTTCTGCACCCACCGTGACGGCCAGACTGGCAGGCAGCGTCCAAGGCGTGGTGGTCCAGATCGGAATGGCGATGGTGGCCGTTCGCGGCGCCTGACCAAACAAGCTGGCCAGCTTGGCCTGATCGACCGCGTCGTAGGCGACATCGATCGCCGGTGACGTCTTGTCGGCGTATTCGATTTCCGCCTCGGCCAAGGCCGAGCCGCAATCGAAGCACCAATGCACCGGCTTCGCGCCGCGCGAAAGATGGCCGTTTTCGACGATCTTCGCCAAGGCGCGCAGCATGTCGGCCTCGAAGCTGAAGTCCATGGTGCGATAGGGATTTTCCCAATCGCCCAGCACACCGAGGCGTTTGAAATCGGCACGCTGGGTGTCAATCTGCTTGGCCGCGTATTCGCGACATTTCTGCCGGAACGTGCGGGCATCGACCTTCACGCCAACCTTGCCGATCTCTTTCTCCACCGCCAGTTCGATCGGCAGTCCATGACAATCCCATCCCGGCACGTACGGCGCGTCGTAACCCGACAACAGCTTCGACTTGACGACGATGTCCTTCAGAATCTTGTTGACCGCGTGGCCGATGTGAATCGCGCCATTCGCGTAGGGCGGGCCATCGTGCAGAACAAAACGTTTGCCGCGTCCCTTGCTGCGTTCGCGAATCTGCTGATAGCGCCCGAGTTGCTCCCACGTGGCCAGCATGTCCGGCTCGCGCTTGGGCAAGTCACCCCGCATGGCGAAGGCCGTTTCCGGCAAATGGATGGTGTGTTTGTAGTCTTTCTTTTCGGAACTCACGCCGGACTCCGCCAACAAGCGATTACAGGGAATGGGACAGGACCTCGCGCGCCCGCGCTGCATCGCGGTCGATCTGCGCCACCAGCGCATCGAGATCAGGGAAGTTCATCTCGTCGCGCAGCTTGGCGACGAACTCCACACTCAGGCGACGACCGTACAGGTCGCCGTCGAAGTCGAATACATGGGTTTCCAGCAAGGGCTCCACGCCGTTCACGACAGGTCGCGTCCCCAAACTGGCGACGCCGCCCAATGGCGTCGGTGCGATGCCGTGCACCCGTACCGCGTAGATTCCCCATAGTGCAGGCACGCAACCTTGAAAACGCTGATTGGCAGTGGGGTAGCCCAACTTGCGACCCAACTGCTGACCACGCACCACACGGCCTTCGATGCGATAGCTGCGACCCAGCAAACTGGCTGCCAGCTCCAGCGCACCGGCGGCCAGCGCATCACGGATGCGCGAACTGGAAACGCGCTCCCCATCGACGCAGGACACCGTCTCCAGGCTGTGCGCGGAGAATCCCGACTCCGCACCAAGCTGACGCAACAGGTTGAGGTCGCCGAGTCGACCCTTGCCGAAACGGAAATCCGCGCCGACCCAGACCTCACGCGCCGCCAGCCGGCCGACCAGCACATCGCGCACGAACTGTTCGGCCCCCATTTGCGACAACGCGCGGTTGAAGCGCAACAAGCCCACGACATCGCAGCCGGCCGCGGACAGCGACTCGAAGCGGGAGCGTGGCAACTGCAGGCGCGGCGGTCGTTGTGCCGCGCCGAAAAACTCGCGCGGCAAGGGCTCGAAACTCAAGGCCACCATCGCCAAGCCGCGCGCTTTGGCGCGTCGCGAGGCTTCCTGCAGCAGCGCGGCATGCCCACGATGCATGCCATCGAACGCACCGATGCACACCACACTCCCGTGTGGTGTCAGGCAGTTTCCCAGCGGATCGCGAAACAATCGACTCATCGCGTGGAGTATAGCCGTAGCGCGAAACCGACCTGCCGGGTCGTCGACCACAAACACGGAATGCACTGAGCAGCGGCGTGCATGCGCGGAACACGCCCCATCTCAGTGCCCGCTCAAGTCGCCGGGCCGCATGCCCATCACACGCAGAACGGCGGCGAAGCTGGTGATTCCCGCCAACACCAGCACCGTCAATTGGAGCGCACGCACGCGAAAATCCAGGGCTTCAAAATCGGCCCACCACTGCAAGCCCGCCCACAGGACACCAACCATCACCATGCAGGCCACCACAAGACGCAGCAGATGCAGGCCCCAACCCGCCTGCGGCTGCCAGTCGCCACGCTTGCGCAAGGCCCGCCACAACAGAAAGAGATTGAGATAGCCCGATGCCGCGCTCGCCAGGGCCAAGGCAAGGTGCAGACCCGGCGTTTGCCCGATGCGCTGCAACCAGGGCAGTGCCTGCAAGTCCGGCGTCGAAGGCCACCACCAGGTCAGCATGGCCAGAAAGAGCACATTGAAAACCATGTTGGCGATCATCGACGCGACGCCCGCCTTGACCGGCGTCGCGGTGTCCTGGCGCGCATAGAAAGCCGGTGCCAGCACCTTGGCGAGCACGAACGCAGGCAGCCCCAAACTCAATCCCAGCAATGACAACGCCGACATGCGCACATCGAATGTGGTGAACTGGCCGTAATGAAACAGGGTGTAGAGCACCGGCTCGGCCAACAACATCAGCCCCAACATGGCGGGTAGCGCGATCAGCAGCGCCATGCGCAAGCCCCAATCCAGCGCCGCGCTGAAACCGCGCACATCGGTATCGACATGGTGGCGCGAGAGCGCCGGAAGGATCACCGTGCCAAGCGCCACGCCGAACATGCCAAGTGGAAACTCCAGCAACCGATCCGTCTGCGCCAGCCACGTCTGTGAGCCCTCGAACAGGTAGGAGGCGATCACCACGTCCAGCAGCAGATTGATTTGCGCGACCGACGACCCGAACAGGGTCGGCACCATCAAACGCAACACCCGCCGGACGCCCGCATGGGCCGCGCCCCAGCGCGGCCAGACCAGCAGATTCAGTGCACGCAAGGCGGGAAACTGGATCAGTAGTTGCAGCACGCCCGCCAGCAGAATGCTCCACGCCAGCGCCATCACCGGGATATCCATGCGCGGCGCCAGCCACCACGCTGCCAGGATCATGCAGACGTTGAGAATCAATGGTGTCGCCGCTGGCAACGCAAAGCGCTGGAAGCTGTTGAGCACCCCGCCGCACAGTGCGGTCAGCGAAACGAACAAAAGGAAGGGGAAGGTGATCCGCAGCATGTCGGCGATCAGGCCAAGTTTTGCCGGTTGATCCACCGATCCCGGCGCAAACACGGCCGCCACCTCGGGTGCAAACCACATTCCCAGTGCGGTCAGCAGCAGCAGCACCGCGCCCAAGGGCACCGCGCCCAAGGTGCCTGCCGTGCGCGAAATCAGGACCCGCAGCTCGCTTTCCGCCTGGGTCTGTTTGACCTCGGTAAACACCGGCACGAACGCCAGTGAAAACGAACCTTCGGCAAACAGGCGCCGAAAGAAGTTCGGAATCTTGAAGGCAACCCAGAACGCGTCGGTGGCGGCGCTGACCCCGAACACCTGGGCAATCGCCATCTCCCGCACCAGGCCAAGGACCCGCGACAGAAACGTCGGCCCGGCGAAGGACATCAGAGCGCGTAACAATCCGCTTCGCTGACGGGTGGTCTCAGGCATGTGGCGGGCACCGGATAAACCATCAGTATCGCACCCGTGTCGAGCCGGGTGACGCAGGGCGACTGGCTGAATCATGACGCCGATTGACGCAAAGCGTCTCGAAACGCATACTTGCGCGTCTTTCCCCCCTGAATCCTGCCGCCTCGAGGAGTTCCCCTTGGCCAATATCAAATCCGCAAAGAAGCGCGCGAAGCAGTCTGAAGTTCGCCGCGCCCGCAACGCCAGCGCACGCTCCATGGTGCGCACCACTGTCAAGAAGGTCATCAAGGCCATTGACGCGAACGATCAAGCCGCCGCTGCCGCTGCCCTTCAGGCCGCTGCCCCGGTGCTGGATCGCTACGCCGCCCGTGGATTGATCCACAAGAACAAAGCCGCACGCCACAAGAGCCGCCTCACGGCGC
>Ga0209066_10004724_pt1 | contig 14653 bp, 9 predicted proteins | sample All_14_2_FD_187198 | JGI IMG/M metagenome (GOLD analysis project Ga0209066, IMG submission 187198) | Freshwater microbial communities in response to fracking from Pennsylvania, USA - Allegheny Zone_MetaG_DW_15 (SPAdes) (version 2) ...
GAAATACCTCGGTCGTAAGCCCACCGCGCGGGCGAAGTCGGAAGAGGTGATGCGGCTCCACCGCGAAGGGAAGACGCCCACCGAGATCGCTGCGGTCGCCGACTTCCTGCTCTCGCCCGGCTCCGCCTTCATCTCTGGTAGCCTCGTGCCGGTGGATGGCGGACTCGCCGCCCATGGTGGACCCGATATCGACGACTGACGGCCGGTGGCCGCTCTGAAAGCCACGCGCCGAATGAGGAAACGCGCAGGGTGGCGCGTTCCCAACCGGACGCTCACCGCGCGACGGGGCGCACCGTCATGGGGTCGTTGCGCTCATCCATGCGCGCTTCGTAGGTGATGCCGGCGCGCATCGCCCACAACGCATTCTGCAGATAGAGCGGCACCAGCATCCTGTCGTCGAGCGCGACGAGGCTCGCGCGCCGCAACAGGTCCTCGCGCTTCGCGACATCCATCTCCACCTCGGCGGCCGCGATCAGCGCATCCATCGCCGGGTTGGAATAGAGCAGGCGATTGGCCGCGCCATGGCCACGGTCACGGTTCGGCGTGCGCAGTACGGAGTTCAGCAGCACCGAGACCTCGCCCGTGGAATTGCCCCAGGTGAGCAGGGCGGCCGGTGCCTCGCGGCGCGTCGCCCGGCCGATGAAGGTGGCGTAGGGCTGCGCCTCGACCGTGGTGTGCACGCCGATGCGCGTCCACATCTGGCCGATGGCCTGCACCACCCGCGAATCATTCATGTAGCGATCGTTCGACCCCATCAGCGTGATCTGGAAACCGCGCGGATATCCCGCCTCCGCCAGCAGGCGGCGCGCGCCGGCGGGATCGGCGGCCGGTACGGGACGATTGGGGATACTGCTGTAGGTATCCGGCGGCATGAACTGCGTCGTGGCGAGCGCGGCACCTTCCATCACGCGCGCGACGAGCTGCCGGCGGTCGATCGCCATCGCAAGGGCCCGGCGTACCTTCGGGTCGGCGAGCGGATTGCGGTCCAGCGGCGTGCCATCCGCCGCGGCGAGCAGCGGAACGGGCGGCTGCCGGGTGCCATCGAGCGTGATGTACATGACGCGAAGGCTCGTGGTCTCCGCGACATGAAAGCGGCTGTCGCGCCGCAGTCGCTCGAGATCGCTGGTCGAGATCTGGTCGATGATGTCGGCATCGCCCGACAACAGCGCCGCCGTGCGCGCCGCATCATTGGTGATGATGCGGTAGGTGACCTGGGCCCAGTGCGGCTTCGCTCCCCAGTACTGGTCGTTGCGCGCGACCACGACGCGATCGCCCGGGGCGAAGGACACGAGGCGGAAGGGGCCGGTGCCGATCGCCGCCTTGCCGCTGTTGAAGTCGCTGGTGCTGGCCTCGGCATGGATGCGCCGGCTGAGGATCAGCACCTGCGACAGGTAAGTCGGCAGCAACGGCGCGGGCCCGGCGGTATGCATGCGCACCGTGCGCGTATCGACGATCTCGAGGCGCTGCACCGGTCGCACCATGGCCGAGAAGGAGGCGCCGGGCCCGCGCATCTGCGGGATGCGCTCGAATGTGTAGGCGATGTCATCAGTCGTCAGCGGCGTGCCGTCGTGGAAGCGGACATTCTCGCGCAGGGTGAATTCCCAGACCGTGTCGCCCACGGCGCGCCAGCTCTCGGCGAGACCCGGATGGAGCTGCGCGCGGGCATCGGTCGTCAGCAGGCTATCGTACAGCATTTGCCCGACCTCGATGTTCGAGCGCAGCAGGTGATAGTGCGGGTCGAGCGAGGAAACCGGGGCGCCGACACCCATGGTGAGGGATTGCGCGCTGGCCATGGCCGGCAAGGGCAGCAGGGCGAGGCCGAGCAGCAGGCGGCGTGTGCTGCGGAACATGGACGATCTCCTCTCCTTCGGGTCCGGGCCTGCATTGATGGGCCACGGTTCCTGACCGTTCGGTCAATTACCGGCAGGCTACGCGGGAAGGCTGCCGGCTGCAATCCGTCACGCCACACGCTGAAATTCCCGATAAGGAGTGGTTGCGACAGCACGCCGCGCGGTCCACACTACTCAGCAGACTGACCGGTCGATCAGTGTTCAAGAAGACCGGCTAAAGGGAAGGAGAAACGGGGCCATGGCAGTCATCCGAGGCATCTCCGGCACGCGCGCGACGCGCCGGGCGCTGCTCGCGGGTATTGCCGGGATCGCTGCATGGCAGCGGGCCGCGGTGGCGAATGCCTATCCCACGCGACCGCTTCGCATGATCGTACCCTTCGCGCCGGGCGGCGGGGCGGACCTTGCCGCGCGGCTCGTCGCGGAGCCTCTCGGCGTGGCGCTGGGGCAGCAGGTCGTGATCGAGAACCGTGGCGGCGCCGGCGGGACGATTGGCACGGCCGCCGTCGCGCAGGCGCCGGCCGACGGCTACACGCTGCTTTACGGCACGCCGGGCCCTCTGATCACCAACCGCCATCTGATGGCCTCGCTGCCCTATGATCCCGACCGGGATTTCGCGCCGGTCAGCCTGCTGACGCGGGGCGCCTATGTCATGGCGGTGCATCGCGACGTGCCGGCGCGCAGCGTCGGCGAGCTGATCGCACTGGCCAAGGCACGGCCCGGCGAGTTGAGCTTCGCCAGTTCCGGGATGGGGGCGGGCAGCCACCTCTCCGGCGAGCTTCTGTGCATGCAGGCCGGGATCCGCATGGCGCATGTGCCGTATCGCGGCACGGGGCCGGCGCTGCAGGATGTCGCGGCAGGCCGGGTGACGATGTCGATCGACTCCTACGGGCCGATGGTGCCGCTGCTCGAAGGCGGCCTGCTACGCGCGATCGCGGTGACGAGCGCAACCCGCATGGCCGAACTGCCGCAAATCCCGACCATCGCCGAGACCATCCCGGGCTTCGAGATCGGCGTCATCAACTACGTCTGTGTGCGTTCCGGCACGCCGGAACCGATCGTGCGGCAGCTGAACCAGGCCCTGGTGCGCGTCCTCGCCGATCCGGAACTGAAGGCACGCATGCAGACCGCGGGATCGAGCCCGCCAGTCTCCAGCTCTCCCGAGGAACTTGGTGCCCTGCTGCGGAGCGAATCCGCGAAGTGGGGCGAGGTCATTCGCCGCGCCGGCATCCGGGCCGGCTGATCCATCGTGCAGGAAAGCAGTATCGCCATGTCTTCTGATGTCGTGACGCTCGAGGTCGACGACCACATCGGCCTCGTTACCCTCAATCGCCCGCCGGTGAATGCCGTGAATGCCGCGGTGCGGGATCGCATCATCCAGATCTTCGACCTCGCCAATGACCGTGACGACATCCGCGTGCTGGTACTGACCGGGCAGGGCAAGATCTTCTCGGCGGGTGCCGATCTCAAGCAGCGGCCCGATCCGTCGATCCCCGGAGCCTATTGGCACCACAACCGAATCACGCGCGAGACCAACAACGCGATCCGTGAATGCGCGAAGCCAGTGATCGCGGCGGTAAATGGCGCAGCCCTCGGCGCCGGCTTTGGGCTGATGACCGCCTGCGACATCATGATGGCGTCAGAGACCGCCTATTTCTCCATGCCGGAGATCGATGTCGGCCTCGCCGGCGGCGCGGCCATGGCCAATGAGTTCTTCACCCGGTCCTTCGCGCGGCGGCTGATGTTCACCGGCGATAAGTTCCCCGCGTCGGAACTCTATCGCCTCGGCGTGCTCGATTCCGTCTGGTCGCCGGCGGAATTGCTGCCGGAGGCGATGAAGATGGCCGCACGCATTGCCGGGAAGAGCCCGCTCGGCATCAAATACGCCAAGACCAGCTGCAACATGGTCGAGCTGATGCCGCCCAAGGACGCCTATCGCTTCGAGCAGAATTTCACCTACGAGCTGTCCAAGACCGAGGACGCGAAGGAAGCCCGCGCTGCGCAGCTCGAGAAGCGCAACCCGGTCTTCAAGGGGCGCTGATATGGTCGATTACAACGCCTTCCGCGAGGAAGTCCGCGACTTCGCGATGACGCGCTGCCCGCCGAACATCCGCGCAGTGGTCGCGACCTACCGCAAGCTGTCGCGCAAGGTCTGGTATCCCTGGCAGAAGATCCTGTTCGAGCATGGCTGGGGCGCCCCCGGCTGGCCCAGGGAATATGGCGGCACCGGCTGGGACCTGAAGCAGCGCCACATCTTCGACGAAGTGATGGCCGAATGCGACTGCCCGCCGCAATACCATCACGGGCTACGGCATCTCGGCCCGGTCATCATCGAGTATGGTTCGGAGGAGCAGAAGCAACGCTTCCTCCCCCGCATCCTGAGCGGCGAGGATTGGTGGTGCCAAGGCTATTCCGAACCCAATGCGGGGTCAGACCTGGCCTCGCTCCGCACCGCCGCGCGGCGCGAGGGCGGTGATTACATCGTCGAGGGCCAGAAGACCTGGACCTCGCACGCCCAGGAAGCGGATTGGATGTACACGCTGGTGCGCACATCCAAGGAGGCGAAGAAGCAGCAGGGCATCAGCCTGCTGCTGATCCCGCTCAATTCCCCCGGCATCACCATCCGCCCGATCCGCACGATCGATGGCTGGCACCATGTGAACGAGGTCTTCCTCGACAATGTCCGCGTACCGGTCGCGAACCGCGTGGGCGAGGAGGGCCAGGGCTGGACCTATGGCAAGTTCCTGCTCGAGCGGGAGCGGCTGGGCGGGGCGAATGTCGCGCCGGCGATGAAGCACCTCGAACGCACCCGCGCGCTGCTGGCGCAGGAACTCGCCGCGCCCCGCCACGCGATGAAGCGCAGCCTGCTGGAAGAACGCCTGCTGATGGCCGAGGCCGAGCTGCGTGGCGCGCAGGCGCTGGGGCAGGAAGCGGTGGCCGCGACGATGGAAGACCGCTCGCTCGGCTTGCTGCCATCCGTGCTGAAGCTGTCCACCTCCGTGACCTCCCAGCATGTGGGGGAGATCGCGCTGGATGCGGTGGGCGAACGCCTCGCACCGCGCTTCCGCCCCACCGACGCCGCCGGCGCCAATGCCGAGGCACCCGGCATCGAATGGGTGCAGAACTACATGTATGGCCGCGTCCGCACGATCTATGGCGGCAGCAGCGAAGTGCAGAAGAACGTCATCGCCAAGCAGCTGTTCGGGATCTGACGCCATGCCCTTCACCGCGAAACCCATCATCGGCGGCGACGCCTTCGACCAGGCCTGCAGGATCGGCCTGGACGCGGATGCCGAACTCGCGGGGATCGCCGATGCGGCGGAGCAGGCGGCGTGCCTGCGGCGGTATTGGGATGCCATCGCCGAACTCGGCTGGATCACCACCGCGATCGCAGAGGATGCCGGCGGTGCGGGCGGCGATCTGTCCGACCTTGCCGCACTGGCCGGTGGGGCGGGGCGTGGCGGACTGCCCTTGCCGGTCGTCGCCTCCTGCGCCGTGTTGCCGCATCTGCTGGCCGAGCATGCGGAGGTGCTGACTGCGCTGGCGGAAGGCCGGTTCCGGATCGCGCTGATCCCGGCCGAGGCGGCACGCGACGACGAAGCCGATGCGCTGCACCTCGATGGCGGGCGCCTCACCGGTGCTGCCGTGGGCATCGAGACGCCGCCTGATCCAACGCATGCGCTGGTCGTGCTCGGTGATGCATTGCTGCTGGTCGCGGCCGATGCGCCCGGTGTCGCGCTCACGCGCTATCAGCGCATTGATGGAAAGCCTGCGGCGGACTGGCGCTTCACTGGCGCCGCAGCCAGCGTCATCGCGCGCGGCGATGCCGTGCTGCGCCGCGCCGCGGAAGCACGCGACATCGGCGCGCTGCTGACCTGCGTCGAATCGGTCTCCGCCGCCGGCGCGCTGATCGAGCAGACCATCGAGTATCTGCTGAACCGTGTGCAGTTCGGCGTGCCGCTCGCGACGCACCAGGCGCTGCGCCATCGCGTCGCCGAGATGTATGTCGAGTACGAGAACCTGCGCGGCCTGGTGACGCACGCCCTGCGCAGCGCGGCGTCGGGCGGGCCGGTGGTTTGGCGCGACATCGCCTTCGCCAAGCTGCGGCTCGGTGAGGCCGGCCGCTTCATCGCGCAATCCACCATCCAATGCCATGGCGGCATGGGCATGACGGAGGGGCTGCAGGCGATCCGGCTCGCCCGTCGGATCATGATGGCGGAATTCGAGTATGGCGATCGCAGCGTGCAGGCCCGGCGCCTGCTCGACGACGCGGCGCGCCGCGCAGCCTGAGAGGCATCGGCATGCATCCCCTGGAGAAGATGTTCAGGCCGCGTTCCGTCGCCGTGGTCGGCGCCTCGGGCGATCCGGAGAAGCTTGGCGGCCGTACGCTGCTGCATCTGAAGGAACTCGGCTATCAGGGCCGCATCTACCCCATCAATGTCAGCGCGACGGAGGTGCAGGGCCTGCCCGCCTTCCGTAGCGTCGCCGACCTGCCGGAAACGCCGGACTGCGCACTGATCCTGCTGCCCGCCAAGCTGGTGGCGCAGGCGATCGACGATTGCGCGGCGAAGGGTGTGAAGCATGTGCAGGTGCTGTCGTCGGGCTTCGCGGAGGAAGGCGGGGAAGGCATCGCCATGCAGGCACGGCTGGCGGAGCAGGCGCGTACGCATGGCATGCGCCTGACCGGGCCGAACTGCCTCGGCAGCATTTCCCCACCCGACGGGTTCTTCGGCACCTTCTCCTCGTTGCTCGCCACGGCGAAGCCCCCGCCAGGCTGCGTCGGTGTCGCCACGCAGTCCGGCGCCTACGGCTCCCACATCTACGCCGTGGCCGGGTTCCGCGGCATCGGCATCAGCCGCGCCATCGCGACGGGCAATGAGGTGGATATCGATGTCGCGCAAGCCATCGATTACCTGGTCGAGGATCCCGGCACGCGGGTGATCTGCGCTTCCTTGGAAGGCTGCAGCAATGGCGAGGGCTTGCGCCGGGCGCTGCTGAAGGCGGCCGCCGCGCGCAAGCCGGTCGTCATCATGAAGGTCGGCAGCACCGAGGTGGGCGCGGCCGCCGCGGCGACGCATACCGGCTCGCTGGCCGGCGAGGACCGCGTCATCGACACGGTGTTCCGCGAATGCGGCGCGCTGCGCGTCGGCTCGATCGAGGAAATGCTCGACATCGCCTATCTCTGTTCCATCGCGCCACTGCCGCCGGTCGCGAGCGCCGGCATCGTCAGTGTCTCGGGCGGGATCGGCGTGCTGATGGCCGATACCTGCATCGAGGCCGGACTTGCCGTGCCGGTACTGTCTGACGGCGCGCTGGCAACGATCCGCGCCGCGCAGCCCATGGCGGGCGGGCGCAACCCAATCGACACCACGGCGCAACTCGCCGGCCGGCTGCATGTCATCGAGACGATCAGCCAGGCCATGATGGGTGGCGCCGATCTCGGCGCGATGTTCTTCTACCTCGCGCATCTCGGTCGCGACATGGCGCGTTTCCCGAAGGTGGAGGGCGCCTTCGTCGCGCTGCGCCGCAACCAGGCAGACCGCACCGTGGTCGCGGTGATGACGCATGTGGACGAGGTGCGGCTGCGCCTCGAAGCCGAGGGCATCCCGGTCTTCGAGGACCCGACCCGCGCCGTGCGCGCGGTGGCGGGCGCCGCGCGGCTGCGCGCCATGCAGACGCAGGCGCAGCCCGTGCCGACAATCGCAGCGGCTGCGTCGCTCGGCATGGCCATTGCGAATGAGGCACAGGCCAAGGCGCTGGTTGCCGCCGCTGGCGTCCCGGTGCTGCCGGAAGAAGCCTGCGCCAGCGCGCAGGAAGCCGCCGCGGCGGCCGACCGGCTCGGCTATCCGGTCGTGATGAAGATCCTTTCCGACGACATTCCGCACAAGACAGAGGTCGGCGGCGTGCTGCTGAACCTCGCCGATGCCGATGCCGTGCGCGCGGGATTCGCGATGCTGGTGGAGCGCGCGGGCAAGGCGCGCCCGGATGCGCGGCTCGACGGCGTGCTGGTGGCGCCGATGATGCGCGGCGGGGTCGAGACCATCATCGGCACGCTCACCGATCCGGTCTTCGGCCCGATGGTGATGTTCGGCCTGGGCGGCGTCGCGGTGGAACTGTTCCGCGATGTCGCCTTCGCCAGTGCACCACTGACGCCGGGGCGCGCGGAGGCGCTGATCGAGGCTTCGCGCAGTGCCGCATTGCTGAAGGGTTGGCGCGGCAGCCCAGCGCTCGATCGTGCGGCGCTGGTCGAGGCGCTCTGCGCCTTGTCGCACTTTGCCGCCGCCCATGCCGGGGAGGTCGCGAGCGTTGAGGTCAAGCCCTTCCTGGTGCGGAAGAAGGGGGCCTTCGCCCTGGATGCGCTCGTTGCCCTCGGCACCGTAGGCGAGGGCCGCTGAACGAGCCTCCAGCCTGTATCGATATGTTGCGACGCAGCAATTCGGCTTGACCCAGATCAGGAAACTCGCCAGTTTCGCTTCTGAAAACTGGTCGGTTTCCCTGAGGTGTCCATGCCGGATCTTACTCACCGCCGGACGTTCCGCCGGCGCGCGACGGTGGTGCTCGCGCTACTGGGTGTTCTGCCGCTGTTGTCGGCCTGCGATGGCGGGCCGGGCCAGACGGCCGCCCGCGCGGCCACGCCGCCGCCGCGGCCGGTCGAGGTTACCGTCGTCACGCTGCGCCGCCAGCCGACCCCGGTCAGCACGGTGCTGCCCGGCCGTACCACGGCCTATCGCGTCGCGGAGGTCCGCCCGCAGGTGGGCGGCGTGCTGCGCGAGCGGCTGTTCACCGAGGGCCAGGAGGTCACCGCCGGTCAGCCCCTGTTCCGCATCGACCCCGCGCCGTACCAGGCCGCGCTGGAAACCGCCGAGGCGTCGCTCGCCCGCGCGAAGGCGACGGCCGACCAGGCCGAGACCACGGTGAACCGCTATCGCCCGCTGGTCCGCGCCCGCGCCGTCAGCCAGCAGGATTTCGATGCGGCGGAGGCCGCGCTGCGCCAGGCCCAGGCGGATGTCGCCTCCGCCCAGGCCTCGGTGGACACCGCGCGCATCAACCTTGGCTACACCACGGTGAATTCGCCGATCGCCGGGCGCACCGGCCGCGCCTCGGTCACCGTCGGCGCGCTGGTGACGGCCAGCCAGGCCAATGCGCTTGTCACCGTCACGCAGCTCAACCCAATCTATGTGGACGTCACGCAGCCGAGTTCCGCGCTGCTCCGCCAGCGTCGGGACCTCGCCGAGGGCGTGCTGAAGCGCGAGACGACCGATCGCGCCGCCGCCACCCTGATCCTCGAGGACGGCACCGAATACGCCCACCGCGGCGAGATCCAGTTCTCCGAGGTCATCGTCGACCAGGGCACCGGGTCCGTCACGCTGCGCGCCGTCTTCCCCAATCCTGACGGCCTGCTGATGCCCGGCATGTTCGTCCGCGCCCGGGTCGAGGAAGGCGTGATCGACCAGGCCCTGCTGGTGCCACAGCAGGCCGTGCAGCGCACGCCGCGCGGCGAACCCATGGCCTATGTCGTCAATGCCGAAGGCGTGGTCGAGCAGCGCATCCTGCGGACCAGCCGCGCCATTGGCACGAACTGGCTCGTCGCGTCGGGCCTCAATCCCGGCGACCGCGTGGTGATGGAAGGCGTGCTGCGCATCCGCCCCGGCGCCAAGGTCACCGCGACCGAGGCGACCGCTCCCGCCGCGACCGCCGAAGCCACGCCCGCCCGCAACGGCGGCTGATCCAGGCATCTCCCCATGGCCCGTTTCTTCATCGACCGCCCGGTTTTCGCCTGGGTGATCGCCATCGCGATCATGCTGGCCGGCCTGCTCTCCCTGCGCAGCCTGCCGGTCGCGCAATATCCCGCCATCGCGCCCCCCGCCATTTCGATCCAGGTCTCCTATCCGGGTGCCTCGGCCGAGACGGTGCAGTCCACCGTGGTGCAGGTGATCGAGCAGCAGCTCAGCGGCATCGACAACCTGCTGTATTTCTCGTCGAACGCGGCAAAGGACGGCAGCGCGACCATCACCCTGACCTTCGCCCAGGGCACCAACCCGGACACGGCGCAGGTGCAAGTGCAGAACAAGGTGCAGCTCGCTGTGCCACGCCTGCCGCAGACGGTGCAGCAGCAGGGCATCCGCGTCGCCAAGTCGACCAACAACTTCCTGCTCGTGGTCGGCTTCGTCTCGACCGACGGGCGACTGAGCAATTTCGACATCTCCGACTTCGTCGTTACCAACATCCAGGATCCGATCAGCCGCACGCCGGGGGTGGGCGACTACCAGATCTTCGGCGCGCAATATGCGATGCGCATCTGGCTCGACCCCGCGAAGCTGGTGAATTACGGCCTGACGCCGGGCGATGTGGCCACCGCCATCCGCGCGCAGAACGTCCAGGTGGCGAGCGGCGAGATGGGCGCGCTGCCCTCAGTGCAGGGCCAGCAGCTCAATGCCACCGTCATCGGGCCGTCCTACCTGACCTCACCGGAGGCTTTCGGCTCCATCCTGCTGCGCGTGCAGACCGATGGCGCGCAGGTAAGGCTGCGCGATGTCGCGCGCGTCGAGGTCGGTGCCGAGAGCTACGCCATCAGCGCGCTCTATAATGGCCGCCCCGCGGCGGGCATCGGCATCAAGCTCGCCTCCGGCGCCAATGCGCTCGATGCCGCGACGGCGGTGCGCGCAACGATCGACAGCTTGCGTCCGCTGCTGCCGGATGGGGTCGAGGTGATCTACCCCTACGACACGACGCCCTTCGTGCGCCTGTCGATCGAAAGCGTGGTGCACACGCTGTTCGAGGCGGTGGTGCTGGTCTTCTTCGTCATGCTGCTGTTCCTGCAGAACATCCGCGCGACGCTGATCCCGACCATCGCCGTGCCGGTGGTTCTGCTGGGCACCTTCGCGGTGCTCCAGGCGGCGGGCTTCACCATCAACACGCTGACCATGTTCGGCATGGTGCTCGCCATCGGCCTGCTGGTCGACGATGCCATCGTGGTGGTAGAGAATGTCGAGCGCGTGATGGCCGAGGAACACCTCTCGCCCCTCGAGGCCACGCGCAAGTCGATGGACCAGATCACCGGCGCGCTGATCGGCATCGGCCTGGTGCTGGCGGCGGTGTTCCTGCCCATGGCCTTTTTCGGCGGATCGACGGGTGTCATCTACCGCCAGTTCTCCATCACCATCGCCACCGCGATGGGCCTTTCGGTCTTCACCGCCATCTTCTTCACCCCCGCGCTCTGCGCCACGATCCTGAGGCCGCACAAGCCGGGCCAGACGCAGAAGGGCTTTGCCGGCTGGTTCAACCGCGGGTTCGAGCGGGTGACGCGGGTCTATACCCGCTTCGTCACCGGCAGCCTGCGCCGACCGATCCGCATGCTGCTGGTCTATGGCGCGCTGCTCGGCGCGCTCGCCTTCGGCTTCATGCGCCTGCCCGGCGGCTTCCTGCCGGATGAGGACCAGGGCATCAGCTTCGTGCAGGTCGTCGCCCCGCCGGGTGCGACGGCCAGCCGCACCCAGGCCGCGCTCGACCAGATCACGCAGTACCTGCTGGAGGAGGAGCGCGACACTGTCGCCTCGGTCTTCTCGATCAACGGCTTCAACTTCTCCGGCCGCGGGCAGAATGCCGGCATGGCCTTCGTTCGGCTGCGCGACTGGGGCGACCGCAAGACCGCCGCGCAGCGCGTCCAGGCGCTGAACGGGCGCATCATGGCCCGCTTCGGCGCCTATCGCGACGCGATGGTCTTCGCCTTCGCACCACCCGCCATCACCGAGCTCGGCAACGCGACCGGCTTCACCTTCCAACTCCTCGACCAGAGCGGGCATGGCCATGCGGCGCTGATGGACGCACGCAACCAATTGCTCGGCCTCGCCGCGCAAAGCCCGGTCCTGATGGCTGTGCGCCCCAACGGCCTGAACGACGAGGCCCAGTTCCGCCTCATCATCGACTGGGAACGCGCGAGCGCGCTCGGCCTGACCGTCAACGACATCAACACGACGCTGTCGACCGCCTGGGGCGCGACCTATGTCAACGACTTCATGGACCGCGGCCGGGTGAAGCGCGTCTATCTCCAGGGCGATGCCGAATCGCGCATGCTGCCGGGGGATCTCGACCGCTGGTTCGTGCGCAACGCTGTGGGGCAGATGGTGCCGTTCTCCGCCTTCGGCCGCACCGAATGGGTCTATGGCTCGCCGCGCCTGGAACGCTTCAACGGCATCGCCTCCCGCGAGATCGCCGGTGCTCCCGCGCCCGGCCGAACCACCGGCGAGGCCATGGCCGAGATGCAGCGCCTGATGGCGCAGCTTCCGCCCGGCTTCGGCTATGCCTGGTCGGGGCTGTCCTACGAGGAACGGCAATCCTCGGGCCAGGCGCCGGCGCTCTATGCCATCTCGCTGCTGGTGGTCTTCCTCTGCCTCGCCGCGCTGTATGAGAGCTGGTCGATCCCGGCCTCGGTGATGATGGTGGTGCCGCTCGGCGTGTTGGGCGCGGTGATGGCGTCGCTCGCACGCGGCCTGTCCAACGACATCTACTTCCAGGTCGGGCTGCTGACGACGGTCGGTCTGTCGGCCAAGAACGCCATCCTCATCGTCGAATTCGCCAAGGAGAACTTCGACAAGGGCATGGACCTGGTCGCGGCCGCGACGGATGCGGCGCGCCAGCGCCTGCGGCCGATCATCATGACCTCGCTCGCCTTCGGCCTGGGTGTCGTGCCGCTAGCCATCGCCAGTGGCGCGGGGGCGGGCGGGCAGAATGCCATCGGCGTGGGCGTGCTGGGTGGCGTGGCGGCCGGCACGGTGCTCGCGATCAGCTTCGTGCCGATCTTCTTCCTGGTGGTGCTGCGCCTGTTCCGCACGCGCCGCCGGCCCTCTGCCGAAACCCCAACGCCGGCCGCCCTGCCGCAGGCCGGAGAGTGACGCCATGATCCGCCTGCCTGCCCTGTCCTTCGCCGCGTTGCTGATGGCCGGCTGCAGCCTGATCCCCGACCAGCCGGCGACCAATCCCTCGGTCGCCGCCGCCTGGCCGGAGGGCCCGGCCTATCGCAGCACGGCCGGCACTACGCCCGTTCCGGCCAGTCCGGCGCGGGAGGCCGATGCCATCGGCTGGCGCGACGTCTTCACCGATCCGCGCCTTCAGCGCGCCATCGAGGCGGCGCTCGCCAACAACCGCGACCTGCGCATCGCCGTGCTGAACGTGTCGCTGGCCGAGGCGCAATACCGTGTCCAGCGCGGCGAACTGTTCCCGAGCGTCGGCGCGACCGGCAGCCTGGACGCGACCCGCACGCCGCTCGGCGTGGCCACCTCCACCGCGCCCATTGATGCGACGGCGGGCGTGACGCGGCGCATCTGGGGCGCCGGCATCGGCATCAGCTCCTATGAGATCGACCTGTTCGGCCGCGTCCGCAGCCTCAGCCAGGCAGCCTTCCAGCGCTATCTCGGCTATGCCGAGACGCGGCGCGCGGCGCAGATCAGCCTGGTCGGCCAGGTCGCCGAGGCCTGGCTCGCCATCGCCGCGGATGAGGAAGCGCTCGCCCTCACCCGGCAGACCCTGGCCAACCAGCAGGAGGCTTTCGGCATCACCCGCGCCGCCTTCCAGGGCGGCACGGCGACGGAACTCGCGCTGCGCCAGGCGCAGACCTCGGTCGAGACGGCGCGCGCCAGCCTGGAACGCTACACGCGGCTCAAGGCGCAGGATGTCAATGCGTTGGCGCTGCTGCTCGGGGTGCCGGTGCCGCAGGACATGCTGCCGGCGTCGCTATCGGCCATCGGCCGGCCCGTGGCTGATGTGCCGGCCGGCGTCTCCTCCGGCATCCTGCTGCGCCGGCCTGACGTGCTGGCAGCCGAGCGCAACCTCACCGCCGCCAATGCCGAGGTCGGCGCCGCTCGTGCCGCCTTCTTCCCCTCCATCACCCTGACCGCGAGCGGCGGCACGGCGAGCGCGAGCCTGTCCAACCTGTTCGCTGCGGGCAGCGGAAGCTGGACCTACGCTCCGCAGATCAACCTGCCGATCTTCACCGGCGGCACCCTGGAAGGCAGCCTGGATGCGGCGAAGATCCGCACCGACATCCAGGTCGCGACCTATGAGCGCACGGTCCAGTCCGCCTTCCGGGAAGTGGCGGATTCGCTGGCGGCCCGCGGCACCTTCGACCGCCAGATCGCGGCCCAGCGGGCGCTGGTGCAGTCCTACCAGGACGCCTATCGGCTCGCGCTCATGCGGTTCCGCAGCGGGCTCGACAACTACCAAGCCTCGCTGGATGCCCAGCGGCAGCTCTTCACCGCCCAGCAGGATCTCATTGCCCAGGAATTGCTTCGCCAGCAGAACCGCGTTTCCCTGTATCGTGCCCTGGGCGGCGGCTGGGAGGAACGGAGCGGGACGATGACGCAGGCGGGTGCAACCACACCATGAGCGCGACCGCGGAGGCGGCACCGCGGCGGCGCCTGGGCGAGGCGGATCGCTTCCGCCTGCTGCGCGAGGCCGCGGAGACCGTCTTCCTGCGCGATGGCTACGCCGCGGCGCGGATGGACGATGTGGCGCAGCTCGCCGGCATGTCGAAGCGCACGCTCTACCAGCACTTCGCCTCCAAGGCGGCGCTGTTCGGGGCGGTGATGGAGGATTGCCTCTGCCCCTTCGCGCTTGATTCCTCGCTGGATGACGAGCCCGACCTCGCCTTCGCGCTGCGCAGCATGCTGGTCGCGCTGACACGCCACCTTTTCAATCCCCGGCAGGTGGCGATCTTCCGCCTCATCATCGGGGAGGTGAAGCGGTCGCCGGAACTCGCCGATGCCTTCAACCAGGCCGGCCCCGCCAAGGGGGCGGGAGCCCTGGAGCGC
>Ga0209066_10004725_pt1 | contig 14653 bp, 10 predicted proteins | sample All_14_2_FD_187198 | JGI IMG/M metagenome (GOLD analysis project Ga0209066, IMG submission 187198) | Freshwater microbial communities in response to fracking from Pennsylvania, USA - Allegheny Zone_MetaG_DW_15 (SPAdes) (version 2) ...
GAAATGGACCCCGCCGGAAAAGGCCGGAGTGATGCGCAGCTGGGCATCTGGCCACCAGAAGCCGTCCGGCGCGTACTTCGAACCCATGCGGCAGATGCCCTCGGTGGGTTTTCCCATGATGACGGCCAACTCGCGCGCCTGCTCGTCGCCGGGGGCGCAGGACCACCAGGAGTGTTTACCCCAGCGCTCGATCCAGGTGTTGAAAATGTTGACGCCTTCACAGGTGGCAGAGTCGGCTGTGACAGACGACGCACACGGCCCCAGCGCGTTCAAGTCCGTCGTGATCGTGATGCCCGGTTCTTTGTTGATCAGCGCAGCGTCAATGCCGGCATCGCGTCCGCCGGAAGGCGAAATGGCGAGCGTTAAATCAGGGCGGACGTTCACCAGTTCATCGCGCATCCGGCAAACGAGATCCGCGATTTTGGCGCACCGCCACGCGACCCACTTTTCACGTGTTCCCGCGGATGTCAGATACGCATAGCGCTTCGAGAAACGGTCAGGGAGTTTGGCGTCCACCGGGACCTTGGTTCCGGTCTCCTGCTCGAACAGGCGGACGGTGGTGTCGTCATAGCCGAAACGAAGAGAACCGAACCCCAGCGTGGAAGAACCGTAGCAAAAGATGTTGAGGCCCTTGTAGGAAGGGTGTTTCCCGTAGCGGGTTGCGATCTCGCGGACGGAGCGGAGAAGCGCTTCCTGCACAACGGGGTGTGCCGGATTGAAGATGGGGCCGCCCGCGCCGCCGCCGTTCGGCACCTCGCCATATGGCAGGGAGCATTGATTCCAGCCCTTGCCCTCGCGCTCTTGAGCCTCGCGTTGCCGGTCAAAGTTGCGGACGTTGTACTGGCCGGTCCAGTCGCCCGCGCCGCTCTGCACCTTGTCGTCGGCGCGCATGTTATTGATGGTGTCAGCGCCGGCTCGGATGGCGTCGAGGTCGATGTTCATCTTTTCCATCAGGCTCCCCAGCCGGATGTAGGTGACTTGGGAGACAAACTCAAGGTGCTCTTTGTCGAAGCGGGTGAGCAGCTTCTCAACCCAATCCTCGGGATGCGTGGTCCAGCGGATATAGAGGTTGCGGTTAACGGGTGAGGCCACCGACCAATCGAAGTAGTTGGCTGGCTCGGTGGGGGACGGGTAGAGCGGGCCATGGTACCAGACCACGGGGTAGGTCAGGCGGTTCATGCCCTCATACTTGGCGAACGTGACCATGCGGTCCAGCCAGGTGTCGAATGTCAAAGCGCCGAGATCGGACGAGTGGCTACACGGGTCTTCGTAGCTGATTCCCAATACACGTCGAGGGCCGTCGGCGTAAAACTCCGGCACGTCAAGGGCCGGCAACTCCTTGACTTCGCAGATGGTCACTTGGGCGGCTGCGGCTGGCTCGCCCTGAGTCGTGTTCCCGAAGGCGATGGTGCAGTCCTTCCAGCGCGGCCAGAAAACCTGCCGGATTTCCTGCATCTTTCCCGTGAACGGTTGGGCGAGTCCGGTATTGCGGTCGTGGGGTTTCGCTGTTCCTGTAAAAACGCCGATGCTCAGGTCGTAACAGGTGCCGTCCGAGACGGACATGCAGCGCGTCTTGTCATCGGGATACCGGACAATCGCGAGATGCGGCTTGCCGACTCGCTTGACGGAAAACCGGTAGCCGAACCGTGAGTCCGGCGTGGGCTCCGCTTCGCGGTAGGTTCCCGCCGTTGAGTTGGTGACGATGACTATTCCGCACTCGAAATAGAGGTTGGTCGGATACTCGCGCGTGCAGTCGATTTCCGCGATTGTGCGGCCGATCTTTATCTCTTCACAAAAGGCCATCATTCCGACACATAACCCGATGAAAGCCAATTTCTCTTTCCCCATGTGCATCTTCGAGCTCCCTTTTCGACATCACTGTATGACAATAATGGCGCCGTTGCCTTTGCCGAGCATCGGGAAACGCGTGGCAGGCAATGTGCCGACAACACCGTCAGACTCCTCCCTCAGAATCGTCTCGGGCAGTTGCGACCACATGTAGCACACGGCAAACACGCGCGAATTGAGAGAGACAATGGCAGGCCCCTTCTTGGGTTCCCAATTCAGAAAAGAGCCGCCGAGCACTTCGAGCCGCGTGTGGTCATCGGCCTGAAAGAGCCGGTCCGCATTTTCCGATTTGAAGCCGAAGATCCAGGCGTCCGACCGGCGGAAGGCGTACTGGGCACCGGGCAAGTGCTCGGAGTTCACCATGCGTGCCCAAGCATGCACGTTTTCGAGGCCGCACTTTTCTTCTTTGTCGTCGCCGGCAAAGAACAGGCTGTTGTTGACAAAGACCTCTTTGACGGCTCCTGCGGGCCGCGAATTACGGTATAGCCGCCAAATCGTCGTGTCCTGAGCCGCCGGGCTGGGGAACAGCATGTCCGCCTTCCCCGCGTAGCTTCGGCAATGGTGGAACCAGACCTCGATGTCCTCTAAAACGACCGGACGGTCAGCCTCATGATCGAGGAAGACCCCGCCCGCGGTGATGGTGCCGTGAAGCCGCAGCGGCTCTGCCGACGGCTCCGCCACACGGAACAGGCCCGGCCCGTTCTTCTCGGCTGCGATCGTGCGGTGTACGCCGCCGAACAGCCAGGTGATTTCTTTCACGCTTGCCGGGATATCCACGGTCCCGTTGACGACATAATTGGCCTTGGGGAAGTAGACGACCGGCTTGCCGGACTTCATTGCACGTTGAACGGGCGCGGTATCGTCGGTGATTCCGTCGCCTGCTGCCCCGAAAGCGTCCACGTTGGCCCACTTCGACAAATCGGTTTCGGGCTGCACGAAGGGCGTGTCCTTGACTGGTAGCCGCAGCGATCTCGCCGGCGCATCCCCGCGTAGGCTGACCGGTTTCGTAGAGGCGTACTCCTTGATGAACGCCTCGTTCAGGACGGTCTCGCCATGCCTGACCACGGCGGCTCGGTATCCCGGCACGTCGACATCTCTGGCGAACAGGTATCCGTCTGTTTCCAGAACTACGGCGGCGGCGCTGTCGCGGGTCGACGTCAACTTGCTGTCGAGCAAAACCACCTGAGCGGCGTGGACGGACCGGAGGGCAACGGGGGCGTCGTGAGTCAGTAGTTTGCGCGCGCTCAAACAGACGTGGCCGGTTTTTTCACCGCCGACCCGGAGGGCCGTTTCGCGCTGTCCCGACAGGGTGGCGTGCTCCAGGGTCACCGCCGTTTCGGCGCCGGCCGTCAGCTCAATCCCGACATTAAAACCCTCGACAAGGAGGTCGTGGAGATAGCTCGTCGCATTGCGCCGGTCCATCAGCAGCCCGGCCCTGCCGGTACCGTCGGAGGACCGGATCGCCACATTGCGGATGCCGCCGTAGTTGGAGGCGGACCATTTGAGCCCGATTGCGCCGGGATTGCTCTTTCCGGTGGCGATCGTGACGTTCTGAAGCACATTGCCGTTGTTCACGTTGGAGCCCTGCTTCAGCAGATAAAAAGTGACAACGGCTTTTTCGGAACCTGCCCCGAAACCTGGAGCGGAGTCTTTCAGCCGGATCACGGTTTTGCTCCGGCTTTGCCCCACGATGCGGATGGCCCAGTTCATTTCGCTATAGACTGCTTGCTGCCCCCCGGAGTTCAACTGAATCTCATGCTCCAGCGAGTCCACGCTTACCGTCTGGACGTGCGACCAGCCCTTGAGAATGTTGATGGCCTGCGCGGGCCATCCCTGGCTCACCGTGTCGCTGACCAGATACTCGCCGTCGGGAAGATAGATGACCCAATTGCGGTTGTTTTTTTTCTCGCAGAAAGAGAAGTCCTTGCCGTGGATGAGTTCGTAGTGTTCACGGACGAACCGCATCGCGGCGGTCAGCGCCTGCGTGTCGTCGGTCTTGCCGTCGCCCTTGGCGTTGAAGGGGGGCTGGGTCACATCCAGCACGCGCCCGCCCTTGCCGTTGTGGTAGAACGCCTCCGGCGGAAAGACCTGGTTGATAGGCAGATTACGGTCGCCCGGCGCGGCTTCGGCGGCCGTCAAACGGAGATGCGGCAGCACGAGGCAACAGAGCACAAATATAAACCGTGTGTTTTGAAATTCCTTCACTTTCCCCTCCTATTAAGTCTTGCGAGTGTGCGTAACAGGGTTTCATCGGTAGGGACGCCTCCCCGAGGCGGTGACCGGCGGGCGGTTCGGGGAACCGTCCCTACCCCAACACCGTGTTGCTCATTTGTGCAATCCTAAAAATTCCTAACGCGGGCTCCGCTCGCAACCCAAAATCCTCACCACTAAGTTCACGAAGGGATGAGTGAAACATTCATACTACTTCGTACTTTTCGTGGTGAAACAACTTGTTTTTGTTGCTGTTCTCAGGCGTTAAGGCACCTATTGACTCGGTTCAGCTACTTTCACGCGGAACCCCATGTTTTTGTAAGTACTCGTGGTCCCAACGCTTAAACGTGTCGCGGAACGCAAGTTGTTTAGGGCTTCATCAAAAGCGGAGCCTCGGATGACTTTGTTTCCGGAAACCGTCGACAAAGGATCCGTCACGGCATCGGTCCCCAAGTTGGCAACCAGTCCATCGCGACACAATTCCCACACGTTGCCGTGCATATCGTACACGCCCCATGCGTTCGCACGATAAGACCCGACTCGCGCTGTGCCCATGGTCGCATCCACATAACGATTCGTACCGTCACCAGGAACGGTGCTGTTGTAGCGATACCTCGCCAAGAGCGATACGGTACTGTCATTGGGTGATGGCACACCATCGCAAAACGGTGTGCCTGTTCCAGCCCGGCAGGCGTATTCCCATTGGGCCTCGGTCGGCAGTTCGAAATCCACCCCAGCCAGCGTATGAAGCTTGCCCATAAACGAATTCGCGTCTACCGAGGAGGCAGAAGTTCCCCTTATTGAGGAATAGTTAACCAGTTCGACCGGTCTTGAGTCGGCGGAAACCGCGTTGGTATAGTAGGAGGGCCACGTGTTCATCATGAGCGCCCATTGCTTTTGAGTCACTTCAAAAATGCCGATGTAAAATCCCTGGGTCAAGGTCACCGGATGATAATCCTCGGGACTGGTATAAGCGTTTTTCAGGTATAGATAGTTCTCGGGGGTTCCCATCATAAAGGTGCCGGGCAGAATGTGGCGGAGAACGAGGTTGGTGGTCATGTACTCCGTGTGGTTGGTGACATCGTGCCAGACATCCCAATCATAACGGTATGACACCTGGCCGCTGATCAGATCCACAATCATGTAAGACGGGATAATGGTGGGAGAAAGAGTCACCCGGAATTTAGGTAGCACGTCGTTCGTGTAGGCGGATTTTGAGGGATCCCAGACGATGCGCCGCGCTCCCTGCGCGACACCGTAAAGGTCGCCAGACAGGGAGTTTGTCGACAAAGAGAGCGGGGTGGTGTCATTGAAGGCGGCCAGCGCGACGTTGACACGGTTTGTGGTGTCACAGGTTAGCACGTAGTCGATATCCACCAGCCGGCTCCACGGCCAGCGTTGCCGCACGGTCACATCGGTGATTGTCGGCTCGACGGCAGAAACACTAAGCGTTAGGCAACTGAATGCAACATCAAGGATTATTCGGATCGCGAAAGGAGTTTTCATTCTTTATCCTGCTTGTTGATGGAAAGTGGCAATGTGCGTCGTGTCACGGCATCCTCACCGATGCACGGAACCCGAGATTGTTATAAGGGCTTCCCGGCGGTACGGGTATTCTTATCGCAGAACGATTCTGAACGGAAGCTTCATTCCAGCAGGAGCCATGACAGACCCGGTTGCCGCTTGTGAGTTGTGGCCCTACGGGATCGATCACCGAAGCCGCTCCGAGATGATTGGTATAATAGTCTACACACCACTCCCAAACATTTCCGTGCATGTCATAGAGCCCCCATGCGTTGGGGAGATAGGATCCGACCCGTGCGGTGCCGTTCGTGTCGCCGCAACTTTGGTCAGGGACGGTAACCCCATTGATGTAGCCGTTATTGGCTCTGTAGCGGGCAAGAAGGTTCAGGTTGGCGTCGGAAGTGTTGTTTGTAAGGTTGTATCCATTGTTCAAGGATGTCGTGGCCCCCGCCCGGCAGGCGTATTCCCATTGCGCATCCGTCGGGAGGTCGAAGGTGTGTCCGGTTTTTGCGCGCAACACCCCCATGAAAGAAGTCGCATCGACACTGTCGCTGGCTGGCCATCCGGCTCCTAAGGAAGACCCTCGGATGGTGTTGTAGGTCACTTTCTCAACGGGTCGTGTGGCGGCATAAAGGGAGTTGTTGAAGAAAGAAGGCGGATTGGCGCTGCCCATGACCATTTCCCACTGTCGCTGCGTCACTTCAAAGATGCCGATATAAAATCCTTTCGTCAGGGTTACGCCGTGCTGATCCTCATCTGCGGGATCGCGTCCCAGTTCGCCAGTTGGGGAGCCCATGGTGAAAGAACCAGCAGGAATGCGGCGCAAAACGAGATTGGTCGTCATATTCTCGACATGGTTGGTCACGTCATACCAGACGGTATTCCAGTCGTAGAGATAGGTGAACTGGCCCTCCTCGCCCTTGGCTTTCGCGAGATTAATGATCATGTAGGCCGGGGCAAGCGCAGGGGTGAGATTCACGCGGAACAGAGTCAGCAGTTCGTTTGTATAGGCGGTCTTGGAGGGATCCCAGACAATGCGGCGCGCCCCCGGAGCCACACTGTCGACATCCCCGGAGAGCGATGTTATCGGCAGTGTCAGCGGCGTCGCGCTGTTAAAGGCCGTGACCGTGACGTCGACGCGGTTGGAGTCATCGCAGTTCAGCACATAATCGATGTCCACCAGCCGGCTCCATGGCCAGCGCTGGTGAACCCTCACGCTGCTGATTGTCGGCTCGGCGGCCGCGGCGCCTAGCGCTAGGCAACCGGTCATCATGCCCATTGCAAGCTTGAGTGTTTGTTTCATAGCCACTATCCTTTAAAACTTATCGCGTGATTCGACGGAATCGAGAAAGCCGATTCCGTTTGCCAAGTTTCCAATCTCGAGTTACCCGTTTCTACCCTACTGCATCCTGATCATCGTGCCGTCTAACGGCCGCGTCAACTCTGCCGTCCAAACATTCGTCGATCCCGGAAACGACAAGGCGAGGTCGAACGTGCCGTAGCCCCAGTTGCTGTGGACGATCTTCCAGCCGGTATACCCGGCGACGTTTGCATAGGTGTTTGTCTCTACGGCGCCGCTGTCCTTGGCGATCACGAACTGCGTGGTGGCGGTCGCGTTTGTCGGTGCTTCCGGCCAAGACACATCGTAGGGGATCACCACATTGCTTTTGACCTGAGACCAGGACCTGCTACCAACAACGGGGTTGACCGGCGTCTGGCCGAAAGAGCCTGTCACGACGGCGAGCCGAGAGGTCAGCGCCTCGACGGTGGCCCCGCCGGCGGCGTAAAACGTCACCGTCAGGTCGTACACGTCTTCCGCCGACGGCATAGCCGTCTCTGAAACACGCCAGAGGTAGTTCGAGGTGACCGTCGCGAAGTTCGTGGAGAGGGTGCCGCCCATGCCGCTGATCGCCAGCGTCGCGTTTGCCGCGTTCGTGTTCCAGTCCCACGTCAGGGGAACCGTGTTGGTGTAGACTGTCATCCAATGCTTGTTCCGGTAGGCGGCGTCCACCAGCACCGGCGCTGAGTCGAGGGAGAGGGCCGCTGTGCCTGCCAGGATGATTGCTGTGGCCGCCAGTGCCAGTTTTCCGTCTCGTATTTTCATTCCTTCGTCTCCTTTTTCAAACAAAACCACCCATTTATCGTCATCACTATACGCCCGGGACTTAATTTGCGGAAGTCAGATTCGCGCAAAATAAGTATCAGAATAACGCAAAACGGCAGGGAGGGCGAACCTGTGGTGAGCCGCAGAGGGGTTTTGCAAGAGCCTCGATAAAATGAACATTGTATAGAATGTCGGAAAAGGTTATCTTACCCCCTTGTAAGGAAAGGAAAGGGACTATGCAAGCAGTCATGACCTCGAAAGGGCAGGTCACCATCCCGGTGGCCGTGCGGAGCAAATTGCGGCTGAAGACCGGCGACACGCTGGATTTTATGGTCGTTGGGACTGATCGGATCGAGATCGTTCCGACGCGGATGTCCGTGCGGTCGCTGAAGGGCTTGGTTCTGAAGCCGGCGCGGCCGGTTTCGCTGAAAGGCATGGAGCGGGCTATCGGGCGGGGTGGTGAGTGATGATCGGGCTCGACACCAACGTGCTGGTCCGATATATCGTGCAGGATGAGCCCGCTCAGTCGGCGGTGGCGACCCGCATTTTCGAAGACGAACTCTCCGCCGTCAACAAGGGATACGTCTGTCCGGTCGTGCTGTGCGAGGTTGTTTGGGTTCTCGCCCGCGCCTATCGGCAGAAGAAGGCGAAATTGTGTGAAGTCGTCCGGACGTTGCTGCTGGCTGATTCCCTTGAGATCGGACACAGCGACGCGGTTTGGCGGGCACTCCGAGACTTCGAGTCGGGCCGGGCCGATTTCTCTGACTATTTGATTGGCGAAATCAATCGGGAGTGCGGGACGGACGCCACACTGACATTTGACCGTTCCGCTGCGATCACGAACCGCCTTTTCCGATTCGCGGAGTGACGGCGGAATCTTGCCGCGTTCGTGTTCCAGTCCCACGTCAGGGGAACCGTGTTGGTGTAGACTGTCATCCAGTGCTTATTCCGGTAGGCGGCGTCCACCAGCACCGGCGTTGAATCGGCGATGACCGCCGTGCCCGTCAGGAGGAACACGGTGGCCGTCATCAGTTTCCTGTCTCGTATTTTCATTCTGCCGTCTCCTACGGGAGTCGGATGAAAACGCGGAGGCCAACCTGATTGATCGGAGTCACCTGCGAATAGGCTCCTCGCCATACCGAGGAACAGATGTCGGCGGAATTCTGCCAGCCGCCTCCGCGAATGACGCGCTGGCTGCTGGTGTTTGATGTCGGCCCCGACGGGTCAGTCCCGCTGGGCACTGTGCCGCCGTACCAGTCCAAACAATATTCATGTACATTGCCGTGCATGTCATACAGGCCCCACCTGTTCGGCAGGTACGAGCCGACTTTTGCCGTTGCGTTCGTGGGTCCGTACGCGGACGAAGGGTCATACCATAATGTCCCGTTGAAGATCTGGCCCCCGTTGTATCGGTATCTCCCGAGCGCGTGCAACCACCTGTTCGTGGGGCCTGATGTATTGGCCGTCGGGTCGCCGTCGTTATATATCGTTATGGTCCTTGCCCGGCACGCATACTCCCACTGCGCCTCGGTCGGAAGGTCGAACGCGGCAAGGCCGGTCTTGCTTCTCAGTTGACCGATAAAGGAGGAGCCATCGACCCCGGCGCTGGTGGGCCACCCCGTGCCGGCGGAACTGCCCCGGATCGTCGTGTAGGAGATTTTTTCCGCTGGGCGCGTCGAGCGCTCAACAACATAGGTGCTGTCGGGATAGCTGCCCATGACATTCTTCCATTGTTCCTGAGTGATCTCAAAAACCCCGACATAAAAACTGTTCGTCAGCGTGACGAGCTGGGAGGCGGCGTTGACGAACGTGCCGGCCGTAATACGACGCAAGACGAGGTTGGTGGTCATATGCTCCGTATGGTTGGTGATGTCATGCCAGTTTCCGCTCCAGTCATAACGGTAGGTGATCTGGCCTTCCGCCCCCGCGCTTTTGGTCAGATCCACGATCATGTAGGAGGGCGCAGCGCTCGGTGTGAGTTGCACATGGAACTGAGGCAACAGTTCGTTCGTATGGGCGGATTTTCCCGGATCCCAGACGATGCGCCGGGCCCCTTGCGCCACAGTCGAGAGATCGCCGGACAGCGAGTTTGCCGACAAGTCGAGTACGGTAACAGCGTTGTAAGCGGTGACGGCGACATCGACTCGCTGCGTAGGATCACACGTCAGAACATAATCAATATCCACGAGTCTGCTCCACGGCCAGCGCTGCCGCACCGTCACATCGGTGATCGTTGGATCGGCGGCCACGGCGTCGCGTGCGAGATAACCGGCGAGGCACGCGCATAGGGCAAGTCTGATTCCTTTTGTTTTTTTCATTTCGAAAATTCCTTTTTTTTCAGGGCAGAGTAATAAAGACGCGCAGGCCGACCTGATCGTGAGGAGTTGTTTGTCCGTGAGGAAAACGGAATGCTGAAGTGCATTGGCTAGCGGGGTTAAACCAAGCGCCTCCGCGAATGGTGCGCTGTAAGGTGCTGTTCGATGTCGGACCTGAAGGATCAGCCCCGCCGGTCATCCAGGTGCCATACCAGTCCAGACACAGCTCATGCACATTGCCGTGCATGTCGTACAGGCCCCACCTGTTCGGCTGGTACGAGCCGACTTTTGCCGTTGCGTTCGTGTCTCCGCAACTGAAAGGAGGGTAGGACCACCCCCCGTTGGTGTTTATCTGCCCTCCGTTGTACTGATAGCGCCCAAGCTTATCAAGCCACCTGTTCGTGGGGCCTGATGTGTTGGCCGTCGGGTCGCCGTCGTTGAAGAGGGTTGTCGTTCCGGCCCGGCATGCATACTCCCATTGCGTCTCGGTCGGCAGGTCGAAGGGCATTGTTGTTTTCGACCGCAGTTTGCCGATAAATGAGGAGTAATCGACCGCACTGCTGCTCGGCCAGTTCGTGCCTGCGGAAGATCCCCGAAGCGTGGTGTAAGCGACACGTTCCACTGGGCGCGTCGCGCGGCAATCGGAATTGGTGAATCCGCAGGAGGGCCAGGTGGAACTGCCCATGACGTTGGTCCACTGCGCCTGGGTCACTTCGAAAACTCCCACATAGGCATCCTTTGTCAGGGTGGCGCTTTGAGATGACGCATTTGTAAACGAGCCCTCCGAAATGCGGCGCAGGACGAGTTTGGACGTCATGTATTGCGTGTCGTTGGTCACGTCGTACCAGATGTTGGTGCCGCAATACAGGTAGGTGATCTGGTCTTGAGCCCCCGCGCTTTTGGTCAAATCCAAGATCATGTATGTCGGCGGGTTGGTGGGTGTGAGCTGCATGTGAAACAACGTCAGCAGCTCGTTCGTATAAGCGGATTTAGCCGGATCCCAAACAACGTTGTGCGCCCCTTGTTGAGACATACCGTAGAGATCGCCGGACAGGGAGGACATCGGCAGAGCGATGAGGGCTTCCGAGCCGTTGTATGCTGTGATCGCGATATCCACGCGATTCGAGCCGTCGCAGGTCAGATCATAATCGATATCCACTAGCCGGCTCCACGGCCAGCGCTGATGGACTTTCACATCGCCGATCACCGGCTCGGCGGCTGCAGCGTTCAACGCCAGACAGGCGGTCAGGCAGACAAGCACCATCCCGATCGCTTTTGTTGTTCTCATTTTCAGTTGCTCCACTTGTTTCGATGCCGACCAGCATCGGCACCCTTCGACCCGAATCGACTTCCATCACTTTAGAACTTCTCGAACTCCAGAACTTTAGAACTGCTTCACTGCATCCTGATCATCATGCCGTCCATCGGCCTCGTCAGCTCTGCCGCCCACACATTCGTCGAGCCAGGAAACGACAAGGCCAGGTCAAACGTGCCGTACCCCCAGCCGCTACGCACGATCTTCCAGCCGGTGTATCCGGCGACATTTGCATAGGTGTTTGTCTCTACGGGGCCGCCATCCTTGGCGATCACGAACTGTGCGGAGGCCGCGTTGGTCGTTGCCTCCAGCCAGGACGCGTCGTAGGGGATCACCACGTTGGTTTTCACCCTCGACCAGTCACGGCTGTCCGCGACGGAATTGACCGGTGTCTGGCCGAACGCGCCTGTCACGACGGCTAGGCGCGACGTCAGCGCGCCCACAACAGCCGTGTTGTTCGAGAAGGTCAGCGTCAGGGTGTACACGTCCTCCGCCGTCGGATCGGACGTCCCTGAAACTTGCCAGAGGTAGTTCGAGGTGGCCGCCGTGAAGTTCGTGGCAAAGGCACTGTTCATGCCGCTGATCGCCAGCGTGGCTTTTGTCGCGTTCGTGTTCCAGTCCCACGTTAGGGGAACCGCGTTGGTATAGACCGTCATCCAGTGCTTGTTCCGGTATGCGACGTCCACCAGCACCGGCGCTGAATCGGCCGCAAAAACTGACATGCCGCTCAAGGCCACCACAGCGGAGGCAAACGCGATCCACCTGTCATTCGCTTTCATTCAAGCTCTCCTTCGCAGTACACGTAACCACCCATTTATCACTTTCACTATACGCCCCGGAATTAATTTGCGGAAGTCCAATTTGCGCAAAAATAGTGTCAATAAAACGCAAAAGAATCGACGCCGTGGTCAAGCAACGGTCAAAACGGTTCGGTGCGAATGATTAGGGAAACGATAGAGGAGGATAAATCCGGGGATCCTGTTCAACGTTGCCGGGCAGCACGGTCAGAGTTACTCCGGTTGTGAGCTCGAATGATTCGGGCCAAGGTGACTTGGCTTGAGCTGAGCGCCAGACGGCTTTCGCTTCCGGCGGAAGGACGACGCGGGCGGTCGTTCCCGGTGGGACCGAGGCTTGAAACTGGTACAGGTCTTTCTGGACGCGCCACGCAACGTCGATTCGTCCCTTGGGCGTCGTGATGAAACCTTTGCACCACGCCAGCGTTCCACCGCTGTGCGGCGCGATCAGGAGCGGATCGCCGAAACGGATGCCAAGGATTTCTTCGGTCAGAACGCCCCCGACGCCGCAGCCGATGCTGTGGCACAGCGCGATCTGCCCCATCGGATCTTCCCAAAGCGTGTTGGGCGGTTCTTGCGCCATGGGCAGGAACATCGCTTTCGTGTCGCGAAGCAGAGCGGCGTGGTCGCCCAGCCGCGCGGCGACCTCCAGGCGCTGGAGAAAAGGATAGAGCCCCGCGCGGGTGAGTCCCCGAATGGGCTGGATCTTCTGACGCGGCGTGGGCAGGAAATCATCCCTCAGGGCCTGCCACATCTGCCGCTCCCGCCCGGGCGGCGGAACACCGCTCCAGAGCGCGAAGTACTGAGTGGTTTCACACGCTTGAGTGGAGGGCCCCAGTTTTTTCTGTTGATCCCGCACGAGCACGTCGGGATAGAACGTGTCGCCGGGACAGAGGCGGTTCAACGAGCCGCGCACCTGTCGGGCGCGCGCGGCATGCGCTTCGGTTTGTGTCGCCTCACCGAGTGAGCGTTCAAGTCGTGCCATTTCGTCAAGTGTCTTGGCGTACACGCTGTTGAGCGCGACCGAGACGCCATCCGTCCGGATGTCGGCGTAGTCGAAGAACATCCACGACGGAATGGACTCGAGCAGGCCGTCGCTGTTGCACCAAGCGTCGAACGCGGCCAGATTGTTGCGAAGGGCGGGGAGCAGGGCGCGTATGAACTCCGCGTCGCCCGAGCACCGTTCGTAGATTCCCGCGTGCAGTACCCAGAAGAGCGGCTGCGTGGGGATGACGGCGTTGAAGAACGTGAGGTGCATCGGATAGGCGATATGCACGAGGGCAGGGGGGCCGACGGTTCCTTCGGGATCGAGGGTGCTGTCGGCGCCGCCTTGAATCGCGCGGCGGCTGACGCGGGTGTCCCCGAAGAACGGATAGACGGCCTTCTGCATCCAGTAGCCTTCTACGCCGTACATGGCGTTGCGCTCGCGATGGGGGCAGTCCATGTAGGCGTCCAGGGTGTTTAACGCTGCCGTCCAGCGGGCAGCCCGATAGACTTGGTTGATCTCGTTGTCGGAACAGGCGAAATCTCCTTTGGGCACATCTGGGAAGCGGAACTCCGTGAGGCTGAGCCGGTGGACGGTCGCGGTGCCCGTGCCGCGGTGTTCGACCCGCATGTAGCGGGCAAACTGGGGGGTGAACGCCAAAAAAGTTTGTCGCCCATCGCGCAGCGAATAGCGGATTGCGTTTCGCCCCGTCTGGATACAGGGACGCAGAGAACCGTCACCGGCGAGCCGATCACCCCAGACAACATCAAGGACTTCGCCAGCCTTGCCCGTCACCTCGAAACCAACGAAACCAACGTAGCCGCGCCCGAGGTCACAGGCGACGCTGGCGGCGTCGCCGTTCAAGTCGGTACCGCCGTGGCCATGAACCGTCAGGTTTTCGGGGTTTTTAGCGGCTGTCGGATCGGCTTTCAGGTGCTCCGTCTGGAGCACCTGAAACCACTCCGAACGTTTGTCCCACTCCTCTTTCGGTTCGATGCGTGCTTCCGGGCCGTGAAAATAGGTACGTGTGCCGTCACCCCGTTGCACGGCGAGAACCGATGCGGGGCGAACCTCTGTCAGTGGGGCCGGCAGCGGGACGCCGCGGAGTTCGACCCGCTTCCACGGCGGCGTGCCGACGGCGCCGATGACGACGGCCGGCCGCGGTTTTTCCGCGAGTGTCTCGCGTGCGTCGAACTGTTCAATCCAACCCCGTTGGAAATTGAACTTCAGCGAGTCGCGGCTCCACGCGGTGATTTCGGAAGCGAGCCAAGAGGCGTCAGTTGCCGTGAGGAGCGTTCGGTCGCCATGGGATTCCACTTCCACTTCGAGCAGAAGACCCGGTGCCTGTGCGAGCGTTTCAAAAGGACAGACGCCATGGAAAACTTCGATCATGAACGTGTTTTTTCCCTGTGCGAGAAAAGGGCGGACATCGACCGGGTCAACTGTGGCCTTGCCGCGGCTGCTCCGCGCCGGCCCATGCATGACGAGCCTTCCGTTGACCCAAAGCCGATAAAACGTATCGGCCCCGATGAAGCCTGTGGCCCGGTCGGGCAAAGT
>Ga0209066_10004726_pt1 | contig 14651 bp, 11 predicted proteins | sample All_14_2_FD_187198 | JGI IMG/M metagenome (GOLD analysis project Ga0209066, IMG submission 187198) | Freshwater microbial communities in response to fracking from Pennsylvania, USA - Allegheny Zone_MetaG_DW_15 (SPAdes) (version 2) ...
CGGCCCGGCTTGAGCACGCGGCCGCGGGCAATCAGTTTTTCGCCCTCGGCCGGCGAGAGGAAATTGACCTTATATTCGGCGGTCAGGACTGCGGCAGAGGCAGGCATCATGGTCAGTGCCGCGTAGCCGCAGGCGGTATCGACAATCATGGTCACGACCCCGGCATGTATGAAGCCGTGCTGCTGGGTGAGATCGGAGCGAAACGGCAACTCGACGGTCACTGCGCCGTTTTCGACTGCCGTGATGGCTGCCCCGATGGTGGCCATCACGGTTTGACGGGCATAGCTGTCTCTGATGCGCTTGTCGATAGTGGCTTCCATGTTGGCTCTCGGGGATTTTGATAGGTCACGGACTGGAATTATGCTGCCGCGTGTTGCGCGCCGGCTCACACACATTGATATCGGCGTCGCACTTTACGGCAAAACCATTATCCCCAGTAAAGCGACAGCATGGTTGTATTCCACGACCTTCGCCGCATGGCGCAGGGTAGCTTCGCCGTTTTCCATGTACTGCAATACCTCATTGGCAGCCTGTTTGTCACCATCGAGTTCGGCAAAGTACCGTTTCTTGACCTCCGATCCTGCTGCAGTTTCAACAAAGAGTACCACCTAAAAAAGCCCATGACCCTCACGAGGCTTTTTCATTTTCACCGTCTATTTGACCACATAGCCTTTCCCTTCCATGCAGGCGCCGAAAGCCCTGTTGAATTGCTGGACCATCCCTGCTTTAGCATTCTGTGCCTGCTTTGCTTGAGATTGTCTATTCTGCCGCGCCTGACGACCGCCGGCCATTGTACCGGCCACAGCACCTATACCGGCCCCTGCACCGGTATCTCCGGCAATGGCACCAATCGCCGCTCCGCCAACTGCGCCCCTGGCCGCCCCTCTGACACGCTCACCTCCACCGACTGCCGGTCCTGACGAGGGCGGGGGCGCACCTGCAACGGCGACAGGATCAATGCCGGTCTGCTGTTTTGCCCAGGCGTAACATTCCCCCTCATCCTGGTTCTGCTGGTTTGGGGATTGGCCTTTTGAAGGGTATGGAATCACTCCAAGAGAAGATGAAATAGATTGTTGCGCCAATGCAGTGTCGAACCCCATCACGAGTATGCAGATTGCCATGGCCGTCGTAACACTGAAAATCCGGTAAATTTTTTGCTTCATCACATTTCTCCCCATTCGAATTCATGTTTTTAGAACATCTGAAATTTTCACAAAACTCCCTGAGCGATCCCCTCCATCCATCATGGTATCAATGCACCTGTATCGACTGCAGCTCTTTGACTCTCCTGCAGATGTGCCAGAAGAATGCGGCGCACTTCCTCGATGACCAGGGGATGCCCCTGGCAGGAGTGGTTGTGCCGGACCAGGAACTCGGATTCAACATACTCCACATGGGCGCTGGTATATTTGACCACGCCGTCATCGCCTTCAGGGGGTTTTTCATCGCCGTCGATGGCGATGATGGAATGGCCCTTGACTCCCGGGGCGAGGGGAATCTCTGCCAAGGTCTTGATCGTCGGGTTGTCGGGCGACATGACATCCAGACTCGTCGTGGCAATGAACTGTTGCGCCTGGGCCTGCGAGATTCCCAGGTTGGCAACGGATTTCATCAGGTTGGCCGTTGACTGGATCACCCCTCTGGGGAAGGACACCATTTTCAAAACAAGGGTCCGAACCCAGTTCTTGGAGAGAAAACTGCCCCGGTGGGGAGTCGAGATAAAGATGACGCGTTGCACAAAGGGCAACGCCGTAAATACTGTTTCTTTTTCAATGCGATCCCGATCCTCTTCCGTCACCTGGAGTTCCGCCAGCGCTTTTCCCGTCGCCATCCGCACAAAGGCATCGCCGACATCGGTGGCGGTCAGTTTGGTCAGCAGCCCTCCCTGGCTGTGACCGATGATGACCATTTGGTGCAAAGCGGCATTCGTCCCCTCCGGGTCCACCTTCTGCACCTGTGTGCTGAGAGCTTCTCTCAGCTCTTGCGCAGAGATGCCGATCCGCTTGCCGCTGTCGTAGAAAAAATTCCATAGCTGGTATTTCTGATTGATGACGGGATCGGCGCGGAGCGTGTTGACCATTTCCGCCCAGGCAATGGGACTGCTGAACGTACCGTGAACAAAGACTATCGGGATCTTGCTCGGTTCATACGGCTGCATTAAGAGGAGGCCGGCTTTGACATAGCTCGTTCCGTGGAGAAATTCATTTATGCCCGCCCTCTGGACATACGGTTGATCGATCATATAGGCCAGTTGCGCCGTAACATCGCGCTCCAGAGGGATTTTCTTATCGCCGACCTCGATTTCCGTCTGGTCATAGGCGGAGTACACTTCCAGGGAGCCGGCACAGGTCCCAGCCGTGATCTCCTGCAACCGGCAATTAAACCGCAGAAAAAGAGTTCCCGGACTGGTTCGAAACATCGGAGCGCCTTCCGGTTTCTTCTCAACCGCAATAAAAGGCGCCCCCATCCCTGCCTCCCGGTTTCTCCTGCTCAGGCCCCTGATGCCGAACCGGTCGGTCGAAATGAATTTTTCATACAGTTCAATCTCATGATGGAAATTCCGGGTATCGACGGAAAAGCTGAAACGACCGACCGGCAGTTCCACCTGGCTGGGGACAATCTGGAGATTGCCGTCGGCATCGGCCAGGGCTTCAGCCAGGGCACCGTTATACAGATCGCAGGCGATCCGGAATCGCCGTTCAAAGGGGTTGGGAGAGTCAAGCCATTCTTTGCCCAACAGATAAAAATAGCATAGATTGCCGAGGCAAAGAAGTGCCTGTGCGACCGGCTGATCCCGTCCCGCCGGTAGCGCATGCCGATATAATAATGGAGTTCAGCCAGGGCAAAGAGCAGTTCGCTACGGTAATCTTTTCCCGCCTCGTGATGGAGAAAAGTGAGAACCTGCTGGGGATCGTCGTTAAAGGCCTGGAGCAGGTTGAAACGGATCAGGACATCACGGGAAAACCGGCTGTAGTCGTCGGCGTTGACGGCGCTTATATTGATCTGCGCCTGGGTATCACGGGGGTCGTTTCGTTGTACCCCCACCGAAGAGGCGCAACCGGTAACACCGAGGGAAACGATGAGAAGCAGGAGAAGGGCTCCCTGCCGGTACAACCGGGCACAGCCCTTCTTCTCAGACCACCGCCTGGTGCTGAACAACCATGAACGACAGTCGGCCTGCATTGAAAAAGAATTCCTCATACCCAACTCCTGTGAAGCCCTGTCGATGTCTGAAATGACGAGGGGGCAATGTATCGCAAGGGTGTTGTTGCCGGCAAAACTCCAGGAAATTTTTTCTCCATTACGTCTCGTCAGGGTGATTGATGAGCTTTCTTTCCCGTAAAGGAATCACCAAACAATGTGGTGACAGGATCCTGGTCTACATTGATGTTGGTCAAGGTTTCAGGGCTGTGAGATCTATCCCCGGCAGTCCGTCACGAATACGCCGAGAGAAGTCGGAATCCTGATCGGCCTCTTTGGCCTTGGAATTGATGATGCTGTGTTGTTTCAGTTCGGCAAAAGGGAGCGAAGTATCGAGCGTCCCTTTTTCGTAGGCGAGCTCATCCGCATAACCGTTGGCCAGCAGCCGCCAGTCCCATCCGACCTTATGAAAATAGGGCCGGGTATGGCCACGTAACTGGCTGGTACAGTTGGTTAACAGGGCGTTGTACCATTCGGGCGTATCTTTCAACCGATTGATCGAACCCAGGTAGTCGAGGAAGACATCCTGTAATACTTTCTTGTCGCCTTGAACCCGGTACAGATACGCCGTTTCTCCCTGTCGATAATTGGTCCGCAACCGCACCACGTCCCGTTCGTCCGCCACCACGTAGGTCAGTTCGTACTGCCGGAAAAATCCCCTTGTGGTGGAATATCCCTCTCCCAACTCCTTGCGGGCCTCGATGGAAACGGCCACGTACTCCCGGTCATTGAAACCGAAACTGAGCATAGTGTGGACCACACTCCCCAACCCCCAATCCACCAGATAGAGATCGATGCTGGTCAGCGAATCGAGATCAAAGGTTTTATCGTAATGTTGCACCGTGAAATCGGTTTCGGTGCGGTAGTCACAATTACGAATGTTGTGCAGAGTGACCTTGTCGCCTGCGAAAGTGGCGTATGGCAGCAGGGCCACATCGGGTTGCCAGTTCCGGTTGTTGGAGGGTTTCTTCAGCAAAAAGAACACGAGCACCAGGGCGAAAAGTACGGCAAAGAGGATCATTGCCCTTTTCCAGGTACGGGCTATCAAAAAAAACAGAAGGGATATCAGGACAAAAACCGCCGCTGCCACGGTCGACAGGGTGCCGGGGACAGAGGCGGAGTAATACAGGGACAAGGCTCCCCAACCCACCAGGGGCAGAGCACATATCAGGGCTATGAGCGAACGGAGCTTATGCATGAGCTTGCGCGGGCAGCAAAACTGTACGATTAGAAAAGTACGTATTCCCGGCAACAGCCGAGTTCCAGTCATCTCAACTTGGATTCGTCTTCATTCCAAGGCCAGACCGGAATGAGACGAACGAACATCCGCTGAGCGGCGATGCCTAATTGCCTGCACCATGCGCTTTATCCAAGGTCACCCGGAGTCTTTTTGCCCAGAACTCAAAAGCATCCTTGGTGGCGCCGAGCTTGCTGAAGCCGCTCATCTTCGAACCATTGAAGGTATCGATGGCGGCAGCAAGGCGTTCGTCAGCCATCGAATCGAGGATCTCGACCTCCATACTTGCACCCCCCACACCCGAATAGGAACCACCCACCGCCTTTTTGCCGACGCTGACGGCCAGGCCTACCGGCAGCACCGTGGTTATCCCGCTCACTGCCGGATTGCTCGTCACGATATCGGTGATCGCCACGCGAATCCGCAGGACATCGGTTCCCGGCTCGGTGACCAGGGGATAAGCGGTACCCAGGGCCTCGAAGACCGCGCGATGAAAGGTATCGGCGAGTTCCTTCAGTTCGCTGGCCTGGAGCCCCTGGGTGGCGGCATCTTGCTTCAGGAAAAATTGGACTTCGTCGAGCATCACTCTGTTATATTTCCTCAGATCCGCCCCGGGCGTAATATAGATCTGGTCCATTCCGTCGGACGGCCCTGGCTGGAATTGCGGTAAATCTTGTAGAAAACCGGAGTGTTCAACCTTGGCCGTCGCGGCACAGCCGCAGAGGACGAACCCTGTCAACAGGATCACCAAAAGTTTCGAGACTGAATGCATGTTGTTCATTGTGCACCTTTCCAAAAGTTTTTTTTTGCCGGTTGGTTTCTTAATTTTCCGGAGTGATCCGAGTAATCTTGCTGCCCTGGATGCCGATGCCGGCCATCAGTCCCTTCTGTTGGAAAATAAAAGCGTAGATCCCGGATTGGGCCGTGGTGGTCGTGAGTGAACGGGCAACCCCTTCATCCACGATGACGATGCTGGGGCCGACGCCTATCTCCCATCCCTTGCTTTGTTTGAGATGGTTCAATCCCGCATTGTCGATAAAGAACAGGGCATACCCGAAAGATTGCGCCCCCGCCTGCAGACCGTAGGAAGCCGCCACCGTCCTGTAATAGCCGAAGGTCTTGCCGCCGATACGAAGCGCGCCTTCGCCGTATTGCCCGCCAACGACGAGCCCCGCCTTGATGATGGAGGGAAACACCAGGATACCCTTGGCCACTCTTGCCAGATTTTTTGCCGCCGGGGTGGTCCGGTACAGGGTCTGCAGTGCCCCGTCCACGTCACGGTCGATTTCACCGGCCGTTGCCGCCTGCGACATCCGGGGCGCTGCCAGAACGACAACCGTAAGCAACAGCGCTATGGATCCCAGAAGTCTTGTTTTCAAAGTCCCTTCCTTTGTTTGTTTCATGTGATTCCTTCCTTTTTTGGTTGAGAGTTTGAGGCTCTTTGTTTCGCGCTGTCTTCGATGAAGCCGGTCCGTGTTGCCACGAGCCCCGCCGTTACCGTCGTTCGGTTGTGTTCGGATTGATGGGTATGACCAGTGGCCCCTTCACCGCCTCCATCACCAGAGAGACGGGAAGGTCGTTTTCCAGCAGCTGCGCCATAACGCGTAAATATTTGCGGATATGGAGAAAAAATTTCTTGTAGCCCGCACACAGGAACTGCAGTCCTGGTTCATCGTCATAGGTGCTGGCGAAACGATGTTTGGGGCATCCTCCCTGGCAGGCAGCCAGGACCTCACATTCCCGACACAATCGTGGCAGGGCCGACTCCTTGCTGATGCCGAATTGTGTTTGCAGCGATTTCTCCACCATGAACGGCAGGGTATCGGTCAGGATGTTACCGAGCCGGAACTGAGGGTAGACGCAATGGTCGCAGGCATACAGACTGCCGTCATGCTCGATCACCAGCGAGCGGCCGCACTGTTTGGCATGGACGCAAACCGTTGCAGGAGTGCCGATCCAGGCATTGAGGGCCCATTCAAAGTTCATGACAAAGATTGTGCCCACATCATGCTGCACCCAGTTCTCGAAGACCTCGATGAGGAAGTCGCCGTATGCTTCCGGCAAGACCGACCATTCGCTGACCTGGGTATGCGTTTCAAGCGTGTCCAGAGCGGCGGGCGCAGCCAGCCGGAGCCCGATCCGCGCTGACTGCTCATCGGCCAGGCGTTCGACCACCGGGGCAAACTGGATATATTCGACCCCGGCATCTTTGAAAAATCGATAGATCTCCAGCGGCTTTGCCGTGGTCTCGCGGGCGACGCTGGCCATGACGTTGTACTCTACACCATGCTTTTGCAGCAGTTTCAAGCCACGCATCACCGCAGCAAAGCTGCCCTTTCCCCTGGAGTCGCGGCGATAGCGGTCATGGATCTCCTGCGGACCGTCGAGGCTGAGACCGACCATGAAGTTCTGTTCGCGCAAAAATGCACACCAGTCGTCGGTCAGCAGCGTGCCGTTGGTCTGCAGGGCGTTGTTGATGGTTTTCCCTGCAGCACATGACCGCTGCAGTTCGATAACCCGCCTGAAAAAATCAATACCCAACAGGGTAGGTTCGCCGCCCTGCCAGACAAAATCGATGACAGGGCTGGGTTGCGAACTGATGTAGTTCGCGATAAATGCGGACAGAACCTCATCGGACATGCGGTACTGCCTGTCAGGACTGAACAGCGCCAGTTTCTCAAGATAAAAGCAATAATCGCAACTCAGGTTGCAGACCGGACCAATGGGTTTGGCCACGACGTGGATCCCGTGGCGCGGAACTTCCCGAGTTGTACCTGTATCGGTCGATTGCGTGCGCATGCTCTTACCGCAGTTTTTTTCCCCTGAAAGAATGCTCAGGCAACCTGTTGACATCAACAAAATGGCTCTTCCTGCTAGTTGGGAAACAAGAACGTCAACTGCGTTCTCAACCCCCAACCTTCGGGGCCGTTATCCGGCGATTCGGCCCAGTACTTCGCGCCCACGGAGAACTGGAGGATTTGCGGGCCAATTTTGAACATTTGCGAGACCTGGGCAATGAGCGGTACAGACCACGCCTCGGTTTCCCAGTCGTAGGTGGATTCCGTTTGGACCGCAAAGGTCGTCTTCGTTTTCGTGATGTAGCTGACAAACGGCTGCAGGAAGGTCGCATTGATGTCGCCCCGGTCGTCGTCACCGGCCACGGACCAGATATGGTTGGCCAGCATGCCGACCGTCCAGGCCCCTGTCTGTTTCAGCGCCACGCCGGTCGGTCCCAGCCCCCACTTTTCACCTCCGAGCATGTCGTCGGACGCGGACGGCAACAACTCGACCGGGCCAACGCCCCAGATCCAGCCCCCGACGGTCGGCGCTTTTGGCGAGAAGAACTGGCTGGCGACGATATCGCCAAGTCCCGTCTCGTTCATTGCCTCAACCGGGAAATCCTGCTGGTCGATGAACGGCACAATGGTTCGGGTAATCATGTTCAATTCACTGGACAGCGAGATCGGGATAACCGGCTGGATGTTCAGCCGGCTGACAGAAGCGCCATCGTTCAAACCGCCGTACTCATCGTAGTTATACTGCGCCGGCACACTGATCAGGCTGGCGATCGGGTTGGCCAGTTTCTTGGCCAGTTCAGCCGCCTGATCACTCGACGCCTCATCGGCCGAAACACCGCTATTTATGGCCAAAACACAGACGATCGCAACCAACACAACCTTGCCTGCCTTTTCCATTTCTGTTTTTTTATCCATGTTGTTTTTCCATTTTTTTCATATTCATCTCCTTATTTTTCCGATTTCTTTGAATTCTAGGATATACCCGCCATCCGGGCGGACCCATCGTCCAATAATGATCTGGTCCTCACTTCTCTCGCCGGATTTGACGGCATCGGCAGCTTCGGTCGCAGATCCCAGAAAGGAAATGATTACAAATACCACCAGTAGAGTTGGTAAGGTCACTGTTCGCCGTCTTTCGTTTCTATCCGGCAAAAAATACCGAATCATCTATCTTCCTTTCATTGCGTAACCATTGGTTCTATAACCGGATTAACCGGCCGTTCCTCTGCTTATTTAATGAGTTCGATCTCACTGAGCTTCCAAGTCTTGTCAAACCACGGCTCGAGCGGGCCGTAAAGGCGGAAGAGCATGTTCCAGCCCTTGCCCGGGACCGTCTGAATCCAGTTGTTCTCTTTGCCGGCCGGCGCTTTCGGACCAAAATAAACGTCCACCGAGCCATCCGCGTTGACCGTCAGCCCCTTGTCCAAGCTGCTCACTTGGGGATAGTCCTGGTCAGTTTGAAGCATGGAGCGGGTCTGATTGTCATAGACGATCGCCGACCAGAAATCCTTCGCCGGGGCGTTGGGCAGCACGTGCAGGCGGTAGGTATTGCCACCGTTCAGCGGAGCGCCCTGGGAGTCCACGATCCCCACCGCATACTGGGAGCCTTTGCCGACCATTTTCTCTTCCATGGCAGGCGTTACGCCGGTCGCATAGAAATAGAAGAAGGCGGCTGGATCCAGATAGCTCACGCCGGGTTGCGACTGGAATCTGTACCCACCCAGCCACTGACGCCAAGTGCTGTTCGGATAATAGAAGGCATCCGGAATCCGGCTCTGATAGGTGATCGTGCGCGCAGTGGCATCGCCCACCGCCGCCGCCTCCGTCAGGATCTTCTTCATGCGGGCATCCGGGGCGAACGGCTTGCCCTTCTCGATACCGATGGAGGCAAAAAAGCCCAAGGTGACCGGGTCGAGCGACTCGACCGGTTCGTTCTGGACGACATAGTTGAGAAGCTCCCAGAACTTGTAATCCGCCGCCGCCACCGTACTGAAATCCCGGTTCGATACATTCACGAACGTGTTGGCAGGTGGATTCGCGGCCTGCGACAAGGGATAGATCCGCGTGAACTTCTTGAGATTCTCAATTGCGGGCTTTATGTCGCCTTTAACCGGCATGTTACGCCAGACCAGGATGGACTCAAACGTGGGGACTCGCACGACCAGGTATCCCTCCGGTACCTCGCCCTTATAGCCTGGGGGAAGCAGCAGGTATTTGCCTCCCTTGCCCTTGTCGGGTCCAACGATACCGATGTCGGTGACGTATCTGAACCAGAAGTCATCAATCATGCCCAGGGTCATCGGGGGCACTTCGGCCACCAGCGGGCCATCGTGCAGGTTGATCCATACCCACGTGTAGGGCGTGGTGGCGTTCGCCGTGAGAAAGATCGAACGGGCATTCATGTTGTCTTCAAACGTAGGGATCGTAACGTTCGCAGGCCCGACTTTCAGAAGCCCCTCACGCAGTCCGGTCATGTTCACCGGTGCCAACGCCAGGAGGTATGCCTGCACGGCGCGCTGGAAGTCGAGGTTGTCGTAGATCTTCTCAACGGTGGGTTTGTCGGGGAACCCGTCGAAGAACTTCAACTCTCCCAGTCGCGTATTCACGCTGTCTGGTATGGCAATGCCCGGCGGAATGTCCGTAGTCATCTTCATCTTGGGCGATGCTGCCCAACCAGGTACCGCCATAATGCCAATCATCACCGTCGCGAGGACCGCGTTCCGCTCCCATGCTCTTTTCATGTGTGTATTCCCCTTCCTTGGTAAGGTTTCATAGCGACCGGAATTACCCGGTTAATCTGCGGTGCAACTTGCCGCGCCCGAATGGGGAGAGCAGGCTCTCCCCCAACCGGTTATCAATCTAATCAGCCATCACCTTCTTATCCGTGGTCTCAGCACGGAGCTTGTTCTCCAGCGCTTTTTCCGCATTCTTCATTTCCTTCACTTCAACGGTGACTTTGGGGATTCTGCCGGTGAATTTCGATCTGGCTTCCGAACCGATCGACTCAACCACCGGTGTGGCAAGGTCGATGCCGACATCGGCGGTTTCATCCGCCGAGAAAATCATGGGTTGGGTGCGATCGATGCGGCCCTCCGCAACCTTCTTGTCGTTCACGAACAGCGAACCCGTGCCGCCCTTGCCCAGACCGCCGCCGTCATAGGCAAAGTCGAAACGGAGTGTCGACCTGCCGGGCTTCAATTTCTCTGTCGCCGCAACGGTGAAGCTCTGCAGGCCAAGGAAGTTGTAAGCGTAAACTGGAATGCCATCCTTGACATAGAGGGCCCATCCGCCGAATCGGCCGCCCTGCGCAATGATGATACCGTTGGCCGTTTTCCCTTCCGGTACTTCGACCTCCGCAGTAATTGTCTTGGATTTGTTCTTGATGTTGAGGAAGACGTTTTCGGTCATGCCCGTCATGCCTTCGGCCAGCGTGATGGAGGTTCGCCCGGCCATCAGATCGGGGCGGTTCACCAGCTCCGCGTTGACGCGCTCGAACACCCGGTCGTCGATGGGAAGCGCCTTATTCTTCTCAGCCTCCTTCATGAACAGGGTCTGCAACTCCGCGAGCTTCTGCGGGTTCTTCGCCGCCAGGTCGTTCACCAGGCTGAAGTCGTTTCGCGTATCATACAACTCCCAGATATCCTCTGTCAGCGGCCGGCGGGGCTTCTGCTCCCACGGCGCCCTGTGGATGGTCCGGGCAAACCAGCCCTCGTGGTACATGGCGCGGTTGCCGAACATTTCAAAGTACTGGGTAATATGTTGATCCTTTGCCTTGGCATCGTTGAAGCTGTAGACCATGCTCACGCCGTCCATCGGCCGCTGCTGCACACCATTGACCATCTTCGGCTCCGGCAGGCCGGCTGCCTCCAGGATGGTTGGGGCGACATCGATGACGTGGTGAAACTGAGTGCGACGCTCCCCCTTGCTCTTGATGCCCTTGGGCCAGTAAACGGCCATGCCGACCTTGGTCCCGCCGGGGTCCGAGGCCACCTGCTTGGTCCACTGGTAAGGGGTGTCAAGTGCCACCGCCCAGCCCGCGGCCATGTGCGGGTAGGTTTCGGGCCCGCCCCATTTGTCCATGTATGTTAGCATGTCCTCGACCTTCTCCTGAACCCCGTTGAAATAGGTCATTTCACTGAACATGCCGTTGGCGCCGCCCTCGGCGCTGGTGCCGTTGTCACCGGCAACATAGAAGACCATTGTGTTGTCGCCCTGGCCCGTGTCCTTTACCGCCTGCAGAAGCCGGCCGACCTCGTGGTCGGTCATTTCCAGGAAGGCGGCGTACACTTCAAACTGGCGGGCGAACAGGCGCTTCTGGTCGGCTGACAAGGTATTCCAGTCCGGGATCGCCTCAGGCTTGGGCGCTAGCTTTGTTCCTTCGGGGACAATGCCGAGCTTGATCTGCCGAGCCAGGATCTCCTCGCGCATCTTGTCCCAGCCCTGGTCGAATTTGCCCTTCCAGTGGACGATCCATTCCTGCGGGACGTGGTGCGGCGCATGCACCGCACCGGGGGCATAGTAAATGAAGAACGGCTTGTCCGGTGTCAGGGCCTTCTGGTATTTGACCCAGGCCACCGACTGGTCGGTCATATCTGTGAGGAAATGATACTTCGGGTCCTCGGGCAACTCGACCTGGTGGGTGCCGTCGTAGATGAAAGGGGCCCACTGATTGGTCTCGCCGCCAAGAAATCCGTAGAATTTGTCGAAGCCCTGGCGTGTCGGCCAGCGATCGAATGGGCCGGCTACGCTGGCCTCCCAGGCCGCGGTCTCGTGCCACTTACCGAATGCGGCTGTGCTGTAGCCGTTGAGGCGCAGCATTTCGGCGACCGGAGCGACCTCGTTGGGGATCTGGCCGGTGTTGCCGGGAAATGCCGTACCTGTTTCGATGATCCCGCCCATGTTGTTGACATGGTGGTTGCGTCCGCTCTTGATCGCGGTGCGCGTCGGTGAGGAAACGGCGGTGGTGTGAAAGTTGTTGTAGATCAAGCCCTGACTGGCCAGGCGGTCAAATGTCGGGGTCGCGATCGGCCCGCCGTACGTGCTGGTTCCCGCAAAACCCAGGTCATCTATCAGCACGATGATCACGTTGGGAGCGCCGGCCGGTGCCTTGACCTCAAACCGATCCGGCGGCGTGGCCTTGCGGACGTCAAGCACGGTGCTGTTGGGGTTGGACGGTTCAGGGATCGGCAGAACAGTACGGTCCGGAGCCGCCTGGGCACTGGTCGTTCCCAGACTTCCCATGAGCAAGGCGCCTGCGGTAGCACATGCTTTGAGGTGAGTAAATTTCTTGTCCTGCCTCTTCATGTTCTTCTCCTCTTCTGAAAATATCGAATAAATTTGGATCGCTTCTCACGGTTAGATGTTTCTCCTGTCGTTCACGTACATCTCCGAATCGTCGTGTTGTTGTGCGGCTGGCTCAGCAAATCCGATAGCCTCCTAGAATCGGAACACCACACCCATTGCGGGTCCGCTGACAGCCATATCTTCGACGATCCCGTCCCCGTCCTGCTCGAAGCCCAGGTAGCGGTACCCAGCCTTGACATCCCCCCAACCAAAGCGGTAGCCGATACCGGCGAACAACTGCCAGGTGAGATCCGAGTCACCGGTACCGATATCGGCATAGAAGGGAAGATACCAGTTTTCACACAGGAAGATTGCTCCCCGCAGACCGATGAAACCGTTCCAGAAGTCCTTGGATTCCGACCGGTTCAGGCCGTAAGGCCCACCCAGGTTGAAGTCACCTTCGATATCGACGGAGAGGTAGCGTGCTCCGCCGATCAGGCCGAGCCGGCCCCAGTCACCCTCGGCAAGGTCATAGCCGATGCCGGCGTTCACTATCCAGGAGGTGAAATCGAGATCGGCGGTGGCGTTGACCGGCCGCCCCGGTTCCGGGCCGATCTTCAGGCTGGTAGTGGCATCATCGCTCATGTTGAGATAGACCAGATCGGTGATGATCGCCCACTTGTCGTGACGGGCCTCAAGGGTGCCCATGAAGGCCATCTGCAGGTTGTCGAGAATATCCGAGGCGTCGACCTCCAGGTCACCCTCAGCCCCAGCCGGGCCGGGACTGATGATTGTGCCGTCCATGCCGGCATACCAGCCATACAGGGTCGTTTCGAATTGCCAACCGGTTTGGTCGCCGGCAGTGGCTGTTGCTGCCTGGCCAAACAGGGCCATGGCCGCGGCGGGAAGCAGAAGAAGAGCCTTGGTGGTATTGTGGCGTGAAATCATATCGTGTTTCCTCCGCTTAGATGTTTTTTCTGCCTTTTTACGTTTCGATACTATTGCGTCATTGAACATCGTTTTTATCGATTAGAGATTTTCCTCGTGCAGCGTGACTTCTGCTCCGGCTGTCACCCTTACGACTGTATTGTCAACACGATACGATGGCGGTTATTCCTCATCTCGATCTTCTGTGCATCTGATTGCCGCGGCTCCTGGTGCCGGCCTGGGCATTGAGCTCGCGGGTGGCCTGTGGCCTGCTTGTCGACTGCCAGCCGCTGCCGGTGTTGGAACTCCAGTTGCCGGAGTTGTCACGTTTATAGACGTTCCCATCCCTGCCGGCATAGACATTGCCCTCCTTGTCTTTGACGGCGGCGCCCTGGCCCTTTCGGGTATCCCATGCCGCCGCTCCGCCCCCGCTGCTCGACTGGACGCCGACGGCTCCCGTGCCCCTGTTGGTCTGCACCGCCGCGGCACTACCCCGGTCGTTGCTGCGATAGCCACCACGGGCAGCGTTGCCCGTTTGGGGGTTGTAGGCGGCACCTCTTCCTGCCGATCCATAGGCGGTGTCGACCCGGGTGGCTGCAGCCCTGGTTCCGGTATACGGGTTGTAGGCGGCAGCTCTCCCTGCCGACCCATAGGCGGTGTCGACCCGGGTGGCTGCAGCCCTGGTTCCGGTATACGGGTTGTAGGCCTGGCGGGTCGCAGCGCTGCCGCCCGGACCATAGGCATACGCTCCTCGGGAGTAGGTCCCGGTTCGTGGGTTGTAGGCCACGTGTGAACCGCCTCCGGCGTATGGTCCATAGGCGACACTCCCGGCCCGGTAGTAGCCACCGTGGTGATAATCGTAGCGAGCGCCCCAGCCGTACGAGTAGGGCACCGGATAATAGTGATTGTGATGGCTGTCGGCGATCATCGCGCCGGCCACCATGCCGGCACCGAACATCAGCACCCCGGTGGCCGCGACATACTCGCCGCTGTACCCGGCAGTCTGGGTGTAGACCACGGTCGTCGGCGTACTGCTCTGGACAACGACATAGGTCACGTTGTGGGTTGGGTGGGAAGGAGGAATGGTGTAGATAGCCGCGGGAACATTCGTGCAGTAGGCCCAGGGACCGTTTGCGCTGCTGCTGGAGTACCAGACACCGGCATAACAGCAATAGTAGCTGCCGTTGACCAGGAAAACCGCGTTG